>OFRO01000068.1_pt1 | contig 36327 bp, 51 predicted proteins | sample 1543091 | NCBI WGS metagenome assembly OFRO01 (sample SAMN07774217, study PRJEB24372) | wastewater metagenome | isolation source: Exp Tend NO 10WW | collected 2016-02
GCTTCTGTAAGAGCATGGAAACACGCAGCCGAGCTCTGTAACGCCTATAAAGAATATCACGAAGCTAAACCTGGAGATCTGGTCATATTCAATTGGGACAATGATTCCTCAGACGATCATATCGGAATCTTTCACGAACAGAGGAAAGATCCAGAGTCTCTGGTCTGCCTAGAAGGGAACGCGAGCGATGCAGAAGCTGCACGCATTAGACAATGGACACAAGTAAGTAAAGTCATAGATATAAACAAACTATTAGCAAACGTGAGCACATATGCTTGATCATGAAGACCAAGAACTCATTGATAAGTTCAACCAAAAAGTCCTTACGGGAGAGAAAGATGAATGTTGGCTATGGGTAGGCGGCAGAAATAGCTCAAATCCCAATAGAACTCACGGAGTTATTAGAAGAGATGGCACAGGGAAAGCAATTAAAGCACATAGACTCTCCTGGGCTATAGCGCATAACAAAAACCCCACAAAACTCCTTGTCGTACAAACATGCAATAACAAACTATGCGTAAATCCTGCTCATCTTTCTACAACAACCGTTCCACCAAGAGGATCTGCAAAAGGAAGTAAGAATGGTTCAGCAAAGTTAAACGAAGCCCAGGCAATGGAGATATTTCTAGCTAAAGGTTTGCTCAAACAAATAGCCTTTATCTATGATATAACACCAAGTACGGTCTATAATATTAAGCAAAAGAAACTATGGAAACATATCCATACAAAAGGATAATATCATGGCTAAGCATACAATAACTTTTGATTCTATCGACGAACGGGAAGAACTTAAAATCTTTCTTCATGCTCCAGACCTATGCAACACTCTTACAGATATAAGCAATATGTTTAGAGCCCTTAGAAAAACAGACAGATGGCCAGATAATACTGAAATATCAGAACAAGAATTTGATACTATAGACAAAATAAGCTCAATATTCGTATCTCTTCTCCAAGAGAATGATGTCCTAGACCTTATATGATTGCCGAAGTCATCTATATGAAACGCCTAGAATCAGGACTGAAGTTAGGCCTATGGGACATAGAATCTAAGAAATATATTGAAGCTATATATGAAACAGGAAAGTATAACCCTGAAGCTCAAATGAACTGCATTATAGATGTACAGATAGATTGTGGGAAGATAGTATCGGTTAAGAGAATTATACTTGATACGCCTCTATAGCTCTTATCCTCTCAAGCTCTTCTTCTCTTTCCTGCTCTCTACGCTCCATCTCATTATCTCTCTCAAGCTCTTCTCGAACCATTTTCTCCAGAATCCTTAAAGAAGTTACATATCTCTGGAGCTCTTCAAGGCCTTCTTCTGTAATCACGTATCCTCTCATATCGTCCACAAGCGAGGAGACCTTCTCCAGAATAAGACTCTGCTCTTCAACCAGCTCGTCATATTTCGTCATAACCTCTCCTTAGATAAACTCAGGTTCTTCACTTACGTGGCTCTTCGTAATCGTAAGGCCGTTATCGGTAAACTCATTTCTAGGCTTAACACCTACCCTTCTACCGAACTCATCAAAACAAAGAGCATTTATTTTGGGCTTCTCAGGAACAGGCGAAGCCTTTATTACAGGCTTAGGGGTAGAAAGAGCTCTATGGTTCTCGGTAATCTGCTCTAGTGTAATCTCTTTCATGGTCTCTTCCCCCCTTTACTTACTCTTCGGCACTCCCGTAAAGGACTTTAGGACTTTCTTATTAGTCCTTAGAAACAGCTACCTTAAGAACTCTCAAGATCTTTTCTCTATCTACATTCAATGAGTTAGAAAGAGCAGTAGCTTCTTGTTCTTGAGCCTTACTATCTGAAGAGTAAGCAGCCATTGCAGCCTTCAAGCTCTCGATGGCTATCTCTTGTTCGGTCTTAGGTTTGTTGTTCATGGTTTTTTCTCCTTCTATAATAAGGGAGAGAAAACTGTACCTCTTCTTTTTTATCTCAAACGTATACAAAGACTTACACACAATGCCTGAATATTAGGCTTAATGTAACATTAAGATAACATGTATATATTTATTTTCATTCTCAATAAGAGCTATGTAATTGAGAAAATATTCAAAAGTTACGTCCCATAGAACTGTACTTGTCTGACATTGACTCAAGACAAAAAAAATCCTTATGGTCTGATTCGATAAAGAACAAACAATAAGGAGTACATGTGTGAATCAGATTACAGTTTCTAATCAGTCAGTCAAGCTCATTGAGAAAGACGGGAAGCTCTATGCCTCTAGTCTTGAGATAGCAGAGAGATTTAAAAAACAGCATAAGGATGTGCTTAAAGCTATAGCAAATATAGAATGCCCAGAAGAATTTAATCAGCGCAATTTTGCGCCGATCTTTTATCAAGATGATATGAATAGAACTCAGCCAGCATTTCTTATTTCACGAGACGGCCTCGCCTTTCTCATCATGGGCTTCACTGGTAAAAAAGCTGCAGTCTGGAAAGTAAAATATATTGAAACATTCAATCGAATGGAATCAATCCTTAGAGAAAAACAATCTGAAGAATGGAAAAAGATCCGGATTGATGGCAAAGGCCAACGAAGAGAATTTACAGATGCTCTCAAAATACTTCAACAAACTGCAGTAGAACAAGGTAGTCAAACATATAAAGAACGACCACAACTCTTATATTCAACTTATACAAATATGGTTCAATCAAAATTGTTTCCTGAAATCAAAGAAACAAAGAATATAAGAGAACAATTAAGTAGTTCAGAATTACTTAAATTATCAATGTTAGAACAAGCTCAGGGCGCACTTGTCAAAGCCCTAATTAGAAATGGCATTTCTTATAAAGAAGTCCTGCCAGAATGCAAAAAACATGTTGAAGATTATAAAGATGTTTTGAATGCAGATAGAAGAGCCGAATTAAAAAAAATAAAGTCTTGATAAGAAATCTCCTCAATTCTGAGGAGCGAGAATTCTTTTGAACCTTTACATCAGAAAGGCAGATCTTCCATCATCTTCCTATTAGTCACAGGATCCGCTGTCTTCTCTGGAACTTCAGACTTCTCTTTCTCAAGCTTTATAATATGAAAAGGATGGACCTGAAGATAGGTCTTGTCCTTGTACACATGGGACTCCATAGATCCATAAACAAGGACCTTATCCCCTTTCTCTATACCCTTGGCCATTGAGCCGAATACATTACAACTATACCAAACTGTTTCTTTATTAGCACCAAACCCTTTAGATTCAGCTACTGATAGCTTAGTATACTTATGACCCTTATCTGATATCTTCTCTTCAATCCGGCCTACATTGCCACCTATTACATCCATACATACCCCATCACTTGATATTTAATTGAATCTCTGAAGATAACACGTGTTTCACTATCGCTTTGACCTTCTTCCCCAAGGCAATATCCTTAGGACCTAATTTGCCTAATTTGTCGGCATATTCAGGCTCTAGGAAGATTTGTACCGGAACCTTCTTCATCGATTTCTTCGGTGGCGTTAACTGAATATCTAATGTTTTCATGTTTTCCTCTTCTGTTTTCCCATTAACCCTTACTCATATTTATGAATCAGTTCAAAGGCCTTAGATATAGATCCATTATATCATCCTCACAACCTTCGAAGTTCTTCATATCTAATCTGTTATATTCAGGGGATTCTCTTTTTAATATCCCTTCGAACTCATCATAAATACTTATAAAATTAGATATTTCTGCACTACGCTCTGTCGCTTCTTTGAGACTGTGTAGACCGTCATCCAAAGACTTCAGAAGTCTTACTCTTTCCGCCTTGAGTAATCTCAAAGTAATCAAAATTAGTCTTCTCAAATCATCAGTTTTGTCCCGCATACATTCCTTATTATTTAAATCAATGACTTGCAAATATTATGTTTACACCATGTCAGTTTATGTTACCAGCTGCTCAGTGCAATATCTCGTACAAGATAGTCTTGTAGAAAGTGAGAGAATATGACACACACGATCGAGTTAATGATCTTCGTGTTAACAACAGTAACGATAATGATGGTGTTTATCATATCTTTAGTAGTTATAGGAAAAGGTAGCTAAAATGAGCAATAATATTGAACTTATTAAAGCACTCGTATCAGCACAGAAGGAAATAAAAGGAGCCACTAAAGACTCCATCAATCCTCACTTCAAATCAAAATACGCTGATTACGAAAGCGTATGGAATGCCGTAAGAGAACCTCTTGTGAAGAATGGACTATGTATCTCCCATATGTTCAAAGACAATTCATTGGTGACACGTCTTATGCACGTATCCGGAGACTTTCTGGAGTCTGAGTATCCCATTAAGGTTAAAGATGAATTCAACCCTCAAGCAATCAAATCAGCTATCACCTATGCTAAAAGAGCTAATCTTGAAGGCCTTACAGGATGCCCTCCAACCGATGATGATGACGCAGAGGCTGCTGTAAACCAAACCTTCGACCCTAAGAATGAAAACCACAAACAAGCATTAAGAGATCTTGTAAAAGACGAATCACTTAAGATGAAAATCAAAGACAACATCTCCATGTTCAATCATCTCTTGGATACATATCCTCCTAGAACAATACGAAACTACGATCTACTCCAATGGCTCAATAACTTCTCAAACAAATGCTCAGGAGTACAAAAATGAGACGCGGAGAAAAAGAGCTTCTGGAGCTTATGGAACTCGCTCTCTATAAGATGAATCTGTCTGAGAATGTTAAGAAAGGATGGCCTGGTCTAAACGATATTCGTTCTGTGCTTATCTTTCTCAAGAAAGAAGTCGAAGAACTGGAAGAATCAATCTATAAAAATATCATCGCCTGTAACAACGCACATGAACAAGTTGCATTTCCTGATCCTAAAGGCCGTAGAGAAATAGAACTAGAGCTCGCTGATGTTACTGCATTCTGTGCAATCATTCTGAGTAGTATTAAGGATAGAGCCGAATAGTATAATTCACTTATGCAAATAGTTCTTCTCAACATACTCAAGACGAGAAGTAATTCTCTCTAAATCTCTCATGACATTCCCATTAATGATCGCTTGAAATCCTGATGAACTCTTGAGCTCTGTACGCATCTGTACAGTCTCAATGTCTAAGGACGATATATGCTTTGATATATCGCTAAGATAAGAAACCCCGAACGCGGCTATACCCATAAGCAATGCTTTTCCAAGCCATTCAATGAACTCTTTCACTTCAGAATACCTCATGACATCACCCATACTATCCCCCGCATCCCATAAGGATAAATAGGAAAGATACTGTATGAATTCTAAATATATAGTTTCCTTACAGTATACCTTATCCGTTCTAATTTATGAACTTGTTATGCCCATGCTCCTATGGAGGCAACGGTATTTGCTATAGCTTGTATTGAAATCGGAACTGTTGCACCAAATCTATTCTTGAAAGTTATGATTCCTGTATTCGCATTCTTAAATAAATATATTCCTGTTCCAGCATCTGCTGTCAAAATGATCGATGCTGGATCTGATAATTTTACAATTGCTGCAACACTAAAGTTCGCGAATATAAGAGCAGCATCTCCAGTATCATTTCTTGAAACTATAAAAAGATATCCAAAACTTCCGCCGAATGTTGCAGAACACGATTGTAGATTTGATGGAGAAGATGCAGATCCAGTATAAGACACTCCACTTCTAAAACTAGCATTTGCAGATATTTCAGGCTTCAGTATATCTCCGTTAAAAGTTTTATCTCCCGCAAATATCTGAGCAGCAGTAGACACCGCTCCAGGCTGAGTACTGGTCGCAGCATGAAGAACCAAAGAACCTGCAGATAAAGCAAGACCATTAGCATTCCCAGAACCTAAAGAGCCTATAGTAATAGCTGCTTGCTTATTGTTAAACGTCGTCCAATCCGTACTCGTTAAATATCCATTTACAGATGTTGTTGCTGCAGCCATTGCAAGCGTACGGTCAGCAGATAAATCACCACCACCCGTAATTGGTGCAGTAGTATTTATCGCTCTTGTCGTTGCAACCTTGTTGTTGAATGTCGTGAAATCAGTAGCAGCAAGATAACCATCAACAGCGATAGTAGATTTAGGAATAGATAATGTTGCTGTCCCTGAGTTGTAAGACAATGGCGCTGTAGCAGAGAGATTGATTAATGATGCTGGTCCTATCGCTACCCTGTCTAACTCAAACGTATATGCAAGCGCATTCGTAGAAGCTACGTGGAATATTATTCTATAATTAACACTGTTGGTAAAAGTAAAAGAGTTCTGAGTTGCGCCAGTGCCTGTCCCAATACTTACTCCCGCAGCAGGAGAAATAAGAGCCAAATTCGTTGTGTCATATATGAAATAGTAAATATCGCCGGCAGCATAATTAGCCGAAGAAGTATATGCAAAACTAAACAATAGTTGAGTTGATTTGTACTTCGCAGGAATCGTAAACTGATAACTAACTCCATAGCCCTGCATATTTGCAGCAGCCTTAGTTAACAAGAAGTTACCAAACCCAGTATCTAAGTTTCCAGATGTTGTTCTTGTGAATGTTAAGTTAGCGCTCGGAGTACCGCCAGCTCCACCGCCAGAAGGAGTTGATGCCGCTGCATTCTGATATCTTACCCAGCCGTTATTTGTTGGTACGTCTATGCACTTCGAAAAACGGATAAAGTTTTCTACACCATCGTTGTTTAAAACTTGAAGATCGTTTGTTTCGAAACCAGAGGCATTTTTCGGACTTAAAATATTCTTCGCAAGACCAAGACTGCCAGGGATTACTATGCTCATATTTCATTCCTTAGCTTAAGAAGTTGATACTCATATATGCGCCAGATGTCCCTGCCGTACTGGTTGCAGACTCAACATACAGCGTTGTTCCGTTTGCAATGACAATATCAAAAGGAACTTCAAGGCCAGGACCTGTTTGGAATAGTAAAGTTCCTGCTGCTGCAGCAGAATACCAATTGATAAATAGTCCTGTAGCATCACGTATAACGAGCCTTGTAATTTCAGCTGAAGCTGTAGCTACAAGATATCTTGTCCCACCAGACGCAGCTATATTCCCTGCATCCAAGAGCACAGGAGCCTGAACTCTAGAATAACGAGCTTTGCTATTTGTAGATAAAGGAACCTGATCTGAAGCTATTGCTACAGATAAGCTGCCTGCAGCTGTTGTCTGACCAAGCGTAGTCGGAAATTGAGCACTCTTAGCCAATGTGCTGTCTGTAGCTTCTATAACCCTCAATGTTTGGGCTGATGTTGTTCCAGCACCAAAAGAAGCCATTCCTGTAGAGTTTCCAAGAAGTGCAGCAACACGAAGACCGGTAGTCGATGTACCAAAGTCAGCAGGAAGCCCAAGAGATACAGGAACGGCAGATTGGTCTGAGGCTATGGTGACAGAAAGAGAATTTACAGAAGTAGTCTGGCCAAGAGCAGAAGGTAATTGTGCAGCTTTAGATAAATTAGAATCTGTAGCTGGCACAACTCTTATTGTCTGTGCAGATGTTGTTCCAGATCCAAAGTCTGCTACTCCTGAAGCGTTTCCAATTTGTGCGGCAGTACGTAACGCAGCTGTAGCTACACCGTAATTGAGAGCTGAACCAGAAAGTGAAATCGAGAGTGGAAGTTGATCTGAAGCAATAGCAACTGACAAGCTATTCGCAGCAGTCGTTTGGCCTAGAGTAGTAGGAAACTGAGCAGCTTTTGCAAGATTACTGTCTGTCGCAGGAATAATACGTAACGTCTGAGCAGTTGTTACTCCCGAATTGAAAGCAGCAGCTCCTGTAGAGTTCCCGATCAAAGAAGCTACGCGTAATGAAGCAACCGATGTTCCAAAGTCTGCACCTATTCCAGATATACCGACATTGATTACTCCCTGATCAGAAGCCAAGGTTACAGGCAAAGAGTTTGCCATTGTCGTATTGCCTAGACCTGCTGGGAGCTGAACTGATTTAGCTAAGGTAGAATCAGTCGCTTCTATAACTCTTAAAGTTTGAGCACTAGATGCTCCAGCTCCATAAGATACAGCGCCAGTAGTATTGCCTATGACTGCAGCAATTCGTTCTGCATTCGTCGTAACACCAAAGTCCGTAACGGCAGGCGTTGTAGTAACAGCAATAGGAGATTGATCTGAGGCTATCGCCACAGACAAGCTAGCAGCCATTGCATGCTGTCCTATAGGTCCAGGAATCTTCGCATTCAGAGCAGATAAGGTAGCTTCAGTGGCTGCCCCTGTAATCGTCACATTGCCCGCAGGCGGATATATAAAAGTTGCCATGATTTATGCTCCTACGGTTTTAGCTGTATGACGAATATCTAAAGAGCCAGCGCTACCAGCTGTATACGTATATGCGAATCTGTACTGCGTGAACTTAGTTGTTATTATTTCAATTACATGACTTCCAGATGCTCCAGAAATAGTTATCGGAGAACCGAAATCTAAAGAAATCCATGAAGATATTTTATCATTCGAATCTACAAGAGGTTCACCAACACGAGCCTGCACAATCAGTGTACCTGTGACTCCAGTACCGCCAGACCATTCTACAACAGCAAATAATCCATCAACCTGATTCACTGTAATCGCAGACGAAGTAAATCCTGCTGCATTCGATAGATCGGCGCTTACAACATCGGCATAGGCTCGCTGTATCTCTTTTCTGCTCATACTCTTACCCCCATAATTGCTGCATCAAAGAATCCTGTTCCAGCAGTCGGAGTCCATATAATTCTCAAATATTTCCATGGAACCATTCCTTGGGTAACAGAAGCGAATGTCGAAAAAGAATTGATGTTAACACCAGGAATAGTAGGAAATATTGTACTATCTACCCATCCAATATTGTCGTGTGATTGTTGAATTTTAAAATCACCCTCTACATTTGCTACACTTGTCACGGTCACATTGAATTGAATTGCTAATCCGTAATATGCAAGACATTCAAACGTATTGCTCACAAATGGAGCATCAAGTACGCCCTGCAGCACTAAATGATATGGGGGGTCTAATACTACTTTCATCTTGTTCTCCTAAAATCTATTCGCAGCTAGAATAAATGATCCTATCCCTGTTCCTGCAGTTCTAGTCCAATTCCACCTCACATACATCCAAGGTATCATATAGATTTCCGTTACTGTTCCTGTTCCGGATGTCCTAAGCCAATTCCATCTAGTATATACCCAAGGGATCATTGCTACTTCTGTAGCGAATCCCGGAGCTCCTGTGACTCCATAAGTAGTTTGTACTGCTACAGCAACAGGATTTGGATTGGCGAAGATATTACTCGCAAACCAGTTAATCCCATCATTCCAAGACCATAATAATCTCTAGATTCAAAAGCTGGTCCATTGAAAGAAGCACTTAAATCCGCATTAGATAGATATACATAAGGACCTGTTGTTATTTTTGTCATCTCACCCCTCTCTAGATAATGTAGATTGCAGCCCCGTAAACGATCGCGATGCTATATCTAGATTCTTAAGTCCTGTGGCTGTTGGCTTCACTAACCCTTGTCTAGATTGTGTATCACTCGATTGTGATTGTGAATTAGCGAAATTAGATTGCATAGAAGAAATGAAACTAGGTGCAGTACTGAGCGATGTGCTGTTGCCGAACCACTTCGCAAATGCAAGATTTCTAGAATAAGAAATTCCTGTGTTTTCCATCTTGTCGGCAAGCTGCATGATGGCTGTAGAGACGTTATTATACAGCTGAGGATAAACAGCCTTGATAGCTTCTACCTGACTGGTTGTTATCGAACCATTCGCAAGAGCTTCTATCGCCACTTTTGGATTCTCTACTACAGCCTTCTTTTCCATATAGGCTTGCATCTGGCCTGCTGTAGGCTTCCAATCCTTGTATACGTCTCCAAACGGACCAATCTTACTTTCCGGAGGTCTAGGAAGCTGAGAATTCAAATATTGTACAGCCTGTCCTCCTGTCTTCATCATAGAAGGCACTGCTTCAGAAGGAACAGCAGCAATAATCGGATTTCCTTCTCCCGTGATCTGATTGGGTAGATTCTGTTGCATCTGCTGCAATCTATCTCTTTCCAATTTGTAATCATCTGCTTTTAGAATGGCACCACGAACTAGAATAGGTTTAGATGCATCTGTCACTGCCTTTATCGCAGATTGAACTATCTCCCCTTGGAACTTAGCTACTGCAGATTTAGCAATATCCACTGCTCGTAAATAAGCTAATGGGTTGGCAACTTGCCCAATCAGTCCTGTAAGCGATACGTTATGACCTTCATGTCCTCTAGAAGCCGTAGCAATCTCTTTTGCAGTTCCAGTAAGGAATGATTCACGCTCTCCTAAAGCAGAAGAAAGATTCTTTAATGTTCCTAACTTCTGTATCTGTTCTGGAGATACAGCGCCTGTTCCTTTCTGAACAGCTAATGCTTTCTCAAAAGCTCCAGTATCACCCAATCCTTCAACAGTACTCTGAATTCCTGATAGTTTGGAAAGCTGCGCCTGAGCTTCAGAACTTTTTCCAGTCAAACTCTGGGCCTTAGCAACAAGAGAATCGTAATCTTTAGATCCTGGACTGGACAGGAAATCTTTAACCTCTGTCTTTACTGCTGCAGAAGTCTGTTTTGCTGCAATAATATCTTTGAGACCTTGTATTAGGTCTTGTTGAACAAGCTTCTGTCCATCTGCGTCTGTAATGTTAGAAGCTTTCTGGAGTACATTGACGAGACGTGAATTCTGCTCTTCAGCTAATATGTTCTTAGAGGCTTTAACTAACGAATCTACTGCAGTACGTTGCCCTGTATCTTGAATAACTTTTCTTTGTGTAACATCTCCGAAAACTTTATTGAGCCCTGCAAACTTTGAATAGTCTGCATCTGAGACTTTCAAAAGATCTGCAATCTCAGATCCTACCTTAGCCGGATCTCTCAATATATCGTTTACTTGTCCATATAAGCTCTGTAACTGCTTAGTCGCATTCCTGTCCGCAACGGAGAGATTTGCAAGCTGTTTATCGAACGCCATTCCACCAAGCTCACTGCGGAATTGTCTAAGAGCAAGTATCTCCTGTCCACGAGTCTCTGCGCCTGCATTGACGGCTGTATCAAGAGCATCGGTGATGGATTGAATATAAGATTTACCGACAGACTCGTTCTTACTAAGATTCTCAACTGTCTTTTGAAGCCTGTCTGCAACGTCAACAATAAGTCCTTTAGAAGGCTCTGTCTGTGCATCCAAAGCTGTTCTAAGCTTCTGTTGAGCTTCCGACTGAGCTTCTGCAATCGATTCTCTAACCTTGAATAATTGACTAGCAGCTTCTGCACTGTCTTCTTTCACTCCTTGAGCAAGAGATCTGGAATAATCTTTTAACTCTTGTCTTACGCTCGCATTAGCTTCCAACAGATCTGATTTGAAATTATTCAAAACAGTCGGAGCTTCTTTAGCAAAAGCCTCTAATTCTTCTTTGACAGCAGTATTAGATAAGAGTTGTCTACCTTCTGGGTTATTGAGGGCCATGACAAGATCGTCTTTGGACACTTTAGAGAATGGTGAGAATTGAGCTGCTGATGCGTATAGATCATTCACCTTCCGAGCTATCGCAGCTCTAGCGCCACCAATAGCCTCCCCTGTTAAAGGATCTACTGTTTGTGTGAACCCTGGAAGAAGGGGCTTAAGAGTATCAGCAAGAACGCCAGCGCCTTCTCCTACCTTAGACGCTCCTTTTAGAGCAGCTTCCATCCCGACATGAGCTAACGGACTTAGAGCGCCTCCTAAAAGAGCATTCATGCCTACTTGAGAAAATAGCAGCTCTCCGAAGTCTTCAGGATTGCCAAGTGCATTCTCTGAGATCGCTTTCTGAGCGCCAATATATGTGCCCTCGGCAGCCCCACGTGCTGCAAGTCCTCCAAGCTTTGCAAGTGTACCTGCACCTTCTGCAGTTGCTCCTAGTAGTCCTGCAGCGCCTTTCTCGACGGCTCCAGCTATTCCTCCACCAGCCAGGAGTGTTGCTGTAGTCCCTGCAATTTCTCCAGCTAATGCTGATTTGACGTTTGCAGCTCTTCGAGCAGCTAAGTCATATCCATCGTCGTCTGAGAAATGCTTAAGAATCTGATCAGAGATACCAAGAGTAGCTCCCGATGCAGCAGATTCTGCGAATGTCCTAAGTCCAGCATCACCATATTTTTCTTGAAGATCTCTTTGTGCAGCCTGTGCATTCGTCTCTAGCTTTGCTCCTTGAGAAGCTGCTTCTTGGTATCTAGCCATAGGCACAAGTATGGCATTACCATCCGCATCAACCATATTGAGTTGCTGTTGTGCAACTTGCTGCTCTTGCGAGATAGGCTGGTTCACAAGAGTCTGGGCTATAGCAGATTGAGAGCTGACACCTACATTCGCCATATTAATGACTCGCTACTTGCTGTCCGCGCGCTTGCGGTGTGTTCAACTGAAATCCTTGAGCATTGTCTCCTGCTCCCACGTTATGCGCTCCAGAGCCTTGTCCAAGAGGCTGAACACCTTGGGCTGTTAAGAAACGTGATGAATCATTGTTGACGCCGTGCTTGAGTTCTTGAAGACGAGCAATAACCTGTCCAACTTTTGTAGGATCTCCTCCAGTCATACCTTCAATAAGCTTCTCGTCTGTCTCAGTAAGAGCGCCAAAGCCAAGAGCTTCTTTCATCTTAGCCTTCAGTTCTCCCCCTAAGGATTCGATCTGAGCTTTCTCTGCTGTCGGCATAACCTGAACACCATATTTCTGACGGAGAGAGATAAGCCTATTGAGCGTATCGTTAAGAGAAGTCGTTGTAGCAACATGTTCACGAATTTTCGTTGCAGCTTCAGGGCTAGGTGCAAGAGCTTTTTGACCATTTGGATATGTGATTGTACGAGCTTGAATCTCTGCAGGAGGTAAGTAAATAGCCTTCCCAGAAGCATCAACCGGCATAACGCCTTTTTGTTCGGATGTAACAGTTCTAGCGGATGCAAGTTGATCAATCTGTGCCTGTTTATCGGCTGCAGTTGCCTGAATCTGCCCAAGAAGCTGCATACCTTGAGCTTTTGCTGCTTGATCCTTGGTCGTATCAATCTTCGCTTGGAGATCGGTCGCGATTTGATCATAACGTTGTTTTTGCATAAGCAAAGTGGCTTGTTGCTCATCACCAATAATCCCCTTGATAATACCAAAGGTGTCTCTCGCAGCTCCGTAAGCTCGTTCATTTATCTCAGCATTCTTTTGTTGAAGCTGAACATCTCTATCAATGCCATCTTTGATGATATTGTAAGCCTGATTTCCGCCGCCTGTGTATGCAGCACCCAGAGCTCCAAGCCCTACAGCAATTCCTGCTTCAATCTTTGCTCCAATGGATGCATTAGCCCATGGATTCTTAACTTTAGAATTCGTTAGCGTATCTGCTGCTTGATTAACCTTGTCTAATTGCTCTTGACGACGTTGCTCGAAATCGAGGTTCTTTGCTTGAACTTCTGCAATATCTGCAGCTTTTTGTTGCGCAAGAGCCTTATCGCTTTCTGCAGTGAACTGGTTTTGCGCGATCTGCGCATTCACATTTGCTTCTATCGCTTTAGCTTGCGTCTGTTGAGCCTTATTTAAAAGATTCTGACTTTTCTCAACATCAAGGCCGCCTGTCTGTGTTGTTGTTTGTGCTTGAAGTCCAACACCAAAATTTGGAACTCCTCCCTGATTGGAAGGAGGCTGAGCAGGAGCGCTTACGGGTATTCCTCCAGAAGGCAATGGAGTAACCGGAGCATTAGGATCTACACCTGCAGCTACTTCTCCAGGGCGCGGTCTTGATGGAGCACTTTGTTGTGCAGCAGCTGCCTGTTGTGCTGCAATCTTCTGCTGGAAATTAACAGGTCCGCCAATATTAAGATCGTTAATGTCTTGTTCTTGAGGATCTTGAGCTACTACCGGAGCACCAAGCTTATCGAGCAAAGGTTGTTGCTGCTGCAAAGGATTGATTGCCATTATTTAGCACCTCCGAGCGCGCTTATAGAACTCATGCCAAGAGCAGATCCTGCACCGGCAGTAATACCGCCGAATAACTTACCGTAAGCCGCTTGTTCATTCGCATAACGCTGTTGAAGTTGTGATTGGAATGTTTGTGCAGCTCCAAGTTGGGCAATATCTCTTTGATTCGCTGATGATAGATAAGCTTGTATTTGCTGATTATTCATGCCCTGCTGAGCGAGCTGATTTGCAGCGTTCTGCATATTCACTTGCTGAGCCATCTGACCACCTTGAAGAGCGAACTGATTCTGTGCACTAGCATTCGCAAGAGCAGCCTGACTTCCTAATGATGCATTCTGGAGTGATGCCTGTGTTCCTAATTGCGCATTCTGAAGCGCAGCTTGTTGTTCTAATTGTGCATTCTGTTGTGCAATCGCGGTATCCTGACCATAGATATTTGCACCTACAGAGCCAAGTTGCTGATTGGCTTGCATACGCTCTTGCATGCCAATCTGTGCCGCTTGATTAGCTGCACCAATGTTCGCTTGAGCTGTAGTGTTAGCTAAATTTCTTGCTGCAAGACCTGCATTCAGGCCTCTTGAATTTGAGGCTATTTGAGATTGAGCTGCCTGAAGATTGGCTTCTTGATTCTGCTGAAATGCGAGCTGCGCAATCGACGGACCATTACCCTGAGCTTGTTGTTGTAAACGTTGAGCCAGTTCTGTCTGGAAGTTGCGTCCAGCCTGATTCACACCAAACTGAGCAGCTCGTGCGTTCTGAGATTGGGCTTGTTGTGCTGTAGCTTGTGCAGCAGGCCCTAATTGAGTCTGAGCTATAGTAGGTGCTGCCGTATTCCTAGATCTCTCTATTTCAGACTTATAATCAACCGTAGGAGCCGCAAGCTGAGCTTCAGTTGCTTTCCCTGGTGCAGCTGTTCCAGTAAGATGTGCTATGAAATCACCTGCTTTATCTAAGAAACTCATTATTATCCTCCAGATCTTGCTACAGGTATCTTCATTCCACCTGTCTTCACACCAACTTCAAATTCAAGGCCTGTAAGAGTGCATCCTTGATTCCCTGTCCCTGAGAACACATCCTCAATAGATACACGGATGGCTTCTATTTTCTGTCTACGTGTATTTACTCTATACTGATATACACCAGTGTCTCCTCCAAACGGAGTACTCTGACCATAATACGTATCTTGCCCGTAATAATTACTTCCGAATATATCCGTAGAGTTGAAATTCACCTGTTGAGCAAAGGCAGGCTCAAAGTCATATCCTATCTTCACAACAAGCCTATGCGGCCCTCTGTATTCCCCTAAGACATTGAACTTATAAACACGCATGTATCCTTGCACCTGAGCGAAACTCATCCACTCTGTCGTTATTCGCATCTTGATAGATTGAGCATCATCTAGGTAAGATCCTTTGTTTTCCTTGAAGATCCTGTTGTCTATTGTGATGTAAGTGTAAACACCTTTCCACATCACAGAAGATTTTCCATTGTGAGGAGTAAAGTTAGTCCATTGTCCCATATAATAATCATGAACCACTGCGCCACTTGTCTGGGTCAGAAATCTAACTTGATTCTGAGACGCAACTAGCACAGCGCTTGAAATAGGATTTGTATTGAATCTTTCGGCAGGCGCTCCGATATATGAAACATTCATCGTTCTATCGAGTTGATAGATGCCCTTCTGAGAGAAGTAATATAGCCCACTAGGCCCTACGACTATCGAATAGAAGTTAGAACAACCTGAGTCTGTTGCAATACGTTGAGGCTGTGTGAAGTTATTTTGAGCGCCAGTATCTGTAGGACCATCTCCAGAGAAGAAATAAATCTGAGTAGGCTTGAATATAATTACCTTGTCATCAAGAACACCCAAAGAAGATAGATTTCCACCTTCTGTATCTACCTGAGTCACAAATTGATCAGAGAATCCTATCCCCTGTCCGACTGAGAAGAACTTTGAGAACCAGATTTGGTTTGGTTCTTCGAGTCCTCCAAGGAGGATTCTGTTATTGAAGTTCTTAACAAATTGACATGCCGGAGGTGCAATATTTTCAACGACTCCGCCCGTCGTGTAGAGAAGCTCGTTTCCTGAAATAGACGCGTCCGTAGCATTATCGCTATAGGTAATCGTATCAACAGTAACATCGTTATAAGTGGGAGCAGTAATACTAGTAATACGATAGAACACAGTGCCAAGAGTTTTCGTTCTATAAATAGCAAGTACGACATTTGTTCTATTTCCTTGCTTCGAAGTTAAACGAAGAGTCGGAACCGTTATATCCACCTTAAAATTTACTGGAGATACTGTCACTGGAGTACTAGGAGCGCTCCTGTGAATCTGTCCTTGAGCATCCGTCCATTCATAGACAGCTACGTAAGAGTAAGTTCCGTTCAAGACCCCAGCAGTTGCTGTCACTGTTGCTTTGGTTGTCTCAGGAAAGACATGGAAACCATGTTCTGTGACACTGTTGCCATCATAATTCTGCAGATATCCGCCAGCTACATGCAGATTTCTACCTATTTGAAAACTTGAGAATTGCGCATTCGAATTGAAGTCGAAAGAGAACTTAACAACACCTGTCTGCGTGAACGCTTTTCCTGTCTCAGTAAGCAATGGGCCTTTCTGGAGGAAAGCCATAAAACCATTCGTCGTAGAAAGAGATGAATATTCGGAAAGCATCGAATTGGTCTGAAGACCTCCAGCACTCAATCCGGAATATCTCGCTATAACGTATCTATCTCCACGGATTAAGAAGTACGTTGGCTGCAATGTAGTATCGAATACCGTAGGGACATATATGGAGCTATTCACCATGAAAGCTTTGCCAGCGAGACCTACAGATTTCGCAAAAATAGGCAATGCCCCGGGTATCCCTGTTAAAGGAACAAGAGAAAGCTTGATATATGTATTGATAGTCGATGCAGCTGTTACTGTGTAATAAACATATACAGAACTAGATGATCCTTCGATCATGGTTATTGAGTTTGTTATGGTCGTCGAAGCATCAATAAGAGTTGTAGCTGAAGCTATTGTTAAATCTGTATTAACTCTGGTTACAGAAGTCCCATTTACAAGATCAAATCCAGAGATGAATATCAGTACGTCTCTGAAAGAGTAGATAGAAAGCGCATGTGTTGCTACTTGCGTAAGAGTAACAGGAACTGGATAACCATTAACCCCATTACCTATCTCTTGATTCTGAGTAGCGTAATATACTTTTACGTTGCCACCAGTATTTACATATGTTCCCACCATGGCAGCACTAAACTTCGTTACATCATGGAATTTATATGTAGCACTAATATCATTCGCGAGAGTTACTATTGTCGGAGCAGTAGTAGGGTTTCCTATATCTACACGAGCTTGTTTGAGATTTGTTGTCTCAATGTAATATATGAAGATGTAATACCCAGAAGCTATTACTTTTGGATGTGTTCCTGTTGAAGACAACGATATATCGTTGATTAAGAATGCGCCTGTGTTCTCGTCAACTACAGAATACCTAATGCCACCTCTTGAATCGTCCCATGCATAAACAGAAACGCCGTTGTTAGTATTAGAATCTGCGTTCGTCTGTTGACTCGTATTCTTTATGATGTCTGATTTGGACACCTTAACATTAGTAACATTACCTTTATCTATCCAAGCATCATTAGTTTCAGAGTATGAATACAAAGTTGTACTCTGGAACAACAAAAGTTCATCATTGAATGTCGATAAGAAATTTGGATTTGTAAGAGTAGAACCACCCAATATATTCTTGCCTAGAGATGTGTACCCATTCCTAGGTTCAATCTTTTTGAACTGATTGAATACAGCATTCTCGAGTACTACAGGACCTACGGATACCTGCGGGTTACTCTTTGTATCTATCCCAGTACCAAATAGCTTAGGTATAACTTGTTTTTGAAGAGCCATCTCATTTGACTCTCATGATATAAGTTGCCGTGATGTATTTAGGTCTAGAATCCCCTCCGGACCCAGCATTACCAGTAGATGCCGTAAGATTCGTTACCCCACCAGTCATGGCGTGCGTATGTGTAGTATTATCCGTCTGAATTGTATGTGTGTGTGCGATATCACCTATCGGATTAATAGTAATCCCAGTAGGAACATTCCCGACCGTATTCGTTAGAAATATATTCAAATCATTGAATACCGCCCCAGGACCATTGTTCCCGCCTCCAGCAGTATAGAAAGATTGAATTTGGTGATTATGTCCAGGGTCTGTGATGTTATGAAAGTGGGATAGTGATTGAATGTTATTTCCGGTAGCTCCGCCATGAGCATGGGGAGCATTAGCGGAACTCACAGCAAACGTATTGCCATGACCATGGTCCATAATATGAGCATGAAATAGTAGCGCAGAATTAGATCCACCTGCCACACCAGCATTCGCTGTTACATCTCCCATCACGAACACAGCATTATTTAGATTCGGGATTACATCGCCATTCATCGTTGATGTGGGATCTGCGAGAGTTTGACCGTTACAAAGAACGAATCCATTAGCATCCGCAACAGTAGTTGCTGTTGTTACGTAAGCTCCAGTAAGATTAGGAAAAGTAGCTATCACTCCGCCCAATGGAACCTGACCAATATTCTTATTTACAAATGACACTTGGCCGGCTGTAGAGATTTCTAATCTAGAAGCTACAGATGGCGCTGCTGCAGGAAATACGAAATCATAGGATGCCCCAACACCTGCTGGAGACTTTAGATTGATTGAATTCGCAGAAGCTGTTGCAGCGGAAAGCTGATACGTGGATGCAGCGATGATAGCTGTAACGCCTGAACTCTGCGTGAAAACAAACGTTTTAGTAGTGTTTGAATAAGTCGCAGCTGCAGGTACACCTGGCTGAGCGTAATCCCCATAAAATCCTGCAACACCAGTAATATTTATCCCAGTACCGTTTGTTATCTTTACTGCAACACCCGAATTATTGTTCCAGTAAAGATCTCCAAGAACAGAATAGATCTCATTCTTGTCGTTTGCTGTTGCTAGAGTCGCGGCCTGCACAACAACACGGACTGCTCTAGCATTTGTAAGATTGAAAGTGCTTCCTAGACTCAAGTCCGCATTGATATTTATCCCAGCCACAGGAACAAGAGCTCCAGAACCAGGTGCATGATTGTGTGAATCCAGAGTACTGAAGTCATCATTTATATTCTGAGCATACGTAGGACCTGGGGTTCCACCTGGACCTACATCAGGAAGAGTTAAATTCATTAAAGGGGTTGTTGATGACATCGAGCTCTCCTAATCTTAAATCTAAAATATCCAGATGGTCATTGTGACAGTTGCTGTTGCTCTAAGAAGTATGATTCTGTCTCTGAGATTATTTGTTGTCGATGACTCGAACAAAGCTGCACCAGGAGAAGAACAAGAAGTAGAAAAATACCCAACAGGATCGCGTCCAAGTCCATGTTCAATAACCGTATCCACTCCAGCCGAGAGATTCGCTTGGACACTCGTCCCATCAAGGAACGCAATCTTCGTAATATCAGAGAAAGTTGTTGCAGCATTATCTTGAATTCTCGATAAGTTGAAATCGCTAGTGTTTATCTGTTTAAATCTTCTCATTACATAAAATTTCTAAGTACGAATGAATTATTGATAGCATACACATCGGTCACTCTTGGAGGCATGCCTATATCTCTAATGGCACTTACTTTTGTTACTCTTGCAATCGTTTCTTGCTTCTGAGCTTGTAATGCCGTTACATCCGATTCTTCTTTGATGAGCATATTTATAGCCGCATCCAAGATAAGATATTCATCATATCCATTGATGGCATCGATAGCGTTCTGTTCTCCTGCTGCAGGAGTTAGAGAAACAGTCAAAGTCTTAGCCACAGGAACATAGAATAATTCAACAACAGCTGCTTGCTGCGGCAATGGTCTAAACCTAAGATTGTTGCCTTCTAGATTATATCTCAGGTAGCTATTGTTGAATGCTCCGTAGAATGTACCAGCACCATATTGGTTTCTCTCTGCGAACATGAATGGCTTAAGAGTAAGCCTCTGGTTAGCATCGAAGCTTTGAACAAGGTCTACACCTTGAAGCTTATAAAAATCAGTAGGTACAGGATATAAATCCTGTCCTGGAATAAGCGTAAATTGAGTACTTGATATGTAATATTCAGCAAAAGACTGTACGAGCATGTCGTACAATTCTCTGTTAGCTCGCTCAAGAAGTGACAAGATCTCACTGTCGGTCACAAATTGACTTGCTTCCATGTTCGCTCTTTGGCGACTTAACGTGATGAGAGTCGATACCGGTACTGAGTTTGCCACTTCTTAAGTCCTTTATTTCATGAAGCTAGAATCTTGAGCCTCATCTTCATCTTTTGTCATATAATCAGAATCATCGTCACAGAGAGCTTGCATATGCATGAAAGCATCCACAAACTGCTCAATGTCTTTTGATTGAATAGCGTCCAAAAGAGTAGAAGCTGCAGCCCTTAAAGCATCCTTACTTGTAGGTTCTTCATCGCTCTCGTCAGAATCACCATCTTCGCCTTTTGGTTTTCCCATCCGGCTTACGATAATAGCTCCTAAGGTCTTTGGCTTTCCTTCATCTCTCATGAGAATCATATCGTAACTCCTTTTACAGTCTTGCTGTTGAGTTAGCGAGAGTCAGCGTAAAGACAAGAATATCTCCAGAACTAGGATCTGTAAGTGTTGCTCCAGTAGTCCAATCAACTGTCTTGATGTTCACAGTACCAGCAGTGACAACATCAACTGCAGACACAACAACATCAACAACAGGAAGAGCTGCGTGCGAAATAACACTTGCCGTTACACTGCAGAAATCAACATACTTATCTTGAAGAGTTATTGTATAAAGTCCTGCACCTGTTCTTACTACGCTCGCAATACCATTGAACTGTCCAGTGGTCAGAGTTGGAAATCCAGTAGCCCCGATAGCAACCTTGCCAGTAAGAATAACAAATCCAGGAACCAAGCTTTGAGTGAACTGTTGAAAAGTTCTATTAGCCATTTTGTTTGTTCCTTAAGTTTAAAGAAAGAAGAAGGGCCTTTCGGCCCATCGATTAACGAAGTTGAACTTTACCATTCCAACCAGGAGCAGAGCATCCAAGCTGATGATAGCTGTACACACGAAGCTCAACACCATCTGCAGAAGGTTGACGCAAGAAAGTCAAACCATCTGTGTCAAACAGAGTAGGAGCTTTGCCTAATGAGTTTAATCTCCATGTATCCATTTGAAGAGCATATCCCCAACCAGATGTTGCGTTAACGTCCGCAAGAACCTTAACGATTCCGTGTGGAGTATTCATCGCAATACCTTTGAACGCAAAGGACAAGTCATAGTTAGGCTTAACATCGACGTATTGAACCTTAGAACCTAAAGCTTTTTCGAGATTAGCCCAATCCGTATGGTCGCAGAAGAAGGTATCGGGACGTCCACCTTCACGATTTACACGTGTAACCAAGTCAATGATTGCTTCTTCGATAGGTTTTGCACGACCATCTTGAACTACCCCAGCAAGACGAGTCTTGTCTGAAGTACGATCCACGCCAAAGAAAGGTGTTGCAGTCAAAGCCGAAGAAGGAACAAGCCAAGCGTCCAAACCAGAAGCCTTCAAGCCGTAGTCACCTTGGATAAAGATATAATCACTAGCTGCAACAGCAGGAATAAGTGTATCAATGTTGGCAGCAGCTCCACCGGTTGTTGCAGAGCATTGGAATGTTCCTAAATCACGGTCAATAGCTACAATGTATCCTACACCAGCACGAACAGTGCCACCACCATCAGTTCCGGAGACAACAATTGCTTGGTTGATTTCGAAGTTTGTGATGTCATCAGCATTCACGAGTGTCCAAGTATGTGTCGCGAAAGCAGTATTAGCTAAGCGTCCGATAGATCCAGAGCCATTGCGGTACAGAGCTATTGCCAAAGAACGTGATATTGAGTGCAAAGCACCGTTGATTTCAAGTTCTGCGGCTTCCAAGAAGGCATTCTCATTTCCTTCAGAAGCTTTCAAAGTCTCGTTAGCAATAGACGCAGTTGCGTAATCACGAACACGAGTCAAGAAGAAAGCTTTCAATGCAGAAGGAGCTTGGTTTGATTGAGCATATGAGAAAGTAGCAGAACGTCCTTGAGGATCACCATAGATAAGTGGTTGTTTTAATTGATCACCACCGAACTTCTCATACTTATTCAACATAGCGAATAATGGGTTGTTCTTGTAAACAAGGTTCTGAACTACTTTGTCAGGATAGATTGTCTTTAATGCTGCCGAAAACGAGGTATTGTCTAAACTAGCCATAAGCTAATACTCCAAATAAAAAAATGGTGAATAAGTTTGTTGTCCTCATTCGCTCTTTCTTACTCGGCGAACAATTGTCTGTCTCTTCTATGCAGACTATCTCTTCTGACCCAAGATCTGCGCAGCCATCTTAAACCTATCTTCTCTAGATAGATTCTCAGGACTTGTCTTCAGCTCACCAGACAACTTGTTTGATGAGAGGGTCGATGGCGGTCTCACTTGACCAGAATCTTGAGTAAATATGGAAGAAGGTTTGTCTTGAGGATTTAATCTAGACTTAACTTTGTTAAGACTAAGCATCTTCCCTAATTCTTCTTCTTCGAAATACTTCTCAACAGCATCACATGCTTCTTTGAAAGAGAGCTCCACCTTATGCTTATTATAGTGCTCTTCGATGGTCTGGAAGACCACATCCCGAGCTCCTTTATAATTAATAAGCTCATAATCGTTAGCATTCTCTCTTATGAAAGAATCAATGTTTCGTTTGTAATTGTCAACAGCTCTAGACTTCTGAGTTTCTTCTTCGTTCTTCCTTTGTTGAGCTAACTTCTCTTCAAGCATTGCCTGTTGCTCTTGCATCTTACGCTCAAGCTCTTTGTAAGAGACATTAGGATTAGACTCTCCTCCTTGAAGCTGAAAATTCACAAGGTCATCGTAGGTAAGATCAAAATGCTTAAGAACAGCCATAGGATTTGATTTCGCATACTGTTTGAGCTGCGATATCTCTTTATACTTCGATAACTCCTCATTCATCGGCTTATATTTAGCTTCCATCTCCGCTTCACGAGCACGTATCTGAGCTTCTTTTTTAGAAAGCTGAGAGAATTTCTTCGCAAAGTCCAAACCCTTAACGTCTGCTGGTGTTGCTTCGGTAGGAGATTGTCCTGAAACTTGTACACTAGGAGCTGCAGTAGCCTCTGAACTTGTAGTCGTTACCGTTGACTCGTTACTCATTCATTCACCTCGTCTATTGAGTTAATCCTGGAGCTAATGTTTGTGTTGGTAATGGCGCTGTGGGCATTGCTCCTGCTTGAGCTTGTTCCGGAGCAGGAGATTGTCCTTGTGGAGCTTGAGCTTGTTGCGTCCAAGTATCTACGTCCTGAAGAAAGAGCCTGATAAGAGAAAGTCTTGATTCAGGAACTTCATCAATCTGAGCCTTATTGTAGAACTGAAGTCCTAATTTCTTACCAAGAGCAAGGTTTGTGAACGGTTCTGGCTGCTCGTATTTACCTTTATCAATGATATTCGAGAGAATCCTAAGAATATTGTTTAGATCTGCATTAGCCAAGCTCTGATAAGATTGAAGATCTGGGAAGTCTAATAGCTCTGCAGCCTGTTCTGGAGGGATAAGACCACCTTGAATCATCTCTTGAACAGTCTGGAGTCTGAATGCTGGACTTGATGGAAGAGCTGACGATGGGAATACCTGCATTACATAATCATCTTTCTCAACATCAACATCTTTAAAATTGATGTACTGCACGCCTTCGTTCTTTGAGAACACTTTAACTGTCGTCATCTTATCTGAAGACGCTAATGCCCTAGCTTCTTCTAGAACGAGCTCTGCAGCATCAACAAAGAATTGCTCACGCTTGCGGCCTTGAATGACAAATCTCTCTGTCTGGATGTCATTAAACTCACGTAGAGCCTTGCCTGAATCAAGACCACCCGGCTTCTGCGAGTTCGCTGATAACTGAGATACTCCTACAATCTCATAGGCTCTAGAGTAGAGAGAATCTAATTGTCTGAAGATATCTGGAGCTATGACCTGTGGAGCTATGACCTGTGGAGGCTGTCCAGAATGTCTAATGATAGCCCCAATCTGATTATTTAGATGCTCTATGACGATATCTTGGCCATTCTGAACAAGCATCTTGGGGCTTGAAAGAAGCCTCATCGATTCTTGGATGTGCCAAAGAAGCCTATTGATCTCTAACTGGATGCCTCTGAGTTCATCAGGAATACCTTGACCAAAGAAACCTACTGGCATCGTTGTCCATCGGTTGAAGACGAACGGGAAGGTCTTCCTATCCCATACTTCATCGAACAGATCGGCTGTCTCACAGACAATCACATGTCGTCCGTCCTTAGTGTTCTCTCCTGAAGGAAGCCTCCAACCCTCTACAACCAAGACAAGGTCTGCGAGCGTTGTAGCAAGTCCAGAATATACCTTAGGGGCTGCTAGTATTTGTGCTTTCTTCTTTGGATACAAAGCAGCTAATTGATTTCTATCCACCCATTTACGCTGATACAGATTTCTTGGTTTGCGATAATAGCCATCGAGCTCGTCAACCTGAAGCTCATCAGTGAGAACATTCTCAAAACAAATCTTCCCAGAGTCATAGTCTGAGAATACTTTCATCACACCTGTTCCGAAGATACACGTGTTCAAAAACGCATCGTATTCTACTTCGTAAATGCCACCTTCGTAGAATACGCCATCAACAAACTTCTGAAGCTCTTTAGCTTTCTGCTGCTGTATCCACTTGCCACCTGAAGTTAGGAATGTTGGCTTTACTTTATCTTTACACATCTTGGAGACAACTGTGTCTACGCAGCTCTTCACTACGTTCAAAGTAAGTCTTCTATCTTGTCCGAAGATGCTTTGACGATTCTGATCGTCTCTCATCATCGACGAGAACATCATCCCAGATGCATAAGTAGATGGCATATCTCCATAGAGACGATAATTCTCAAGATTCTTGAGGTTTCGATACTTCTGATTGCTATCGAGCATTCGCACAACAGCTACAAGAGTAGAATAAACGCTCCCAACATCTTCTTTGTACCAGGAGTTCAGTGCATTGACCCCATCCGCATATATTTCAACATCAGTCATCAGCTTATTTTCCCATCATAAGTACCAAACAGTAATTCTTCATCAGAAGGAACTTTGAACTGCTTCGGAGCTTCGGTTATCTTAACTTCAGGAATAGTTCTCACAAACTTAAGTTCCTTGTAGCTTGCGTCTAAGATATTATGTTCAATACAAAATAAGATAAACTCTTTTGCTTCAACTATATCCATTGGTCTTGCTCCTGTAATCGTTGTTGCTTGTACTTATCTGAAATGACTTTGAGCATCTCATTCTCTTGCTGTTGATAGTATTCAATGCTGCCTGGAACAATGTTACTGACGACTTTCTCTTTGTGGAAGTAATGATGACATTCTCTATACGCATATAAGAAAGCATCAGATATGTCGTTATGCACGGAAGGATCTTCCACAAGCTTACCTTGAGCATTCTTTATCTTCATAAGAGAATTCCATTCTTTGATAATAGCATGCTCTTCATCAACCTTTATCTTGCCTGCACATAAGTCTGCATTGACAAGCTCTATAAATGCCATCTTTCCTGCTTTCTCAGCAGCGTTGATATGAAGCCCAGTCCGCTGTTTCATCTCTTCGACAATCATCTTCCCTAAAGCTCCAGAGTCAGCAACAATGGATATAGGATTATGCTCTCTGACAAGCTTTAGGAGATGCTCCTGAGCTTCTGAAGTCGTTAGCTTTGTCTTTAAACTACAATCCAAGAGATATACATTGGGAGACTCTTTGATGTTGAAGCCCAGAACGACAAAAGCAGTGCCATCGTTATACCCTATGTCCATGCCTATCACTTTATTCATCTTGAACTTTGGCAGTTCTGAGTAGACGTTCTTAAGCGGATTAAACCTGTAGATCATGTCGTCCAGAGATTTAGTCCACTTACCAAAATACTCTCTCAAGAGGATTGGATTATCGTCAGACCATCCACGCTTTTGCTTGATGTCTTCTATGAACTCATTCGCGTCTATGATGTGAGGGTTGTCGAACATCGTCCAATGATGAGTTGACCACCCTAATCTTTTGTCCGTGGTTGCTTTGTAGAAATAGGATTCGAAGTCTGGAGAAGGTGTCCCAACGAGACACATAGAACCACGATTATCCACAAGAGCAGGGATAAGGATCTCGTCAACCAAAGTATCGATATGACCGCGATAAGAAGCGCACTCATCGATACAAACAAGCTTATAAGGATTACCACGTAGGTTCTCCGATGTTGACTCATCGTTAGCTCCGCACAGAAATATCATGGATCTATTCTCAAAATGGATCTCAAGGTCTGCTTCTTTGAACTGACACTTAATGCCAGCATCTTTCGTAATACGTTTAAATATCGGCCACATGATCCTTTTGGCGCTCTTCCTTGTAAGTCCAATATAAGGATTGAACGTATTCGGATTCTTGATAGCGATGTCTAGAAGATAAGAAGCAAGAGCGAAAGATTTACCAGCACGTCTAGAACAGATGGCTGTTTTATACCTACTAGAGTCTTTTACGAAGCTTATCTGCTGATTGAACAGTTGACTCAGTAACTTCGGGTTCTGGGACGACAACTTCTTTAACAGAGCTCGTCGTAGCATTAAGTTTTGGAGATTTGTCGAAGGAGAGAACATAAGCGACATTTGTAAGTGGGACGATGATGTATTCGTTGTGATCATATATGTGAAGGAGGTTTTCCTTCAATTCTAAGGTCAGTTTGTGGTTTACTGAGTCCAAATACCTTTGATTTAATGTCTTGAATTGGACCGGCTGTCCAAACAGAACCCGTCGAAGTAGCATTATAATAATCTCCAAATGACTTGTATGGATTAAATATCTTAACTTTACCTAGTACTTCTTTCTGATTGTATCTTGTATCGTGAGAACATAGAAAAGGGCTTGTTACACTCGCTTCATCGAAAAGCTGTTTGAATATTCCAATCCCTCTGAACATCTGTTTAACGAATGCAAAATGTATAATCGTAAATATGTTCTTCTCATAAACTATATATCCAAATATCTGATCTACATTTTGAGAGTTACAGGCAATAAGGATGTGAGATCTTCTTAGGATGAAATGGATAAGCTTGTGATGCTCCACGAAATAGACATCACTTCTAACGCCAGCATGCTTCTTATAAGATTTCATCCATGAGTTGGTGATGAAATTAAGATCGTCTTCCTTGAATGGTCTAAAGGAGATGCTGGCTTCATCCATTTTCAGGCCTTATATGTTGGCTGAGAGAGCGCTTGAATACGTTCACTCAGTTCTTCGATAGAGAGTGTATCGAAATCAGTATTGACCACGATTTCCTCTGCAGGTTTACCAGTAACTCTGTCTAGAAGTTGGGAGAACTCTTTTGCAGTAGCTCCTTTCAGAGTTTGGAGCACAGTCTTGCACAACAGAATCTCGAGGACAGAAGATTTTGTATCTGTCATCGTGGATACAAGGTTTTCAACAGAAGAGAGCATGAGCTCACTGAGTTTGATTGAGATATCTTCTTTAGTAAGCATGGATCACTCCTTCGTTATTTGATTAATACTATTCGACAAGCCCTTGAGTAAGAGCTTGAGCTATTTGCTTCACAGCTTCTTTCCTTTCAGGCTCACTGAGATGAGCGTACTCAACAAGGTCTGGCTTAGGCCTTTCTTCCTTGAGAGTAACGAGAAGCCTTTGTTGCCTGTCTGCTACGATATTTTGCATGCCATACAGTATGCAAGGGACATTACCTTCGATAACTTTCTCAATGTACTTTTGCTTAATGACACTTTCAACAGAACGTCTGTAGTCATTGTAACGAACCGTATCCCCTTTAGCATGGTAGTAATAGAGGTCGATGTTTTGAGAGAGAAAGATTCTGAACTCTCTGGGACTGAGCTCATAATGATCCGCTACTTCAGTCAAAGACACTCCACGATACCCAAGCGTAAACATGTAGTCGATAGATAGGTCCACAAATCGTGCTGGGGCGTCCAGCATTGCACGTTCTGCAGTGGACATAGGTTCACGTACTTCATCCTTCTCATCGTACACCACATCGCCCGACAGAGGCTCGCAGCGCCCCGCGGCGGAACTCCCTCCGTCTTTCTTATTCTTTGTGTGTCGCATTTTAATCTTTTTCAACACGGTCTAGAGTGAGTAACTCCTTTTCTTTCTTCAGAGCCTCCGAATGCAATCTTCTAAGCTCCACAACACGTTTGTTGATGAGATCAATCTGTTCTTTGCTTAAATCTATGGATAGCTCCAGATGGCCTCTGGATTTACAAAGTTCGATGTATTCATCGTTTATCTTTTGTGATTCGCTCATGTATACTCCACAACATATCTCTTACCTAAAACTCTATACTATTTCTTATGAGAAGATCAAACCATGACAATTCTTGGAATAGACCCAGGCTTGAAAGGTGGACTCTGTTTTGTCGGAGACACGGTGGTCGCATATTCGATGCCCATCATAAAAAACCACGGTCTGGATGTGCGTAGCATCAGACGTATCATCGAATTGCATAGGCCTAAGAGGATTTACGTAGAGCATGCCTTCGCTATGCCTAGGATGAACGTCAAGGCAGTATTTTCTTACGCAATGAACTTCGGACGTCTATTAAGCGTTCTGGAGGCTTTAGATCTCGCCTACGTCCTCGTACCGCCACAAGTATGGCAAAAGCACTTCTCATTCGACAGAGACAAGAAAAACACAATCCTAGGCACCCATTCAAGGAAGGTGGAAACCAAACTCATCGCCAGGAGGAGAGCTAGTGAACTTGAACCAGGGAACGGTCTAAGAGGAGATGGACAGATAGATGCCTTCCTTATCGCGAAGTACGGTCAATCTTGTTCTTCCTAGGTCTTGGATATCTACAACGTGGTCCCGGAGAGCAAACAAAGATAACTCTTTGGCCAGGAGATGGGAATAAGCTATACTCCCACCTCTTCTGCATAAGAGGGTTATTAACCTTCTCAAAAGAGAGTCCTCTCTTCCTCAAAACTTCTTTTAGAAGAAGTTTACTTCTCGCGATCTGAAAATCTTCCTCTAGTGACATCCATTCCCCCCAGAAGATTTATCTTCACATTATACTTTTTCATCGTCAGCTTGTTAAAAGTCGTCAAAATATATGCGTATGCAGTCTCTCTACACATCTTGTCGTAGCGGTCTTTCATTCTCGGAAGAAAAGAAAGGTCGCTTACGTAATCATACTTCTTCTCAAGAAGATTTGCCTCATAAATCAATATTTCAAGTGTTTCGTCGATCTGTTCTGGGGTCATTTCATCAATTTCTTTGTTCATTTTGTTCCTTAAGTTTTTTCTTCAAATCGTTAATAATCTGTTTTGCGTCTTCTTTAGACTTACCGCTATCCTCAAGCTCACGGAGCAACTTCAAGTACTCCTTATCATCATCCACCCAACTCTTCGGTCCATCCATAATCCTTTCTTGCTCTAGACCTCTTCTTCCCGTTCCTCGAGCCCCGGGTGTCAACCCAGGGGGCGACGAGGGAATGTCTTTGTTACTTTTTTGTATATGTATTACGCTTACGCCCCCCCCTTGAGGGGGCGCAGCGCTTACAAATTCCTTTTTATTCATTACATAATACTTACGCTGTTTACTTTGATTTGTATCTATATTGTTTTCATTGTCTTTAGTTTGATTTTTTATGTTTCTCTTATGGTCTATTAGATCATTGGTAGTCTCTATTAGATCATTGGTAGTATGCGAGAGATCATTGGTAGTCTCTATTAGATCATCAGCGATGCTCCCTGACAGTCTACTAATGCTCTGTGAGATCATCGGATATCTCTTCTCCCGATCCTTAACGTAATCCCGAATTGCGAGTTCCAAGAATCTTTTTGGAACATCAATCTGACGATCATATCTCCTGTTATTAATCTTAATTATTGTGATGAGATTTTTCTCTTTAAGATGTTTTATAGATTTATTAATTGTTGCAGCAGATAGATGAATAGCTTCTGATATCTGCTCATTTGTCTTTGTGAATTTATTTATAGGATGATGGGTCTGGATAATATATTTGTAAACTTCTCTTTGATAAATCGGAAGTATCAATTTCTCTGTAAAGAAGTCATTGTTAAACTTTGTATATCCCGCATCTTCCGGCTTCTTATTGACTTGGATATCAGATTTGTTACTAATCATATGCTCCTTTCATAAAGGACATCTCCGCGCAATTGGAGTATTGAAGCTCGATTGAAATCCCCAAGACTTCATCGAGCATTTTTTTCGTCTCAGATAGAATATGCTATGTCAAACACCATATATTACTTAAGATATATCTCTCTTACCTTTGCCTCAGGCCTTTTTACTATGACTAAATCCTTTGACTTAAGATCAACGAGAAGGTTGTTTATTTGACTCTCCACGACCCCGAACCTCTGAGCTAATTCCTTATTCGTCTCAAGACATGGCTTGTCTTTATCCAAGTACATCATCAATTTTCTCCTCACCGTCATAAGATCTTCCTCCACACTTGTGTCCTGTATTCCATCATGCTTAAATATTGTCAGAAACCTTCAAAACAACAAAATAGCTCAAGGAGCTCATATGGAATTCGGTAAGTCTTTCTTACTCAGCCTCATCGTGGAAAAGATTCTCGACTTAGGCGTGAACGTAGCTAAAGAAGCATTCAACTCTAACCAAGAAAGTATTGATTCTTTTGTAAGAGATATCATCCCAGGAGAATGGCTCGATGATGCTGCCGTACAATTCGTCCGAGAGAACCTTCAGCTCGTTCTAGACAAGATAAGCACTTCACCTAAACCAACCATAAGCTCCACACTCAAAGACCTCTCACAGGTGTTCAAATGAACTTACAGGCTATTGTGGATGCCATACTGTCCACTCCAGACGATGGAACAATATGTTTTTAACTTCCTGAGGAATTTCCCTCAGGATTTTTTTTGTCTTTCTATAGGAGAATCTCATGAAGATGTTCTTGATAATCGTAGGTTTAATGTCTGCCTGCTCCACAGAACTCCATGCCTCAGAACTATTCGAAGAAAAGAGCCGAGAAAAGAAAGAAGAACCTAAGAAAGAAGAAAAAAAGGAAGAGAAGAAAGAGGAGAAAAAAGAGTACGTCCCTATGGAAGACCCATGTAAAACTCACGCTTGCCCTGGTAGCTACTGATCCAGTAAAGACTTCTCTCTATGAAATCTTGAGAGAGAAGTTCACATGAAACGCATAGTAAACGATATTAATTTTAATCATCTTAGCGTCCCAGTAAGAAGATCTCTATGCAGAACTCTACTCGGAATGGTTAAACTCATGGATAAAGAAATAGGATTATTCAATGAGAAAGCCATAGGATATCTGGACTTAGACTCTAAAGACGATCCTTGGCTAATAGATAAGTTCGGAGAATGTGTTGAGATGCTTGAACGTCTTAAACTGGATTTCCAGAAAGAAGCTGACCGTATCAAGAAGATAGAAGCTACTCATCAGAGGCCTCTGTAATGAATCTATTCAACAACTCTACACTGCTATCTAAAGCCATTATTCCATCTCTTTTAAACAAGAACTCAATCCTGAGAATGTGTAATCTAATCATCTCTATCTGGTTCAAGATTGTACCTTCAATAGAATGAGCCTCTATCTCCGGAGACATTCTCCCGTACTCGATATACGTTACACCTAAAGCCAATATGGCATCAGAAAGAAATCCTACTCTCTTCCCCAGACTCATCCCTAAAGCCACGACTTCATCGGATTTCCTAACAAGCTTTTTATACCTGTCATCGAGGCCTCGAAGATTAACATTTTTCACATTATCACGTATCTTTTTTAAATCTCTCTCAAGCTTGCAACTCATTTGCTTTCTCCATATGACTACTCGTGTAAAATATTGTGAGGTATCTATCAATGTATAAATTGCTGATTAGAGGCTCAGAAGGTAGCGAAGTTATCCTTCTCCAGAAACAACTTGTAGAAGAAGGATTTCTAAAAGATCATATAGATGGCGTCTTCGGTCATAAAACCACAGAGGCATTAAGAAAGAAAACTAAAAGAGATTGGATAGTTGTAGATCTACATACAGATTACATCAAAGGACTTCTCTCCGACGAGGTTCACTTCCAAGCCCTTAAACGCCTCACAACTCCTCTAGAATGGCAAAAAGGAAACTTCATCGATTCTGAAGTTCTAGGACCTTTCAAACCACTCCTGTACTCAAATAAACAGATTCTAGATCACAAAGATGGAAGATTCTCATGGTGCGCCGCATGGGTGCACTACTGCACTAAACAAGTGTCATACCCATTCCCTATGCGTCCTAAAGGACATTGGGGCACATTTGCTTCTGTAAGAGCATGGAAACACGCAGCCGAGCTCTGTAACGCCTATAAAGAATATCACGAAGCTAAACCTGGAGACCTTGTCGTATTCAACTGGGACAATGATTCCTCAGACGATCATATCGGAATCTTTCACGAACAAAGGAAAGATCCAGAGTCTCTGGTCTGCCTAGAAGGGAACGCGAGCAATGCAGAAGCTGCACGCATTAGACAATGGACACAAGTAAGTAAAGTCATCGCTGGGGCGCAACCTGCTCGTGGCGTTCATGCCGTGGGAGGGCCACAACTACGAGGACGCGATCATCCTCTCGCAGCGCCTGGTGGCCGATGACGTCCTCACCTCGATCCACATCGAGGAGCACGAGGTCGACGCCCGCGACACCAAGCTGGGCCCGGAGGAGATCACCCGCGACATCCCGAACCGCTCGGAGGAGTCGCTGCGCAACCTCGACGACCGCGGCATCGTTCGCGTCGGCGCCGAGGTCGGCTCCGGCGATCTGCTCGTCGGCAAGCGCCTCGGCGACCGTGCGATCTACGCTAAGCGCTGCCCTGGTGATGCGCTGAACGTCAGCGCGCGTAACGCTTGTAACGTTAGGACCTGCGGCGCTGACGTAACGCCGCACCGTCGCTGGGTCCACAACGCGCGCGTTCACGAACCGCCTGTGATCGCTGATGTGAACGCTAGCGCCGCTCGACATGTGGATCGTTATCGCTGCATATCGTGGATCTGGGATCGCGGCTGAGACGCGCGTGTGCTGTCCTATCCTGACCATCAGTATCCGTTCGTCAATGTCAAGCCACATGGATGTTCCGTGACACCCAACTGTCCTAAGCGTTGATGGAAGTACGATATCGCGTACGCCCATCACGCTGGGGCATCTTGGACCAACATCGATCGAGGTTACTGTCAGACCGCTCCAACGCCCGAGCGCGGCGGCGATGAGCGTGACATCAGGACCCTCAGCTACGCGCGGTTCGCCAGCGCCAGTATTGTGAGAGCGCTCCGTCATGAGGTTCCGTTAACCCTAGCTCGTTCCTGCAAAATATATCGTACGATCGGCGTGCGTACTCACCAACGCCAGGGATGTTAGGCAGCTCGTAGCCGAGCAGCACAGCCGCAGACATTCGCTTTAACGTCTTAAGACGCCTATTGCTTAGTCCAAGCGGTTGCAATACGCTAAGCAGCTCTGCGTCGTCAGCTTCAAGCAGGTCTTGCGGCGATGGCCAACGGTGCATGAGCTGGCGCAACACGAGCTCAGCTTGCTGCCTGCGTGTCAAGTTCAGCAGGCAGCAAGCCACGAGCAACCAAAACGGCTGCCCGTGCAGGTCCTCCTGTATGAGGGAGTACGGGCTACGCTTCGGCACGAAGCCGATCGTCACCGACGTGCGCGGCTTACTGGAGCAGACACACCCTCCGTGAACGGAACGCCAATGGCCGGCCAGTAGATGACGTCCGTGCCGCGAACTAGCTTGCGATTGACCGAGGCTGACTGCACGAAGACATCGTAATCGCCGTGATTGCCGGGGTTCACACCCACGTCGACGCCGATGGGCAGTCCCAGCATGGTGCGAGCATCATCACCGGCGTAGATCTCCGTCGTACCCCGCCGCCGGATGAGCAGCTTCTTCCAAGCCTGGACGTTCTTCTCGGGCTTTGTCAGCTGGTAGAAGCACGCACCCTTGAGCAGCGTCGCGCCGCTGTTTTGCTCGCAGAACGGCCGGAGATCGGACTCAGCCTTGACGTGCCACACCCTGACCTCGGGCTCGACGTTGCGCAGCTTGCTACGGAGCTGGTGCTCCGTGATCGCGCTTGCGTTCGTCTGGTAGAACGTCTTGACTGACCTGACGCCCTGCGCGCGCTTGTTCATGTACTGCGTCATGCCGCTCTGCGTTGCGGTGCTGGACCTGGCCACGCCCGCCGTGGTTCGCTCCCACTCCTCAACATTTCCCTCTGGGATGTTGAACGCAGCGCAGAAGCTGGTCTTCGCATCGGGAGGCAGCATGAAGGTTAGCGTGTAGCGATCGGTGTTCTGGACCTTATCCATCAGGGCCCGCACCGTCGAGGCGTTGTACGTCCGGGACCGGTTCTCGGCACCGTCGGTCACCACGTGCAGCAGGAACGAAACGTCAGCGTCCGGGTCGGTGGGCTCGTATCGCTGCATGTCGCTGATCGCCGCGCCGACGGCATCGAAGAGCCGTGTGCCGTCCTCGTTCGGTGCGTAGTGCGTGAGCCGCAGCAGCTGCGAGGCAGGCGACCACGATCGTACCACGTCCAGCGACGTGCCGAACTCGTAGATGCTCACGAGCACGTTCCGATCGCCAGCGTTCGCAACGATACTGTCGATGAGGTCGTTGAACGCCTTCAGCGCCGCGGCGGTGATGCCGCGCATCGATGCCGACTTATCGAGCACTAGCGCGATGTAATCGGTGCCGCCCTGCGCACTCACGGCCCGCTTGGTCGATGTAACCGGTTTGGCCGGTGCGCGCTTGCGGCCACCACCGCGCGCAACGCGCTTGGCACGCGAGATATCGCCTGCGGCATCTACGTAATAAAAGTAGCCGGGCTCGCGCCGGAACGTAACCTGCGTAATGATCTTGCCCACGGCACCCGCCCGGCCCTTCGTGGACGAGCAGACCTCGTTGAGGTCGCCGCTCACCCGCCTAACGTACACTAACGTACCGGGCTGCTTCTTCACGCCAACGTGAAGCACCTTCTGGGTTGCGCTGCTTGCCATGATGTCAGACTCCTTGGTGTGTCCTACGAAAAGAGCGGTTCGAACGTCGCGACGAAGCGCGTCCAGCTGCTCATGATCGACCTAAATCCTAGCATCGTAAAAGCCAAGCCAACGGCTTCCCAATCACGGCTGGGCGATGAGCTTTCCATGCGTTCCCAGCCGGCCTCACCGTCATCTGGATCGGCGAACCTAACGAGCTCAACGTTAGTCTTGAACTTCTCTAACGCTTCTTCGTCAGCAAGGAGCTCGTACAAGGCGGTCGGATCGAGCGATGCTTGCTCTGCTAACCTGTCTGGCACGATCCGAGGTATGCAGTCGGATGCATCACCCCGAAGTGACTTCCATATCACAAAATCACCGACACCATCTGGCACGTTCACCGTGCACTTGCGCACGGGATCGTACAGCTCAACGTCTCCGTCAGATTCGGCGACAAGCTGCAGGTAATCCCTGTCTGTCGACACGATGGTGCTGAGGACAGCCCTAGAAGCACATCTGACGAGCCTAGCGATCACATCGTCAGCTTCTAGCTCAGGGTGCCTGACGACAGAAACGGAAAAGTGCTCCCGTAGCAGCTGCACGCTCTCCTCGACCTGATCGAAGAACAGCCGTACCTTTGCCTCAGCGGTAGCATCACCCGGCTCTGTGCGTCTGTTCGCCTTGTATCCCGGATCTAGCGCAAGGCGCTTCTGCGGCGTGCCCTCGAGCGCAATTACGATGCGTGTCGGCCGTAGCTGTTCGACGATCGCTCGCAGGCTCCTGAAGAAGTTAAACGTGACGAAGTGCTCGCCAGCCGTGAAGCCGGCCGCAGCCCGATGGAACATGCACATCCCGTCAACGTATAGCGTGCGCGGTCTCACCGTTGCTCCCTCGCAGCTAGCCTACGCTCGACAAGCCGCTTGATGTACTGCCACTCGTAAGCGCCAATGCCAGCGCACTCAGCATGCGCACCGCACGTCTCAGGGCTACAGACATGCCACATCATGAACGCTCGCGTTGTCTCAGCGCAAGCTGTGAGCGAACGCTCGAGCCGAGCGTTCGCCTTACCGCTAGAGAAGCCTAGCTTGTGACCAAGCCACGATCCGACAGCGATGCCGAGCAGACCGCAGAAGGCATACTCCATCGATTACCTCAGAGTCTTGAGGTGACCAGTCACAGCATCGATCGCATCGCAGGGTGCAGGTCCTATCGCTAGGGCTGTCCGCGTTGCAATGCCATCGAACGCTGTACGCCCCTCGTCAATAACGATAAATGCTTGCAAGCCAGATAGGCGTGCAACTTCTTGGAGGGCCAGCA
>OFRO01000069.1_pt1 | contig 36294 bp, 41 predicted proteins | sample 1543091 | NCBI WGS metagenome assembly OFRO01 (sample SAMN07774217, study PRJEB24372) | wastewater metagenome | isolation source: Exp Tend NO 10WW | collected 2016-02
CAAAATTGGTTAATCCAATTTGCATCGACAGACGACCCGTATATTCCCATCGAGGAAGCTAGGCATATACATGAACAGCTTGATAGCGAATACCATGAAGCCGTTAATGAGGGGCATTACGGTGAAGATAAATCAAAAACGATTTTCCCTGAGCTAGTTGAACTTTTAACAAGGAGGTTGAGTAGATGAAAAATGCTATCCTTGTTCACGGCAAACCAGGTAAAGATGAATACTACGACCCAAGTTTTCCATCAGCAAGTAACTTCCATTGGTTTCCGTGGCTGCAAAAACAGCTAGTAATAAATGGCATCCCTACGCAGACGCCAGAAATGTTTAATGCCTGGCAGCCAGACTACAGAATATGGTCAAAAGAGTTTGAACACTATGAACTCACTCCAGAAACAACCCTTGTTGGACATAGCTGTGGCGGTGGATTCCTCGTTCAGTGGCTGAGCGAGCATAAGGCAGTAAAAGTAGATAAGGTCATTCTCGTGGCACCTTGGCTGGGACCTATTGGAAATAACGAAGCTGATGACGAGCCTACAGGGGGGTTCTTCAAGTTTGATATCGACCCCGCACTAGTAGACAGAATAAACAAAATGGTTATTTTTAACTCTGACAACGATGCGGAGAGTATACATGATGCGGTACGTCGTATTCGAGATGCAATTTCGTCAGTAGAATATCGAGAGTTTCATAATTATGGGCATTTCTGTGGTAGCGACTTGGGTCAAGATGAGTTTCCTGAATTGCTAGAGGCATGTCTATGAAAATTACTAAACGTACAGGGGCTGAAATCCAAAGAGAAGAAGCACATGGCGGTAGTGGCTCGCGCAAAGTCTATGCATCACCAGAACATCTCACGAGCTCGCATTTTGAAGCTATGACCCATGGCTGGCTACCAGCTGGTAAAACATTCGATTGGCACGACCATACAGATATTGAAGAAATTATGGTTGTTGTGAAGGGCGAGGGTGAAGTGCACGATGAAGACGGTGTGTACGCATATGCAGCTGGCGATGTGTTTGTATTTCCAGCCAATACCCAGCACAAGATTCATAACTCAACCGATTACGAGCATGAGATGATATTTGTGAGAGTTAAGGTTTAACTATGCTAAAAACTCTTACCTGGAATATCGGCGGTGGAAAACTACTAACACCCGGTGCCGACCCAAGCCTCATTGCATCATATGGTCGCGATGGGCTAGAAGAGATCTCGCGGGTAATTCGAGAATCTGCTGCGGATATTGTTGCGTTGCAAGAGGTGCAGCAATTGAACGGCAAGAGCCAAATTGATGCCATCGCAACGCTCGCTGGGTATGAACACTATTTTTACGATGTAACATCCGAGTCACATATAGATAGCGGCCATCAGCTAGGCCACGGTATTCTTTCCAAGCACCCGATAACCAATCACACGTTCGGGCTATTCAACAATCCCAAGATTCGTATTGGATGGGAAGATGGCTCTATCGCCACCAGTTTCGACAAGGGATTTAGTAGCTGCGAGGTTGATATAGACGGCCATAAGGTAAGTGTTACTTCATTACACCTTATCCCGTTTCGGAGATTTGATATCTCACTCGACTCTCAGCTTGCAAAAGAGATATTAGATGATGTTTCAGCGAAGTTAAGCATTTCCACAGACAAAGCGATTATTATGGGTGATTTCAATATTAACGACAGCTACTTAGCCACCTACCTACCAGCTTTATTCACCAAATATAGCCTAGAAGAGATTAACATCAACGAGCCAACTACGCCAAAAGGTCGTAGCTATGACCACGTTTTATTCAGAGGACTTGAATACAAATCAAAACAGATAGACAGCCATGTTTTAACAGACCATTACCCAGTTATATGCGACTTTATACTAAAGAGTTCGTTGGAGTCACATGAATAAAGTCCCGCATGGCGTTATAGACCAGCAGCATCTTAATCGCAAGAACGACTACTTGTTTCGTATCTCTATGAAATCGTTGATGAAAAATGATGCAGGTGAAGTATTGGTGGTGAAAGAATCAGGTCGCACATGGTGGGATTTACCTGGTGGTGGAATGGACCATAATGAGAGCATTAAGGGTGCGATTGCTCGTGAACTACACGAAGAAGTGGGCTTCACGGGCAACTTCTCGTATCAGGTGATTACAGTCGAAGAACCAGCGTTCTTGCAACACGCAAACGTATGGCAGATTCGTATAGTATTCGCTGTAAAGCCTGACAATATAATGTTTGAAGCAGGCGAAGACGGCGATGAGCTGAGATTCATCAACCCAGAAGAGCTGAAAAATTCAGAAAACGAGGCTGAACAAAAAGCTTATGAGTATTCTCTAGTTTCATAGCTATACTCTGGAACAATATATTCTTTCGTTGTTAGTAGTCGGCTATGGATTTATCAAATACGTATTCAAACTTATCAATAAAATTGTGCTCTTTCGTATCAAAATCATTGATTACATCTCTGATGCCAATGAGCTCTCTGGTGTTGGATTTATATGCGATGAAGTTTCTGCTACCAAGTTTATTATCATCGAAGTGCCTTTGTGGACCAACTACTCCAGTACGGATAAGCTCTTCATTAAATATTTCACCATTAAAGTAAGTGACTATCTTTGCGTGTATAAGCTCGATATAGTTTTGGTCAAAATCTGTCGGCTGGAAATACTCACCGTGGACGAGTCTGTGACGCAAGCCTCTATTGCCGTTTTCAAAAAATTTCGTATCCAGTTCTTCACCAAGTATTTGTAGCCTCTTTGCATTATCTATTTTGCCATTTGATTTTTTGCACAAGGCTTCGATAGCAGAGAATAGAAGGAGCATCTTTGGGGTGGAACCGACAGTATTAACCGCATCATTCCAGTAGTAGTAGAACTCTTCTGGGATAGTGGTTTGTGATAACTGCTCAAGCGCCTTGTAGCTGGTATCGTCAAAATGAAGTGGGACGGGGTCACTATCGAAAATATTATGAAAGTACGCGTAATTCTTATCGACATTCTGAATTATGAGAGGTTGATGAAGGAATTCAACATAACACTGTGAAATAACTGCAATTTTTGGCGTTGCATCAAGCAACTTTTTTCTAAATACTACGAAAGCATCATTGAAGCTGTCCGCATCAATCTCAAGAGTTGCAATCCACGAGTATCCCATAGCACCTTCACTATAGGTAAAATCCCATTGTTCGTAACGCACATCATCATGAGTAAAGTGGGGAGGTATGTTATCTGATACACCAACATAGTTTTCTGCTAATGTCTTAATTTTGCGTTGGCAGAAATATTTCATAGTCTAATTATAGTCCTAGTCTAGGCTAGCTATATATCTATCTGAATATCCACGGAGTCCTCTATCTGTTGCTGGCATGGTTAGTTTCAGCTCGAAAGGTAATAGGGTTAAAATTTTTGTTTGCCGATTGATAAACCCATGATCCTATTTTATCAGACTATCACCTTATTGATGGGTGATTGACCGAGACAAACAAGCTGCTATAATCATAAGCAATGTAAGAGGGTAGTAAGAATGAAAACGACACAACCTGGGTTTGAAAAAAGTACGGTGGTGCTCCTTACCAGTGTGATAGCGCTACTTGGGTTGTTCGGACTCTCCGCTGTGATGGGGTATAGTTATATTGGTTTCAAAACTCCTCAGCAAAAGCCTAGTCTTGGCGGGACTGTCTGCAGCAAATCCGACACTGATAGCTACATAGATTTGCAGGAGAAAGCGCAGGACGTAGCTGCACAGAAAGCGATGCTTTCGACGATAGAAGCGAAGAAAGACTATAAGACCGACGCAACCTGCGTCTTTATGGCTATGCAGTCAGCTATCCGTAGCAATGACCTTACAAAGGCCAAGGAGCTATATGCCACACTCAAGGCGCTCAATGACAATGGTCAGTATGTGAATGGCTCCATACCCGACCTTACCGGCAATGAACAGGCCGGGAACCTCATTAAGCTTTTAGAAAGCCCCTCTACTAAACGACCAATAGGTGAGGGTTAGATAACTCATGAGAGTATTGCCGCGAGTTTATGTTATCGGCTTTGGTATCACGCTGTTTCTTGCAAGTTTACTAAATAGTTCAACCGCGCATGCCTACACTGTGGGTGATTTGCCGCTTAATCGATCTTGGTACAACACTGCTGAGTATCATGCGTGGTATATGTGTAATTACGAAGACGGTACACAGTTTGGTGCCCGCGGAGCGATTTGGTTTACCAACACAAACAACCAGTATTACAGTATGGGTGTGACTGTTGATGATACTACTACCTCTGTACCAGTTGTTATCAATGGCTCCGCCTACGGGTGTCGCGATGGTGTCAATGGTCAGCATGTTTACGCAACGAATGTAACACCTAAGGGGACGAACGCGTGGCGACTGACGTCATTAAGCACCACCACGCTGGACAGAGGAAGTTTTCCAAATTCGGCAGAGCGGAACTATACGAGTAAGGGGGGCTCCATCAATGCCGACCTAGATGTGTCTGGATTAGCGACCAATAATGCAAGTGCAGACGACAGTCAAACGATCTACATAGATATTTATCGGTGTTTTTTTGCTGACGACAAGACAGGTACGTGTTACACCGAGTCCATACCAGTGACAGTCATACGGCGCAAAAAACCAAACCCTTGGACATCAACATCGATCACGCAGGTAAAGGTAACAAGTCCTGTCGGTGCCGTAGTCGGTCCGACTCAAAATGTCACCGCTTACCCTGGCGATAAACTGGACTGGTACCATTCGGTAACGGTGAGTAATTTTGCGGCCGGTGCGGGTGCAATTCAAATCGGGACATCTCAGCACCGAAGAAATGGTTGGTTTCAAGATCAAGCTGGCCCTACGCTGACGTTTTCGGGAAACGGCACTCAGAATATCGCAAACGTGTATGGACAGTATACCGTGCAAGCGAGTGACGTAGGCAAAGTATTGTGTGGAACGATGGCACGAAGTCCGGCTAGCTACACTGGTGGAGCGTTAGAAAACACGTGGGCATGTGCAACCATTCGCTCAAACTATAGTTTGTATCCACAGTCTCTGCTCAATAACCAGGCGCTGAGCACGCTTTTCACGGGACAGTCATTGTCGCCCTCAAACCCTGCACAGATATTGGAGCAAGTAATTAACACCGGTCCTGCTTCAGACGTAGACAATCAGTACGCTGCATACGAATTCAAAATACCGAGTGGTAGTGTTGCCAATATTGCTTCTTTTTTCCAAACGACAGGGACTCCGGGTGCCAACGTCGGCGGGATATTTGGCAGCAGCAATGGTCAACCAGCCTTTACGGTTGCTAATTACGCGTCTGGATCAGGATGTAGCTGGTTAGCAAGTCAGCCAGCATACAGCGGTAAAATAGTTTGTATAGGCACTACGACATCTGGGACGGTTAAGTTCCCGGCGGGGGTAGCGTCACTCACATCATCTGCAAGCGGCATAACTGCTGACACAACTTCTATAAAAGCCGATGATTATGCAATTGGCGATACGGTTTGTCGCATTGTAGCCGTGAGTGGTTATGACTATCTCCATACGTCATCTAGTGATCATCGCATTTCCTACCCTGGCTGTGTCACAATCGGCAAACGGCCTCTTGTCCAAGTGTGGGGGGGCGATATACGTGTTGGCGCAGGTGCTCTGTCTACGAGCGGCTATGCCAGTAGTAATTCCTCCATCATTGCGCAGCCTCGAGTGACTGATGACGGTACGTATGGTAGTTGGGGGGAGTATGGTCTCCTGGTACCACTCAATGGACAGATTGACTCTGCTTCCGCCGCGACCACTTCAGGCAAAACGGGTGCTGCAATTTCGCAGCCCGCCTCTAGTAGAAACGTGCTTAGCTTTGCAAATACTACCATACCCTATGGACGCTGGGGGGCAACTGGTGCATTTCCGGGCATTGTCAACTCCCCTGTGCTATTAGGAACTGCCGGGGCTGCGGGGCCGGCAATAAACGTTGATACGTTACCGAGTGGCATAACAAACGCGGGTGCCTCAAACCTCACTCTGCAGGGAACATTGAGTTCACCACGAACAGTAGTCGTTCGTACCACAGGGACGGTGACGGTATCAGGCAATCTCGTGCTTGGCGCATATCCAACCTCAGGTGCGAACGTTGCACAAATTGTTGTGATTGCACAGAATATCATTATTCAACCAAGTGTCACAAAAGTTGACGCGTGGTTGGTAGCCCAGCCCTCGTCTGCTACGACGGGTGGCACGATTAGCACCTGTGATGTAGCCCAAAACCCCTACTATCTAGGACTTTCGGCAAGTGTTTGTAACACACAACTACAGGTGAACGGTCCCGTGATGGCGAGGGAACTGCAGCTACGGCGAACTTATGGTGCAGAAAAAAATATCGGAGGCGTCAACTACCCGGCAGAAATCCTTAACTTTCGTCCTGACGCGTTTTTGTGGGAACTAAACTATGGTGAATCTCAAGGTGATTTGACGACGGTGAGTACGCGTGAGTTGCCACCACGCTATTAGAACAGAACCACAAAATAGACTTGCGTAATCTGAAGACGCTTATGTATAATAGTCACTAGTATGAATCTAAAGAAGGGGATGGGCGATTTCTTTGCACTCGACATCGGTACTAACGCCGTTCGGGTAGTGCAGTTATCGGCCGGGGGCACCAATAGCTGGACGCTTGTCGCTCATGGCTATGCACCTATCGATAGTAAAATTACTTCAAGCGATTCCCCTGAGGCACGGCGGCGACTTGGCGAAGTGATTATCACGGCGCTAGGACAAAGTGGCATAAAGACAAAAAATGTGGTGATCGGACTACCTTCAAATAAGACATTTACGACGGTCATCGATGTACCATCGGTATCTGAGTCAGAGCTAAAAGCCACAATGAAATACCAGATTGATCAGTATATTCCTATGTCGGTTGATGATGCAAAGGTTGACTGGGCTTTGCTTGGACCATCATTACACGCTCAAAATCAGCAGGAAGTGTTGATCACGAGTACCGCAAAGGTCTATAGCGAAGAGCGACTAGAGATGATTGAAGCTTTGGGACTCAATGTTATTGCTGCTGAGCCTGATCCCGTCGCGATGGTGCGCGCTCTCGTACCGGAAGGCACCGCGAGTACGGCAATGATGCTGATTGATATCGGTGAGCAGTCGACCGACCTAGCAATTACCTACGGTGATACGCCGCGACTCGTGCGCACGGTCCCCACTGGACTTGGGTCACTGGTAAAGTCGGCTGTCCAAAACCTCAATGTCCAGGACGACCAAGCTCGTCAGTTTATCCTGAAATTTGGGCTTGCACCAGATAGGCTTGAAGGTCAAGTGCTCCACGCTATCGAAAACGTGCTTGATAGTTTCGCAGCCGAAATGACAAAATCCGTTAAGTTCTTTCAGACGAGGTATCCCAACGTCGCTATAAGTGGCATTTTGCTCTCAGGATTTGGTGCAGTCATACCACGGTTTAATGAGTACGTCGCGACAAAGGTTGGTATCCAGACGGCACTTGCCAATCCATGGCAAAACATTCGTATGTCACAGAATGACCAGCAGCAGCTTGCTGCGATTGCCTCTGAGTTTACGACAGTGGTAGGTCTCGCGAAGAGGAAGAACTTGTCATGATCGAAGTCAACTTGATTCCTGATGTAAAGCAAGAATTCATACGTGCTCAGCGTACACGCAATACGGTGATCTCTTTCTCTATTATGGCAAGTATCGCGGCGGGTGTGGCAATTGTCATTTTCGCGCTGTTACTTGGTGGTCAGGGTGTTCGTGAAATTTTGGCAGACAATAGCATTAAGGATGACTATGCAACACTCAAAAAAAATGAGAATCTTAGTAATTTAGTGACAATCCAAAACCAGTTGGCTCAAGTGTCAACACTAAACAATGACAAAGGTATCAATTCGCGCCTATTTGACATTTTAGGTGGTATCAACCCGAAAGACCCAAATCACGTTCGGATTTCTACTGTTTCGTTGAATCCTACTGACAATTCACTGTCGATAGAGGGCTCGGCGGCAAATAGCTTTACTGCGACCGACGCGTTCAAAAAAACAATACTGAATACCAAGGTTGTCTATACCGACAAAGATGGTAAAGAGCAAACGACCAATCTCACCGATAGTGTTACGCTCAATAATGCTAGTTATGGAACCGATACGACTGGGGCAAAGGTATTACAATTCAAGCTCTCCTTTGTTTATCCCAAGGAGCTCTTTGCCAACACCTCTACAAATGTTCGAATCGTTTCACCCACGAAGGTAACCGACGTTACCGACTCTAGAACACGAGTTCCCGACGATCTGTTCTCGTCGTCACCAAAGACAGGAGACACAAAGTAATGGCTCAGAAAGATGTCAGTGCCAACAAACGTCAGCAAATAGCCAAATCAAGTCGCATGATGTTCATCTGGGTGGCAGGTGCCTCTGTCTTGGTCGGGTTTGCGGCAGTAATTTGTTGGTTTTTGATTCAGCAAATTATGTTTAAGGAAAAGGTAATTACTGAAAAAAATAAAACTGTCTCAACCTTACAGCAGAACATCAAGGCGGTGCCCAAGCTGTCGGACAATATTCGGGTGCTTGAAACCAATGTTGCTCTGAATTCAGCAAAGGCAAATTCAAACGAAAAGGCACTCCAGGTGATTTTGGACGCACTACCCGCCGACGAGAATACCTTGGCACTTGGGGCATCACTACAGACAAAGTTAATTGGTAGTGGTGGTAATCTTACGATTGATTCACTTGATGCCACACCTGCAGTAGGCGCAAACGGTACGGCGAATAGCAGTACTACTTCCGATGGGGTACAAAGGATGGCTTTCTCATTTACAGTGTCTTCATCTGACCCAAATGCCATCAAAGACCTTTTGAAACGTCTCGAGCGCTCGGTACGCATCATGGATATCGATACATTGAGGATCGAACAGTCTGAGACTCGTATGACAATGGTAGTTCAGGCACACGCCTATTACTTACCGGAAAAGAAGATCGAGCTGAAAAAAATACCTGTGGGAGCGCGTAAATAATGAAGAAAACAGATATAGCTATGATCGTTCTCATCGCCGGTCTTGCAGTGCTCACCGCTTTTCTCGTTGCGAGCAACATTCCTTTTTTGCAGGTTTCCGAAAAAGGGGTACAGGTGGATACAATCGAGAGTATATCTGATAGAGTTGAGCCACCTGATCAAAACGTATTTAACAGTAACGCCATCAATCCCACGGTCGAAACGTTTATCGGTGACAAGACGCTACCGCAATAGGGATTGCTGACATGGCGTTAATGACAAATGACATACAAGAAAAACTCGTAAAGCTTCTCACCGAAGAAGGCTTGGTGAGTACTGATGTGATACAAAGTGCGACTACTGAGGCAGCCGGGTCGGGTAAAACACTGCTTACGGTTCTTACTGAGCAAGATGCAATTGATGACGAACTGCTGACTCATGCGATTGCGCAAGTTTCGGGGGTCCCCTATGTCAATCTCAGCAATAGCGTGATTGACCAGGGTATTCTGTCACTTTTGCCATCTGATATCGCTGAGCGCTTTATGGCGGTACCGCTCGCAGAGGTTCAAAACCGACTTGCAGTTGCAATGATTGATGCAAATAACGTGCAGGCAGTCGACTATCTCGCTAATCGCATCCAAAGACCCTTAAAGGTATTTATGGCGTCGGAGGCGGGTGTGAGACACGTGCTTGATCAATACAAGACCGACTTATCAAGTGTTGATGTGGCTGCTGAGGTATCTCAAAAAGAAGCAGCTCAAGAAGAAACCAAGGACATTAAGACGATTGTTCAGGATTCTCCTATCAGCCGTGCACTCAGTACAATTTTGGAATACGCGGTAAAGTCTAGGGCAAGTGACATCCATATCGAACCATTTGAAAAAGCTCTCAAGATTCGCTGCCGCGTTGACGGTGTGCTTAGGGAAGTGATGCAGCTGCCAAAAAGTATCGAACCCGCTCTCATTAGTCGTATCAAGATTCTTTCTAACCTTAAAATTGACGAGCATCGCACGCCACAGGACGGTCAGTTTGCCGTAAAAGTAGGTAACAAAGAAGTTGATCTCCGTATCGCCATCAGCCCAGTGGTGTGGGGGGAACAGGTGGTAATTCGATTGCTTGATAAATCAGGTAATAGCTTTGACCTCGAAGAGATGGGATATGCCGGCCGCGCCTTACGTACTATTCAAAAAGGCGTCAAAAAACCGAACGGGATGCTCCTCACCTCTGGACCTACAGGCTCAGGAAAGTCAACTAGCCTCTATGCTCTCATCAAGGAAATAAAGGACGAGACTATCAACATTGTGACACTTGAGGATCCGGTAGAATACAAAATGGATGGTGTCAATCAGATTCAGGTTAACGCAGAGGTAGGGCTAACTTTCGCATCGGGGCTGCGCTCGATTTTGCGTCAAGATCCAAACGTGGTGATGGTAGGGGAGATTCGTGATGGCGAGACTGCAAACTTGGCTGTGCAAGCAGCACTCACTGGACATCTCGTATTTAGTACGTTGCACACTAATTCTGCGGCCGGAGTGCTACCGCGCCTTCTCGATATGGGTATTGAGCCATTTTTAATCGCGAGTACCGTCAACACGATTATCGGACAGCGTCTTGTTCGCCGTGTGGCCCCTCAACGTGATGCCTATTGGTCGAGTCCACTTGAAACAAAAAGTATTCTCGACACCGTCGGTCACTTGTTACCAAAGACCAAAGAGGAAGTGGCACGGGTTTCTGCCGATCTCGGTTATAAGGACTTGCCACTTGCAGGTCAAACCGCTTATACTTTAGTAAAGGGACGTGACACTCCCTCGACACCCCGCGGTTATACGGGGCGGGCTGGACTGTACGAAGTGATGGATATTACAGAGGAAATACAAGACCTCATTGTCGCACGCTCGACAAGTGCCGACATTCAACGTAAAGCAGTCGAGCAGGGCATGATTACAATGCGTCAAGATGGTTACCTGAAGGCGCTAACAGGGGTCACGACACTAGAGGAAGTCAATCGTGTCGCGGCAGATACAGCATAAAAGGGAGAAGGCATGAATAATCCAGAACTACGCATCGAAGTATTACTAGAAGAAGTTGTTCGCAAGCGCGCTTCAGACCTTCATATTCAGGTGGGGTTACCACCAATGCTTCGTGTTGATGGTGCGTTGATACCAATTGTCGGCTTCAATCCTCTTGATGAGCAGCAAGTTGAGTCACTTGTGTTTGCCATCTTGGACCAGGATCAGCAACAAATTCTTCTTAAAGACAAGGAGTTTGACTTCAGCTTTGCTTTCGGGACGTTAGGGCGGTTTCGCGTTAACGCCTTTCACGAACGTGGTAACCTGGCTGCTGCGCTACGTCTCATCCCAAATGAGATCAAGTCTGTTACTGAACTGGGTATGCCGCAAGTAGTGCTCTCATTTGCTGACTATCCGCGCGGTCTTGTACTTGTAACAGGACCAACTGGGTCTGGAAAATCAACCACGCTTGCTGCTCTTGTAGACAAAATCAACAGTGAACGCGCTCACCACATTATCACAATTGAAGATCCAATTGAATTTACTCACAAGTCAAAGAAATCTGTTATTGTTCAGCGAGAAGTACATTACGATACCTACTCGTTCTCTGCAGCGCTGCGTAGCTCACTTCGTCAAGATCCTGATGTTGTGTTGATTGGTGAGATGCGCGATCTCGAAACGATTTCTGCGGCAATTACGATTGCCGAAACCGGTCACTTAGTCTTTGCGACACTCCACACTAACTCGGCCTCGCAGTCCATCGACCGTATGATCGATGTGTTTCCCCCTCACCAGCAACCACAGATTCGCGCACAGCTTGCTAATATTCTGATGGCAATCTGTAGTCAGCGCCTTGTACCTGCTATTGGTGGGGGAAGGGTAGTTGCAGCTGAAATTCTTATTGCAAATCCTGCGGTGCGCAATGTTATTCGTGAAGGCAAGAGCCATCAGCTTGATGCCATTATCCAGACTGGTGCAGATCAGGGAATGCAGACCATGGATCGTACGCTTGTGAATCTGGTTCAGAGTGGAACAGTGACGTATGACAATGCTCGTGAGTTTGCCGTTGACCTGACAGAGTTTGAGCGATTGATGAGAGGATGATAACACGTGAAGAAATTTAATTACGAAGCACGTGACAAGAACTCCGACAAAATTATTAAGTCGATTGTTCAGGCTGATTCGGAAACCTCGGCAGCGAAAGTATTGGTTGAGCAGGGATATACGCCTCTTACCATCAAGGAAGTAGACGAAAATGGCGGATTGATCGGCCGTCTGACCGGAAGGATTAAGACGAAAGATAAGATTGTCTTTACTCGGCAGCTCGCCACGCTGATTGGGGCAGGGTTGCCGCTTGCCCAGAGTATTCGAACCGTACTAGACCAAACTCAAAACAAAAAACTTCAGGGAGTGATCCAAGAAGTCATCGCCGACGTTGAGGGCGGCAAGCAGCTGTCGGAGGCATTTGGCAAGCATCCAGAAGTCTTTGACAAGATTTTTTTGGCGCTCGTGGCGGCTGGTGAGGTGTCGGGAACGCTCGATGAGGCACTCAAACGTGTCGCGGCACAGCAAGAAAAAGATGCGGCTATGATGAGCAAGATAAAAGGAGCGATGACATACCCGATTATCGTACTAGTCGTCATATTAGCAGTCATGCTGTTTATGCTGTTCACCGTGGTTCCACAGGTTGAAAAGCTCTACCACGACATGAAAAAATCACTTCCTATGCTGACCGAAATTATGATAAACAGTGCAAACTTCATGATTCACTTCTGGTGGCTTCTCATTATTCTTATGGGTATTGGTGTCTATTTCTTGAGACAGTATATGCATACCGAGAACGGCATCAAGACATTCGATACCCTCAAACTCAATGCGCCGCTATTTAAGGGAATGTTTCGTAAACTTTATATGGCACGGTTTACTCGCACCGGACAGACACTACTCTCAACCGGCGTGGCAATGCTTGATATGCTACGGATTAGCTCAGAGAGCGTCAATAATGTAGTTGTCAGCAAGAGTATTGATCGTGCCGCTGAGAAGGTAAAGGGAGGAAAGGCACTTTCTGCTGCCATCCAGTCTGAGGAATACATTTTGCCGATGGTCCCGCAGATGATCAAGATTGGCGAACAGTCAGGCAAAATTGATGAGATGATGGGCAAGACGGCCCAAGTGTTTGAGGATGAGCTTGACGAAGAGATCAAGGCGATCTCGACAGCGATCGAACCGATCCTTATGGTGGTTCTTGCTATCGTAGCTGGTGGAATGGTAGGAGCAATCCTCTTCCCAATCTATAGCCTCGTAAATGGCGTCTAAGTACTAGACAAATAACACCGAGCACGCTATGATAGGCCTTAAGCATAAGTATTGTTCATAAGAAAGGTGGAACGAAACTATGAGCATTCAGCAAAAACAACGTGGGTTTACAATCATTGAGGTGGTACTCGTGCTCGCTATTGCAGCACTTATCTTCCTGATGGTATTTATTGCTTTGCCAGCTCTGCAGCGCAATCAGCGTGACACGGCACGCAAGACGGTTCTCGGAAAGGTAAGTTCAGCAGTGACTACCTATCAGTCAAATAAGCGGGGGGCTCAGCCGACCAAGGGTGTTGATCTACAGGGCTATGTTGATGGTCGCACGGGGGCAAATACTGATAAAGGTGCCGCAGGAGACTTCACCGGTTCATCAGATGACACGGTGATTGACAACGACTACATTGTAACTGTGAAAGCCTATGCTGCTGCTGATGCTGGTAGGGCAGGAAACGCTGACACAAACGTCGTTCAGGTTATCACGGGGGCAACCTGTAATGCTACTGGTGACGGGGCAGCCTCGGGCACCACACGCAATGCCGCGATTCTTATCAAACTCGAAAACGGTAGTGCACTTGTCTGCCAAGCAGTCTAGGTATCTTTAACTAGTCTCGAGCATTCAAACCGCGCCTCAAAAAAGCGCGGTTTTTGCTATACTATCTGGAGTATGGCGTATATCTTTGAGGCACTCACTGCCAGTATATTCGGACTCTTACTTGGGAGTTTTGCGGGTGCTCAGGTATGGCGCATACGGGCGCGACAGCTTGACGAGGATAGACGGGCGGGGGAGACTATTGATAAACAAGAACTTAGCCGCCTAAAACCTCTCATATCAGTGTCTCTTACGTCAGATCGCTCAGTCTGCTTATCCTGCCATCATCAGCTGCGTTGGTATGATATGATCCCTCTGCTCAGTTGGGCTAGTACGGGCGGCAGATGCCGCTATTGCCAGCAACCTATAGGCTCCTTAGAACCCCTTGTAGAGCTTGGGCTAAGTGCCGCATTTGTTATCTCGTATCTTTACTGGCCCACACCGCTTACATCTGGGGTAGCATGGGGAGCATTTATCGTCTGGCTACTTTCTCTCACGAGCCTTGCGATTTTGGTCACGTATGACATTCGTTGGCAGCTTCTGCCAGATATTGTCAGTTACAGCTATATGTCACTGGGAATTATATTTATTGTCCTTGGTTTTCAGGGGGGGTGGGGTTCAATTGTTGAAGTAGTAGGGGCTGTGGCGGTACTCGGCGGTCTCTATGGCATACTTTACCTGCTTTCGGGTGGGAGATGGATTGGCTTCGGTGACGTTAAGTTAGGAGTCGGGCTGGGACTTTTTCTGTCAAATTGGCGACAGGCGTTACTGGCTCTCTTTCTGGCTAACCTTATAGGTTGCATCGTTGTTATACCGGGTCTTATCAGTCGAAAGCTAACTAGTACCTCGCATATACCGTTTGGACCATTTCTTGTCGCAGGGATGATGCTGGCATTCTTCTGGGGCGAGTGGCTCATCTCGCGACTTTTGTCGCTTCAATTGTTCTAGGTGTCTTGTTGCTGCTTATGCTATAATCATCTCAAGTATGATTGGGAATAAATCGGCTGGATTCACTGTTATTGAAACCATTCTCTACCTTGCCGTCACCGGTCTTCTTGCGGTCGGAGTGCTTGCGGGTGCGACAACCGCTATCAATCAGCAGCGCTACAAAGATGCCACAAACTCTTTTGTTGATTATCTTCAGTCTGGGTATGACCAAACTATAAATGTCCAGAATGACCGGTCAACAGACAAGACATGTGATAGCGCCTCTCAGATTACTGACTCTCCAAATCCTGCGGCAGAGGTGAGAGGAGCGACAGAGTGTTTCGTGATCGGACAACTGATATCGACTGACGATGGACGGGCTTTTACCATGACAGTAGTCTATGGCTCCCAAGATGGTTCGAAAAAGACGAATGATACAGATGCGCTGACAGCATCAAATCTTTTCTTAGGTACCACTTCAAGCACCTATACACTTGAGTGGGATACGAGGATTGTCCAACCGGGCACTGCAACACCAATTCTTCCGACAAGTATTTTAATTGCTCGCTCGCCTTCGAGCGGCGTGGTGCGAACCTACATCGGTGCCAAAGCGTTAACATTGTCAGCACTCATTACCACAGGCGCGGTATCAGCTGATACTCTCTTTTGTGTTGATCCCTCGGGGTGGACGGGAGCAACTCGTGATGGCGCTGTGGTGCGTCCTGACACGACAAACAGCAGCGGGGTGAAGCTTGCTGGTCCAGGAGGCGGTTGCTGATGCGTTTTAGTAAGGGCGATACGATTATCGAAGTGATGTTTTCATTCGTCGTCTTTAGTATGGTTATCGTAGGCGCCTTTATTTTGATGAATCAAGGTATCGCCTCGGCGCAGCGTTCCCTCGAAATTACCCTGGTTCGCGAGCAGATAGACGCGCAGATTGATATGGCTCGGTATGTCCAGAAATACGAGAGGATCACCTGGGAGAGCCTGATTAAACCAGCTCCTACAGGCAAACTGGTATCGTCAGTTTCCGAGTTTGGCACGGACCTCAGCTGTCCCACTTCTCCATCTCTATCAGATGCGTTCTTTTTTGGGCGTACTTCGGATGCAAAGACTGTCACTCTCTATAGTGTTGGCGCTGCGTCTTATGGGCTCGCTCCTACCTATAGCCTTGTTGACTACCTTGCGACAACCCCCAAATCATACGGGATATGGCTCATGATTGTGCCTGCGGAGACCAAGTCAGGGGGTCCTGCTGACTCGGCCACCAACAAAGCGTATGATCTCCATGTTCGATCGTGTTGGAACAGCGTTGGATCAAGTCAACCAATGACCATCGGAACTGTTACGAGGTTTTATGATGTCAAATAGAGCTTGTAGTAAAGGATTTACTCTAATCGAACTTATGATCTCGATGACTTTTTTGTCAATTTTATTGATTGCGATTACTGTTGCGACCCTTCAAATCATGCACCAGTATTCCAAGGGAATGACGGTAAAGTCAATCAATCAAATAGGCCGAAATCTTGCTGATAGTATACGACGCGATGCGCGGTCACTGAGCACCGTGGGTGGTGGTAAGTATGTCGCACCAAATACCGTCGGGGCAGGGGGCTTAGGACGTCTTTGCCTCGGCTCGGCAAGCTACATTTGGAATACTGATTCAGCTCTTAGAGACGGCACTGGGGTAAAATATACGGGAGTACCAAGCCCTCGGATGATTGCGATGGCACGAGTAAACGACCAGGGTGGACAGTACTGCTCACCTGTTAGTGGTAACTATCGCACGGATGTGCCGGCCACCCTTGCTACCGAAATGCTGAGTAATTCTCTAGACACGACGACAGCGCCAACAGGTACCTTCACTGAGCTTGCACTCTATGAAATGACGCTGACGCCGATGGTGACTAATAATCCGGGGGTACTTTACACGCTGCAATTCACTCTTGGTACAAACCAATCCGGTACTATCGATACTGTTGACCAATCATGCCTCAACCAATCTAACACAACCTCAAATTATGATTTTTGCGCAGTAAATAAGTTTCAAATCGTCTTACGTATGGGATAATGATAAGTATGAGCACCATTCGAGAGCAGCAACGGGGAGCAGTATCACTTTTTATCGTTATATTTGCAGCGCTACTAATCATGGTACTAACGATAGGATTTATCCGTATGATGATACAGGAGCAAAAACAAGCGCTCAACGACGATCTTTCTCAAAGCGCATACGACTCTGCTGTCACTGGTGTCGAAGATGCCAAACGAGTCTTGCGGGCATGCCAGCAAGACTCTACCTCTGTAGCGTGTACTGCTCTCGATGCGCACAAGTGCAGCACTATCACAGATGCTCAAGTCGTCAGTGGCAGTGGCGAGACGACCATTAAGACAAACGGCTCGAGCGATACTAGTCTCAACCAAGCCTATACGTGTGTCAAGATATTTCGACAAACCGACGATAATATAGGGGATCTGACTGCGGGCGCAAGTAAAGTTATTCGCATGAAAGCGACAGCCCCGTTTTCTTATTTCACCGTTGAGTGGATGCTAAAGGGCAAGCCAGGCGGTGAGGATTCATCTGATCTTACAGCTCCTACCTCGAGCGTCCCTGTTATATCGTTACCGCCACGCTCAGGTTGGTCATCAAACTCGCCATCACTCTTGCGTGTCCAAGCTCTTCTGCCCCCAAATGCCAGTTCGGTGGATAGGGCGGCGATGGACGGAGCAATGCCGAATCCGGCAAATCCGAGTAGCAGCATCTATATTGCATCAACGACATTTCTACGGCCATCAAACGTGAGTGCTGCCCAGAATGCGCTCGGTACGACTGCTTCGATAGGCTCTCAACCACGTGCACCAGCTGATCTCAACGCTCATGTCGAATCGCTGAGTCCGATTGCGGTATCGTGCTCGAAAGCGGGTTATCTTGGCGGTGCATACGCCTGTAAAGCTGCATTTAAAGTATCATATACGGTCCCCGCGGGCTCAACAGTTGCTTTTCTGCGATTAAGTAGTATCTATCGAGATACCTCATATCGAGTAGCCCTTTATACATCAGAGCTTGATCAAACGCTCGTACAGTTTGATGGTGTCCAGCCTCTTGTTGACTCAACAGGTCGGGCAAATAATGTCTATCGGCGGGTTGAGAGTCGTATTGAACCAGGGGTTGCTGGTACAGGAGCACTTCCGTATCCTGAAAATGCGGTCGATGTAACCGGCAGTTTTTGCAAAGATTTTTATATTACTAATACAGTGGGGAGCACGGGGGTGCCTGCCTGCTCCACCATTCCCGTCATTCCGTAGTAGAGTTCTCGCTATGGTATTGATCGTATACCTGCTTGAGGTGGGTATCTGTCACATGGGTATACACCTGGGTAGTACTAATGTTGCTGTGGCCTAGCATGGATTGTACACTGCGGATGTCTGCTCCGTTCATGAGCAGGTCGGTCGCGAAACTATGACGCATAGTGTGGGGGCTGACGTGTTTCGTGATACCGGCAAGTTTTGCGTATTTACTGACGAGGCGCTCAATACTTCGAGGAGTCAGTCGTCTGTACATTCCAGATCGATCGGCGCCGCAGTTACGACTATAGTTTAAAAATAGGGGAGGCAGTGAGTCGGTTCGTGTAGACAAATAGGCCTCAACATGCGCAGCTGCCTCTCGACTCACAAAGACTGGTCTATCTTTTTGGCCTTTACCGCGCACCATAAACTCTCTGCGTTTGGTATTGATATGGTCCCTGTCAAGAGCGGTGAGTTCGGATATTCGTAGCCCACTTGAAAAGAGTAGTTCGATTATCGCACGGTCGCGCAGGTGCTGCTCTTTGCCGGTTGAGGGGATAGATTCAATGAGGCGTTGAAGCTCCTCGAAATGGAGAAATGTGACTTGCTTGCGGTGTACCTTTGGGAGTTCAATTTTATCAGGGCTCAGCGAGGCAATGTTCCTTTTAGAAAGGTAGGATAGAAATCCTCGGAGCGCAATCAAATGATAACTCTGTGTGATGAGTGCGAGGTCCTCTCCAGAAATATCTGAAGTATAGCGGTTGAGCCATAACCGATATTTTCTCATCAGCTCCGATGAGATATCTGCCACTAATATATCTCCGGCAAATTCAATAAAGCGTTCGAGATAACGGCGGTAGTTTTCGGCAGTTTTTGCTGAGCGACCACGTTCTACTTCCATGTGTTCAATAAAATCAATGATGAGCTCAGACATGTACATATACCTAGCATAGCGCATTATTAAGCGAAAGCGTATAATAACCCCTATGGATATATTGCAGACGGTGGTAATGGGGTTGGTGCAGGGTGCAACTGAGTTTATCCCAGTAAGTAGCTCTGGCCATCTTGTCATTGCGCAGCACTTTATGAAAATTGCTCCCGATCATCTGTTCCTCGAGTATATTAATATAGGTACCTTGCTCGCACTTATCACCTACTATAGGAGAGAGTGGAGACAGTTAGTAAAGGATATATTTGAACAAAAAAAGTATTCACTAGCAGTCAACATAGTGCTCACATCTTTGCCTGCAGGACTTATAGGATTTTTTTGGCGGATTTTATAGATGGTTCATCCTTTTTCGTAAGCGTATATGTTGTGCTTGTCACACTGCCAACAATCGGTGTTGTCATGATTATCCTAGAGAGATTGCCCCACGCTCGCTCGGTAATGCGTATGGAGGAGCTATCCTGGTATAGCGCGCTGACCATTGGTTTTGCTCAAGTGCTAGCGCTTATACCCGGAGTATCGCGTTCAGGATCAACTATTATCGCGGGTCGCCTTGTAGGGTTGACGAGTTCAGAAGCAGCGAGGTATAGTTTCATGGCTTCATTGCCCATAATGCTTGCAGTGAGCGTAAAACTCTTTCTAAAATCATCCGATAGACTCTATTTTATTGATCATATGCCAGCCATTGTGATTAGCAACGTTGTTGCCTTTGTAGCAGGCGTTTCGGCGATCAGTTTTTTGATGCGGTATTTGTCCGGCCATAGCTTAGCCCTTTTTGGGTGGTATCGTATTATCCTTTCGATTGCCGTTCTTAGCATGCTTTTGATACTATAAGTGAAGAACTAGGAAAAAAAGGAGAATGGTATTGATGGAGCGTACACTTGTTGTGATGAAACCAGATGCTGTACAGCGCGGCATAGTTGGTGAAATTATAAGCCGATTTGAAAAAGTTGGTTTGAAGATTATAGGTTCAAAAATGTTTATCCCAAGCCGGGAACTCATGGATACTCATTATCCGGGCGATCGTGTGGAGTTCGTTGAAGGATTAGGCAAGAGGACACTAGAGAGCTACAAAGAGATGGGCCTTGACCCGGTTACACAATTTGGACATGATGATCCTATAAAGATTGGTGCCGAAGTACGTCGCTGGCTTACGGAGTTTATGCGTTCTGGCCCTGTTTTTGCTTTTGTACTTGAAGGTCCTCATGCTATCGAAGTTGTCCGAAAGATTGTGGGTGCAACGCTCCCACAAAAAGCATTGCCAGGCACGATTAGGGGTGACTACTCGTTTGATTCCTCCTATTTGGCAAACAGCAATGCGCGACCAGTGAAGAACCTTATCCATGCATCAGGGAATATCGATGAAGCAACCTTTGAGGTCGGTCTGTGGTTTGATGATGATGAATTATTTGATTATGATACGATTCATCAAGCGCATATGAAGTAATGGTGTTACGGTTCGTTACTGAGGTATAATGGTAGCTATGCCTCGGTAGCTCAATTGGATAGAGCAGTTCCGTCCTAAGGAAAAGGTTGTAGGTTCAACTCCTGCCCGGGGTACCAAAGGATGAATATGAAGCAAGTACAAACGTCAGAAGTTGCATTTGAAGGTCAACGTGAGGGTGAAAAGCTGCTCTTTGTTTTTCGTCGTCATATCATCGCTATGAGGAAGGGATTTTATGGGCTTCTGATACCGTTTGCCTTAACGTCGATTCCTCCGCTTATTTGGTCCGCAAACCTTGAGTTATTTATCTTGCCGCTCGTCGGGCTAGGGATCGGATTGATCATCTTTTTTTACCACTTTATTATGTGGTATTTTACTGTTTATATTGTTTCTAATGAGCGTATACGGCAGGTGACACAACGCGGCCTGTTTGGAAAGGATGTCGTAGAGCTGCGTCTATCAAAAATTCAAAACATTAGCTATAATGTACCTGGATTCACGGGCGAAATATTTAAATTTGGCACCATCGTCATTCAAACCTTTGTTGGCGATCTCGTTATCCATAATGTTGAGCACCCGGGAAAAATATATAATAAGCTGCAAGATGCTGTAAATCATGCAATCGAGGCAGTTCCTCAAGGAGAACATGAAGAAACTGACACTTAAGTCGGTGCTAAAAGGCCGAAAGAAATCAGATGAGTCGCCGTCTCGTATTACCAACGAGACAGTAGCAGAACACCGCGAAAAGATTCTTGCGGGGGGTAGGAGGTTCAAATATCCTATACAATATGCTCGGCACAAACTTGTCATCAATGCACTGGTGATAGTAGTTGCATCAGTAGCTGTGCTTGCGCTATTGGGCTGGTGGCAACTCTATTCCGTGCAAAACTCGAGTACATTTTTGTATAGAGTAACGCGTATCATACCTGTACCGGTTGCTTCTGTCGATGGCGAGTCGGTGCCTTTTGGTGATTATTTAGTTAAATATCGTGGCTCTGAGTATTACATGAGTAAGTATAGTGAGGAGAAGCTTGATAGTGCCGATGGTAAGAAACAGCTTGATCATTTTAAACGCGTGGCACTCAACTCTGCGATTGCTGATGCGTATGCTCAGAAATTAGCGCGCATCAATAACGTCACTATAAATGATAAAGACGTTGATGCAGTTATCGATTTGCAGCGTAACACCGCCAATGGTCGCATTACAGAGGAAACGTTTTATGCCTCCTCAAGAATGCTCTATGATTGGTCACCTGACGATTATCGTTCACAACTCAGCCGCAGTATTTTACGATCGAGGGTGGCATTTGCGATCGACAAGACTGCGGTAGAGCGTGAGACAAAAGCGGCAACACTCCTCGGTGAAAATAATAATGATTTTCGTCTGGTAGCTAGCCTTATGGGCGGTGAGGGAAATGCAAAGGTGCAGGCTGGAGTATCGGGGCCAGTTGATATTACGGGAACATTCGGTGGGCTACAGGTTTCTGAGGTTGCTAAGGTGCCAAAGGGGACAGTTTCGAGTGTTCTGCTTACAAGCACTGATGGTGGCTACTATTACGTTCGAGTGCTCGATAAAAATGAAAAACAAATTAACTTTGAATATCTTCATATCCCACTGACCGAGTTTGCTAATCAATTAGCACGTCTCAAAGCGGATGGCAAGATTCACGAGTATATAGCTGTTCCAAAAGAATAATAGTACCGCAAAGGAGTTATCTAGAATGCACATTTTACCGGATTTGCCGTATGATTACGCGGCGCTCGAACCTGTAATAAGCGAGGAGATCATGCGTTTGCACCATCTCAAACATCATCAGACATACGTCGATAAGCTAAATGCGGCGCTTGAACAAGCAACGGAGTTTAAGGATACTCCATTGGTTGAACTTTTGTCAGATATAGAGAAATTACCTTCGTCAATAAAAACCGCTATTCGAAACCATGGGGGTGGTCACTATAACCACAGTCTCTTCTGGAAGTGTATGCGGCCGGGAGATGAAGTTCAACCCAAGGGTAAGTTGGCAGAGGCAATTACTGCAAAGTGGGGGAGTTATCACTCCTTTGTCCAAGAGTTTTCTACTGCAGCAACTGGATTATTCGGTAGCGGATGGGTGTGGTTGACACGCGATCTTGAGATAATCCCATTGCCAAATCAAGACACTCCCATGATGCTAGGTAAGGGTGAACCGATCCTTGGACTCGATGTGTGGGAGCACGCCTACTATCTCGATTATAAGAATAAACGCGACGAATACATTAACAGTTGGTGGAAGTTAGTAAACTGGGAGTTTGTTGAGGAACGTTACAGGAGATAATATGGAAACAAAGGTGCTAATTGTCGCAGTCGTGGAAAATGATGGTAGTATTCTGATGCGCAAAAAACCAGACGGTTCGCCACCATACAAAGAAACCTGGTACATATTCGGTGCTACGGCGACGCCCGATACATCGGTTGATGAAGCGGTGAAGCGTGAGGTAAAAGCAAAGTCAGGCGTCGATGTAGTATTAAAGAATAAGCTCTCGTGGGACACGGAGATCAAAAATGATCTTGACGGTGTAAGAAAGTTCTTTATCTACCTCGATGTGCTTTGCGAATACGTCGGTGGTGATCTAGTGGCTGGAGCGGACGTTGAGAAGCTCGAGTGGGTGGATAAAAGTGAACTTGCTCATTATGATATTGTCCCGCCATCACGCGTGTTGTTTGAGAAATTAGGCTATATACGTAACGTTTAGTCGAACGTTGCTTTGCTTTTTCGCTCGAAAGGGACACGTGCGAGCAGGAGTTTTCTTTCTCTATTCACTGAATCGCCAGCTCAAATCATACGGAACATGTCAAAATAAAAGATCCACCCGCGGGGGGTGAATATTTTATTTTGGCGCGCCCGACCGGATTCGAACCGGCGATCTCCTCCGTGACAGGGAGGCGTACTAGGCCAACTATACCACGGGCGCATATCTCAGTGCTCCCAGTATTCTAGCAGCAGAAAGAGTTTTTTTCAACAGGGATAGACGATTCCTTCACCGGGTCCAGGGTGGTATAATGAAACATGTCTAGGTGTATGCCGCTGTAGCTCAGTTGGTAGAGCGGCGCTTTCGTAAAGCGTAGGTCACCGGTTCAACCCCGGTCAGCGGCTCCAAGGAACGTATGAGTAGAGAAGACATCAAATTATCAATAAAACGCGTTATGACGGATCGTCCGTTTTTGCTGCTTTTAGCTGCAGTGATTGTGTCTGGTGTGGTATATACGGCGATAACTGGTTTTTCACTACAAGTTCGTGATGCACAAGTCTATTCAAGAGTGAGCGCATTTGGCGAGCAACATTTTTATAAAGACCACTGGCAATATCTGGCAGGGTTTGCACTTTTTGGAGCTGCAGTGACAATTATTCATACCATGTTAATGATTAAACTTCACAATCTTGAGCGTCGACAGACGGCGTTGCTTCTTGGATATGCAACGATAGTCATTTTTGTGATATCGCTCGGGTATGCTCTCTCAATAATGCGCTTGGCGTTCCGATAGCCATGATTGATCTTGAACTGCCACTTAATAAGCGCACAAAACTGTATCGATTTTTTGAGATACTGCCTGGTTTTCTGAGTTATGGCATGGTAATACTTCTCTTTGTCTTAGCAATGCTGAGTCCTCTTGCCGCCGCTGTTTACCTCCTCCTTCTTATTATTACTATGTTTGTGAAGGCGAGTGGTATCGCATTTCGTTCAATTATGGGCCATCGCAGATTGGTGCGTGCACAGTGTATCAATTGGCACGCTAGGCTCGCCGAGCTTGAATATCCAGTTAGAAGCTATCACGCTATCGTAGGTGTATCATCAAGTGGTTTCGAGTATGACACGCACAAAGAAAACCTCCGTCTTGTTGCGGCTGATCCAAGCGCGTTCCCAAAACCATCCACCTTATATCAGATGGTTATCATTGCCGCTTATAATGAGGCTTATGATGTGCTCCAGCCAACCATCGAGTCCGTAAGACATGCGCACTATAACAATCAGCAGACTATCCTTGTACTCGCCTACGAGGAGCGTGGGGGGGTAGGAATTGCCGAGACAGCTAAGCGGCTTCGCGATGAATACAGTGACGTCTTTCTGTCCTTCGAGACAATCATGCATCCTGATGGTCTCTCTGATGAAATACCATCAGGAAAAGGGCCTAATATTACCTTTGCCGGGCACAGAATGAAGGAATGGTGTAAAAAGAGACGAATCGATTACTCAAACGTCATTATTACGACGCTTGATGCTGACAACCGTCCACACCCCTCCTACTTTGATTATGTGGCATATGAGTATATTGTTCATGAGGATCGAAAGCGGTTGTCATACCAACCTATCTCGCTATACTTCGGTAATATATGGGATGCTCCTGCGCCAATGAGGGTCATTGCGACCGGTAACTCATTCTGGACGATTATCAGTGCCATGAGACCGCATACACTCCGGAATTTCGCTGCCCACTCACAGCCAATGGATGCACTGGTAGAGATGAATTTTTGGAGCAAGCGCAGCATCGTTGAGGATGGGCACCAGTATTGGCGGAGTTACTTTTACTACGGGGGAAATTACAGCGTCGTCCCCATCCATGTCCCCATTTACCAGGATGCAGTGATGTCCGATACGTACCGAAAAACGTTGGTGGCGCAGTTTAAACAACTACGACGCTGGGGATATGGTGCCTCAGATATACCGTATGTTGCGACAAGACTCTTTACCAAAAAGCGAAACGTTCCGTTTTTCGAGGGACTTGCGCGTTTCTTGCGACTAGTAGATAGCCATGTCACCCTTGCGGGGATGGCAATACTTGTGACGTTTGGGGGGTGGGTACCACTTCTCGTCAATTCAGAAGCATCGCGAAACTATGCTGCGCATATGCTGCCAGACGTTGTGAGCCAGATACAGAGAGTTGCAATGATCGGACTCTTCATTACCATTATATTGACGTTACGCATGCTTCCCTCGAGGCCTAGTCATCACAAGCGGCGGCGAATGGTATGGATCATACTACAGTGGATACTTATTCCAGTAACATCGATCGGCTACGGTTCGCTCGCAGCGTATAACGCTCAAACGCATCTGATGACGGGGAAATATCTTGATACCTTCGATGTCACCGAGAAGGCCACACTGGCCTCGCGCGCGCGCGCCAAAGAGCAACGGTCTTCGGCAAAAAAATAATTGATCACTTTTGAGGGATCAGATATCGCACAACAAAGAAAGCTCCCGTAGAGGGAGCTAGCTATTAATCAGTCACTAGCAAAAGACCAAGCAGGAGACTAACTAAAGGGAACGGTTTTTAACCGATTTCCGAATGTCTGTCCAGGTTACATCGTACTCAAAAGAAAGATCGAATAGTGTAAGTGCAGAGGGTTTGAGGTTCTTTTTTGTTTGGGGAGTATCTTTACTCATGTAGACATTTTAGCATAAGCGTTTTTGTTTGTCAATAGACCGAGAACTCACCCAATATATCACAGAATGAATAATTACTATCGATTATCACCACCTTGGCTAGTGGAAAACTTCCGGAAAAATGAGGATAAAAAGAAACACCACTTCAATCACTGAAGTGGTGTTTCTCTGGTGGGCGATAGAGGATTCGAACCTCTCACCTCGTCTACGTCAAAGACGCGCTCTAGCCAAATGAGCTAATCACCCAAGATGATACTATAATAACAAACAGAGACGGCCGTTGCAATTATACTGTGTTTTTTGTAAGATAAGAGATAAGCAATGAAGCAGACTAACCACCTGCAGAGCACGTGGAAGCGATCGCTGGGCACACGAGAAAGCCTAGGGGTAAGAGTAACGCCAAGGTGGAACCTCCGCTTAATAAGCGGACCGAGGCACGCGGAGACGATGTGAAACATCGGCAGAACGCGTGTTTTTAATTATTTATGGAGGTTATATATGAACCAAGAACAGCTCAATGCAATGCGTCATAGCCTTGCACACATCACCGCTCAAGCGGTTCAACGCTTGTGGCCGGAAGCGAGGTTTGGTGTTGGTCCCGTGGTAGAAAATGGGTTCTACTACGATATCGATATACCAGGGGTTAAGATATCCGAAGACGATTTTGGCAAAATCGAAGCCGAAATGCGCAAGGTAATTGCAGAGAATTTTCTTTTCGAGCGCAGCGAAAAACATGTTGACGAAGCGATCTGCTGGGCTCAAGATGCAAAGCAAATATACAAGGTAGAGCTGCTTAACGACCTTAAGCGTGCCGGTACAACAGTTGCCAAAGATCTAGACGCTTCCGAAATGGGTACGATCGCTGAGGGCAACGCTGCCGTAGAAAATGTCTCATTCTACACCGATGGCGACTTTACTGATCTGTGTAGGGGCCCGCACGCTGAGAGCACGGGTAAGGTAGGTGCATTCAAACTGATGCGCGTGGCTGGTGCCTACTGGCGCGGCAAAGAAACCAACCCGCAAATGCAGCGATTATATGGGGTGGCATTTGCTAGCCAGGAAGAACTCGGTATTCATCTCAAAATGCTCGAAGAAGCAAAAGCTCGTGATCACCGTAAACTAGGCAAAGAGCTCGATCTCTTTACGTTTTCTGAGCTAGTCGGACCCGGTCTGCCACTCTGGACTCCGCGTGGCACAATTCTACGCAATAAACTGGATGCATTTGTGCAGACTCTGAGGGATGAAGTTGGGTTCGAGCAGGTTGCTATTCCTCACATAACCAAGAAAGACTTATATGAACGAAGCGGACACTGGGCAAAATTTTCTGACGAGTTATTCAAATCTCAATCACGTGAAGGCCATGAATTCGCCCTCAAACCCATGAATTGTCCGCACCACACACAGATTTACGCCTCTCAACCGCGCAGCTACCGTGACCTGCCAATCCGTTATCGTGAAACGACCACTTGTTATCGTGATGAGCAGAGTGGCGAGTTAAACGGTCTAAGTCGTGTGCGAGCATTTAACCAAGACGACGCGCATATTTTCTGTCGTGCTTCGCAGGTCGAGCAGGAAGCGCTGGCTATTTGGGATATAATTGACAAATTTTATGGTGGGCTTGGATTTGGTGAGCTAAAAGTTCGTTTTTCGACCCATGATCCCGACAATATGGCCGCTTATCTAGGCGAAGAAGCAAAGTGGCAAGAGGTGGAGTCTCAGCTGCTCAATGTTGTAAAGCATCGAGTCGGTGATGCCTTCATGCCAGGCATTGGTGAGGCTGCCTTCTATGGGCCAAAAATTGACTTCATGGCCAAGGACGCACTTGGTCGCACGTGGCAGGTCGCAACAATCCAACTTGATTTTAACCAGCCGGAAAACTTTGATTTAACCTGCACTGATGAGCAAGGTAACCCTGAGCGTACTGTTATGGTGCATTGTGCTATTATGGGGTCGCTCGAGCGCTTTCTTAGCATCTATATTGAACACTCGGCGGGCTGGTTCCCATTTTGGGCAGCTCCTGAGCAAATACGTATTCTTACTATTAACGACACGGTGAAAGACTATGTTGATGAAATAACATCGATTCTATCAGAGATAGTTTTGATGCAACCACTTAAATACAACGAAGTACGATTCACAACAGATGATCGAAACGAATCGCTCGGTAAGAAGATTCGCGCTGCGACGGAGATGAAAATTCCCGTACAACTTATTGTCGGGCCAAAGGACAAGGAAGCTCGACAAGTGAGTCTTCGTACACGTAGCGGAGAAGAAAAAGTGAACCTCGACGCGTTGGCTGATTACCTAAGAGGCCTATAGATGGGTAATGACGGGAACCTCCGACAGGCAGTTTACAAGCTGATGTCCATACTGCCAGCTGAAAAAGTGACAACATACGGTGACTTGGCCGTAATGGCGGGGAGCCCCGGGGCGGCGCGAATTGTCGGAGGGATCGCGCATAGTGGTCCAGAAGAGTTACCTTGGCATCGGTTAGTAAATGTGCAGGGAGGGTTGGCTATAGGCTACCCAGGAGGGCAGGATGTACAGCGACAATTGTTAGCCCATGATGGTATCGATTGCGATAATCAGTATCGGGTTTGTGATTTTGCTACTCGTCGCTGGAGGCCAAAATTGTGACTAGGAAAGATTCTACAAAAACCGATCTACCTCTTATTGTTATCGTGGGTCCAACGGCTAGCGGCAAAACCGCACTTGCGGTTCGCCTGGCAAAGGAATTTGCGGGTGAAATTATCTCTGCTGATTCACGTGCAGTCTATAAGGGGCTTGATATTGGCACTGCCAAGCCGACACGCGAGGAGCAGGCTACTGTACCACATTGGGGTATCGATCTTGTCGATCCCGGTCAGCGGTTTACAGCGGCAGACTTCAAAGAGTATGCCTTGCAGAAAATCACACAGATTCGTGCACGTGGCAAAATACCCTTTCTGGTTGGCGGTACCGGACTCTATGTCGATAGTGTAGTTTATGACTATAGTTTTTGTAGTGAGTCAAATGATATGCAGCGCCGTACTGAGCTTGAAAGGTCTACCTTAGAAGAACTCTATATATATTGCCATAAACACAACATCAGTTTACCAGAAAATTATAAGAATAAACGACATGTCATCAATGCAATTTTGCGAGATGGCCATGGTTTACAGAGAAAAGAAAGTAAATCTGACAACACAAAAATTGTGGGTATAACAACGGAAAAAGATATTTTGAGAGAGAGAATTAGCTGTCGCGCCGATAGCATTTTTCGAGATGAGACTTATCTGGAGGCAAAAATAGCGGCAGGGAGGTATGGCTGGGACAACGAAGCCATGACGGGTAACGTTTACCCACTACTCAAGCAATATTTCAATAATGAGTTGACGTTAGATGAGGTCAAAGAACGATTTATTGCGCTCGATTGGCACCTCGCCAAACGACAACTCACATGGTTTCGAAGCAATCAAGAAATAGTATGGCTGTCACTCGATAACGCGTATACGTATATTGCTCAGCTACTCGTCCCAAAGAACAAATAGTGATATCATGGAAACAGAAAACAATAGGGGAGATGAATGATTGACGCATTATTTGGTTCAAAGACGAGAGTGAAGTTACTTCACCTTTTTCTAAATAATCCAGGCAAAGCGTTTTATGTCCGAGAGATTACACGTCTTATTGATGAGCAGATTAATTCTGTTCGTCGTGAGCTTTCAAATATGCTCGAAGTTGGGATAATCGGGAGCTCTAGTACAGACAACCGTCTTTATTATGAGGTAAACCAACGCTATGAGCACTACCTACCCTTTAGAAGCATGTTTGCGGATCAAAAAGCACCCCCCGTGTCAGAAAGTAAATCCGACTCTGCTCTACCCTGGCTAAAGTATCTTCGGGAAATAAAGGGCGTGCGTCTCGCGGTAATCGCCGGTGTTCTTGTTAGTGGATCGGCAAGCAACATTGATCTTTTGCTTGTAGGGGATGCATCTGAGAAAAAAGTGAAAGCACTCGTTGGTATAATCGAAGAATCTGTCGGACGTGAGTTGAGCTATACGGTGATGAAATACGATGAATTTTATTATAGACTTAGTGTCCATGATAAATTTATTACGACAATATTGGCAAATAAGCATTCGGTACTACTTGATTCCGACGACATACTGAACGCATAAAGAAGGAGATACGCATGTTCGAGATTGAATACAAGGGCGCTAATACAGTGGTTATATCAACGAAAAAGACAACACTTGTTGTTGATCCTCGACTTTCGGTTGTCGGCCTCAAAGACATAAAGATAAAAGACGAGGTCCAGCTTGTTACTGAGCCACGCTTCAAGGTTGAGAACCGAGAGGCTCGTATAATTATCGACGGTCCTGGCGAATACGAAGTCGGCGATTTTGCGATACGTGGTGCGGCGGCACAACGGCATATCGATAGTGACGATAGTATAAAGCGGGGTACTATCTATCGGGTAGAATGTGGGGATGTGAGGCTTGGTGTTTTTGGGAATATTTCTGCAAAGCTTAGCGATGAGCAACTAGAAGCGATTGGTATCGTCGATATCCTTCTTTTACCAATAGGCGGCAGTGGATATACTCTCGATCCTACCGATGCAATAACACTTATAAGAAATATCGAGCCAAAGGTGGTAATCCCTGTTCATTATGCTGATTCTGGGTTACGGTATGAGGTGCCGCAAGAGGCACTCGATGCATTCACAACGGAGCTTGGGGCTCCATGCGAAGAAGTATCACGTTATAAACTAAAAGGTGCCATGAGTATTCCTTCATCTCTGACTGTTGTCGCCATTAATCGCACATAACAACTGAGGTTCTCCTACGAGGGAGCCCCCATTATTTTTATCATTAAGACTCTTGCTATATGTTTGTGGTTAGTGGAAAATTAGTAGCTACCTACCCGCAACGGCAAGAAGGCCTTTCTTCTTCAGAATACGAATTGCTTGAGTTGACAAAGTCATTGTTACTTTCTTGCCATCAACAGTAAAAGTCTTCTTTTGCAAATTCGGTTTGAATGCTCGCTTTGTACGTCGAAGCGAGAAGCTTACATTGTGGCCGAATTGTTTGCCTTTGCCGGTGAGTTCACATCGTGACGCCATTTTGGTTACTTCTCCACTTGACCTATTATTATAATCCGTCTTATTTTACTCTGTTAAGAGGTTTTAGTCAATAGTTCCGCATGCTATACTTAAATAACTATGGATATTGGGTATATATTTGTTGTTATTGTCGTTATCCTTGTTTCGATGACCTTGCATGAGGCAATGCATGGTATGGTGGCGTATTGGTTGGGAGATCATACGGCTAAACTGCAGGGCCGGTTGTCGTTTAACCCGCTTGTCCACATTGATCCTTTTTTGACTCTCTTTCTTCCAGTTATACTTGCGCTGACCGGTTTACCTATTTTTGGCGGGGCGAAGCCAGTTCCTTTCAATCCGTATGCACTTAAGTTCAAAGAGTGGGGTTCAGCTCTAGTCGCAATAGCCGGACCTCTGACAAACTTACTCTTAGCTTTTGTGTCGTACGGGTTATTTGCAGTGGTTCATAGCTCTGGAGATTCTTTTGTTTCATCTGTTTTTGCTACTAGTGCTATTGTTAATCTTGGTTTTTTTGCATTTAATATCCTACCTTTTCCTCCACTCGACGGATCACGTGTTGCGTATGCGCTTGCTCCTGATTTCATGCGCCGAGCTATGGAACGTGTGGAGCAGTATGGACTGTTCCTGGTCTTTGCTATTGTTCTTATTGCGTCTCCAATTCTGTCTGATGTCATCATGTTCATCAGCCATTTTTTCCTAAACGTATTTTCCAAGGTATTTGTCGGGATTTAGAGATAGGAGTATAATAGTGATGTCCCAGGAACCATCAAGGCGTGTATGATTTTCCTAACATCATAGATATGGGATTTCAACATTTATCACTCTCGAGGGAGTGGTGTGAGAAAACCCACCTTGCATATATGCGGGGAATATCTAGCGCCAACGATGCTGGGACTTTTATGACTTAACGGGATGTGGCGCAGCCTGGTAGCGCGCACGGCTGGGGGCCGTGAGGTCGCAAGTTCAAGTCTTGTCATCCCGACCAGGAATCAAATAATAAATTGGCAAAAATAAGAAAGAAACACTATACTAGTCAGTAGCAGTTGATTAGGCAATCGCTCGCCCTTGACGGGCTAGAGGAAAGTCCGGGCAGCACAGGATACGACAGTCGCTAACGGCGACCGGGGGTGACCCTAGGGAAAGTGCCACAGAAACGATACCGCCATCTCAAACAACAACTTGTTGCGACTGATGGTAAGGGTGAAAGGAGTGGGGTAAAAGCCCACAGTCGACCGCGGTGACGCGGAAGAGAGGTAAACCCTGTTGGCTGCAAGGTGGCTGGTACATATAGGGCTATCCGTCCGTACCAACCGATATCCGCTTGATCCGCCTGGCAACAGACGTGACTAGATAGATGATTGTCCTCGACAGAACCCGGCTTACAGGTCAACTGCTTATAAAAATCTCCGCATAACGCGGAGATTTTTATAGATACCACAGAAAATGTGTTATCTTGAGACACTTTTCACGAGTGAAGAAAATGCTTTCGGATCGTTCACTGCCAATTCAGCGAGCACCTTACGGTCTAGTTCGACTCCAGAGGCTCGCAGACTGGAAATGAGTTTACCGTATGTTGTGCCGTTTTCCCTTGCAGCGGCATTGATACGAGTAATCCATAAACTACGAATAGTTCGCTTTTTATTGCGACGATCTCGGTAGGCGTACTGGAGCGCACGGATAACTGCTTGTTTGGCTAGGCGAAAACTTCGAGTACGATTATGCTGCATGCCTTTTGCGGCAGCTAGGGTACTTTTGTGACGTGCGCGTGCCGTTACACTACGTTTTACTCTCATAAAATCACACTCCTAGAACTCGTTTAATGTTTTTCGCCATACTACCCGATACCGTAGCAGAGGTATTAATTGTACGCTTACGCGACTTACTCTTCTTAGAGAGCATATGATTGCCGAACGCGCGTCGGCGGGTAAGTTTGCCGGTACTGGTTAGCTTGATTCGCTTAGCAGTGCCCTTATGGGTCTTTAACTTTGGCATTATTTACTCCTTATTACGATGCTCAGGTTTCTACCTGCCATCAATGGTTTCTGTTCAAGCACAGCTTCATTTTCTAGTAACTTGACCATGCGATCGATAAGCTCGTATCCCAGCTCACGATGCGCCATTTCACGTCCTCGAAAAAAAATAAGAATTTTGACCTTGTGACCATCCGCGAGGAACTCGCGTATCTTGCGCAGCTTTATCTCGAGGTCGTTGGCTCCAATCTTGAGGCCAAATCTCATCTGTTTCAATTCACTTGCTTTATTGCTGCGTCGGTTTCTTTGCTGCTCTTTTAGCCTTTGATATTGAAACTTACCCCAGTCTACGACCTTTACCACGGGTGGGTTCGCGTTTGGTGATATTTCGACCAGGTCGACCCCAGCCTCTTCGGCTAATCGTAGTGCTTCTGTGCGACTCATGACGCCCAGTTGCTCGCCGTTTGTTCCGATGACTCGTAACTCGGTTGCCCTAATCGCGTCGTTGATACGAATTGAAGTACTGATTGCCTCTCTCCTTATTTTTTCGAGTGCTTAATACTATATAAAAAAGCTATAACTCTGAGCTAGTGTAACAGATTGAGTCATTTCAATCAAGCGCTTTGTCGATATTGTAAGGCTTCAGCAATGTGGGGAATTGATACAGAACTACTACCTTCCAAGTCAGCAATTGTACGAGCAACTCTCAGTATCTTGAAATAGCCGCGAGCAGTTAGTCCTAGACGGGTTGCTGCAGTATCCAAAAATAGTTTTTCACTCTGCTTGAGAGGGACGTAGCGCTTAATGTCACTAGTTGATAATGAACTGTTGTTTTTATGACTACCGCCATATCTTGTAATCTGCATATTTCTTGCAGAAATGATCAAAGATTGTGCCTCGGAATGTTGTTTACTTGACAACTCATCTGATAAGAGAAGCTTTTCTGTTGGTATTCGAGAAATGGGAATAATCATATCTATTCTGTCCAAGAGCGGTCCGGATAGGCGCTTTCTATAGGCTAAAACTTGAGCTTGAGAGCAGGTACACTCGCGCGTCTGATCTCCGTAGAAGCCACAGGGGCATGGGTTCATTGTCGCAACTAGCATAAAATTTGCAGGGAAGGTTGCTTTAGCATTTGCCCTCGAGATTGAGATAACACGATCCTCAAGTGGTTGGCGGAGAGCTTCGAGGACGACGCGGCTATATTCGGGAATCTCATCAAGAAAGAGCACACCTAGATGGGCTAGACTCACCTCGCCAGGCTTTATCTGACTACCGCCTCCAGTGATGGCCACCATGCTTGAACTATGGTGAGGTGAGCGAAAGGGACGTTCCGTGATGATATCTCCCTCTGTTAGCTCAGCGAGTGCGTGCAGTTTCGTAACCGATAACTGTTCATCAACATCAAGCGTCGGCAGAAGGTTTGCTAATGCCTTTGCGAGCATCGTTTTACCGGCGCCGGGTAGCCCCGTAAACAAGATATTATGATGGCCTGCAGCGGCGACAATAAGGGCACGCTTGGCCTGCTCTTGCCCGTAGATATCATCCAAGAGTGGGGTTGAGGGCCCGGTGACACGACGATGTACTCGGTGACGGTATTGTTGTAGAATCTTCTCACCCTTCAGGTGGAGATATATATCCTTGAGAGATGAAATGCCAATTACTTCGATCGAAGAGAGAAGCTGTGCCTGAGGAGCATTTTCAACAGGCAAATATATTCTTTTCGCTCCAACACGCTCAGCGGTCTCTGCAACAGTAATGGCGCATAGTATAGGACGGATTGAGCCGTCAAGTGCTAGCTCCCCTGCAAAAACACTGTTCTCGAGCTCATTTTGTCGTATTTGACCACTTGAAGCGAGTATAGCGAGTGCGATGGGAAGATCATAGTGTGTTCCATACTTGGGCAGCTCTGCTGGTGCAAGGTTCACCGTGATGCGTCGTGAAGGGTATTCTAAGAGAGAGTTTGCAATTGCACTTTTGACACGTTCTTTTGCTTCCTCGATAGCCTTGTTAGCTAAGCCAACAATCTGTAGACTGGGGAGGCCTTTTGTGATGTCACTTTCAACTTCAATGATGTGGCCCTCAAATCCGACTGGCGCCACAGATAACACCTTACAAACATTTCCCATATGAATGTAGTAAACCACAGGTGGCGCCTATCTGTAAACTATGTTAAAATTGTATCGGAAACGCATGGGGCTGACTAAGCTTTCGACGTGAGGACTTTAACAGGCTATTTCGGCATACCGACCTCTGACGTAATCAGAATCAATAATTGCAAACAATTTCTTTGCAAGGCTGTTTGCGCCCCTTAAGGCACAACCAGTACTCGCTTAACAATCTTGTTAAGCCACGCATTGCTTGATATCTACTAAAGCTGATGTCGTGTTATATATCGTAGACTCGGTAGAAGCTGTTTTTACGGCAGTTTCTATTTAAATTCTTCGTAAATCACCGTGTTTGTATCTTTGTCGTACTTTAAGCAAATAATGTGATTAAACAAAGTTGGGTATGACTATGTATGTAGATGAATAGCAAGTTACCTTGCGGACCCGGGGGCAGTGCCCGGCAGCTCCACCAACGAAATATACCGACTAATTAGTCGGTATATTTCGTTTCAACTGTAAAAAACAAGCACCTGCGAGTAGTGCTTGTTTTATTCGTGGAGTTTTTGCAAAATCTGTTTGTTTTTGGCTTCTGTATAATTTTTTTACTCAGAAGCTACCCCTATAATATGACGTCAAACCGCTCATGTCAATGTTTTTCTTGCAAAATCATGAGTAAAAAATACTACAATTATAATCACTTTTTTCTATAAAAATGGGTTGAGTCTGGTTGGCACTATATGGAGAGTGTGCATTGCGGTTAATAGTAGGTCTGCTAATTAGCTTAAAGTCGCTATTGCGGCGAGACAGGCGGTCGCTCCGCGAATGGCGACTAGACGCATAAATTTTACGCTGTGGTGATGAACTGCACGATTACACACAGCCCGTGCTTTTGTATAGAGCCTTTTCCATCGTAACTATCACACAAAGAAAATCACGGAGCCACAAAATTGCAACGTTTGAAAGCTTTGAGCTAGCTAACGAGAACGTTGAGATGAATTATCCGAAGGCTATTCGAATGCGATTCAATACAATTATTTGCTATGCTGGATGCCAAAATTGATAGACGGGTAATGATCAAAAGAGGGGGGGGTAATGTAAAAACAGTTAATATAATATAGATATTATTACAACATAAGATTTATTCGACCTACAAACACCATAAGGTGAAAAAAAGAGAATATCTG
>OFRO01000070.1_pt1 | contig 36015 bp, 46 predicted proteins | sample 1543091 | NCBI WGS metagenome assembly OFRO01 (sample SAMN07774217, study PRJEB24372) | wastewater metagenome | isolation source: Exp Tend NO 10WW | collected 2016-02
ATGGCTGGAACGGAAAGGGCTGGAAGTCGCCGACCTCAGGGACTTCGGAGCCCGGTGGGCGAACCTCAACGACCGGCCCGTCATCATCTACCTGTTCCCCGACGGACGGAAGTACCGTGACACCGAGGAACCCCCGCGACGTTGGGTCGACCCCGGCACATGGGTGAACCCGAAGATGACCCGACGTGACACCCCTGAGGGGGTCATCGTTGCCGAGGGTGAAACCGACGCGATGCAACTCGCCCGCGCCTACCCGACATGGGACATCTGCTGCCTCATGATCGGGGCGAAAGCCATCACCCACGAGGTGCTGGACGCACTCAAGCCGTACGACCGGGTGCTCGTCGCACTCGACAACGACATCGCCGGAGAGGAGGGGGCGAAAGCCATCCTCCACGAGTACCCGAAGACCGCTATCCGCATGACCCCACCACACAATGACTGGTGCGACACAGCGGTCGCCGAAGGACTCGACCCCGACCCGATGAGCTACTGCGCGGCACGCAACGTGCCGTGCTACACGCTCCAAGAGCTGATGGACATCGACCTCGGCAACTACGAGGACAACAACTGGTTCGAGGGGGGCATCCTCCCCGTCTCCGGGTCCCTCGTGTTCCACGGCGCAATGAAGTCCCTCAAGTCGATTGTCTCACTCGACATGTGCCGGGCGCTCGCAACAGGGACCGCGTTCGCCGGGGAAGACGGCTACTCGTTCGTCAACCCGAGCGGCCCCGCGAAGGTCGGACTCATCCAGATGGAGATCCGGCCCCAAGCCTTCCAGCAGCAGCGCATCGGATCGTTCCTCGCCTTCATCCCCGACGAACAGCGGGACCTGTTCCTCCAGAACGTCTCGGTGTACAAGCTCGGCGATGGGCAGGTGCCCCGACTCAAGATCCAGCAAGACGACTTCCGCTCGGAGGTCTACCGCTTCATCGAAGCGTCAGAGGCACAAGTCATCGTGTTCGACCCGATCCAGCGGCTCGCCGGATCAGCAGACCTCGACAAGACCAACGAGATCGACGCTCTCCTGGACTTCTTCGCCGAACTCCAGAACGAGGGACTTACCGTCATCTTCACGCATCACAACAACAAGCAGAGCGGGCCGGGTGCCAGACACCCCAACGCAATGGCGGGCTCACAGAGATTCGGGGCTGACGCCGACGCGATCTGCACCCTCATCCATGACCCCGCAGTCCACCTGCTGGACACGAACATGGAAGGGGTGAAACAGCGGAACCTGTCATGGACGCTGCGAAGCGGCGCCGCCACGATGCGAGGCACCCAGGTCAGGTCGCTTGCAATGGACCCGCTCCTCATGGAGATCCGGTTCATGCCCCCATTCCAGAAAGACGACAAGGAGGTGCTAGATGGCACACACAATCAAGCAGGGAGCCCGACGTTCTGAGGATGTGTTGGAAGTGATTCCTACCAACGGCGCTCGTAATAAGGTCAAGTTCCACAGCGGCGGAGCGGGATTCGTATTCACACTTGATGAAGCCGTTGCCATCGCCCACTTCATCCTCGACCACGTTGAAGAGGTGCCGTCCCCGAAGTACCGACTGGTGGAGGACTGATGGCCGAGACGATCGTCACCATCTACAAGTACAGCGAGGCTGGGTGGTCGGGATTCCGCATCCGCACGGATCAGCGGGATATCAACCTGGCCATCAGCAACGAACAGTGCTGCTGTGAGGAATGGGGCTACTTCCTCACTGAGGACGACGTAACGAAGTACAGGGGGTCTGAGCTGTACGGCGTCGAGATCACTGACACCGCTCGGAACACTGAGAAGATGCCTGAGGGCGGTCTGGACGAGGGTGACGTGATGTTCGTCGACATCCGCACTTCTCGCGGAGTCCTCCAGTTCGTCGCGTACAACGCACACAATGGCTACTACGGACACACGGCCAGCATCTACGAGACGAGGATCATCGCGACGAGGTGCCTGTGACCGAGACCACCGAGAACAAGGAAACCATCGTCACCGACCCTAAAACTGGGGGCATGAAGGGCACCAAGCCCTGTCAGCTCGGAGCCATCGACCCGCTCGCGCTCAAGCAGCTAGGGCTAGTCGCTGGGATGGGAGCGGCTAAATACCAAAGGGGCAACTTCCTCCTGGGATATGCCTGGAGCTTGTCGTTCGACGCCCTGATGCGCCACCTCCTGGCGTTCTGGGATGGTGAGGAGCACGACCCGGAATCCGGGCTCCCTCATCTCGCCCACGCGGCCTTCCACTGCCTGGCGCTCATCTCGTTCTCGCAGCGAGGCCTGGGAACCGACGATAGGTTCAAGTTTGACTCAGAATGACTGCCATCCGCGGATGGGCTACTTCTGGTCGAAAGTGGCTGTCGACGTGGAGACGGGCTGCTGGGAGTGGACTGCGGCAAAGGCCAAGAATGGCTACGCCCAGTTCCATTTTGACCAGCAGACAGGTTACGCACACCGATTTGCGTATGTGACACTGGTCGGCCCGATCCCTGATGGGTTGGACATCGACCACCTGTGCCGAAACCGTGGGTGTGTGAATCCAGCGCACCTAGAACCCGTCACCCGATCGGTGAATCTCCGCCGCGGTGATGGGCCACGCTGCGCCCGCGAACGTGCGGCTCGGATAACACACTGCCCGCAAGGGCACTCTTACACTGGGGACAATCTCTATGTCAATACTAGTCGGCCATCGCCCCGTCGCAGATGTCAAGCATGTCACGCTGCGGAAGAACAACGGCGACGCGCTCGCCTGAAGAAGGAGCGTGGATCTGCATGACTGACATCCTCATCACCGCGGACATCAAACAGCACCACCGAGCCCGCACCATCGCAACCGCGTACATCAAGCCGCGAACCCGTGAGTACTGGCTCGACCCCCGAGCCGACCTCCACGAGACACGCAAAGCCCTCGCCCTGTTCCCCGCGATCCGTGAACAGATCCCCGAGGACGTCATGCGCGACCTCAACTCGATCTTCCACCTCAAGCTCCCGAACATCGCCCCTGAGTGGGTGGGGGACCGCACCGCGCAGGAGCTACTGCCGAACGTACCCGCCGAACTCCGTGGCCTCCTCTACCCCTACCAGCTCGTGGACTCCGCATTTGCAGCGGCCCGACTCGCAATGGACGGCGGCTGCTACCTCGGCTGGGACCGAGGCCTCGGTAAGACGCTCGCCGCGATCACCGTCGCGAAGCAGCTTCAAGCCGACCGGATCATCATCGTCACCCCCAACTCTTCGAAGGACGCCGTCTGGCGCCCCGAGATCGAGAAATGGGATGTCGATCACCAGTGGTCCGGGCGCGTATTCAACCTCCAAGGGGGCAAGGTCGCCCGCGAGCGGGTCATGAAGACATGGCTCGACTTCGGGGGCATCCTGCTCGTCCACTACGAGGGGCTGCGTCTCATCAATGCCCAAGGCGACAAGATCGTCAACGGCTTCGGAGAGGTCGACCTCATCGTTTGTGACGAGGCCCACCGCCTCAGCAATGGGCACTCAGGGCACGGCAAGAGCAAGGCGCCACTGTTCTACCGGTGCCTCAAGAAGATCCCGGCGACCGCACGGCTCGCGATGAGCGGGTCGATCATCGTCAACTCCCCTGAGGACATCTTCGGGTCGGCGCACTGGATTCTACCGACGCGGTACCGCTCCAAGTGGAGCGACTGGAACGACCGGTTCCTGGAGTACACCGACGCATTCGGCCAGCCCAAGACACTCATCGGGGTGCGGCTCGACGCGATCGACGACCTCCGACACGAGTTGTCCACCTGGATGCTTGTCCGCACCAAAGAGGAGGAACTTCCCGGCCTTCCTGAGAAGGTCCAGCAGACCGTGTTCGTCGAATTGACGAAAGCTCAGCGGAAGGTCTACAACGACCTCGCCGAAAGCTTCATCGCCGAACTCCCCGACGGGGAGATGATCGTCGCCCCCAACGTCCTGTCACAGCTCACCAAGCTACGGCAGGTCGCAACCGGCCTCGACCTCCTCGGCGAGGACTTCACCGACAGCTCCAAGATCGACATGTGCCTCGACATGGTCGAAGCCACACCCGGCAAGACGGTGGTGTTCACCTGGCACCGTGCCACTGTAGCCGCGATCTCCGACCGACTCACGAAGGCGAAGATCAAGCACGTCACCATCGACGGCAACGTCACCAACACCAAGCGTGGGGCTCGGGTCGAGCAGTTCCAGAACGACCCCGACACCCGAGTGATCGTGGCGACTATCAAGACGCTCTCGGAGTCCGTCACGCTCCACGCCGCCGCAGACCTGATCTTCGTGGAATCGAGCTGGACCCCAGCTGACATGGAGCAGGCCGCTGACCGGATCTACCGGATCGGCCAGAAGCGCCACGTGACAATCACACACATCCTGGCGAAGGACACGGTGGACGAACACCGAGTGCTCCCCAGGCTCAAGACGAAAGAGGACTTGCGACGAGCGGTCCTAGGAGGTGACTGAATGGCTGACTGGGACGACTTCTTCCAGTCCGGGCCGCGCACTGACGACAAACAACCGCTCGAACGGCTCCAGGACAACGACCGCATCCCCGACCTCCGTAAGTACAAGATGGGGGATCTGCGCGAATGGGTCCGAGCCGCCAACCCCTTCCCCACGATCCTGCCGAAGGGCGTGATCCGAGCCGGATCACAGATTGCCCGCCGCATCATCGGGCCACAGCACATCGCGTGGGACCAGATGCCGCCACAGGCCCTCTGCGCATGGCAGATGGGCACCACCACCGAGCACGCCCTGTACGGATGGCTGATCCCGACAGACGCGGCCGGGAATACTGTGATCGCAGGGATGCGCAACATCGCCCGCCCACTTCCGGAGCGCGCCGGGTACACCCGCGAGTACCGGCTGTTCGGCCGCTTCGCACACGCCGGTGTCGGCGGCGAGACCGGGTGGCGGGTCATGTTGAAGCTCGACACCATCGCGATCAACGTCGTGTCCTCGAACGTGTCGACGCATGCGGTGGATCTGAACTCTGGGTGGCTGACGTCCGCCACGATCGACGGATGGGGGGCCGGTGGGAGTGACACGCCCGTCGGTGTCGTCCCGCTTGGAGGGACGGATTGGGCGGGCGGCGTCGGTGCGGTCACCTGCCGCGCCGCCCTCCTCGAAGGCCGCTACGCAGCCGCATAAACGCACCTAGGAACGAGGTAACACATGAACACACTACCGCCCCTGTCCGGGCCGGTCTCCAACGGCCTGCCCGAGACGCACCTTCACATCGACACCCTCGGCGACGCACTCAACGCCATCCGCGAACGACTCGTGGATAACGCCCGCAAGAAGGCGAAGGCCATGCGCCTAGAGCGCGAGGCCAAGGACCTCCGCGAGGAGTTCAAGTACGAGGAAGGTGAAATCTGGGACTCCCTGTTCGAGGCGGGGATGACCTCCCTGAAGATCGACGACGACCAGTACTCCCTCCAGGAGCAGGTCTACGGCCAGGTCATCTCAATCTCCGACTTCATGGAGTGGGCCGACGCCGAGGGCCGCCTCGATGAGTTCTTCGAGATGAAGCCCCGCATGAAGATCATCAACGAGTTCGCCCGCGAGCTTGTGGACACGGGCGAGGACTTCCCTAAGGGCCTTGCCTTTCGCGAGAACCGCTACATCTCATCCCCCCGTAAGCAGACCGAGGAGTTCTGATTATGACGACAACTGACATTGCAACCACCGACCCCGCAGCTCTCCCCGCGATCCCGACCCCCGCGTCGACCGGCATGTTCTCCGCGGGTGACTTCCCGACCCCACAGATCACGCTGGTGCAGGGGCAGTCCGAGTTCCTGACCCAGCGCGAGTACGGCGCCCGCAACGGCGACGTCATCTGGCACACCGACAAGACCGACCTCCACTGGCTCATCGGGGGCGACGACAAGGCCGAGGAGTTCGTCGGGTTCGTCGTCCACTGGGAGAAGACCGCCGCCCGCTTCTTCGGGGACGGGCAGATGGAGTTCGAGCCGAGCCGACAGCGCAACATGGCGGACCCCGACTCCTGGGACGTGTTCTTCTACCACATCGCGATCCCCGCGATCGACGACATGCTCGCCGCCAAGGCGATGTTCACCCGCAGCAACCTCCCCGCCGCCAGGAACATCAACCTGCTGTTCGCCAGGGCTGCACGCGAGACCGGTGGCGACACCACCAACCTCCCCCCGGTCCCCGTCAAGTTCCGCACGGTGGAGGGCGTCGGTAAGAAGGGCCACCAGTTCTTCAAGTACTCAGCGACCACCACCAAGGACTACACCGAGGACGAGTTCGAGACCGCGAAGCTCATTCAGGGCACCGCGAAGTCCCTCGCCGCAGCACAGCGATACGAGAACACCGCCCCGCAGGTGGATGACAGCGAGAAGCCGTCGATCTAGTCCGCTCCTACCATCCGACTACCACACAAGGGGGCAGATTGACGGACCAGAGATTCCTGGCCATCGACACGGAAACCACCGGCCTGGACTGGTGGGGGCCACACGAGGCGTTCCTCGTCACCACCTCGGACGCTGAGAACGACTGGACGTACGTGCTCGACCGAGAGGAGGACCGCGAAGCGCTCGTCGCACAGGTGACAAAGGCAACGGACCTCATCTTCTTCAACGCCCAGTTCGACATCCACATGCTCGTGAAGACGGGCCTGTTCACCTACGACGAACTCCTCGCCAAAGGCATCCATGACACCAGCGTCCTGGCACGGCTGCTGCTCACCGTCGAGGACGTCAACTACTCGTTCCGCCTCAAGAACATCGCCACCCAGATCCTCGGCGAGGACTCGGCCGACGAGGAGACGGAACTGAAACACGCGATGCACGAGGAGGGGATCATCTCCTCCCCGACCCGTGTGAAGCTCCCGGACGGGGCCTACAAGGACCTGTTCGACGCACGGCCCGAGGTCGTCATCAAATACGCCGAGAAGGACACCCGCATCACGTGGGAGCTGTACGGCGCACTGATGGCCCGCCTCGACGACCCGCCCGTCCACTTCGACGAGCGCGGCCGTAAGGACTCGATCGCCGAGAACCTGAAGTCGCTATGGAACCTGGAGCGGGAGGTGCAGATCGAAGCTACCCGCATCGAGGCAAGAGGCATCCGCCTCGACCCCGTAGCAATGGCTGGCCTCACCGCCGAGGCGGAGAAGCTTGAAGCCCAATACGAAGCCAACCTCAGCGAATACACCGCCGACTTCCCGGACTTCAACGCCGACTCCTCCCCTCAGGTCGGGGCCATGCTCCTCGCCGCGGGCGTGCCACTGCACCACCGCACCGAGAAGACCGGTGAGCTGGTCACCGCGAAATGGGCACTCGACGAGTTCGCCGACCACCCCGCGGTCGCCGCCCTCCAAGGGTACCGGCTGTACTCGAAGTTCCTGAGTACCTACCTTCACCCCTGGTCGGGCCGCGAGGTGCTACACCCCGGCCTCCACACCGTGGGGGCGGACACCGGCCGCATGTCCAGCAGCCGCCCCGCCATGCAGAACATCCCGACCCGATCCGGGTTCCAGATGCGAACCGCGCTAGTGCCCCGAGACGGGATGTCACTCGTTGTCGCTGACTACAGCAGCATCGAGCTGCGCATCCTCGCCTACTACATGGACGACGAGCAGGCGTGGGACCTCATCCTCAACCACGACTTCTTCCTGTGGATGGGTGAGGAAATCTACGGCACCCCCGACCAGGAATCCTGGGGGGTCAGCCGCAGCACCCTCAAGAACACTACCTACGCCATCATGTACGGCGCGTGGGACAAGAAGGTCGCCGAGACGATCGGCAACGGGATGACCACCGATGAGGCGGGACAGCTCATCACCGACATCAAATCGTCGTTCGGGAACGCCTACTTCGACCTGGAAGCCCGAGTCAAACGGCAGGCACGGCAGACCCGCCGTGCCACCACCATCCTCGGGCGCCGCCAATGGATTCCTCTCTCCCTGAAGGGCTGGCCGAAGGCGTACGCGGGGCTGAACTACCTGATCCAGGGCACCGCAGCTGACGTGATGAAGCTCGGCCTCGTCAACGTAGCGGCAGCCGCCCCTGAGTACGGGGCGCACATCTTGCTGCCCGTCCACGACGAGCTGGTCACCGAGGTCCCCACCGAGCGGGCCGAGGAGTGGGCCAGGGAGCTGTCCGCCCGGATGGAAGGGGCGCTCGACAACGCGGGCCTCAAGTACCCGCTGCCCCTCAAGGCGGAGTCGGTCATCTGCCACAACAACTACGCGGAGGCGAAGTGATGTCTGAGAAGTCAATGAAAGAAATCTTCAAGGAGCGGTCAGCCGACGCGCTTCTCGCCGGGTTCCTGATTCTCGACGACCTCGGTAGCAACCTATTCCACATCGCCCGGGACGCTGACGGGGATACGAGGGTCGCCGTCTTCGCACGGGGGAATCCCGCGGCACAGATCATCGACTACTTGAGCGAAGAGTTCCCGACGGAGGCGAAGTGAGTAACAAGATCAAGAACTTCGAGTTCGAGGAGTCCGACTACAGAGTCCCCAGCTACTACGATGGGCGCACGCCGTACGACGGCACCTCAGTACGTGGGATTGAGGTCTTCCCCGAGTCGCGTGAGCTGTACGTTCACTTCGAGTTCGAAGGGGACCACATCGGCACCACAGTCTCCTTCTCCAAGAAGGCGTGGAAGCAGCTCGGCGAGATCATCCTCGGGGAGTTCGGGGATGAGTAACACAGTAGAACGGTTGACCCGACCCCTCGATGACATGTACCCGATCGACTTCACCACCGGCTACTCGCATGACAAGAGCCGCGGCATCACCGTACGCGCAGACCAGTGCATCGAAATGTGGCATGAAAGCCCCGACGGGCTGTCGAGTAGCTGTGTCACTGTGCAGCTCTCACCCGAGGCGTGGAAGCAGCTCACCGAGTTCATGCAGGAGGTGGGCGAGTGACGACTCTCGGGTACACGCTCGCATTCATCGCGGGGGGTGCCTCCTGGATGCCAGTGCTCATTCGTGGTCCTTGGGAGGCCAAGTACGCACACCTGTGGCTCCTCGGTTGCTGGGTTCTCCTTCTCACTTCCATGGCGGTGTTCCTTGTCTCAGGATGACCCCCGCATCATCGCCCTCGACCCCGGCGACGCCACCGGGTGGGCCACTGGCCGCATCCGCGATGGCAAGCTCGACGTCACCGCGTCGGGCTATGGGCCGTGGAAGGAAGTGGGCCTCCGTCTCTGGAGAGCCCAGTCCTCCCCCGACCCGTTCAGCCACATCGTCTACGAGGCGTGGCGACTCCGACCGGGCCACGAGCGCACCTTCATCGGGTCGGACTTCCCGTCCGTGCAGATGGTCGGGCAGCTCAAAGCCGCCGCCTGGTGGGCACCGGTCGACGTGACCCTCCACTCCCAGGAGCCCCACATCAAGCCGGTCATCGACAAGCAGATGACCCACCTCGGCGCGGGGGACTACCTGCCGCAGTCCGAGGTTGAACACGACCGCGACGCCCTGCGCCACCTGCACTACTACGCCCTGAACATCTTGAAGCTGGAGGTGACTCCATGATCGAATTCCAACCCTTCCCCAAGATCCCCCGTCTCAACCGGGAGATCGTCATCACCGAGAAGATCGACGGCACCAACGGTGTGATCCACGTCGCCGACGACCTCACGGTCACCGCAGGCAGCCGCAACCGCTGGCTGACCATCGAGAAGGACAACTTCGGCTTCGCGAAGTGGGTCGCCGAGAACGCCGAAGAGCTGGCCGAGGGCCTTGGCCCAGGCACCCACTACGGCGAGTGGTGGGGCTCCGGCATCCAGCGTGGCTACGGCCTCGTGAACGGGGACAAGCGATTCAGCCTGTTCAACGTCGGCCGCTGGCGGGATGACCAGTGGGACTACGTCGGCCCTGGCTGCTGCACGGCTGTTCCGATCATCAGTCGCCTCGACTCCGTGATCGGCGGTCACTTCGAATATGGGATCGAGTACGCTCTAGCCGACCTACGCCGCAAGGGCTCCTACGCCGCCCTCGGCTACATGAACCCCGAGGGGATCATTCTCTACTTCACTGCCGCCCGCCAGTACTTCAAGGTCACGTTGGAGAACGACATGGCCCCGAAGACTGCACCTGTGAAGGCGGGTGTGGCGTGAGTCAGCACACACCGCAACGATCCGGCTTCCGCGGTCAGGACGCTGTCCTGGTCCGAGAGGAGCCGCCGCTCAGCACGCTCATCATGGAGCCCGACATGAACTACTACGTGATTGTCTCCGGCGACATCATGGACCGCGCACCAGATGAGAACTGCTACCTCTACCTCTACAAGGACGACGCCCGGCGCATCGCCCACGAGATCCTGGACCAGTGGCCTGATGAGTAACACAGTAGAACAGTCAGGCCTCAGCAGCATTTCGTTCACCGAGTCGGGCGGGCGAGCTTACGTCTCGTTCGAGGGCGGCGAGGAAGACGACCTCTGGGTCAGCTGTGACTGGGACTGGGCCGAGAATGGCTGACCTCGACGGCATCATCCAATGCCCGAAGTGCGGCCAGTGGTTCGACGGCCCAAAGGCACACCACGCCCACTACAACGCGGTCGTGAAGACCAAGAAGGGCCAGACGATCCTCGACCACTTCGAATGCGGGGACCCCGGTCCCGTCGTTCGGACGGAGAACGGACGCCGTATCCACGGCGAGAGGAGATCAACGTGAGCCCCGGAGAGCAGGAAGCCCTCCTGTGGGTGCTGCTGATCGTCGTGGCTTTCCTCTTCATCAGACCCCGCCCCTAGTACCAAGGTAACGCATATGACAGAACTCACGCCGCTATGGCAATTCGCCGTTCGGCAGACAGAGAACGAGGTCTACGGGCTCCTCAACCTGCTCGACAAGACGCCCGTCAATGAGCACACCGGCCCCCTCCGAATGGCAGGCACCAAGTTCCTCGACGAACTCCACGCATTCGCAATGGTGGAATCACAGAGGAGACGTTATGGGTAGGGCCTGGTACCAGCGCCCCCTCGGCGTCTGGGGCCAGCAGATCCTTGGGCTCGTGAACGCCTCCCCACGCGGCATTCGCCGCTCCACCATCGAACAGCTCGTCGATGAACGCGAAGGGATCATCTCAGTCCAGACGATGCTCACCCGCTTTGAGAAGTCCGGGTACGTCACCTACGACGACGGCCTCTGGTACCCGACCGAGAGGGCGGACCAAGAGCTGCTGAGGACCTGGCTGCCCTACCGGTGGATCAGCGGCCCTGAGGCCGCACAGCGGCTCGGGGTCACCCACTCAGTGTTCAAAGGTTGGGTCAAGCGGGGCGGCATTCCCTACCTCAAGCCGGGCCGCTACTTCTACTTCAACCCAGTGGTGATCGACGCACTCACGACCAAGGAGACATATGAGCAAACACCCGCTCGCTGACAGCTACGTCGGCGCGAGATGGTACACCCCCACCCAGGGGCGGACGATCCGCGTTCTCGTCATCCACACCATGGAGGCCCCCGAGTACGTCACAACCGCTGAAGCGGTCGCAGGCTACTTCCGCACCCTCCCCGCGACGAACAAGGCCTCCGCCCACTTCTGCGTCGACAACGACACGATCGTGCAGTGCGTCGACGTCCGCGACGTCGCCTACGCAGCCCCAGGCAACAACCACGACGGCATCCAGATCGAGCTGGCCGGGACCGCGCATCAGACCCCAGCGCAGTGGGGTGACCCCTACAGCCTCGCAGTGCTCGACCGGGCCGCGAAGCTCGCCGCTCAGCTCTGCAAGGAGTGGGGCATCCCCGTCAAGCACCTCACCGACGCGCAGCTCGCGCAGGGACAGAAGGGGATCGTCGGCCACGTCCAGGTGTCCAACGTCTACCGGAAGTCCAGCCACTGGGACCCCGGCAACAACTTCCCGTGGGAGCGGTTCATCCAGCTCGTACAGTTCCACTCCGGCACAGCCACGGTACCCGCCCTCCCGAAGGTGAAGGCGCCGTGGACGTTCCGTGAGGCGAAGCACGGAGTCTTCGCACGAGGCAGCCTCAACCACGCCGCCGTGATCCGCCGCATCACCGAGACGATGAACCGCAACGGCCACCAGGCCCCCTGGATCGCCACGGTGAACGGCAAAGAGATCGGACGCGGGCGACTCTGGCCAGGCACCCCGTTCAAGGCGCTCGTCAGCTCCCACCTCCAGGCGGGATACCGAGTGAATCTCAACGGCCACAACAAGCCCAACAACCGCCAGGCGCTCGTCAGCGTCGCGAAGGAGAAGGACTAGTGGGGGCGGCACTCAAGCCCGAACCCCCAGAGGTTGAAGAGGAGGCCCCGTGGTTCGTCATCACCAGCAAGAGCGGCAAGGACTACTGCGGGTTCCGGGTCAACGACAAGGGCACCTTGGAGTTGGTGTCTCTGCACCGCGAGTCCTTCATCTCGAAGGCTGACGCCCGAGCCCTCGCCCAGTACATCCTGGACAACACCGATGAGTAGCCCCACGCGATCCGTCGAGATCACCGCCGAGGAGATCCACAACCTTCGGGACCTCTACAAACGCATCTCAGATGAGTGGTGGGACCCGAGTACCTACGCCGTGCAGAACATCCTCCGCCGCTGGGAAGACGCCGACGTCCAGGCCCTCCTCAGGGAGCGCGAGGGGCGCCACTATGACTGACCTCTGCCCGCCGCAGCCCTACATCTACGACAACGGGCGCCGCGGCCTCAACCTGCCCGCCTGTGGCATCCGCATCGAGCAGGCCCCAGAGAGCGGGATCGTGACCATCACACCGACATACGGTGACACTGTCCGACTCCGCATGCAGGACGTCGAAGCGCTCATCGCCCTACTTATCCACCACACCACCCGAGAGGAATCAATCTATGACGATTAGCAGATACCGCAAGGCGATCGCCGCCTTCATCCTCCCGTTCCTCGGCCTCCCGATCTTCGATTGGGTGTCCGGGAACTCACCGTTCGACTGGACGCTCGTCCAGGGAGCGGTCGGCGCGGCCGTGACGGCCGTCGTCGTGTACTTCGTGCCGAACACCCCGGCACCCGACCCCAACACCATTGGCTCACCCACCGACGGGTGGGACGACCAGGCACCGCCTGTCACCGGCTAGTCACCGCGCCTAACCTGCGCGTGTGCTACCGTGAGCCTCCGACCCTAGGAGGGAACCCCTATGGAGCTACGCGCAGAACGGCCCGAACTCACCAAGGCCGAAGAGAAGAGCATCATCGAACGTGTCGAAGCCGCCCCTCGCGGGGGACGCCAGCAGGCCATCGCGGCAATTATTGATGAACTCTGCCTAAAGTACAACCTGCCGCCGAACCGAGTGTTCGACGTTGTCGCACAAGCACTCGGCCGGTCCCCGGGATCGGTATCCACCAGCTACTACCGCTACCAGGCCCGAGGAGTCCCAAAGCTTGGGAGCAGCATCGCTGTCCTCCAGGGCGGGGAGATCGCACAAGAGATCGCAACGATCTCCGACGCGCTCACCCGCATCGCCAAGATGACCGAGCAGCTGTACACCGACAACCAGAGCATGGCTCGGGAGCTAGTCACGCTCCGCAACCAGCTCACCCTCAACGCCTCATCCCCTTCATAGGGGGTGGGGCGTTTTCGTCGTTCTAGGCTAGATCGCCAGCAGGAACAGCGCGACCATCACTGCGGTGGCGACTGACCAAACCACGAGGTGAGTGCGCCCAACATGCGCACACCATGGACGGACAAGATCATGAGCCCAACGGAAGGACCGATGACGCTCAACCGCCCCTCCCCCAGGATCTCGTGAATCAGGCCGAACACCCCCAACCCGAACATCACCAGGGTCCCGAAGATCACCCAGCACACGGGGCGCCACTCGCCCCTCTGAGGTTTTGACAGGTGGTGATTGGACATTACGCATCACAGGGTTCGTAGCCATTAGTCTTCCAATCCATTAACCCGGCCTGCGGATCGCGATGAACTTGCTCGGAGCAGCCTTCACCTGGACCTTGCCGCCCGTGCGAGGAGCCTCCACGATCTTGCCGTTGCCGAGATACATTTGGACGTGACCTGTGTGCGGGAAGATGAGGTCACCGGGCTGAGCGTTCGCCAGCCCATTCACAGCGGTACCGGTCTTGATCTGATCGTACGTCGTACGCGGAAGCTTCACACCCTGCTTCGCCCATGCGTACTGGACAAGCGATGAGCAGTCGAACCCGATGGTGTTCGCGCCGCGGCCAAAGCCCTTCGAGGGGCCGGACGGCGACCCACCGCCCCAGCTGTAATCGACTCCGAGCTGAGAGAGCGCCGCGTTGACCGCAGGCTTACCGGAGCGCTCGATGCCCTTGATCTGAAGGGCGTTGTCAGCCGCCCCCATACCCTCGCCGGGGCCAGCGGGGTTGCGGCCGTCTGAGGGGGTGCCGCCGAACTGCGTGCTGACCGCGTTGCTGATGAGCGCGTTACGAACCGCAGATGAGGCGGACTGCCCAGGCTTCCGGGACATGATCGCGTTCAGCACGGTCTGCTGATTGGACTGACCGGCCGCTGGGGCGCCGTCAGTCGTGACCGCGGCGTTCAGCAGCGAGTTGTTCACCGCGCCGCCCTGGCCGGAGAGGTACTGCCTGGCCTGCGGGAGAGCCGCGTTGATCTTCCGCTGGTAGCCTGCGAAGTCGGCGGGGCGCTGAGCATTCACTGCCAGCTGGGCACCCTTCATCCCCTTACGGGCGTAGACCGCGAACTCCTTAGCTGCCGCCTCGGTGGACAGGTACGGGTTCATGGCCTGCTGGGGGGTGAACCCCGCCGACTTCAGCCGCCCGCCCTGGTACATCTGGTAGGGGCCGAAGCTCTTGCCGCCGTCGCCGACGGCCTTCAGATTCCCGTTCGACTCCACGATCGTCGTGGCGACGAGAAGCGCCGGGTCGATTCCGTACTGCGCGCCGAACTTCTTCGCGGCGTTCAGAAGATCAGAGTTATAGGCCATCAGGCTAACCCCCCAGCACCCGAGAATTGTAAAGAGACTCCAGGCGCTTCTGCGTAGATTCCTCAGCGTCACGTGCCCTCCCCCAGGCCTCGGGCGTTGCATAGAACGGCTTCGCGCCCGACCAACGGCCGACCAACTCCACCCACCACGGCTTCTCGCTGTCCGACTTCGCCATCGCACCGCCCAGCGACCCGAGGGGGCCGGTGAACTGATCCATGATGTAAGCGAGCTGCGGGTTCATCCCCGCGGCGTACGGGCCGTCCTTTCGGGACTGCACCTGCGGGCCACCGAACAGCCCCGCGAGGAAGTGCTGCTTCGGGAGGCCGCGGTCGATCTCCGCCCCCGTGAAGGCGGTCTTGTTCAGCCCAAGCTCGAACGGCACCCGCACCAGCGGGTTCACCGGACCGAGGAGCGTCTGCCGCAGGTTCTCGCCCGTCAGGTCCAGCTTCCGCAGGTCCTGCGCGGGGTCCGCGAACGTGATACCCCCGATGCCGGGGAGGGGCAGCCACGTCGCCTCCCTGAGGTAGTCCGGCGCGTCACCCATGTCCGGCATGGCGCGGGCGAAGGAGTTGATGAGGTTGTAGAACCCCGGCCGCGTCAGGACCCCGCCCATCTGGAGGAGTCCGTTCTTCTTGATCCAGGTGTAGAACAGGATCGCGTTACGCGCCCAGTTCTCCTCGAAGGGGGTCAGCTCTCTGTAGTCGAAGTGGACGCGGCGCATCTTCTCCGCCGCCACCAGCGGATCGTCCCCTGCCTGCATGTGCTTCACCCAGGTGGACATGCGCTGCGCGGCCTCGCGCTTGTGGTTCGTCCGCGCCATGAAGCCGACAGGGTTGTGCTTGTTGCTCAACCACCCGGTGATCTCCAGCATCTCGGACTTCGCCTGGCCGGTGCCGAGCCCCACCACGTGCGACAGCGCCACCAGATCCTCACCGAGGACCTTGTTGCCGTCGATCACGAACGTCGCCTTCAACATGTCCGGGTCGCCGTTCGCCAGCTTCCACAGCTTCCTGCGCGGGACCGACGCGAACGCCGAGCCGAGGTGACGCCAGTTACCGTTCAGCATCGCGTTGCGGGCGTCACCCCACATGTTGTTGAAGTAGTGGCCGGGGTTGACGAACGTGTACGTCGCCTTCAGACCGCCGATACCGGTCTTAAGCTGACGGCCGAGCTTGTGGCCCTGAATCGCCGAGGAGTCCGCGACATGCGAGAGTGTGGACTGGAGGTGTTCGGCGACGTCGCCCTTGATGCCGCGCCGCGCAATGATGTCCTTCACGCCCGTGTGCGTGAGCTTCTTCACGGTCTGCTGGAGACGCATCGCAACGGTCACCAACGGGTCCAGCTCGGGGAGCATCTGAACCTCGTTGCCCCCAATCCGCATGACCGTGTTCGCCTTCGCAAAGTCACCGGGATCCGCGTTCTTCGTGATCCGTGCGGCCAGACCTTGATCGTCAAGCAGCGACTTGAAGGTGTCGAGCGTCACGCCCGCGATCGGGGAGTCCAGCGCCTGTGCACGGTCCGGGTTGGTGATCCCCATCGTGTACCGGTTGCGGGTCGTGACACGCGGATCGTGCTTCGTCGCGAATGCCTGACCCGCGTCCATCCCGCCCGGGTCCCCCGCGTCCACCAGCTTCTGACGTTCCTTGCGGATCGCGTGATCGGTCTCCTTCGTGAGCCTCCGCGGGAGGTACGAGGTCTTCCGATCCCTGCGAATCTCCGCAGCGATGTAGGTGTCAATGTCATCAGCGTCAGCGAGCTTCTTCGGGTTCCAAGGAACCGGCTCCCCGGTCACCGGCTTCGGGTGCGAGAGCACGAAGTCGTCGAGCAGACGCCCCTCAGCCCGGCCCGCCTTTGACATCTGCCCGACAAGCTCATCAGCGAATTGACGATAAGCTGCGCCGTTCGGCAGCTCATCCAGGACCCGCTTGATCTCGTGGCGGACCGTGCTGCCCTGATCCAGCGTCCGCTCAAGCCCCGCCAACACCCGGTAGTCGCGGTTGTCGACCCCGAGGTCCTTGACCCGCTTCTGGAGCACGGGGAGCTGCGCCGCAGCCGCCTCATCGCTTACGCGGCGGGCACGGTGCCCCAGCTCCATCTCTGGGGAGTTCTTGAAGGCGTGGACCTTGCCGTCCTCGCCGAGCTTCTTCGCCTTCGTCTTGAACGGGGTGGGCAGCTCGACGTTGAACTTCTTAGTTCCGATACGAAGGTTCCACTTCCCAGCCGTCTTGCCGGACTGCTGCTCGGCGCTCTTGAGGCCTTCCTTCACAAGAGCCCCGAGGTCGTAGTAGCCATCGGCGTCGACGCGGGCAGCCTTCGCGATGTGCTTGTCGAAGACGGTGGACACCTTCTTCGCGGCAGCCTTCGTCGACTTGCTCGCGTACATCAGGTCCTTGGCCTTCGCCGAGCCCTTCACAGCCTTCACAGGGGCCACGAACCAGAGCGGGTCAGCGAAGATATCGAGGCCGAGCCCACCCCAGCGCTTGACCGCGCCGTTGCTCACGCCGACTCCCTCAAGGAGCCCGGCGCCGCCCTTGTAGTTCTTGTAGAACGAGCCCCCGAGGTTCTTCCAGGACATGTCCCGCACGGCACCTGGGGCTAGCAGATGTCCGGACTTCTGGAGGGTGGTGAACGCGATCGCCTGCGGGACCGACAGAGCCTTGAGGGCGGTGGAGCCGATCTTCTTCAGAGCGCCGAGAGCACTCCCGCCCGCAGAGGAGCGAGGCTCGGGGGCCACACCGGAGTATGACAGCGTGAAGTTCGGGTCCACGTAGCCGCCGAGCGACCGAACGAGAGCAGCGGCCTGCTTCGGCGTATACGACGAACCGCCGAGCGCCTTGATGAGCGCGATGTCAGACTTGGACGCCAACTAGAGCCCCAGCTGGGCGCGGACCTTGCTCACCTTCTGTGCGCCCCAGATCCCGACGAGGGCGAGGTAGAGCTGCTGCGGGGAGGCCTTATCGTTCGTCGCCGCCCGCATCGCGTTCAGCGAGTTCTGCATGCCCGACAGGTAGGACTCCTGGGCCTGCTGATCCGTGAACGGCTTGCCCTGCTTCTTCACCTGGTTAGCCCAGGACTTTTGGGTGCCGTCGTACGACTTCTGACCCGCCGCAATGGCCTTATCCATGACCTTGCCCGCGAGGCCCTGCTTCTGGGCCGTCGCCTTCGCAGCCGCGATCTGCTGCTTCTGCTGCGCGATCGTGAGCTTCGTCATGTTGTTCGACGCCGCGATCTTCTCCGCAGAGGCAATCTTTGCCGCGGCGACCTTCTCCGCGCTGGTCAGGGCGTCGTACTTGTACTGAAGCTCGGAGGCGTCCTTGCCCATGGCGTACGCCTGAAGCTGCTCATCCATGATCGCCTGCTTCGCGGCCGCGATCTGAGCGACCGTGTCCTTGGCCTGCTGGAGCTCCAGCGCCGCACGGTCCTGGGACAGCGTCTTGCGGGCATCCGACGTGATCCCTGCGAACTGGGTGACCAGCTGCTGCTGATCCGCAGTGTCGACATCACGCTGCTTGTTGGCCTGGAACGAAGAGGCCGCAGCCGCGTTCGTGGCGTACGCCGCGTCATTCGCCGTGAGACCGGCGAGAGCCGCCTTCACCGCAGCAGCCGTGCCAGTCGCCCCACCGGGGTCAGTCGAACCGCCCTCACCGGCAAGGCCCTTCATCTGCGCCTCGGTCTTCGCCATCGAGTCACCGAGAGCCGCGAGGTTCGCCTTCACGGCAGCCTGGGCGTCATTGTTCGCGTTGGAGATCGCGCTGTTCGCGGTGTCCGTCCGGGACTGCCGCCACTGCTGGAAGGCAGCCGCCGTCGCGTTCAGCGTCGCGTCGTTCACGGTGATCTCGTCACCTCGACGGTTCAGCTCCTTGAACGCGGGAGCGTACATCTCCGAGATCGTCTTCTTCGCCTGCTCCTCCAGCGACAAGCCCTTCGGGGCACTCGTCGTGGAGGTGGAGCTGTTCGAGCCACCCTTCGGCGCAGCGCCTCCGCTCACAACACCGCCGCCCCCACCGGACGAGGACGAGCCCCCACCGCTGCCCGACCCACCGGACGAGTAGCTCGGCCCCGAGGCCTTCTTACCGGTCGCAGCAGCCGCAGCACCAGCGGCGACAGCCTTGCCCGCGGGCGGCTTGGCCTTCTTCGCCCCGAGAGCCGCGCCCTCGCCGACCTTCTTACCCGCATTCACACTCGGGACGATCGACTTCTTCGACCCGGTGAGCGCCGTCGGCAGCGTGGCCTTCTTCGCGGGCTTCACCGCCTTCTTCGGGGTGAGGGCCGGGATCTTCTTGCCGCCGATGTAGCCGGAGTTCGCCGGAACAAACGCCTTCTTCGCAGGAGCCTTCTTAACGGGCGTGGTCTTCTTCTTGGATGGGACCCGCATCGGGCCAAAGAACTGAGCTGCCATTAGCTGATGATCCCCTTCGCCTTGAGGGCTGTTATCACCGAGTCAGCCTTGGACTGCCCCTCAGGGCCGAACGTCGAGAGGTAGTACGTGGTGATCGCGTCCGCGACCCCGGTACTAGCCGCGTTGTTCGCTCGTGTGTCCGCCGCGTCGTACTGTGCAGTCTGGATATCCGCAGCTGATGTGTAGTTCTGACGATTGTTCCGCAGAATCCCCGAGGTGATCCCCAGCCCGCGGGCAGCCGCATTCCGGTTCGCCCCCTGGAGCTGATTGCGGAGTGACAGCGCCAGCTGCGCCCGGTTGATGGCGTTCTGCGACACCACCTCCTGGGCGTTACGCTGAAGCTCACCCGTCCCCGTCACGGCCCACTGATCTGGGCCGGTCTGCTCGACGCCCGCATACCGGCGAAGCTCCGCGAGGTTCTGCGCGTTCAGCGCCTTGAACTCCGGGGTCTCCGTGTTGAAGTTCACCGCCGAGGGCTGATTCGTGAGCGCCGCCTGCTTCCGGGCCCCAGCCTGAGCCGCCTCCTGAGCCGTTCGCGCAGCCGGGGACACGATGCCGTGATTCTTCGCGAAGGTCTCAAACCGAGCCTTCATCTGATTCGCCGGGGGAAGAGTCCCGTTCCTGCGGTGGAACTGCACCCAGTCGTCGTAGTTCTGCGGCACGCCCCCGCCGAGGGCTGATCCAACACCAGCTGCCATTAACCGCCTCCTCGCTGAGCCCGGAACTGGCGGGTCTCCCCACTCAGCCGAACGAACACACCCATCAGACGGTGGGCCCGGATATCCCCCGCATGAATCCCATACCGTCCGGTTGACACATAAAGGTCGTACCGCGTCGCCGCCAGAGGCGTCGGGTTCAGCGACCCCGAACTTGGGGGACCGAACCGCCGCGTCTCGAACTGGCCACTGGAACCCGCATACGTCCCGAGTTCAGGGGCCGCCCACGTCTGAGGCCACAACTCGCCCGGTAGTACACCGGGGACCGGAGACTCACCCGTAGTACCGTCATCCCCCCGGACCGTCACCGCGAACGGCAACACCCCAGAGGGGGCAGCCCCAGCCGCACGGCGCGTGTCGTGATCCACCTCGATCTCACGCAGTCGCACAGTAGAACCGCGCAACGGCTGCAAAGGACCCAGTTTCACTGTGCCGGTGACCGTGCGGGTCACATACGTGTACGGCCCGCCTGCGTCGCCAGTGAACAAGGCGTCCGCGGTAACCGTCGACAGCGCGGCACCCCCCGACGCCAAGCCGGGGTCAGGCGGTGCTGTGTTACGGAACCCGCGGTCCACGAGCATGAGCCCTCCGGTGCATGCCGCAAACGTCCGCCCGTCACGCGATGAGATGAACAGGTACGGCGTGTTCCAGTACCGGAAGCCGGTCGTCACGGAGTACTCATCCGTGCCCCACTTCATCCACGTCGCCGTCTTCGTGTCGAACGCGAGGGCGTCATCCGTGCCACGTGCGGTGCCGTCTGCGTATGTCTGCGTGTTCTTCGGTACGGTCACCAGCACCGAGTTGTTCGCAACGCCGAGGGCCGGAGCAAGGTACCCCGGAGACGGGGACGATCCATCCGCCATCTTCGCGGTGATCCACGACTCCACCCCGACACCCGGACCGACGGACGATTCGCGCTGAGGTGCCCCAGAGCCCGTCCACGACCACATCCCATCCGTCGACAACCAGTAGATCCGGCCCTCGTGGTAGGTCATGGCGCGATCGTCGACGCAGCCGTGCGAGCCGTGGAACTTCTGGACCTGGAAGGTGTCCTCGTCGTAGCCCGTGAGGATCATCGAACCGGTCATGAAGTGGATCAGCATGCTGTCACCGATCGCCTGCATCCCTGTGCAGGGGCCGGGTGGCGTGTCGAACAGGTCGATGGAGTTCTCAGTCGGGAAGTAGTCCGGGTTGCTCTCCGCCGACCAGCGCAGCCGCTTGTCGCGGCGCCCCGTGAACTTCAGGCCATCCTCAAGGGTGTTCGGGGGCGAGCCGCCCATCGTGAACAGCCGGTCCTGGAACACCTCGATCGCATCCACGCCCACGGGCGTGTTGGTCATCGGGGCCGTCATCCCCCACGCGATCGTCGGGTTGTTCGGCCGGGTCCACGCCGCCACGGACTGCGGAACATCCTTCCCATACACGGTCGAGAGGTTGTAAGGAGTACCGGTCGTCGTGTTGTTCGACCGGACCGCCAGGCGATACACGTCAGGGTGACCATAAGTCGGCACCGTCGCATGCGTCGGACGCATCAGCGCACCGTCGACGGGGGCAACCCCGGTCGAGAGGGTGGCCAGAGTGAACGCCTGGTCACCGAGGGTGAAGTTGCCGGTACCCGACCAGTGGATGGTCGTGCCGGTGCCCGAGGGGTTCGTCGGCGAGACCAGCCCGCCCCAGGTGTGGAGCCGCCCGCCGGAGATCGCGTTCGTCGATCCCGCGTTGATCTGACCCTCGTACTGGGCCATCTTCGGGGTGCGGAAGATCACGCGGTCCTCCATCACCACCGACTTGCCCTGAATCCCGAAGAAGTACTCGTTGAACACCCACGGGCAATCCTTCTCCAACCAGCCCGAGGTCGTCGAAGAACCCGCCAACCGCACCCACAATGTGCGGAACCAGTGGCTCGGGGGAGCCGCGGCGGGAATGGCACCCCCAGCCGACTGATACCAGAACGGGGACGGTTCGCTGGGTCCCGAGAGCGCCGGGGCCGACCAATCCATGTATGTGATGAGGGCGTAGTCCCCATAGACCGCGTACCCGATCGGGACCGCACGCGACGCATTCCAAGCGTGATTCGTGGCCGACGGCCAGTCCTTCAGACCCGTGAGCGATGGGGTGGTCGACAGGTCTGAGGTCGCCTTCCGGTTCCCCGACGGGACATCCATCCCGTAGCCATGTTGATAGCCGCTGTACGCTTGGGTGAGTGCTGCGCGAGCGTCCATTCCCGCAGTGGCGTGGAACCCCTGCCGCAGCCGGAGCTGGTTCGACTCACCCGGCACGTAGTTGAACATGTCGTTCGAATAGCCCGCAGGCCCGTGTGGCGAGTCCGTGTTCAGCCCCCGGACAGGGAGCGGGACCTCGATGAGGGCGTCGGAGCTAGCCATCGTAGGCGCCCCCATAGCCCGGGGGCATCGCGACACGCAGCGGAGTGGCCGCACCGTTGTCGATGCCCTTCAGGCGGGTCACCTGCTCGGCGTACTCGGCGCGGTACAGCTGGGAGGTCTGAACGTCACGGTCATGGACGAGCACAGCCCGCGACAGGGCGCGCCACATCACCGCATCCACCGCCATGTCCGGCACGGGGATCAGGTCCCCGTCGCTGACAACCTCGGGCGGGAAGTCCCAGGAGATCACCCGGTACTCGACATCCTGCACGGGGGCGGCGTCGAAGATCATGAGCCCCCCGAAGCGGGTGTAGTGCCGGGGGAAGGTGAACGGGACGGGGTACTCCTGGTGGACCCACGGATACGCCGGGTCGTCAGTCGTGTAGGGCACGAACATCGGGATCGGGACCGCCTGATCCTGCGGGTCCGCCACGCTTTGAATCCGCCCCCACGTCGAGCTGAAGGCGGACTCGTAGGAACCGACGGGGATCTGGTTGTCCCCGGCCGGGAGGACGAGCGAGTACTCGGCCTCCATCCACGACCACCGCTTCTCGCGGTACAGGTCCTGGACAGCGGCGTTGATCTCCATCTTCACGAACGGGCGGTCGTACTCGTTCATGTTCGCCCGCAGGAGAATGTCGTCCTGGAGATCCTTAAAGGTCTTCGGCATTAGCCACGCCTCTTCGGCCGGAAGTTCGGGCCGCTGCCCCCTCGGAGCCCGGCCTTACGCAGGTCATGCTCGAAGTGCCCGGCCATCTCCTGATAGAGATCGTCGGCACCGCGCTCCTCCGCAGCCTTCCGCTCGGCCTCGCGCTTGTCCTGGACGGCCAGTCGCTCAAGGAACGGAACGTGCAGCATGTACCGGAGGTCTTCGATGATGCGGGCGTCAAGCTCCTCGTACTGCGCGACGAACCGCTCGCCGTCCTTGGCCATCTCCGTGACGACCCACGGCTTCTCGGGGTTGGTCTCGTTGTATCGCACCCGCAGGTTAGGATCGAGTTCTTCGATGCGCCCACAGATGTTGAACACGTCGCTTGTGATCCGAACGTAGCCTCGCGAGTCGAAGTTGCTCGGCCGTCCGACGACCTCAAGAACCGACATGCTCTACCTCCAGATAGTGATGTACCCCGCCCCTCGGTGAGAGGAGCGGGGTTCGCGGGGTGCTACCAGCCTGAATGAGGTCAGGCACCTATCGAACGATCGCGTCCGCCACGTTGAAGATGCGGGCGTGAGTGTTCCGTCGGGTGGCCCCGAGGTCGTAGTACTTGTACAGCGTCGCCTCGTAGGCGTCGCGGTCAGGCACACGGTTCAGGACCTCGCCGTCCTTGTCCATCCAGTCGAAGTCGGTGCAGTCAGCCCAGAACAGGTCCTCCGGGTTGATGAAGATGACGTTGCCCTGCGGGCAGTAGTCATCGACCACCATCGGAGTCTCATCGAACATGAGGGCCTTGAAGCCGCCACGGAGAGTGACCGAGTCGGCGTCGTTGAACCGCTTGAGGCTGGTGAGCGTCGCAGCGTAGGCGTTGCGGATACCGCGGGTCCAGAGACCAACAAGGTCGCCGTCGTAGCCCGAGCTGAGGCCGATGTTGTCGACCGCGTCGCGGAGGACGGTGTCGGAGATCGCGCCAGCGGAGTTGTCCTTCACGTAGGAAGCCCAGAAGCCCATTCCAGCGGTAGCCGGGTTGAGGCCGTGAAGGGCACCGGTCGCAGCGACGATGTTCATCAGACCGTTGGTCGAGTTGCCAAGGTCGTTGTTGCGGGCCGCAGACACGGAGTTCGGGGCCGCCCGGATGATGTAGTCGTTGGTCGTGGAGGTGACCGCAGCGGAGAGCGTGATCGTCTTCGCCGGGCCGTTGACCGCGGTAATCATCAGCGAGACCGTGGCGTTCCGGTAGGTGGCGCCGGTCGGGTCGATGACCTCGACGTAGTCGCCCACACGGAAGTAGACCGTGGTGGACACGGCCTGCGTCGCGTTGTTGGCGCCGGTCGTCACGGTGGCCAGCGGCGAGGTGCCGTTCGCGTCGCGGCTGGTCCAGGCGTCCGTCACGAGCGCACGCTTGGTGTCGGTGACGGTCTTCTTGATCTCCGAGCTGACGGCCTTCAGGAAGGCGCCCATGTTGCTGTCAGAGAGCTTGATGACCGGGCCGGTCCACCGCACGCGGGCGTACAGGTAGCGGAGCGTGCCGGTGATCTCGGCGTACGACTGGGAGCCGTGACCCGGGAGAGCGGCGTCCTCAGCACGGAAACCGACGCCAGCGTTCCCACCGTAGTGGAGCGGCATGATCCAGCCCTTACCCGTGTAGGTCACGCCCTCAGCGAGGGGGCGGATACCCTTGAACGGGCGGGAGCCCTGGGGCTCCTGAAGCTTGTCAGTGTCATCACGCCAACGGGAGCCGTTGAGCAGGATGTGGTTCGAGTAGATCTGGTCTCGAACAGGACCCACGTACTGAGTCTTCAGCACTGAGTTGAAGGTAGTAAGGTTAGCCAAGGTGGCGTCCTTTCAGTTCCATGAACGGTTACCCCCGCCTCTGCGTCACCCCGGCCTTGGCCTCGCGGCTGTACCTAGCTTCACTTCGGAACGGGCATCAGTTCGTGGGCTGTTCCTCGGACGGTCTTGGCCTACTACCTGAGTACAACTAGCGTCAATAGTGCGACGGTTGCGTTACACTTTTGACAGCTTGGTGGTCATAGCGGGGGCGACTGTGACGTACACCCCCGCGCACTGACCATTACTAACACTATAGCATATTCGTTAGCGTACTACTTAGCGTCTACACACTGCGCTGAGCAGCGGCTGCAAAGGCATCCCTAAGAGCCTGATCGGCATCCTCCAGCGTCATTGCGCCGTCGCCGCCGGACGGGGCGGTCGTGCCCCCCGTGAGGACCTGCGGCGCCGGGGGCGGAGGAGGCGTCATCTTCGCCTTCATCTCCTGGTAGCGGCCGTCGATGGTCTCGATCGGGACGTCCTTATCGGAAACCGTCATCGAGACGAACAGGGCCTTGTAGAGGTCCGAGTCGAAGTCCTCGCCGAACTCCTTGGCCTTGTCCGAGTAGAACTCGTCGAGCACGCGGTTGTGCTCGGCGGTCTCGCGCTCCTGCATCTGCTGCTCCAGGAAGGCCTGGTACTCAGGCGGAAGCTGCGCGTACTGGGGCTCCTGTGACTCCTCGACCACCCGCTCCGCGACCTGCTCGGCTGCTGCAATCTCCACGTCGGTCCACTCCAGTTCGTCTTTCAGATACCCAAGCGTCTCCTTGTAGGTATCGGGGTTCGCGAGGCCATGGGCGATCGCGGCGGCTACCTCAGCCGACTCCTTGGTGGGGAACATTTCCCGGTACTCGGCCAGGTCCTGTTCCAGCTTCGTGATACGCGGCTGGATCGTTTCCCGAAGGTAGCCATCCACCACGTCACCGTGCGTTCCGAGCCCCATCGCCTCGATGTCCTTAGACCACGGGGCGGAACCCGTGGCGGGGGCGGCAGGCGCCTCAGCTGCGGGCGCAGAGGGCTCGGTCTGCTCAATGGGTTCATCACTCATGTACTAAAAGCCTCCCTGCTGCGCGGCCATCATCTCGGCCTGCGCCTGCTGATTTGCCATGTCATAGGGGTCGTCCGAGACGTAGCCCTGCGGCGGGCCAGCCGGAGCGGGCGGCGCCGGAGGCTGCTGGACGAACTCCTCCAACGCGGCGATCCCCTGGATCATTTGCCCCACCATCTGAGTGCCCTGACCCGACGGGTCAAGACCGGTGAGCTGCTTGTAGAGGACCCCCAGTCCCTGGGCGATCCCCTTGGTGGTGGCCTGGACCTGCGCGAGCGGGTCGCCACCTGCGGGAGCGTTAGTGCTCATTCAATATCCCTTTACTGTGTTAGTGGCGAGCTAGGCGCTGTCGGCGCCCCGCTCTGCTGGTTCGGTGACTGGAACTCCGGCGACGCCGGAAGCGAGAGCCCCGGCGACTGGGACGGCGGGACAACATCAGGAGGCGCCCCGCCCTGGATCGGGATCTGTGCGGCCTCCGTCTCCGACGGGTCCTGTGCGAGCTGATTCGGCTTAGGCGGGCCGGGGATCTGCCCCATCAGGATCTGCTGCTTCTTCGCCTCGACGCCGGACAGGTACTCGATCCACTGCTCGTGCATGTCCATGTGGAACTCGAATGCCAGCTTCGCCTCGTCGGGCAGGGCCTCGAACTCCTCGGACTTCGTGAAGTCGGAGTGGATCTTTTGGTGGACCGCATGGTTGTCCCATTCGAGTGGCCAGGCGACGATCGGGTTGTTCGGGTCAACCTCACCCTTCACGAGCCGGAACCGCTGGTTCTCACGGACAGCCTTGTTGCGGTCCGCCTGGTCAGAGAGGAGATCCAGCTCCTCGGGCATGATCTGGAGCATTTCCAGCGCGTGGTTCTGGTCGATGAGCTGCATGCCAAGCAGCTCCTTCACCATCTCCCGGCGCCCCGAAGGGCTGGATGGGAGACCTGTCGTCGACCTGACAACAACCCGCTGGTCGAGTTGGATCTCGTCCTTCTTGAACTCGTGGAGTTCGAGACGGCCGTCCTTGTTGTACGCCTTGACCTGGGAGGTCGCGTCGCCGTACTGCTTGAACAGCTGAAGCTGCATCGTCGCGGAATGCGCGATCGCCTGCTCCAGGCTGCGGCGGGCCTCCTGCATGATCGAGTCGTCCTGCTCCATCAGAAGCTGGATCGCTGACGCGGCCTCTACTCGGCCGGGGACGGCACCGTTTGACACCTCGTGCTGCCCCGCGAGGTCGCCCATCGCGTAGGCCAGCCGGTCAGGCTCTCCGCCCACCCACTGGTCGAACCGCACGCCGGGGAACTGGATCGGGGCGACACCGGTCTGCCCGGACCAGCGGAGGATCTGACGGGGGTTGCCGTCGGGCATCTCCTCCATCTCGATCTCCGCGGGGATGCCCCACTTGCCGTTCGCGAGTGCGCGGTTCTGGACGATCTGTTGCTCGGCTCGGTTGACCTCGTCCTGGAGGGGGCGGAGGAAGTCGTGGTGAGCGCGGTGCCAGATCGAGTCGGTGCGCTTCACGTGTCCGGCATGGCTGAACGGGAGCGTCTTGTGGTTGTAGGGGAACGGCCCCTCCTTGATGACGCCCGACTCCGTGAAGATGATGAGTCGACCCTCTTCGCAGCCGGGCCACGGCTTCTCCCAGTACTCGTGGACCACGATCCCGGAGATCTCACCTCCGGTCTTGGCCCCGCCCGTGAAGCGGGACACGTCCACCGAGTTCTCGGAGTCGCGGCGCGTGGCCGTGAGCAGCTTCGGTGACACGTCCGGGTAGAGCACCCGCACGAGATCCGGGTCGAGGAACTGCGTGTGGATGATCCAGCGAATGTCGCCGAACAGCTTGGCGTGCGGGTCCGCGGAGATCTCGAATGGAGACACCACCGACACCCGTGGCTTCTTGTCGAGTGAATCCCAGTAGGTCTTGAAGAACCCGTTGCCGGTGGCGAGCTGCCAGTCGGCCATGTCACGAATCCGCTCGTCGCCGTCGTCCTCACGGGACCACTGCTTGAGCGCCGCGGCGCAGATGTCCGCCACGATCTTGTCGCGGTTGTCGGCCGTCATCGGGAGCACCATCGGGACGGGGTCCGCCTTCAGGAGGCGGGACTTCCCGATCTGCTGGATCTTCCCCATCATGTTGCGGGTGATGACCGGCGTGAACGCCGGGTACTCCACCTGCTTGATGGCGCGGGAGGACAGATCCCAGTAGATGTGCTGCTCGCCGTTGATGTAGGCGAGGTTCAGCTTCCAGTCGGGCTCGTAGCGACGGCGCACGTCACCCGCGAGCTTCAGCCGCTCCATCAGGGTGGAGTGGAGGATCTTCCTACTCGGAGTCTTCATACTCCACCTCCAGGTCCGGGAGCGCGAGGACCGCGTCGCGCAGCGAAGCGAACTTCGCCTCCGCGGCCTCAGCCCGGTCACGCTCGCGCTGGAGCTTCTTCTGCTGAGCCTGGTTGCCGTCGTCGAAGCAGCGCAGCACCTCGTTCACGGTCAGGCCGTAGAGCTTCCCCAGCGCCTCGACCAGTGCGGACTCGCCGATGAACATGACGGAGCCCGCCATCGGCTCCACGGTCGTGAACTCCACGCCCCGCTCGTTCAGGCCGGAGACCCGGCACTCGCTGAACAGCGGGTCCGGGTTCTGCTCCCACACAAGGATTCTCTCTCCCACGACGCCTCCTAGACCAGGGTCCGAGCGTTGGTCCTCGGTGCCCGCTTGTTCTTGATGTTCTGTTTCACCCGCGCCCACGTCTCTGCGTCCGGCGAGTACTCCGCGGCCTTCTCTTCCGGCCTCGGGCGGGGGGTGATGATCGTGGCGACGTACTGACTCGCGTCCACGAGGTGGTCGTCCTTCTTGCGCGGGCGTTCCGGCATGTCGCGGTCGCCGGACGTGAGCTTCGGCTCCTCCCAGCGGTACTGCTGGAACGCCACGATCGTCTGCTCGCAGTGCCCCATCACCTTGAGCGAGTCGCGGAGCATCGCGTTGAGCGCGTTGATGCGCGGATCGTGGTGCTTCAGGCCCGGGCGGAAGTAGAGCCCGTACTTGGTGAACCAGTGCTGGATGCTCTTGCCGTCGGTGGCCTGCTTCTCCGCGATCTGCGGGTCAGCGGCTCGGGCGAAGATCGTCTCCCGCGTGCCGTCCTCGCGGGTCTCCAGCTCGATGATCTTGCGGGCGACGTCGTGGACGTTGACCGTCTCGTACTCCTCTTTCTGGCGAGGGTCCGTCGGGTCATATGTCTGCCACTCACGGTACTGGTACCAGACCTGTGAGGACGGGTCCTGTGCCCACCAGACGCACGCCGTCGGGGAACGCATCCCCCAGTCGAGGCCCATTGCACGGCGCCAGGACGGGGGCGGCTCGAACGGCTCGACCACATGCTCGGTCGGGGCGAACGTCAGGATCTGCCCGGAGAATGCGTCATCCCGACAGAAAACGAATCTGTCCTGCCACGCCTTCGGCCGGTCGAGCATCGACTGAATGAAGTCATCCGACAGGTACGGGTTGTCGAACAACGTGGACCGGAAGAACACCCGGCCCCCCTCCGGCTGCGGGGACTTCGGGTTGATGAACAGGTCCCAGATCCAGTTGTGCCCCGCAGGGTTGGCCGCAAGGGCCATCACCTGGCGGGCGTCCGTGTCCCAGCGGTAGCCCATCTGCTGGGCCTCCATCGTGGGCTCGGTCTGCCGGAGACGGGACATCAACGTCTGGTAGCCCTCCAGGTTGAACTGGGAGGCCTCGTCGATGTAGATCCCCGCGAGGTTGAGTGACTGGAGGGACATGAAGTCCTCGACCCCGACGAACAGGAACTCGGTGCCGTTCGGCATGAGCAGTGTGTTCTCGGACTTGCGGACCTCGCAGAGGTCGTAGAGGGAGGTCGTCCCGCTCGGCGACCCGTCGGGCACCTTTGACAGGAGCGTCATCAGCTCGCGCTGGGTGGTGCGTCGCAGGTCTGTCGCCTGGAGTCGCCCTACGAGGATTCGGGAGCCGGGCTGCGTGAGCCCAAGGCTGATCGCGTCAGCGGCGAGTGCTTGCGTCTTCCCGGCACCGATGGCCCCAAGTAGCAGCTTCTCGCGTGCCGGGGTCGCGTGGAACGGCGTGTGAACCGGGAGGGGTTCGTAGCAGAAGTGGACTTCCACTAGTAGTCCCTCACCAGGTCTTCGTGGGTGACGTCGATGACCTTCTGGGACTTCTTGTTGCGGGTCCACGCGCAGCTCTTGCAGATGTAGCGCTCGTTCTCGCCCTGCCGGTCGTGGAGCTGCATGGCCGCGACCGCCTTCGGCTCATGGCAGCGGTAGCACTCCCCCATCAGGGAGGTGTGCATCAGCGCAGCTGACGGCGGCGTCTTCTGGACCTCGTCCAGGAACTCATTGCCGAACTCAGTGTCCGGCGCCTTGTAGATCACCTGGCCAGGGGCGAGGACGCGGTCCGCCACGATCGTGACCACCCCGTCCTTGAGGTCCTTCTGCGGCTCGGCTTCCCTGAAGTTAATCGCGTACTTCAGGAGGAACTGGGCGGCCCGTGAGCGCTCCAGCGGGTCAGGTGAATCGAGGTCCTGCGCGATGACGGCGAGCGCCTTCGGCATCAGATGGATGGTCGTCTCAGCTGTGCCAAGGAGGCCGTCCTTGACCTTCTGGGTGATGTTCTCCTTCATCGCCTCGGTGAACAGAGCCCGGAACTCGGCGGCGAAGTCATCCGCCCCCTCAAGGTTCATGTCCACCAGCGCCATCATCTGGCGGTAGACGGCGGGGTACTTCCCCTTCGTCATCGCCTGACGTTGGGCCGTCTTCGTCGCCCGATAAGCCCTGTCTTTGCAGGACCTATCGTGATATATCTTATTTACAGGTGCATTTGGGGGAATTATCTCGTTGCACCCAGGCCCCTCACAGATCCGAAGGGGCGTCTTTACAAGCGCCGGGCGCCCGATTACGCAGCGCCCTTCAGGCCGATTAGCTCCGCCCGAGCTGCGCGCCGTTCGAGGATCTCGTCGATCTCGGTCTGCGACAGGGAGTCCGACGACTTGCCGAGGTTGCACTCGGCGCACGCGGTGCCGAGGTTCGCTTCGCGGAGGGCGTCGCCCCCGTCGTCGACGGAGATGAAGTGGTCAACGTGGAGGCCCTTGGAGGTGTCCTCGGGGGCTGCCCCGCAGTAGACGCACCGGAAGCCGTCGAGCCGCAGGATCTTCATCCGCAGGTTCGAGGGAATCCGCACGCGCCGCTGCTTGCGTTGGTTGTAGCGGCCCTTGCACTTCGTCGAGCAGTACTTCGCCGTCGAGCGCTCCGCGATGAATTCATGCCCGCATCGGCATGTCACGGTGTGTGCCATCAGCGCCACGGCCTGTAGACGAGGGGCTCAAAGTAGTTGAGGAATCGCCTCACCGGGGGCACACACAGGGGCTCAGTCCTGCCCCGCCCAGCCGACACCGGCATCGGGTCACTATTCGTGCGCCGACCGCATGCAGGACAGCGGCAGACACAACAACAGAGCTGACAGGCGCCCTCGTCACAGCGAGGAGCAGTTCCACTATCCATCCGATCCCTCCCCCACCTCCAGCGGCTCGTCGTCGGTTTCCGTCGGGTCGGGGTCAACGACAGCGGCGAGGATGAACACCAGGTCCTCGAAGTCCTCTTCGCTGAAATCGGGGTCCTCAGCAGCAAGCTGCGCGACCGCCTCGGTCCGCACGTCCTCGGCGCGTTCCACGTCCGTGTAGGCCCCGAGGCACAGAATCCCGAGGTCGTCGTCCGCGTCCTCATAGAGCCCGAGGACGTTGTACACCACTTCAGCCATATATCGCATCTCCGTGTTAGGTGCGGAACACCGAGGGGAGGTCTCGAACCCCCGACCCGCTGGTTAACGGCCAGCTGCTCTGCCAACTGAGCTACCTCGGTTTGGTGTGGAGCCGCCCGCGCCCTTGCTCGCAGGGGCTCCACATGGCGGGGACGGGAGTCGAACCCGCTTCTAGGCGTAATGAGCGCCCCGTGATGCCGTTTCACTACCCCGCGGTGTCAGAACATTATAGCACATCACAAGACTAGGTTCTGGCGTCGAACCAACCCCTCGCGATCACCGGTCCGTGCGTCCCGGACACGCCCTCCGCCGTCCAGTGATGGATTCTTGGGGTCGTCGGTGTGAACTCCGCCGTGTAGTCCCCTCCCCCACCATCTGAGATCGAGGTGGGCACCGTGGCGTTGCCCCGGCTGTCACGGACCGTGACGGTGGGGGGTGAGGTCAGGAGGATCGGCCCTCCGGCCTGGACTTCTGTGATCGTCGCGGTGCCCCCGGTGAGGCCAGCGGTCCCGAGGGTGCTGAGCGGCAGTGACGTGCCCTTCCGTCCCCCGACCCAGCGGATCTGGAGGGGGTTCGTGTTCAGCGGCCCTCCGGTGGCGTGGACGCCGGGCATCGCGGCTTCGACATCGGTGGTCGTCGCGTTGAACGGCAGCGAGTAGACGCCGTCCTTCGTCGTGATGGTGAACGTGCCACCCGTAGCGGTTGAGGTGATCTCCTGGACCTCGTCCACCGCGAACCGGCAGGTCAGGTATTGCGTCACTCCGACGTATGCGGTGTCAGCCATTCAGGACGTCCTCCATGTCTCCGCGTGGACCCGCGGGTATCTCACTGTCGTGGCCCGGTACCGGGCGTATTCGGGGGCTGTGCTGTGGTGCTCGGGAACGCTGCGGATGGTGATAGTGACCGCCCCGTAATGGGCCTTCACCAGCACGTTCCACGCCGTCGTGAGCGCCCGGCCGACTGTGGCCCGGACTCGCCAGGTGGTGGTGCGCGTCTTGCCGACCTTGGTCAGTACCCGCCACGTCGTCGTCCGCGTGCTGGTGACGCGGGTCAGCACGTTCCAGCTCGTGCTGCACACCGCTCCGGCGCGTGCCCGCACATGCCACGTCGACGTGCGTGTCTTCCCTACAAGTGCCCAGACCCGCCATGTGGTGGTGCGCGTCTTGTTGACCTTCGTCAGGACGCGCCATGTGGTGGTGTGGATGGCCGCGGTCGTGGCCCGCACATTCCAGCTGGTGGCGCGGGTAGTCGCGGCCGTTGCCGCCACGTTCCATGTCGTGGTGGTTGTGATGGCGACGGTTCCCGCGGTGCCGAACAACACGTTCCACGTCGTGGTTCGGGTCACCCCCACCGGGGCGTACACGTCCCACGTCGTGGTTCGCGTATTTCCGACATTTGCTCGGACGGCCCATGTCGTGGTTCGTGCCGCGTTGACGCTGGTCAGGACCCGCCATGTGGTGGTGCGCGTCTTTGCGACCGTGGCCCACGTGTTCCACGTCGTGGTTCGTGTTTTCCCTGCTACTGCGCGGGTATTCCATGTCGTGGTTCGCGTCTGGGTGACGCTGGTCAGCACGTTCCATGTCGAGCTTCGCGTCTTGTTGACGGTCGTCTTGACGTGCCATGTCGAGCTTCGCGTCTTGTTGACGGTGGCCGCGACGTTCCATGTTGTCGCGACGGATCGTGCTGCTGTGAGGCTGCCTGCCCCGAGGGTGACGACGAGCTGCGGCTTGTTGGTGCCAGTGTGGCTCGTGATGTCGAGGCTGTTGGTTGTGGTCGGCGCCGCGGCCTGGCCGGTGTTGGGGTACAGCGTGAGGCGGATGCCGATGGTCCCTGAGGTGATCGCGCCGCTCAGGTCGGTGAGGTCGATCTCCAGGTACGCGCTCGTGCTGATGGCGCCGAGATCAACGGGGGTGAACGCGGGTGAGGTGACTTCCTCCGCCCAGTCCGAAACGTCGCTGGAGCCCGCGAAGTCGTAGTACTCCCCGGCGAGCATGTAGTTGTTGCCGTCGCTCTTCGCGGTGATGTAGAGGCGCAGCTTCGCGGAGTCGATCGGGTCGCCCCCCGCGAGGGAGGTCGGGTCGAAGGTGAGGTAGGCGGTGTCGATGGTGTACGTGCCGCCGGACAGGAGGCGGGACACGTAGATCGTGGTGCCCCCGTCGTCGTCTCCGGCGTACGTGCCGGGTGGGTAGCTCGATCCCTGCTTGTAGTTTGACCCGGAGTCGTTCGCGGTCAGGGTGTGTGGCCCCGCGCCGAGAGGTTCGGGGGTGAGCGCGAAGGTGAGACGCCCTTGTGTCGCGGATGTCCCGAGTGTCGCGGTGGTTGCGGACACCGATCCCGCGGCCGTCTTGACGCCGATCGCGACGCTGAGCCCACCACCGTTGCCTGCGGTGGACCCGGAGTCCTGGATTTCGGTGATGCTGGCGAGGCTTGCGTTGGTCCACGCGCTTGCCTGAGCGGATGCTGAGTCTGTCGACCACACCACCGCGTTCACGACGAGGCATGAGGCCTCGGTCGTGGTGATGGTTGGGAACGTGACGCTCGTCGATGCGGTGCCCGCCACCGACCCGGCTTCAGCGTTGATCGGCGACCCGGTCGTGATGCAGCCGCGGAACACGAGGACCTGGCCCCCGGTGTGGTCTCCGGCGTCGCCGAGGGCGGGGTTCGACTCGCTGCCGTCGTGGCGCTTCCAATAGGCCGTCAGGCGGGTTCCGGTGGTCCCCTGTGGGCTGGAGGTGAACTCGGTCCAGCCCGCTGTTTTGAGGCTGGCGTCGTTGGCGATGACCTGGTTGTCGGTCTCGCAGATGAGGACCATGACGTCGTTGGTCGTCGCCCCACCGGGAATCGGTGGGGTCGCGTTGCCCGTCCCCGCGGTGTACGTCCCGTTGGCTACATGTGTGACTGCCATCTAGGCGCTAGGCCGCAGTGTCGCCTTCTACCGTGAATCCGACGCCGTCCGAGTTGAGGGCTGCGCTGTTCGCGGCGGTGCGCCTGACCCAGAACGCCTTGGCCTGGCCGTTCGGGATGCTGCCGAGGCTGAGGCCCCCGCTCTTGGTGGTCGGGGAGCTGAAGGACACGCCCGACGGTGCCGTCGTCTCGTTCGCGATCTGAAGGGCCTGTGCGGAGGAGTTGCCGACGGCGGACGCTGCGGTGGTGTCGATGCCGATCGCGATGCTCGTGCCGCCCGCGACCTCGGAACTTATCCACAGCTTCGGATCTGTAAGTGTTAGTGATCCGTGGTTGTTATGTACGAATGCACAACGGTAATCTATAGTTGATGCGGCGTTCTCGTCGCCGGTGACGTCGTCGTAGAGGGCGTTGAGTGTCGCGTCGGGGATCTGGGTGGTGGAGATGTACTTGCCGAGGCTGTTGTTCGGGTTGCCTTGTGACTGGCTGTTGCCCGCGGACCCCGCCGTTGTGGCGTACTTGATGAGGATGTCGCTCGTGGTTATCGCCATTCGGCTCCTTGGTGTCTAGGCGTCGCCGTAAGAGCACGGCGGGCAGCTTGCTCGGTAGGAGCCGCACTGCTCACGGAAGTTCACCGCGTGCTCCTTGTTGCTGAAGCGCGCTAGCAGCACGTAGCGCTTCTTCTCGTCGAAGGTGTCGAACACCCAGTCACTTGCGGCCCCGTTGCACTTCTGGCATGCCGGGACAAGGTTGTCCCTGGTACCCCTCCCGCGGTTGCGGTGCGGGTTGACGTGGTCGAGAACGGCGGCGTAGTCCCCGCAGTAGACGCACTCACCGTTGTGCTTGTCGAAGAGGTAGTCGACGGTTTCCTTGTTCGGAGTGCCGCCCGTTCGTCGTGTCCTGTAGCTCGCGCCGGGGGCCCCTCTCATGCGTTCTCCTGTGCCACTGTTCCACTCGACCTCAAGAACTCAGAAAAGGCCGTCGAGACTTCACCGGGCCTTGGGCACCTCGGAGGCCGTCCTGTGGTCGAGCTGGGGGGTAGTTTGGGGTACATGCGTGCTAGGGGCGGGGCGAGGTTGTGACGCCGACGATGTCCACACCGGATTCGACCCCCCGACCGAGTCGGCACTCTCCGACCGCTGAGATCTCCAGTCCGCGATCGCTGTCCGCGGGCTCACAGCTCGTGGAGAGGATGCCGTGCCAGCCCCCACGAGGGTGGTAGCCGTACTCATGGTGGATGTGCTTGTCAAAGGCCGTCGTGCCGGTGAAGTGCCGCCCGCAGCGGGCGCAGTGTGCCCGGCAGCCGCTTGTCTTGGATTTGCTCATCCAAGCAGTATAGCACATCCTGAGGCTAGGTTCGGAGCGACCTGCTTCTCGATTTCGCCCGGCGCTTGGTCAACCGGGAGTGGGCGCGAAGACCGTCCCGCCACCAACGGGGTGG
>OFRO01000071.1_pt1 | contig 35991 bp, 48 predicted proteins | sample 1543091 | NCBI WGS metagenome assembly OFRO01 (sample SAMN07774217, study PRJEB24372) | wastewater metagenome | isolation source: Exp Tend NO 10WW | collected 2016-02
AGGGGTTCGCGTCATCGTGGAGGCGAGCCTGATCACCCGCGCTTCATCCGCCAGCTTCGGGCTCATGCTGCGGCTCCATGTCGTACAGCACGGTCAAGAGCAATGCGGGCTCGCCATGCCCTGTCAGCAGCAGAAACCAATTCGACAAGGTTCCAATGGCGGCGCTGGTCAATCCATGCCAGCGCGGCTGCTTCAACCTCAGCGGAGCATGACGCGGTGCCGGTGACCCACGCGGCAATTTCTGTTGAGGGGGCGCCTGTTGCCTTTGCTATCTCGTCAATAGCCATGTTGCGGACGCCAACGCGGCGACGGGATTCGACCCGGTAAAAGAACGTGAAAAACTTCTCTCGCGAAGCGCCGCGAAACAATTCGTCCATCAGCTTGCCCGCATTAAATTCGGGGCAAAGCAGTTTGATTTCCCGCAACACGGGATCGACCGGATGGAACCACTCGCCTTTAAGGCGATACGGGCGCAGCTTGCGAAGCAGGCAAAGGTCTTCGTCCTTTGTCGATTCCCAACATGCAATCCATTCGGTCGGGTACGGACACGCCGCCTCAGCGGCTCGTATTCGTCCGCCAACATTCGACCCCGTAAAGCCGATCTTGACCGGACCACCGGGACCAACAACGCGGACGGCGTAGCCCTTGCCGATTTCTTTCTTCATTGCGCGGCCTCGCGCGCTTCGTCGGCGGGATAAATGTCCGGTCTGATTTCTTGTCTCGGAATGCCAGTGACACGCTCAACGTCAAGCACATGCTCAGGCGGGACGCGCCCGCTGCTGAACCAGTACTGGACCGTCGATTGTGACTTACCGACAAGCCTCGCCAGTTCGGTTTGGCTCTTGGTGCATTCCAGAATGCGGCTCATGACGGGATCGTTCATAAACCCACTCTAACCGATTTATCGGTTACGCCGCAAGCGATTTCTCGTTTACCCGCCATGATAATTTTAAGCCTATGGAAACATTAGGGAAACGAGTCGCGCGCGTTCGGGAAGAACGCAAAATGAGCCAAACGGCTCTGGCGGAAGCTATTCACCGCATCAATCGCGCGCTAAAGCCGCGCCAATCGACAATTCATTCTCTAGAAACCGGAGATGTCGAGCGGCCCCGCCTTTTGCGGGAATTGGCAATCGCCCTGCAAGTGTCCGAAGATTGGCTGCTGACCGGGAAGGGGGACCGGGCCCGGAAGCCCCCGGTCGATACGTTCGATATTCCGGTTTTCGGCTATGCGGGAGCGCGGGAACGGGTTGAGCTTATCAAAGAAGACGACTTGCGGACTCTGGGCGGTATTCGACCGCCGACTATGCGAGACGGGTTTGTTGCGGTCGTGGTCAAGGGTAATTCAATGTTTCCCGCCTATAGGGACGGCGACCACCTGTTCTTTCAGGAACAGGGCGGCAACGAGCCTTCCGTATTTCTCGGACGAGACTGCGTGGTCATCACCGATAAGTCCCGATGCTACGTCAAGCGAGTGATAGCGGGGCGAGTTCCTGGCACTTACGACCTGATGAGCTATGACGCTGCCGTTGACCCAATTCGAGACGTAGGGCTAGAGAGTGCTTGGCCGATCCAATGGGTAAAACGAAGCTAGAAGCAATTCGTCACGTTGCCATTGCGAATGCATGTCGAGGCGGGGGCGCTTAGGATAGCCCTGCGCCTCGCTTCGTGCATCTCCTTCATCCGCAAGCGACATTCGATATAAGGCTGCGATCCCGGCACAGCACCGATGGATTGGCATTCTTGATCGTCCTGCTGCATCTGAACTTCACGTCGAACGCCGCACGACGCTGCCGTAAGCGCAATTCCGGCCACAAAAAGAAACTTCCACATTTTCAGTCCCCTGCGAAATAATTCAGCCTAACACGGCTTAAAACCGATTTTTCGTTTGACGATACCGATTTTTCGGTTAGAGTGTCTGCATCGAACAACGAGGCAGACGCCATGCAGACCGGCATTGCAAAAGAGATTGTCAATATCCTCAACCGCGTTACTGGTGCGGTCGTGTTCTCGGCCGAGATTGAATGCAAGCCAGATGAACTGCCGTCGATCAAGTTGGGTCTTGCGGTAAGGGGGGCGGTGAAAAGCGGCGCGGACCTCAGCGGCGCAAACCTCAACGGCGCAAACCTCAACGGCGCGGACCTCAGCGGCGCGTACCTCAGCCGCGCAAACCTCAGCGGCGCGTACCTCAGCGGCGCGGACCTCAGCCGCGCGGACCTCAGCGGCGCGGACCTCAGCGGCGCGGACCTCAGCGGCGCAAAAGACGCTGATTACGCCATCGCGCAGACGCGCATCTTGCCGGAAGGCGATTTGATCGGCTGGAAGAAATTGTACGGCGGCACGATTGCGAAGCTGCGCATCCCCGCCGAAGCCCGCCGCTCCCATGCTTTTGGCCGCAAGTGCCGCGCTGAATTTGTGGACGTGATCGAAGGCGAAGGCATCAGCAGTCACGACCGCAAGACCAAATACGCCCCCGGCCTCCGCGTCACTTGCGACAAGTGGGATGAGAATTGGCAGGAGGAATGCGCTGGCGGGGTGCATTTTTTCATAACCCGGTTGGAGGCGGAGAATTACTGATGACCACGCTTCCTGAATGGACCCCGGCAGAACGTCGCCGTCGCATCACCTTCTTCCACAAGTCCGGCTATCGCATGTCGTGGCAGAGCGCGCGTCACTCTGCCGAGTTTATCGCGCAATGGCTGGAAATCCCGGAGGATGATGTCTCGTTCGATGATTTCGATTTCTCGGACGATGAATACGTGGAAGCCGTCTTTGATCGTGGCGATCTGATCGGCTTCATCAATGAACCATTCACGGACGAGCTTGCGGCGCGGGTGAATGCGGCGCTGTCGCCAATGCCTTTTGCAATCGCAGCGGAGTAACGAACATGGCCTCGACTACGATAGGCGTTCATCCAGATTACGCCGAAAACTACGCCCGCATTCCGTTTGACCTCAAGATGGAAGCGACGACGTATGAGGGAACGTTGTGGCTGAAACTGGTAGCGAGTTCGGGGAAAAGCACCCACGAATTTACGCTGTTCGGTGAGGACGGCGACACCGCCCGATTTCGTCGCGCAGCCGCCGCCTTCAACGCCGCGCTTGCTGAACCCATTGCCATTGCTGCGGAATAAGCCATGACCGAGACGACCAAAGATCGCTTCGAGAAATTTGTTTTGCCCGAGCCGAACAGCGGCTGCTGGCTCTGGGACGGCTCCACAGACTGGAAAGGCTACGGAAAGTTTTGGTTTCGCGGGCGGATGTGGCTCGCGCCCCGCGTATCATATGAGTTTCACAAGGGCGCGATCCCTGAAGGTCAGTTCGTGTGCCACGCCTGCGACACACCGTCCTGCGTGAACCCTGATCATCTGTTTCTTGGTACGCCCGCAGATAACGCTGCGGACATGCGGAGCAAAAGCCGCCAAGTCTCTGGCGAAAAACACTACCGCGCGAAACTGACTACAGCCGATGTTTTGTCTATTCGCGCATCGTCAGAATCAGGCGCGGTTTTGTCGAAACGATTTGGCGTTGGGGAAAAGCAAATCAGTAAAATCCGCCACCGTCAGAGCTGGGCGCACATTGGCGAGGCCACCCCATGATCACATCATCCTACGCAGCAGAAGCCATGCCCTGGCTCCGCGATGCAAAGCCAGTGATGCCCGGCCATTGGGAAGCGATAGCGATTGGCTTTCTGCTCTGTGGCTTTCTCGCTGCTTACATTGTCACGCGGATATTCGCGATTGCGCCGCGCGATGATGAGCCGATGTACGGCGATCCTGACCAGTGGAGGGACAAATGAGCATCGTTCGCTACGTCGATAATCTCGTGTCTCTTTCCCGCACTCAATCCCGCATTGCGCAGGACTACAAGGCGTGGATGCAGGAGCCGGGCGGGGAACGCTACAGGCCCGATTACGAGCGCCTGCGTTTTGAAAGCGCCCGGCACATGCGGACTGCCTATAGCTGGCGTGACCGCTACTGCCAGGAGAAAGAAGCCGCGCAGATGTTGGAGGCCGCAGAATGAACGCGCCCATCAATCACAAAGCGAAAATCGTTGAAGAACTCCAGAACCGCCTGTCGGAGGCGATGAATGACGAAGACGCTGATTTCCTCGCCAAGCAGCTTACCGAGGCGGGGGACGATCTTGAAGCCGCTTGCGTCGCTATTCTGCGTGAAGGCCGCGCCCGTAAGGCAATGGCGGAAGGGCTCGATAGTGTCATTGACGACGCCAAGGCCCGCAAAGAACGTTTGCTTGAATGGGACAAGAAAGCGCGGGCCATGGTTGGTCAAGCGATGGGCGATGCTGGACTGCCCAAGATTGTTTCCGCCGATCTGACGGTTTCGTTTCGCATGGGCAAATCGCCGCTGATTATCGATGGCGAGCCCGGCGAAGGCGAGGTCCTGATGGGATGGGCCACGGTCAAGCACGTCTTCTCCTGGGACAAGGATCGGCTTCGAAAAGACCTATCGGAAGAGGCGGATATTCCGTTTGCCCGCTTCGGGAACCCGTGCCCGCAAATCGTGGTCCGCAGCAAATGAGACAGAAGACTGGCCCCAAGCCTAAGCCGTTGGCAGAACGGTTTTTTGAGAAGGTGGAAAAGATGCCATCAGGTTGCTGGCATTGGACAGGTCAACTCAGCACAACAGGCTATGGCGCGATTAGCGTTCAAGTTGGCCTGCCGGGAGAGCGGCGCGGGAAGAGCCTCAAGGCTCATCGCGTCTCTTACGAGATACACAAGGGCGAGATACCGGCTGGACAGTATGTCTGCCACGCCTGCGATAACCGAGTGTGCGTCAACCCGGATCATTTGTTCTTGGGGACGCAGGCAGACAACATGGCTGACGCCGCTAACAAGGGGCGCATGAAAAACGAGTTCCAAGCAAGCAAGACGCATTGCAGGAACGGCCACCCATACGATGATGAAAACTCTTATTGGAATGGCCGCAACCGAGTTTGCCGTGCGTGTGCGCGCGCTAAGACAAAGAACTGGTACGACAGAGAAAAGAAACATGAGCGCGTTGCGCCGCACGGTTTGCGATGGGCTTACCCGCGCAATGGCAAGTGGGTTGCCCTCCGTGTCGTCAACGGCAAGCAGACCTACTTTGGCACCTACGCCACTCAGACAGAAGCATACGAAGCCTCTTTGAAAGGCGGAACACAATGATCGAGATGAGCGAGAAGCCGGGCGAACTGTTCAAAGCCCTCAAGGCCGTACAGGCTTCCATTGATGGCGTCGCCAAGGACGCGAAGAACCCGCATTTCAAGAGCCGCTACGCCACGCTGGAGGCCGTTATAGACACGGCCCGCCCTGCCCTACAGGCGAATGGCCTTGCCTTCACACAGGCCCCCGGCGCGCTTGTGGACGGCGCTGTCGAGATTACCACGATGCTGATGCACGAAGGCGGCGCGTGGATGCGCTCGACGTTGCATGTCCCGCTTCAGAAGCGCGATCCGCAAGGCGTTGGTTCTGCGATCACATACGGTTGCCGTTACGCCCTGATGGCGACGCTTGGCCTCCCGCCGATTGATGACGATGGCGAAGCTGCGATTGACCGCAATCCGCCCCGCCAGTCTGCCCCCGCCCCCAAGGCCGATCCTATAGACCCGGCTGAGAGCGAGCAGACACGCGAAGTCCTCATTCACGCGATGGGTCTTGCGGAGGGGTTAACTGACCTCACCGATTGGGCCAACGATGGAAGGAACCAGAAAGCCATCGCGGGCCTTCTCCCGAAAGACCAAGACCTAGTGCGTCAGTCCTTCCGGGTTCTCAAGCATGGATTTGAACAGGCAGCTAAGGGGGTCGCCGCTTGACTACTTCCTACGATCAGTTGGCCCAAGAACTTTCCTATGACGAAAGCACGGGGCTTTTCACATGGCGGAAAAGCACAAAGCGCGGCGGCCAGAGAACTGCTGGAAAAATAGCAGGCACTTTGAAATCAAATGGCCGCATCGTCATTGGCGTTGAGGGGCGGTATTACCAAGCTCACCGTCTTGCTTGGCTCTTCGTCCACAAGGCTTGGCCCGATTTTCATCTGGATCATATCAATGGCGATCCGACCGATAATCGGATTTCCAATTTGCGCCCCGCCACTGTCGCGGAAAATCAGCAGAACCTTTCGACAAGAGGGCGAGGTGGCGCGGGCATGATTGGCGTCACTTGGCACAAGCAGTGCGGGAAGTGGCAGGCAGCAATCAAGACTAACGGGCGCAACATTTACCTTGGCCTGTTTGAGACGCCGGAGGCCGCGCACTCAGCCTATGTCGATGCCAAGAAAGTATATCACTGCTTCAACCCAACTTTGAGGGATTCAGCATGACACAGCGTTACGACATTTGCGCCCCGCGCCCCAAGAGAGACGGCAGCACGTTCTGGCATCGCATCGGAACCATGATGCCCAACGATAAGGGCGGCTTCATGATCTATCTCGACTCGTTGCCTATGCCTGACAAGGAAGGGCGCTGCGCAGTCGCCGCGTTTGCACCGAAAGACCAAGACGACCGCCCCGCGCGTAAGTCCGCAGGCAAGGGCTCCGGTCCCGTCGATATCGGGGACGACATTCCCTTTATGCCGGAGTGGCGCTGATGGACTGGCCTACAGCATTTAGCAACGCTGCCACCGTGATCGCAATGGCCGCCGTTATGTGCGCCATGTTCTGGAGCTTCACCAAGCTATGAACGAGCCAGCAGCCATCCGCGCGACATTCAGCGACTTCAAGCTCATCAAGGGCCGTCGCTGTGCACAGCTTGTCTTTGAGGTCCCGATTGAGGAAGCAGACGCCGCCGTGCGGACGATAGGAGGCATGCCACAGCCTGCGACAGAGCGTTGGTGTGGGATAGCCCTACTCGACATTGCCAAGCCAACGCAGGAGCCTGCGAAGGAGAAGCGGAGCCTTGCGGATATGAGCCCTGCGCAACAGGCCGCGCTTCGTTGCAAGCAGCCCGCTTTCCAGCAATTCATCCTTGAGCGAATGCTGAGCGCGAAACGGTTTATCCCGCAAGACGAAACTCCCGAAGAACGAACCTCCCGCTACGTCCGCAAATGGTGCGGCGTGAATAGCAGGAGCGAATTAGATAAAGACAAGGGCGCAGAGAACGTTTGGATTGAATTAGACAACGCCTATTTTGGCTGGCAGCGGGGCGTTGAGTAATGGCTAACCGCCAAGAGTTCACCCGCGACGTTCGCGCAGCCATGCGCGGGATGAGCGAACTACATCGGAGATTTGATGAAGCCCGGTGACACGATCACAGCGGAAGAGGCGTTCCGGCATTGGAAAGCAGAGGCTCATGTAGAGCGCACCCGCGCCGAAGCCTCCGAAACCCGCTCCGCCGAACTGGCGAGGGCGCTGGATGAGGCGAAAACCGGACTGACACTTGCGGCTAACGACTTCCGCGACATTGCGCGACACCTGACCGAAGAACCGCGCGATATGGCATTGGCTGCGCACGAAACCGCTCAGGCATTCCTTGCCAAAATCGGGACCATCAAATTCTCGACCGCCCGCGACGACTTGCTCCGCGAATTAGCACAAGTCCAGAGGCCAGCCGACGCCGACGACCGCCCCTGCGATGATACGTGGGAGGACGCAAATCTTCTGTGGGACTTCGCTGACCGCGCCCGCGCCACCTTGGAGGCTCCCAATGCCTGACCTCATAGAGCGCGTGAGACGTGCGAGCGAAGGAAGCAATCTGCGGTTCTCTCGGCAATTTGCGATGCCGTCTGCCGACACATTTTCTGTTCGTCCGATTGGCGAGTTTGTCAGAGACTACTTGGAGAAGTCGCGGATCAGCGTTGACCCTTTCGCGCGCAACAAAACGTGGGCGACCTTCACAAACGATCTGTCGCCAGGCACGTCGGCGCAATACCACATGGACGCGGAAGATTTCTGCAAGAAGCTCCACACAGACAGCGTTCGCGCGGACCTCGGGTTGTTCGACCCACCCTACAGCCCGCGCCAGATCAGCGAAGTCTATAAAAGCGTTGGGCGAGAGGTCGGTATGGCCGGGACGCAGAATGGGGCGCTCTACCGCCGCGTCCGCGATGCGTTAGACAATTTGATCGTCCCTGGTGGCGTCGTACTATCATTCGGGTGGAACTCCGCAGGCATGGGCGTCAAGCGCGGATACCGCATCATCGAAATTCTTCTTTGCGCGCACGGTGGCGGGCACAACGACACAATCTGCGTTGCGGAGATCAAGGAGCCGCGCGCTCAAGGACGGTTTATATGACCGCGCCCGCGCCATCTTGGAGGCTCCCAATGACTGACCTCATAGAGCGCGTGAGACGTGCGAGCGAAGGAAGCAGGGACCATGCCTGATGTAGCTATGTGTCAGAACCCCGAGTGCCCGTCGCGCCAATCCTGCTATCGCCATGCGGAAAGCGGGACGGTGCCGGTTGAGCGCCGTCAGTCTTACATGTCGTTCCAGCCACGAAAGGCCGATGGCAAATGCTGGGCCTACATACCGGTCTACGGCGACGGCTGGCACTGTAGCGGGGGTAAGCCTCTCCTAGCGGTCAAGGGGAGGGACGGGGCGTGAGCAAAGCAGTCGGAAGAATCGCTTTTCGCGCCGAAGGCGCAATGTGGAATGCCTACTTCGCCGCGTCTGGCACGATGGAAGGCGCGACGCTTCTTGGGTCGCTCCGCATGGACATTGCGCGCGATCCGGTTCGCAAACTCCAGTTCCAAACGCTTATGACCGAGGTCATAGCTGACTTATGCGAAGCGGCTTTTGACGAGCGGCCAGACATGAACATACAGGCCGCACCTGAAAGCGAGAGGTCTGGCAACGCATGACCCGCCGCGCTTCCTTCCGCAAGAACGATGTCACCCGCGCATATGACAGCGTTGTCAAGGCGGGCGGGAAGGTGATGCTGCGAAATGCGTTGATAAGTTCCGCGCGTTCTGCGGAGAAGAAGCCATCTCAAGAATTAGCGAACCGCTGGCCGGAAAGAACTTGGCCTGCTGGTGCGCGCATGATGCGCCTTGTCACGCCGATGTTTTGCTAGAGTTGGCAAACGCCGAAACCACACCCGCCTAACATCATCTTCCCCTGCATAGGGGATGGAGGGGAAAATGAGCGACTGGTACACACTCGATGCGGACGGCAACCCCGTAGAGGCCGAGCGGGATAGTGACGCCATGGCCTTCTGGAAAGCCAACAAGCGGGTTGCGGCAGATGAGATTGGAGGGGTGCGCGTCTCGACCGTGTTCCTGTCGCTCAATCACGCATACGGGAATAACGAACCCCCGTTGGTCTTTGAGACGATGGTTTTTGGCGGGCCGCTGGACGGAGATTGCGACCGCTACAGCACTCGTGCGCAGGCCATCGCGGGCCATGCGGCTATGGTGAAGCGCGTCCAAGACGCCAATAGCGGGATGCTAGGCTAACCCCCGGCGCGTTCCGGGGAAGGAGAGAGAAGAATGGATAACGTCGAGCGCGTTGCGAAAGCGATCTATGAGCGCGTCAACGGCCGTGGGTGCCGACCGTGGGTGAACATCGACCACAAGGCTGCGTATCGTGACCAAGCCCGCGCCGCAATCGCCGCGATGGAAGGGCCTAGCGAGGGGATGGTGAAGGCTGGCGTTGATTTCGCCTTGGGCGTCAGTCTGTCTAGCGAATACAAGTGGCCAGATTATGTTTCAGACCTGTATCGCGTAATGTCCGCTGCCGCGCTGAAGGGGAGAGAGGGATGAGCGACCTACTTTTCAGATGCACGGCCTGCGAATGGCACGGCACGGAAGCGCAAATTGACCGAGTTAACGACCCAAAACCCGGCTCCACTGCCATCTGGAATGTCTGCCCGAGGTGCCGGGAGGCCGAACAGTTTGTCAATATGTGCGACGAACCGGGCTGCAATAATGAGGCGGGCTGCGGCTGGCCTTCCGATAACGGTTATCGGCGTACATGCGGGGAGCACATACCAATAGCCTAATGCCTACTCGCCCAAGTCATAATAAGCCCGATAAGGGCTGAGACGCCGGTTGTGAGCGCCCCTGTTATCACCGCCCACATGCGGGACACGGTGGCGTCTCGCGCTTCCTTCACCAAGGTAAATTCCTTGCTGAGTTCGGCCAGGCGGATATTGGTTGCATGGCTTTCGTCCTTGAGCGATGTGAAGTCTGATCGCGTGGGGATTTCCCGAGCGGCGGCGACAAAGTCCTTTGCCACCTGTGCCATCTGGCCAATAGATTCGATGCGGGAGTTCATCAACGTCTGCTGCGTCGATACGGCGTCCACCTTCTCCCGAATTGCATTCAAGGCGTCCCATTTGCGTTCCCGGTCTTCCGCTGCATCGCGGTCACGCGCATTCGACTCTGCGACTTGCGCTTCCAGCGCTGCAATGCGCTCGCCTAGTGCGGTGGTGTCAGACATCGTTAACCGTTCTGCAAGCGGGGCGTGCGTAACCTTCACCAGCCATAGCCGAAGTTCCTTTTCGGTGATGGTCAGGGGCGCATGGCGTTGATAGCACCATGCTGCCCCGTCCTTATTTCTTGCCCCATCCGCAGTCTGCTGCGCCTGCTGCGTTCCACTCCTTTGCTTGCGCAATGGTCGTGTCCGTATCTTTGGTCTTCCAACGGAAGGGCTTTGCGATATCGCAGAAGGCGGCGCTAGTCGGCCCGGAAGCCGTCGTCGTCACGCAACCGCTCAGGATGGGCGGTGAGATCAGCGCGCACAGCATCCCGAGCGTCATTTGCTTTCTTGATGCCATCCAACTGGCCTTTCAAATCGGCGTTCTGTTGCTGCTGTTGACCCAAGGCAATCGTGTTTTGGTTGGCCTGCTTCGCGTTGAAGAGGTCAACCAGAAGTTTCGCCAATGCCCCGAGAATGATGGAGGCGAGGGACGCCAGCATGTTACTTCGCCGGCGCGGCGTTTTGCATGATGCCGAGCTTCGCCTGAATGAGCGCGGCAACGTCTTCCGGGGAGAGCTTGAAGTGGCTGATGGCGTCGGGAACCTTCGCAATCACCATGTCAACGCCGTCCTTCACAAGCTGGCTGCGCACGTCGATTGAGGCATTGCCAATCGGACCTTCCAGTTTGGCGACAAGAGAGCCCGCTGCATTGGTCGCAGCCGTCTGGATAGTATCGCGCATGTGGGCGTCGATATCGAGGCCGAACTTATTCTTGATGACGATAGCCACCCAACCAAGGAGAGCCGAAACCAGTACGCTGAACAGCATCAGAAGATAGGGCTCGAAGAGCTTGTAGACGGGGAGAAGTTCAACGGCAGTCGTGCTGGTGTTCATTTTGCAGGCTCCTAGTTACAGTTCGGGGAATTGACACAGTGACCGACGTAGCGAACTGCGGCGCAGCCGGGCACAAACAGGATGAGGGCGAGAAGGAAGGCGAGGCGGGTCATCACTTCGCACCCTGCAATTTAAGAGCGAGCGCAAATGCCGCGTCCTCACGGCGGGACCAGCCCTTGCCGTACACCGCCCATGTCTTCAGGGATTTCCAGAACGACCGGCGCTTGGCGTCGAGCCAACGAATGCGGTCGCCGGGGAAAAGGCGCGACGACTGCTGAAGCCAATCGTTCGCCCGCCCTACCCCGCTGTTCACGCAGATATCAAAGGCGAGCAAATCGACGCCGGGCGCGAGCAAATCGCCGCCGATAGCGTTCCAGTATTTCTTCCGATAAATCGACGCCGCCGTTTCGCGGGAAAGCGTCTTCACGTCGGCAATGGTCGCCTGCCGTCCGAGTTCATGGGAGAGCGTGGCAATCGTGATGCCGCGATTAGTTGGCCCACCAGGATCGCGCGGATCGTTGACGTAGCCGCCCTCGTACTGAAAGACGAAGTTCAGGCAGGCGTCATAACACTTAGCCGCCATGCGTTTCCCCTTTTGGCGTCGTGAAAGTAATCCCGCATGGCGTTTCGTCCGTTGGTCCGGCGACTTGCCTTACGCGGTCTATGGATCATCAGATAGCCCGTTGCGTATCGGCAAACTCGAAGTGCCCTGCTACGTTTTGAACAATGAGCAGCGAGTTTTGACCGATCGCGGGATGATTGCTGCCTTTAGGGATGGCGCAAGGCGGCGCTGGAAAATTCTCGTCTGGTCATGGTGATAGAGTCGAGAGATTTCTGACCGGCGTCGCCTTAAAGCCGTATGTTTCCAGCGACTTACTCAATGTGATAAGAGCCCCTGTTCCTTTTCGCGTCAAAGTTCATGGTGCTGGGATGCGGCGGGCACTTGGTTATGACGCCGAGGCACTGCCGGCAATTTGCGAAGCGGTACTACAAGCTCGTGCCGATGGCGCCCTACACCCGCGCCAGCTTCACATCGCGGCACGATGCGAGTTGATTGCGCGCGGCTTGATGCGTATTGGTATCATCGCACTTGTCGACGAATGCCGGAACTATCCACTTCTTCATTATCAATAGCCCGCGCATTTGAATTGTATGATGTCAGCGTTCGCAACGCCCGTCGTGCGAACAGTCAGAACAGCGGTCGTCGTGCTGTCAGAGGTTTGCTGGAAAACAACGCCAGCCGTCGTGCGGTCGATTAGATCGCAGGCGTACCCATTGACCGAGGCAGGCATTCCCGAGATCGTGTAGGTCTGCCCTGCCGCACATGCCGCCGTAGCAGTGAACTTGCCCGCCGTAGAACCGCCAACCTGTGTTCCAAGTGTGCAGGAGCCAGAGCCGGTAATGGTTGGCGCGGAGCCATTCGATATAAACGCCGTTGCGCGCTGATAGCTGGAGTTGACGACCGGCTTCTGATTGAGGATCGCTACCGCATCTGTTCCCACAACCCACTGATTGGACCCGTCCAGATACGCAACATTCAAGTCCGCATTGGCCGCAGCATTGCGCGCACGAACAATGCCAAGGTTTGGCAGGACAATCGCGGCGCTCGAATACGTGCCGTTGACCAGGTTGAGCCCGTAAGGCACTGAACCCTTCGCCGCAAAACAGCTATCGTCCACACCAACTAGCCCGCCGCCGATGTCGCCGATGCAGCCAAATCCGGTGCGAAATGGCTTGGACGAATGGGGGTTGTTGACGAAGCCGACATCGGACTTCGCCATTGAAGTTCCAGCAGCGGTGACGTTCGTGGAAACAAACGATGCAGCGAAGTGCGCCGGATCGAACGAAACCCACGTTAGCGAGTCCGTCCCGGAATAGTTTTCGACCGAGCCTTCGCCGCCGACGAGATATTTGTACGACTGCCCCGTGCCAGTGCCGGCGACAGCGACAAACCCGTAGCAACCGCCACCTGTCCCGCCGACAAGGACGCAATGCATTCTGCGGCCTTCCGCAAACGAACCGGAGCCGCCTACAGGGTCATGCGCCTCATCGAAGCCAGCCGTCGCGCGCGTGTTGGCTGCGGACATGCGCTTGACGATGGATGTATAGGTCGTCTGATTGACGCCTGAAGTCGCGGTTGAGCCTGTCGTCTTCTGCCAGACTGCAACGGGGTTCTGCGTCGTGTCAGGCGTGGCGACGCTCCCGAGTACGCCGACCGAGCCGGCTGCTGAAATGGAGCCCGTGAAGTTTGCCGTCGCTGCGTAGACCGCACCAGCGCCATAGTATGCCGATGGCGCGGTAATTGAGACTACGCCGCCTGACACTGAAGCAAACGAAAGAAAGCTCGCGCTCGCGGACCCGACATCGACGCCGATAAGGTTTGGCGAAACGCCCCGCGCAATGCCGACATTGCCCTTCGAATAGGTTTGCGCATGAGAAACCGAGGCCAATAAGGCGAACGACAGCGCAAGCGGGATGGCCCACTTTTTCATGGAATTTTCCTTTTACTTGCTGCGTTCAGCGGATGTAGGTAGACCAAGTGTTGTAATGAGAAATCATCTGGTCATCGGACCAGGCGGTCACGCCCTGGATCAGATCGGATATCGAGTCGCCTACAACGGTCGTCCCGCCCGAAGTCCAAAGTATGTTAGTCAAATTGCTTGTGGATGGCGGAACTGCGGCCTCGACGGCGGTGAAGTATCCTGCATTCACCAGACCGTATTTGACCTGCCAGATTTCGCAGGTTTCGGAAGCAGTATCGCCCGAACCAGATGACCCGACTTCCGCTTGGTTTGCGGCGCTTACATAAAGCGACTTCATATAGACATCCGTCTTGCCAAGCGTCTGCTGAATGAATTCGGACATCTCATCGCCGTAGTAACTGCGGTTAAGATTGTCCCACAGAACGCGGACGGAATTGGTCACGTCGCCGGATACCGCAGCATCGACCGTATGAAGATCGCCGCCGAGGTTCAGTTGCTTCTTCAATTGCCACAACGAGACGTACAGGGTCATATCCAACGTCCCTTCGAGTTGGTCGATAAATGCCATTGAGATGTCCTTAGGAAGGTCTATTCGACTGCTTCAGGTTGTGGCTTGCCCTTGATCGAGCCGCGCCGCTTTTCACGCCGCTTTGTGCGCTCGCCGCCGAACTCGTATCCAGCCGCATTGGCGTCTGCTGTCAGATCGGAAATGTCTGCTTCCGACCCATCTTGCAGAAGCCTCTTGCGGGCTTGGGGCCACACTTCCGCAACCGATGCAGCGGGAAGAACTTTGCCCGTCGCATACCGGCGCGCGACTTCCTCGCCTACTTCTGGCGAGATGGCCTTGACGATTTCATATTGCTTGCCGGTATCGAGGATCGGCCTGCCCTCGTATCCCTTGTCGCCCACCATCACGAGAGCGTTGCGCATTTCTTGCGCGCCCAACTGATGCACCGCCTCAATGGCGTCGCGCCTCTGAGTAGGGGTAAGCTGATAGCGTTCGCCTGTTTCAGTGTTGATCTGCGAATTGAACGTCAGTTCCCGCGTGATCGAATTGAGTTGCGACATGGCCGCCTGAGCGCGGGTGACGGGATGAATGCGTCTGTCATCGGCTGAGAACTTGCGCTTGCCGCTTTCATCGTCCGCGCCTGCGTTCAATGTGACGAACGCTTTCCTGTCGTCCGGTAAGGTCGCCAGCCAATCCTTTGCCTTCTGGTCCTGATACATGTTGGTGTATCGGTCATAGGTGTTGGCGGCTTGGGCGTACTGGCCCGTCTTCTGAGCGGCGAACTCGAAATATCGTTTCGTCATTTCCCCGGAGCGATTGGGGTCTTTGAGAAAGCGGCGCATGAAAACCATGTCTTCGAACTGGCTTTCCGGCTTGTCGTCATCGCCTGCGAACCAGTTGGACGCAGCCTGGATATCCTTGCCCCACATGCCGAACAGAGAGCCGATGGCGTAGTCTACCTTGATCGGCGACCATGCGTCCGAGAACCCCATGATTTTTGCGATCTCAGGGTTTGTGTGGTCCTTCAGGAAGCCCGAGATGCCATTTGTGATGTCGCCGACCTTGCGGGCGAACATCGAGGTCTTCTCGGTAAACTCATGCTGCGAATCAATCGCCTGAAGGGACTGCGGAACAATGTCGCGGCCCGTGAACATGTTGCGGTTAAGCGCGACTTCGAACACCGTCTTGATGAGCGGGTTGCCGGTGATTGGATTCGGCGGCTTCAGGACTTCCCATGCGCCTTCCGTGAAGTTGGCGGCAGCACGCGGGTCTTTCCCCATCATCGCTGCATAGGCCGCTTCGCCAGCATTGAAGCCGAGCGACAATTCAAACGGCTTCGGGATGGTGAGAACCTTGTGGCCCCACGGAATGACAAGATGCGTCGCCTTCATGTCGTTGTTGGCGTCGCGGTATTCTTCTCGGTCCCAATTCAAGGCCGCGTATGCAAAACCAAGCGCCGCGCCAATCGGGCCAAACTTCATGATTGCGAAGAAGCCCCGATTGATCGCGAGTTTCTCAACATCAGTCAGAGGCCCCTCGCCTTTAACCACTCGCGCGAGGCCCGGCAAAAGCGTTCTACGGCCAAGGTCCAAGCCCTGAAGGTGGGCATTAAGGAAGGGAATGAGTTGACGGATAGCCATCGTGCGAGAGCCGTGCCGCCCGAAGTCGAGAATGTCAGTGCCCTGATACGCGGCCTCAATACCCGCCTCGTATGGCGAGAGGCCTTGAGAAATCTTCTGTTCGTAAACCTTTGCAAAGACAGAATTGCGCGTAGCGGATTCAGTGATTTGCATAAGGTCAACAAGCCCGTGCATAAACTCCTTCGGACTCGACAGATTGAATCGGGCAGGCAAATAGCCCTTGGCTGCGATAGAGCCCACATTAGCGTCCATCATCCCGCGCGTATCTGTGATCGCTGCGCCGGGCGCGACACCGCCAAAATAAGCGTATAATTGAGCCGCCTTGCTTTGATTGATTTCTTCCAAGATGCCCCGAGCGCCAGAGACAAACGGGATATAATCTTTGCGAAGGATGCCCAACGCCATCTGGTCTCGAATAAAGTTTGTGGCAATGAACGTTGGGTTTGCCGTCACACCGAAGCGCAGGGTGGAAGCCGCGCCCTGCAAGAGTTGCAAGCTCAGGTCTTTCAAAGCATCCGGCAGGCTGGACAGGGCCTCATAGACCGCCTCGCCTTCCTTGCCCGCCATGAAGCGAACGGCTTTGAGTTCGCCCGCTTCCTTGTAGAACATGATCGGCTCGCCCTTCTTGGAGGCGGGCTGCATCTTGAACATCGTGCCCATGATCGGATCGTCACCGAAGGCATTGGTGACGCTGTTCATGAGAAGCGCGGTATCGTTCGGGTCGAGTCCGCGTTGACGGGCGGTAGACTTGATCGCCTCGCCAAGGTCGAACGCAGAGCCGCGCAGTTCCTTCGCAGCAACGGGTTCGACATAAGCGCCTGCGCCGGGGCCGACCTTACCGGCCAAGTCCGCGAACGCCTTGATGATGTCGTTGTGTCTGATGGTGCGTTCCGCAAGGAACGTCTGCATCATGATCCCCTGAAGCGGGTCGATGATGTCGCGGGACGAACCGCGCAGGCGCTTGATCGTGTCGATCATGCCCGGCCCATCGGAGGAACCGCCGCCGCCTGTCTTGCCGGCCAAAGGCTTGTCTTCCACATCTCGGAACAGCGGGACGTAGAACGGGTCTTTGGCGAGCGTGTCGAACAGGTCTTGCGTAATCAGCCCCGCATCGCGCTGCTTGGCGAGCATGTTGCGGGTGTACTCGTGGACCATCTGCGAACCCTTTTCAAAGCCGGGGTTGGCTTTGACGAGTTCCGCAAGGGTCGCTTCCGCGTCTGCCTTGGAGAAGGCAACCGGGGGGTGCTCCAGATCGCCAGCGGTGAACCTGTCCCAAAGGACTGAGGCCCGCTTGGCGACCATGTACGTGGAGAAGTCGTCTACAGACGCGCCTTGCCAGCGCCCGAGGATGGGCGACGCCCCTGTGGCCGTGGCGATTGCATCGTGCAGGGAGGCCCCTACAGGCGTAACGTCTCGATAAGGTACTACCCCATAGCGCATCTGGTAGATCGCGCCCTGTTGGGCTCTACCGAACAACCTGAGCAGGGTATCCGGGTTGTCTGCCGCCTTTAGGTCGAGAAGATCGCCCTTGTGGTTCTCGCGGAACAGTCTGGCGAGGTCACGCACCGTCCGCGTTACCGGGGCCTTGTCATCAAAGAATGCGCCGTAGGCGTCGGCCAGAACCTTGCCGATGGTGGCGGGAAAGCCTTCCTTTTTCAGAAACTCTTTCGTCTCGCCATACCAGCCCGTCTCGCCCTTCTGCACGACGTTGGACGCCACGCGAAGTCCAGAGGGGGCCGCGAGATAGTTGGCATAGGACTGCGCGGCCTCGTCCAGCTTCGCCAGTGTCTCCGGGTCTTTGCCGCCCAGGTACGCGCGGAATTCCTGGGCAAAGCTCGGCGCTTCCTTCTGCGCCTTGGCGGGATTGGTCAGCGACATGGCGAACCATTCCGCAAAACCTTCCGACGCCCTGCCCTGCCCGCCATAGTCGAGCGGACCCAACTCGAGCTTGAACTTGTCGATCAGCGCCGTCATCTCGGGGCCGATCTTCTGTTCCAGCGCGTGACCGCCTTCGTGGGCCGCCACGAAGAAATCGCCAACGTCACGCACACGGGCGACGCCGTACTTGGAATTGAACTGGCCTAGCGCATCGCCTGCCGCGAGACGGCCCTGACGGAAAGGAACGCCCAAGGCTTCAGCGAGGGCGAACGTCTGCTGCTGGAGCGACTTGATTGCGTCAACCGGAGGTTCGCCTGTGCCTGCGGTTGCGGGCTGTTCGGGGGATTGTCCAGTGCGCTTGCGGAAAGCTAGTTCGGGCGTGCTGACAGGCGCTACGTCGCCGCTGGCGCGTCCGCTATCGGGTCCGAGCTGCTCGGTGTTTCCGACCCGCGATGCTTCGCCATCTGCGCGAGCGCTTCGAACGCCGTCGCCCGTTCCTGCAAGTCCTTCTTGGCGGATTTGTCCGTCTCTTGCGACGCCATCTCCGCCAGCGCCTTCGCGTGCGCCTGATGCTGGTCCGCTGAGTACTTCATCGCCATAGCTTTCCTTCAGGGCCTCCGCAACGCGCGGGTCTTTGGCTTCGCGCTCGATAGCCGCAGCTTCATAGGCCGCAGGATAGTCGTGTCCGTTCGTTGCCGCCAGTTCGTCGGCGCGGGCGTCAAGAGCCTTGAGGTCCTTTGGCTTGACGCCCGCGGCCTTCAGTTCCTCGCCAAACTTGGCCTTGGCCTCGCCGCGCAGGGTTTCATTGAGACCAGCAACCTTGCCGTTCTTGGAGACGATGTTGACTTTGGAATCATCGAAGACGACGAAGTTGGACGTGCCTTCGCCCTTGGCGCGCGAGCCTGCGTCGGCGTAGCGGATGCCTTGGATGCCCGCCTCGTGAAGAAGCTGTGTCGCTTCCTCTGGCGAATAGTCTTCCAGCAAGTCCTTCCAGATATGCTGGCCGGTCGGGTTGGAGCCGTGCGCGTGGCCTCGGTCCTCAATGCGATCTTTGACGTACGGCCACCAATCCGTCTTCTCCAGTGCGTCCATGACGGCCTTTGGCTGATGATCGGCTAGACCGTCCCAATCTAGGAAATGCGCGGGGTCTGCTTTAATGCGGACTTGGTAGAGGGAGCCTTGACCCTGCTTCCATTTGAACTTTCCGGCAGCGTCCAGAACCGCCGCCCATTGGGCTTTTAATTCAGGGCTGTAATCTGACTTCTTCACAAAGGCTGCGAAGTCCGACAGGCTATCGCCGTCGCGCAATGCCGTTAGGGCTTGCTGTGTCAGGTCGCCAGCCTCACGCCATGAAGCGCCCGCCTTTTCGCCAGCAGAACGGATTTCCGCAAACGGGTCAGTCAGACCGATTGGGCTCCCATCGGCAAACGTCATCTCACCTTTCGCAAGCGCATCACGGTAGCTAGCGGCAACGCCTTTTGATTCGGCAAAGTAGAGCCCGTGGCCGTATGCCTGCGCGCCCTCGCCCGTCCCAATCTTGGAACTATCGAACCGCTCAAAGTCGTGCGGCGTTCCATGAAACGCGGTAATGCCTTCCTGTTCGGGAACGCCAAATGCCCCGCCTCGAATAAGCGTACCGGGAACCTCAACGCCTAGATCGGACTTGATCGCATCCGCCGACATGCGGGCGGTGACTGACTGCGGGCCAGGCGCGGGCTGAGAGGCCAAGCGGGCTTGTGGTTCTGCGGAGCCTAACCGAACAGCATCGGCAGGCGGGGCAGAACTCCCCGGAATATCAGCACCGCTAACCGAATTCGGCTGTTCGGCAACCGAATTCGGTTTAGCCGGGGCCGCGCCCATTTTCTCAGGATCAACCAACGGCGCGCGTTCACCCGGCGCACGGAATGCAGCGTCTTCCTTCAGTGGGTCGGTTATCCGGCTCCAAATCTGTTGCTGGAAGCCGCGCCGCACTTCCGAGGTCGCATAGCCTATGCCCTTACCCGCAAGCTCCATCCCGCCATGCAGCACAGCGCCGCCGACAAAGCCCTCCAGCGGGGCCAAGGCCAGACGCATCGGGTCAAAGCCCGGTTGAAGCCCTGCATCGGTTGATTGCTTTTGAATGACCGGGTTCATGCCGGTATTCAGAACGGCCATCGACACGCCGGTATCGAGCATCCGGCCTGCCATGCCTTCCAGGAAGCGTGCGGTTACAGGCGCGGCAGCAGCCAAGCCCTTCGCAGCATTCGAGCCGGGCATGACCAGCATTTCAGGGGAGGCAAGCCCGCCCGTCAGCGCGCCCAAGACATCGGCTGCAACGTCACTTGCCCCGCCGGCTGAAGGATGCAGCTTGTTCTGAATGACAGCCGCTTGCGCATCCGAGACGTTGACAGGGTTTTCCGCCGTCTTCAGCTTCGCCAGTTCTCCCGCCTGCCAATCGGCAAAGGTGGAGCGGGCAGATTGCTTTTCTTCTTCCGTCAGACCATCAAGCGCCCGCTCAGTCGCGGCGGCGGGATCGGCCTGCATCCTTGCGACAGACGAACCAAGCCCAGTTCCGGTGTACCAATTCGCCTCAGCCGTGTCCGAGAAGCGTTGGCCAAAGCCAATTTCGGAATAAGGCTTCTCATCGCCCGTCACGAACTGCGAAAAGAAATTATCGCCACTCGGCTTCTTGACAGGCGCAGGCGGGGCCTGACCAACATCGACGAGCCCGCCCGTCGCATTACCCATCGGATCGAGAGGGGGCATGTCGTCAGCCATTCGGCGTCGCCCCCTTCGTCATCGTCTGATGTTCGCTCATGACGCGCTTCGCCATGCCCTTGCCAAACAGCGCATCGAACTCGTCAGCCCGGCTCGGGTTCTGGATCAGCGCCTTGATGGCTTCAGAGGGCGGGCGAACATTGCTAGACTGTGTGCCCGTAGCATCCGGCTTTGCAGAGCCCGCAGGCTGCTGCGGCTGCGACATCATCGCACCGTAGGCCCGGCCCATGTCTTCATATTCGTTTGGCGGAGGTCCTGCGGCTTTAGCCATTGCATCGTTCGTGCGGGCCTTGTTCAACGCTTCCTGATCGGTCTGCGTCACGCGCTCGCCCAGGCCAATCTTTTTGAAGATGCTGGTTGCAATCTTTGCGCTGTCGGCGCCCACTTCCGCTTGTTCCAACGCGAACTGAAGCGCGCGATCCGCATAGCCTCCATAAGCCTGCTGGAACATAGGAACGATCTTTTGCAGATACTGGCGCTCGGTCCCCGCAAGACCGTTCACGACCGGAGCCATGATTTCAACGGCCTCGTCTTTCGTGATCGGAATGCGCCTGCCTTCGGGGATGCCAATGGCTTCCTGTGCCGCCAGTCTGGCCTTGGCGAGCGGAACGATTGTCTCGGGCTTGTCGAAGTTCACGCCCTGCTTGACGGCCTGCACTTGAGGCAACCTGTCCACCGCGCCCGCAAGATCAGTCATGCGCTCCTTGACGATCTGATCGGCCTGCTTCTGCGCAGCCTGATAATATTTGTTCTGCGCATCAAAGCCTTCTTGCCCCGGCTTCGGCTTCAGGGTTTCCAGTCGAGCGGGCATCTGCTCCGATGGCAGAGTGCTGAAGTCGTGCGTGGCGTTGTAGTAATTGATCGCGCGCACACGGTTATCAACGAACTCCGCTTGAGCCTGCGGGCCTAATGCCTTACCGACCTTCTCAGGCGTCAGCGCATCGACCGGCTTTCCGGTGGACATGATTGAGGACGTATCGTCGCCAATCGTGCTTTTGACCGCAGCCGCTTCCTGCCGCTGCTGTGCGGCATTCGCGCGGAGGTCGCCCGTAATCTCGTTCTCGGTCGCCGTCGTCATCGCAGCGCGACGGTCGGGCGGGAGAAGTTCAGCCAGTTTCGAAGGCTGCGCCGAAGACGTACCATTCAGATTAGCATAGACGCCTTGCGCCTGATGAAGCCGGTTTGCCCCGCCATGTGCATTGGCCAGGCCACCTTCGTATCCCTTGGGTCGTTCATACTGAAGCATCGCCTCAGTAGCCCCGCGAACGTCCTTCGCGTTCTTGAGGGCCTGCGCAGCGCCACTTTCCGAGGTCGTCAATTCGTGCTGGACGAACTCAAGCTGCGTCTGATAATCGCGCCAGTCTTTGCCTTTGGACGCCGCAAACGCTTTCAGGCTTTCGGCGCGGCCACTGTTCCATTGGCCAATGCCGAGGGAGTCTGAACCATCTGCGCCATCGCCCGCCGCACGCGCATTCGTATTGAGCTTGCCGCCGCTTTCATGGATGAGGTTGCCGACGATGCCCGCCGCCTGTTCCGGCGTCCAACCCTGCGACGTAAAATACTGCATCGCCTGCTTGGTCGCGGCCCCGACATTGACCGGGCTGAGAGCCTGCAACCGTTGTGTTGGCGGCAGCATTGAAATAGCAGATTCGGCGAAATTGGTTGACCACGCATTCTTTCGCGCGACAGCATCGGCTTGGGTGATATGGCCGTTCTCGGCCATCTGGTCGATAAGATCGCCGCCCGTCTTGATGATGCTGGCGCGCGTCGCGTCATCCTTGGCCTTCAACCCTGCATTGCGGAGGTCAAGCAATTGCTGGTTTGCGCCAGCAAGGAACGCATCCTTTTGCAGATCGTCCGCCGCGCCAAGGGAGGCGATTTCACCGTTCTTGACGTGTATCTGATTGCTGAGAATAAACTTCTGCCGAGTGGTATCATCGCGAATGAGCCCTGCCGCCCCATCAAGAGCGGTCTGATACTTCTTCGGGTACTCATTGCGAAGCGTGTCCTGGTCGTCTTCGTCATCGCGCAAATGATCGATGTCTGCCTTTTGCGTGAGCCACGCGGAGTTGGCTCGTGCCAGATCAAGGTCGCTTTCCTTCTTGTTCTGCGTTTCGAGATAGTTCCCGACTGCCGACCCAAGCTGCTGGACACCCTGCCCGATAGACTTCAGGCCAGACCCATTGAGCCCGGCTGTTGCGACGTTCTCACGCGCGGGCGCAACTGCGGCATGATCGTTCACCATGATCCGGCCAGAGTTGCCGGAAGGTGAATTGCCTAGTGCGGTGAAGTCAGGAAGGACGGGGATAGCTATGCACTCCCATTAGCCTTGCGACCATGATTTGATTTTGTCCCAAGCGTTCTGGCCATACTTCGAGTTGATGCCGCTGGCTGCGCCCGACATCAGCGTGCCGCCCGCGCCCAAGAGGCCCTGTGTCTCAACCATGCCAGCTTTGTAATTGTCGGCGTTGTATTTGTTCTGCGCTCCGGTCAGAGTGACCGCAGCCTGATCCTCAAGCCCGCGCGCCCGGTTTTCGCCCGCATAGAGCGACATCAACTGGTGATACTCGCCGGTCTTCTTGATCCCTGCATCCAGCGATTCAACGGTCGAATCCGTCGTATCGCCGCCGCCCATGGCTGCACGGGCCTGAAGCGATGACTCGACCTGCTTTTGCTGCGCGCTTTCATCCATTGCCTGACGCTGAGAAGCTGCGCGCGATTCATCGGCGGCATATTTCAGTCGCGTGGCTTCATTCATCGCCGCCATGAAATCGGCAGGCGCGTTCGCCCTGAGAGCCCTGGCCTGCGAGCCGGATGCCATCAGGGTTCCGCCTGCGCTCAAGGCCGCGCCACCAAGCGCAAGGCTGGCAGAGATCGGATCGAAGCAGGCGAACTCGCTGAAGTTAAGAAGGCGTCTGAACTGTATCAGCATTCCACATCCAGAGTTTCTGTCCGCCTTGTTCCAGCACGAACGTAAATCCGAGGCGTCGTATCCAGCGTTCCGCAGCCTCCGGGCCACTTTCGCTTGTCGTCGCAATCAGGCTTGTGATGCCTTCTGACTTCAATTTCTCAAGCAATCGAACTGCCGCACGGTGCAGCGCAACCGGGCGTTTCCGGGCGTCTTCCGTCAGTTCGGAAAACAGCATCTTTCGCCCATCAGGGAGGAAAGCCACGCCGCCTAGACCGATGACTTTCCCGCTTTCGTCCTCTCCCGCAATGGCTATGCAGCGCACGGGAACTGACGGGCAGAACAAGAGAACATCGCGCGCCACAGCCGGGCGAATGGCGATGCTCACCCCGAGGTTTCCATTTCGAGCGTGAAGCCGCAAATGGTTGCGGGTCGCGGAGCCTGCCCTTGGATCATGATCCGCGCGTCCGTGTCCCATTCGCCAGGGAAAGGAAACTGCTGCTGGTCATAGCTCGACCAGATCGTATCGACCGGCGTGGGTTTGCCGCGCTCGACAGGCGGCAAGGAACGCAGAATCATTTCTGCCGGGTCTTCGTGCCAATGGCCATAGCGGATCGCCTGATAGTGCATCGTGTCTGCGACGATGCCGATATGGCCTACCCGCTTCACCTGATTGATCGCCGTACCCTGCGCAGCCGCATAGGCCAGCTTGGCAGAAACGAACGTAGCCGTATAAGGCAACCCGGTGACCGCGTTTGACACCGCAGTTGGTAAAACAATCTGTCCAGATGCGACAGTGTACGTCGCGACAGTCGCCGGGTTATTCTGATCGAAACCGATTTCCTTGCCGTCGCCCCATACGACAACGGCCTTACCTTCGAGATGGTCGAGACCTGCAAGCACCGTGGTCGGCACTCCCGAATAGACCACATGGCTGTCTGCGAGCTTGCTGGTTGCGCCACCTTTGCATTCATCGAGACGAGCGAACTTTTCCAGAAAACGCTTTGTCACACCGCCAATCGTGCGGGCAACAACGACATAAACTTCATCTTCCAACTGCCCCGGAAGAACGGCGACATTCTCAATCACGCCATCCGTTTCAATCCGCCACCAAGCCTGTACGTCGTCCTGCTCATCGAACAGCAGCACAGCAAGTTTACCATCGCCGCGAACGAACAAAAGCCGCGTATCGGGCTGGCGCTGCACGGTTAGATCGACAAAGCCAGGTATGCCGATATCGAGATTGAGCCGAGTCAGATCGATCGGTACAAAGTCAGCGGTCTGCGCCTGAAACGAAAGCAGATAGACCCTGCGGTTGGACCTCTGAACGAAGACGCCGTGGTTATCGACCTGAAGCGCACGAAGCGGGGCAGCGCCCTGATTGGTGGAATATTTCAGATTGAACGCGGTCGGCGTCAGAGGTTCATCAAACGATGAAGACCGGGCCGTGACGATGCCGCTGTCTGTTCCCATCGCCAAGCGGGAAAGCGACAGGAGGAAATTCGTATGGGCAACCGGCCCCTTGCCGATAGACCGTGAGATCGGGGCAGCATCGCCGGTCTTCTCATAATCGAAAGACTGGTAAGCGTCCGAGACAGAGCCCCAAATCTTGTTGGCTCCCGACCACCACAAGCGCCCCTCATGCAAGGTGACGCTTGACGGATATCCTTTGGCCGCAGCACTCCACTCGGATAAACGATAGTCCGAGCATGGCCCATAATTGGCAAAGTAGCCCGCATGAACCCCATCGCTATTGATGTAGTCCAGCACTTCAGCATTGGCCGTTGTCGAGTTCGGAACAGTCCTGATGCGGGCGATGCCTGCACCGCCACCGCCATTGTAGGTCACGCCGATTGAGACAGTGCCACTGGTGTAGTCCGCCGCCTGAAACCCGACGCGATACCATGCAACGACATTGTTCATGCCGTCATCAATGCCGCGTAGACCGTTCGTCGTATAGGTTAGATACTTGACCCAATTCGATAAGCCATCCGGGTCATAGGTCCGTTCGACGGTAACTGTCCCGACCCACGTTCCGGTCAGGTTGATAGCGAACACACGGTCATTGCTGCCGGTGAACATGGTCCCCGCATTGGCCGAAATGCCAGAGACGCGAATGGGGCGGGACCACGTATCGCCCTTGTTCAAATCAACTTGCCGCGTCTGTCCGTTGTGGAACAGACGCAGGAGCGAACCAACATGGTCTTGCGTAAAGAAGGCTTTGTTAGCCGTCAGTGTCACGTCGCCTTCATAGGCCGACGCTGTAATCTGGAATGCATCATTGCCGGGTGCACTCGGGAACGGACCATCGAGAACGATGTAATCGACAATCGACCAACTTGTGGCTGAACGTCGTTCAATCTTCTTCTGCGGGTGGCCTTGGCAAGCCACGAACACAACATCAGCCGATGTATCATATCTCACATAAGGAAGGTCTGTTTCCGTCCAGGTTGTCGGCAGGCTCAGTTCGCCAGCCGCTTCCACCTGAATGCTATCGACTACCCGAAGGGCATACTTGGAGCTATCGAACTGGCAATAGACGGTCGTACCGGACGGCGTGAAGGCAATGGAGTGCGTACCTACATCGAGATTGGTCGTTGCAAGTATCTCGCTCCCGCCTATCGTCGTCCCGATCTTGAAGGCAAGCGAGCCCTTTGAGATGACGATCCGAAGCGCAATTTCCTTGCCCACGTCGCCAGCGTCGATGGTCATTTGCCCATAGGCGGAGGACACGTTGCCATACAACACACCGCTGATGGCAAGATTGCCGGCAGTTGTAATCGTCGCGCCGGGGCTTGGCGAGGTTGTCCACGAAGCAAATGCAGGGACGCTCGACGCATTTGCTGCGCGGGTTACAACAGCGCCATCAATCCAGATACGCAAGAGACTGTCGGTCAATTCGATAAGCGCCTTGTCATCCGACGAGTAGATGAACTCGATCAGCTTGCAGGGGCTATCGTTCTTGATACTGCCTTGGTGACCGAGGCCGGGCCGTAGCGTCATTGGCCCCATCGTGTAGGGGAGCCAATTGATTTGCTGTTCTGCCGAAAGACGCAGCTTGTCCACGTCCACGCGGTCCAGCGCGAGCCGTGAAACCTCTCCTCGATTGAGAGCGTAGAACGCTACCGTTTGCTTTGGCATTACGGGATCAGTGACCCGCCAGAGGGATAATCAAGCTGCCCACCACGCCGCGAACGGGACGTGACCCATGAGCCAAGCGGGCGATGACCGGGAGGCTGGTCGATTGCATCGTTGGCCTGAGCGACCTTTCGGAAGCGATCGACCTTCTTTTCCATTGCTTCCACTTCAGGCGCAGACTTCTGCGTGATGCGCGGCAGGATCAGCGAGCCGAGGTAAACGCCGACGTATTCCGCGTAGTCGGGCGGGAACATGACGGGATCGACGCCAAGCGTCCCCGAGATATAGCGAAGGTACATTGGCGTCAGATTGGACAGCCAATAGCCGTGCTGGTCCTGATAGTCGGTCAGAGGCAGATTGAAATACTGATCCGAGGATACCAGAAGCGTCTTGACCCAATCGGCAGGCTTCTCGAAAGCGTATCTGTAGCCGAAGGATGGCGTGATATCGGTTGACGCATCGATAGACGCCGCCCTGATGGCGAAGTTCCAGAAAGCCTGCCGCAGACAGAACAACAAAGCCTCATCGTATTCGTCATCGAGATAATAGCGGGCTTCGCTATCGTCCGTGAGAGACGCCAGCTTGCGCTCCCCGAGATGACGCAGGGCCTTGTTGTAGAGGCCGAGCCTGTCCGTATGAACGGTCATTGGAGCCTCACGCGGCCTTGCGGCCTTCGAAGTTCAGAATGTAGGTCTGCGCAAGTCCTTCGTTGTCGAACTTGTCCTTGATGACCTCGCCATTGGCCTTGCGGATGACCGCCCATTTGGAATGAGGTCCGCGCCATTTGGTTTCGAGCGAGCTACCCTGTTCAGACAGCGCGTCAACAGCGGCAGGACGAAGGTCTTTGTAGTGGTGCAGGAGGGTCACGTTGGCCCAATTCTGCCCGGCAGAGTGCACATGGAGGTCAAGCATCCATTCGCCAGTGTCGATAGCGACGGTAATGCGGTCGTAGGGGCGCATCGAGCGCGAGACGTGGGACCAGTAATCGCGGCACAAAACTTCTTCAATCGTCGTGCCAGCCTCAGCCGTGACGAACCATTCGCTGCGCTTGTACTCGGCAAGGCCAATGCGTTCATCGCGGAGCTTTTTGGGCTCCACCGGCTCAATGATTTTATCGGACATAAGTTCACCCTGAGAAATGGGCGGAGCGAAATGCCCCGCCCAAACTTGTCCCGACGATTAGTCGGTGTTCGTGGCAGACGTGATCGCAACGCCATCGGCGATGTCGATGGTCGTGCCGGACGTGTTGAGGACCGTATGCGAGGTCCACACCTTCGTGCCGGTCACGTAGACACGGAGAATGTCGCCGTCGCGCATCCCAAGGGCATAGCCATTGGTGAAGTAGCCCGACGTATCGACGGTCGCCGCCGTATCAGCGGAGGAATAGACCCACACGCGGGGGCCAGCGATAACCTGTTCCACGAGGCGGGGCGGTGCAGAAGTGCTGTAAGCCATTGCTGGCTCCTTTCATGTACAGATGATGGGAGAAGGCGGGACGCTCAGGCCCCGCCCGTTATGGGTTAGGCGTAGGCCGAGCCGTCGTGAGTGGCCTTCACAGCGCCCTTCACCTGAAGCATCTTCGAGCCCATGTAGACGGTGCTACGAGCCCACGAATACTTCTGCTCCTGGTTGAAATCCGCCTGCGCTTCGATTTCGCCCGAATTGACCGCATGGCCGATTGCGTTGCGATGATAGAAGTAGACGTATTCCGCCGCCGTTCCGATGCCGGAGATGAGCGGGGATTCAATCCAGTTGAAGCCAGCCCAGCGCAGCATCTTCATGGCAGGGCCAGTCAGAGGCTTCATGTCCACCCACTGCGAGTTGACGAACTCGGGCACCTGAAGAAGGTAGCCCATGAACGCCGGGGAAACGACGGCGAACATGTTGTCAATCTCGCCAATCGGGACGGCGTTGTTGCCGAGCTTGGTGCGCGCCTTCATGACGAGCGCCAGCGAGGCGGTCTGAGCCGTGCTGATCGTGGTCGTGGTGTTGGCAAGTTCGCCGAGGATGTCGTTGTCAATCGAGCGATTGATAACGGCCATGCTGGTTTCCTGCATGATGCGACGACCGTCGCCCTGCGAGGCGAACAGGTTGAAGTCGGTCTTGCGGACCAGATCGTGGTTTTCAACCAGGGTCGCAGTGGCCTGCGTCAGGTTGTCGGCACGAGCCGGGATGAGGCCGTTGACGCCACGTGTCGTGGTGGACGCGCCACCCGAATCCGCAACGAGGAACGTAGCCTGATTGCCCTTGATGACCGCTTCAGTGACGCAGCACGTGCGCAGAAGGGACTGACGAGCTTCGAAGCCAAGAACGAATTCCTGACGATCTAAACCGCAATTGCGGTTTCAGACTGTCGCTTACGTTCGCGCCGTTGCTGTTGATAGTGCTTGGAGCAAAGGCCGTGGCCCCATACTCCGTCATCGCATCCATCAATCGTGCAGTAGTTGCGCGTAACGCCTGGAACACTCAGTCGTTGCCGGTGGTGTGAAAGGATCGCGTCTATCTTGTGTCGTTTCAGGCGAGAGTGCTTAGCCAGATTTGGCAGGAACCGTTCCGCAAAAGAGCGGTGTTGGTATCCAAGCGACCTACGCCAGACTTTGACATTCTCTGATTGCCCTTGGCCCACGATGGAGCCGCCGAACGCTTTCAAGAGAAAGTCCAAAACAGACATATCATTGACGTGTGCGACCGCGCTAACCGCAATGGACCATTGTGTGTAGCCATTGACGATATATTTGCGGTAGCTGTACGTCCCGTCACCATCGAGATAGCCAGCCGTCCAAGCCCATGTCGGATGATTTTTGGGCTTGAGCGGGCCAACATTCTTTCTGGATTCCTTGCTGGCTTCCTGTAGCTGTATTCGCGTTGCGTTGTCGCACCAGCGGTCACCATAAGCGACCCGGTATTCACGCCACGTATCTAACAACCACTGCCAGTGCCGCGCTTTGATAACCATGTGTTTAACAAGGCGCGGAAGGATCATTTCGAGGTCGGCGCGCTTGGATATTTTCCAAGAGATGAACTGGTCATCTTTGCCGGTTATGTAGACGCCGCCCATGCCGGTCAGGCTAGGAAGGGTCTGCACAAAGCCCACTTTATCAACCGCCTTCGATGAGGCGAGATGCAGCATGAGGCCCACGAAATACCGACCGGGATTGTTCTGGTCGGCCTTGAACGCGAATGACAAAGAGCCGTCCGCGTCAAGAAGTCCTGCAAGGTATTTGACTAGCGATTCATTCATTCTCAGACCTGATGTGTTGCGGTCGAGAAACCTTCCGTCAGGTTCCCTATAAGATATAGGCTTCCTGTTATTCAGTTCCAGTTACTCAGCATCAATTTACTGAATTTGGAAAGCAGTGTCTGCCATAGTAGATGCACTCCTATTTTGTGCGGGAGTGCCTGTCGCTTCGGGGTGTCCGTTAGTGCGCGGTCGCGGGGTGTCTCGCATGGCGAGGGCCGCTATTGGCGGGTCACGGGGCTTCTGCTTAAGGCGGGTTTAGTTGGGTGCTGGCTTTCGTCGGGGCCGTTGCCGGGGTGTCCAACTACTCAACAGCGGGCCGGGCTACGCACCATTGCGCAGACCGAAACTCATGGAGCCTTGCGTGTGGCCCAATATGAAATCTCCCCTGACTGTTCTGCGTACTTGCCGATAGCATCGACTTCGACGCCTTCGCCAAAATGCTCGATAAAGCCATGGGCGAGGAACAGGAGGATTGTTTCAGACGGCAATGAAGCGCCTGAGAACTGCATTATGTAGGCGTCGTTCGGCGGGGCGGCTTCGCTGCCATGCATCGCTGCGAATGAAGCTGCTAGGGGTTCTGCCGCGCCAAGCGTGATCGGCATTACGCGCGGGCTTTCATCTTCAGTTGCGCGTCGAGCAGTTCACGATACTCGTTCTGCATCGCAGGATCGCGGTCATAGGTGCGACGATCATTGCGAATGGTGTTCTCGATCTCGCCAATGCGGCCTTCAACCGACTTCATCGGGTCGCCGCCATTCGACGGGACAAGCGTTGCAGCCGGGTTCAACTCGCGGGCAATCTGCGCCCAAAAGCGCATGAATTGCGGATGATCGCCAACCAGCTTGCCATCAGGCGTGCGGGCAGAATACAGGTTCTCGCGCAAATCGGCGGGGAGCCCGGAGAACAGCGACGAGATCGCGTTCATGTTGCGGCGGTACTCGCCACCCCATTCTTCGCGCAGTTTCTCTGCGGCTTCCGTCTGGAAGGACGCATCTCTTTCGGAAACCTGTTCGGCCTGAGTGCGCTGAAGGCTTGCGTACCACGCCAAGTTCGACTTGACCTGATCCGGCGTCATGTTGCGCTCGTGCGCCCACTTCGTATAGCCGTCCAGTATCTGCTTGTCGGCGTCGGACCAGATGAAGCCGTCGCCAAGGTTGGTGTCGTACTTGTCTGGGCTTTCCGGGACGCCGACTTCCTTGCGATAGGCTGCGATTTCTTCCGGCGTCGCGCCTTCGCCCGGAGGATCGATCTTCGCCGTCAACTGACCGGACGACAGCCGCTTCTCAAGCTCGCGGTTCTTCTTCCAAAGGTCCTTGAAAGACGAATAGCGATGAAGCTGCTTTAGCTCCTTCTCGTCTTCGGTAAGCTGCTCACGCCAATTGTCAGGGAAGGCCGCTGGCGTGGAGATGGGCTTGTCAGCATCTACCGCCCCATCGGCCAGCGTCTTTGCGCCTGGGGCCTGTACGGCTGCGGCAGGGGCTACAGGATCGGACGGCGGCGGCGCAAGGCCAGCAACGGGCGGCTTCGAAGTATCGCCAACAACGGGCGACGCGCCATTATCAACCGGGGTACTGTCAGCGACTTCGCGGACACCATCAACCATCAGGTTTCACCTTCTTGAGCAAGGACGGGTCCATGTTCACGAGGCCAACGATCTGTTGGCCGACCCATCGCTTGCCTGCTGCAAAATCAGAATCCCGCGCTGAGGCGGGGAAGTAAGTCAGGTCGTAGGTCCCGGCGCATCGGTTGATGATCCAGGCGAGTGCTGTTCTTTGCTGGCCTTCGTTCGCCGTTCCCGTCGCCAGCGATTTGATGGCAAGGGCTTCGGCTTCGGTAAAGGGCGAGGACTCATACGGCGGTGCTTGCCGTGGCTTTACGAGGCGTTTGACTGGCAAAGGTCAATGCGCCCTGTGAACGCCAATGCGGATGCCATCGAACAGCGTCAGACGGCCCGCCATGATGTTCGCCTCGATATCGTCCCGCGACTTGAAGTCGTTCGTCAGGCGGCGGTCGTACAATTCCTTCGCCAGCAAATGCGCATCGTCCTTGTCGATCCAGACAATGCCGGGAACCTTGCCTTCATACTGCTGCTGAGAGACTGAAAGCGTCTGCCAGATGAGGGCGAGGACCGAGCGGTCGCCCGCCTGCGTAATTTCGTGCGGCTTGGGATTGCTCACGCTGCCCCCTGCTGCTGGTCAGGCTGTTGCATACCCATGGCTGCGCCAATCTTCTGCATCGCCCCGCCTGCCTTGTCGGCGGTGTCCGCGACCTGAGAAGCCTGCTCCATGGCCTGCTGTTGCTGCTGCTGTTCGGCAGCGGCCTGCTTGACCATTGCAGCCTTCTGGTCCGCGACTTCGGGCGGCAGTATCCATGTTGCCGGATCGCCAGCGCCCTCGAGCGCATCGCGTGTCGCCTGCTTCGTGTCGAAGACAAACAGCGCGTCCGGATCGAGTTGGGCTGCAATCTGCAATATCTGTGCGGACTGCATGAACGCCTGAGAGTTGGCCCGCGTCTGCGCAGCCTGTAGAGGGCTCTCGAATGTAAAGCGCACGTCCTGACCGCGAAGCTGCTGCGGCATGTCCTGCGCGAGGTTGCCGAACGCGCCCATGTCCAAAAGCAAATCAAACGTCGTGTCGCAGATCGCGCCGTTGTATTCCGTTTCCATCGGCTCAAAGAGCGGCAGAGCCCTGCGGATATATTCTTCAACCCGCTTCTGTGTCTCGTAGGCCGTCATGTCCTTTGAGATTTCGGGAAGCTGAATCTGGTTCAGGTAGAAGGCTTGCAGGATCATCTCCCGCACGCCCTTGGCCTGTTCCTCGCCCCACTGAAACCCACCACGATCAATCGGCAATGGGCGAAGCGCCTCGCCGGTCTTCTCGTCGTACTCAGCCTCAACGTAGGTAATGCCACCGGCAAACGTGTTCACGCCGCCTTGCAGCACTTCGCCCACGGCCAGCATGGGCGGATCAACCGACTTCTGCCCTGCTTCCAGCAGCGTCAGCGTCATGTTCTGCAACATGCGCGCATCTGACAGCGCGATGACAGAGGCGGGCGAATAGGCGTATTGCGAACCTGCAATTGTCTGCCAGCGCGGAATGACGTAGCCCGTCCGCTTGACCGGCACTTCCTCGAGGACCGTCTCGTTATCGACATCGAGATAGATCGAGACGTAAGGAAGGTTGCGCTTGTTCTTGGACTTCTGAAGGTCATAGTCCGAGGCAGGCACAATGATGTGCTGTACGTTGAACTCGGTAAAGGGCTTGTCGCGCGCCGCATCCCGAACGGTGTGATGCAGGTCGATGCCATCCTTGTTGCCAAAGATGCTCACGATGTTGCGGGCCTGCATCTTCTGCTTGCGGTGGATGCGATCCACTTCGAGGTGTGCATTCTCCTGCCATGCGACATCGCGAAGATGCCAGCAGCGATACAGAAGCCCGTCCAAGTCCTTGTTGGGCTCTACCTGAATAACGGCTTGGCCGAACGTCGCGAAGTCGTGGTCGCCTTCGCGGGTAGAACGAACGAAACCTGAGTGCGTGTCGTACATGGCAAGGCGCATAACCTCGCCTGCCCAATCCAGCCACGTCTTGCAGTTCTGGTCCTTGTTGATGCTCTCGCGGGGAGTGCGCGGGTGGAACCACGGCTGGCCTCGTGGGCGCAGCATGGCTCCAATCTGGTTCGCCAGATCGCGCCTGCACATAGCGGGATAGCCCGACATCAGATGCGCGGCGAACTCAAGCCCTATGGATCGCGTGGTGGTGAAATCCGCGCGCTCGACATAGAATTGTTCCGCAGTTCCCTGCCAGAGCGACATGATGGGCTGACGCTTGGTGAAAAGCGCCTCGCCCTGTTCACGGAGTTCCTTCGTTCTCAGTTTCAATTCGTCGTTTACCCCTGCTGGTCTTCGGCTTGATAGGCACGGAGAACGCTCGGTCGATTGACCAGCCTCGGTTGATACGGGTCTTGATTGTCGCAGGGTGCGCGCCTAGCCGGGCAATCGCCTCGGCCACAGTGGACACGACACCATCAACTTCAATCAGGCGGTTGTGACGTTGGTTGTTGTTCTGCTGGTGTACAGTTGCCCACCGGCAGTTCTCAGGCTCATAGCCGCGTTCATTATCGATGCGATCAAGCGAGTGCTTTGAGGAAGGGCGAGCGCCCATATCGGCAATGAACGCCTCAAAACTATCCCGCCACGCGGCACAAACTGTAATCCCGCGCGCGCCGTAATTGGCATACTGTTGCGCTTTTGGGTTGAAACAACGGGTCTTCATGGAGGCCCAAGCCGCGTACTCCGGCGTCTTGTCGATTGCAGCGCCGTGCTTGCGTGTACGCTTGCCGACAGCGGCAATGGAATCCCGCTGCAAACACCCGCAAGACTGGACGTGTCCAGTGCGAAGGTTAGCACCGTCAACAACCGCCTCGCGCCCGCAATCACATACACATACCCAACGCGCCCGCCACAGTTTGCTTTCGGATTGGCCCACCACGGCAAGGCGACCAAAGCGCTTCCCAATCATGTCCACTACAGGCATTTTCAATCCTCCAAATCAGAGGATGAACATACCATAAAATACCTTTGTTAGTAAGCGGCTAACCGCCGCCAAGCTTCGTGGAGGAATAGTCAGACCCGCCAGAGCCGCCTGCCAGCGCGCCGTCATTGCTCAACAGCGTTGACGCACGGCCACCGCCTGCCGACAGAGCCGCCTTCTTGCGCGCTGCTTCCATGGTCTGAGCCGAACCGGGATCAGGCATGGGAGGCGGCGGGGTCGGGGGCGGCGCAACCTGGACAGGCGGCGCGGGCTTGGAAAACAATCCACCCATTCATCTATCTCCGATAAATCTTCTTCTGTTTGGCGTAGCCCATGTTTGCTGTCGTAGGCCGGTCAACGAAGCCCTTGAGCCTGCGCTTCACGGCTGCATTGCCTTCGCTCAGGCACATCACGGCTGCATCGCCACGGTCGGGCGAGCGGCCAATGCGCTTCTTGATGTCGTCCTTGCTTTCAAGCTGAATGCCGCTTGGCGTCAGCTTCCATGTCGGCGCGCAAAGATCGGCTCTCAATTCAGGGTCAGGCGGAAGCGCGATCATGTCGGCTGCTTCGTTTTCGGGGTTCAGGGCTTCCCTAAATCTCCACCATGCTTCGGCCCGCTTGTTGCGGAACGACAGCACGGACCCGTCCTGCGTCTTTGCAGCAGACGCGTTCGCACCATTGAAGCGATAGGCGTCTATGCCGTTGTCCCTCATGCGGGAGTAAGCGTCGCCGCCGTACCCGCCGCCCATGTCGATCACAACCGGGCAATTGTCCCTGCGATAGCGGATCACCAGACCCACGACGCTGGACCCGTCCGGCGTGTCGATGCCGGGCTTTGCAATCGAGTGATCGAACCAGCCGCCGTATCGAGGCTGAATTACCGTCTGGTCCTCGCCGCCTTGGGCAACGTCAACGCCCATCGCCGTCATCGCCAGACCGTTCTTGCCGTCCGGCTTCCATCTTGATTGAGCGGCGATCACCCAGGCAGTCGGGATAACCTGGAACTCAGCATCCGAACGGCTCGCCATGAAGTTGCCGTCACGCACTGCGCTTCGCAGCGGTTCTGGCAGGCCGTCCAGCTTTGCCTGATACCCCGTATTGATGAGATACGGATTGTCCTTCAGCATGGCCGGCAGAAACGACCGGCTCATGGGAATAGCTGGCTCAGGCTGACCGGGGAGCGCAACAGGCTCAGGCCCGTCTACTTCCATGTCCGACCCATCAGGTGCCGTTACATACCAGCGCAATTCGCCATGCTTGGCGGGGTTGTGATGCGTGATGTCCAGCCAAGGCCGGAACATACCTACGATCCAGTCGCCGTCTGCGTCTATCGGCGGGTTGGTCGCCAGCAGAGCCCGCACACGTTGACCGGGCGTTGTGGAGCGCAACCAGCCAAGATGAAAACGAACCTGCAATTCAAGAAAAGCGGTCGCCTCATCGAAAACTTTAAGATCGAACGGAATCCCTTGCCAGTCTTGCTCATCGCCTAGATGCTGATTACCAGCGAACTGGATATAACGCCCGTCCTTGGTGCGCAGCAGCGGCGGCGGGGAGCCATTGTAGCCATCGCGCGAACCGTTGATTTCCAGCGCGCGTTCGGTGAGGCCGGACAGGTTCGCATACTTGCGCCGCATGATGAGCGAACGCTGATGCGCCGTGAACGCCAG
>OFRO01000072.1_pt1 | contig 35717 bp, 35 predicted proteins | sample 1543091 | NCBI WGS metagenome assembly OFRO01 (sample SAMN07774217, study PRJEB24372) | wastewater metagenome | isolation source: Exp Tend NO 10WW | collected 2016-02
TGAATCATTCACCAAAAAAAGCCAAACGAAAATCGGCTAAAAAGACCGGCCGCTTTGCGTGGTTCCGTAACCTTTCTCGTAAAAAGAAGATGCTTGTCATTGCTGCGCCCATTCTTGCATTTCTCATTATTACGCCGATTGTCACTTACATTTCGCTTTCAAACGATATTAGAGACCCAGAGCGGCTGATGAACCGCAATAATACAGGAATTGTGCTTGAAGATATTAACGGCAAGTCAATTTATAGTGTCGGTACGGCGGAACACCGCGACCAAATAAAGCTAGCAGATATTTCGGAAAATATCAAAAATGCTTTGCTTGCTAGTGAAGACAAAGATTTTTATAAGCATGGTGGCTTTAGTTTGGGGGGCTACATACGCGCAGCACTTACGGGCGTTGGCGGTGGGTCTACGTTGACGCAGCAGCTTGTAAAAAACACTTTGCTAACCGACGATAAAAACTATTTGCGTAAATACCAAGAGCTATTTATGGCGATTGCCGTAGAGCAGAACTATTCTAAAGATCAGATTTTAGAGATGTATCTAAATTCGGTGTACTACGGCGAAAACTCATTTGGTGTTGAAGAAGCAGCTAGAGTGTATTTTGGTAAAACACCAAAGGATCTAACGCTCGCCGAGAGCGCTATGCTGATAGGCTTGCTGCCTGCGCCGAGCGCCTACTCGCCTATTACGGGCAATGCAGCATACGCCAAGCAGCGGCAGACCACGGTACTTTCGCGCATGGTTTCAACGGGATATATTTCTGAGGCTCAAAAAGAAGCCGCGTCAGCCGAACAGCTCACGTATGCGTCTGACGGAAGTTCGCAAAATTCAGACGCTCCGCATTTTGTAGAGATGGTTATAACCGAACTAAGTAAAAAGTATGGCTACGAAAAAGTTATGCGTTCGGGATATCGAGTAAAAACGACACTCGATATAACTGCGCAGCGGTCGCTAACAGACAGTGTAAATGCCGGCATGGCGCATATCAACGCAATGGGCGGCAGCAACGCAAGCGGTGTGGTCGTTGACCCAACGACAGGTGAGATTCGCGCGCTTGTAGGGAGCGCCGACTACAACAATGAGCAATGGGGCAAGGTAAATATGGTCACGACGGCGCGCCAACCTGGTTCAAGTTTTAAGCCCATTTACTATTCTTATGCGCTTGCAGACGGTGTGATTACGCCGGCAACTATTATGCCCGATAAAGTAATAGACTTTGGTGGCTACACGCCACGCGACGCTGACCGAAATGAAGTGAGTAGAGGCCAAGTTTCGGTGCGTCGTGCAATCAGTATGTCGCTCAATATTCCGAGTGTGCATGTAATGCAAGACTACGGGATCGACAAATCAATTACTGCAGCAAAAAATCTTGGTATTAGCTCCATAGATTCATCCAATAACTACGGGCTTTCTTTGGCACTTGGTTCTGCTGAGGTATCGCTCGAAGAAATGACGCATGCCTATGCAGCCTTTGCAAACCAGGGTGTTCAACACGAACTGCTCAGCGTAAAGCAAATCGATGATAAATTTGGTAAAAATATCTTTACCGGTACTTCAAAAAGTAAACAGGCAATCAGTAAGGAAGGCGCATTTTTGATCTCGAGTATACTGAGTGATAATTCAGCAAGAGCACCAATTTTTGGCTCGTCACTCTCTGTTAGCGGCAAAACAGTTGCCGTAAAAACCGGTACCACCAACGATAGTCGTGATGCCTGGACGATTGGCTATACAGAAGACTACGTTGTCGGCGTGTGGGTGGGCAACAACGATAACTCAGTGATGCGTAGCGGCGGGTCAGACATGGCGGGACCGATTTGGAGAAATACCATGAAAAAACTCCTGGTTACTATCCCTGACAAAGCATTTACCATGCCGAGTAGTATCGTCCAGAAGTCGGTTTGTACAAAGAATGGTGGCTTAGCCGAAAAGTCTGGTCCAAATACCTATACGGAATACTTTATGTCAGGCGCCCTCCCGACTGAGACGTGTAATGCTGAACCAACCATGATCAGTGTCTGTGAACTTAGCAGTGGGAAAGTGATTAGTATCGATGAGACGGCATTTGATACGACCAAACAGTCTAAAGATACGACAAACTGCATAGCGCCAAAGATGCAGGTCTGTGATTTATCAAATGGCACCATCGTATCGATTGACGCAGCGACCTATACGACCTACCAATACTCGACCGACACAGCAAACTGTCATCAGGATCCTGGCGCTAATAAAATACAGGCCTGCGACACATCAATTGGACAGGTTGTCACGATATATCAATCCCAACTTGACGGAACAAGATATACCAGCGATACCGCAAACTGCAACAAAGTATGACATAATTGATCGTATGATTGCACATGTTGAGGGAACTATCGCTGAGAAGTTTGGGAATGCTCTGATTGTTGATGTCGGGGGAGTGGGGTATGAAGTAACGGTGACGCTAGCTGATTTTGATGCCTTTACGCTCAATCAAAGGGCGAAGTTGTATACCTACCACCATATTCGTGAGCAGGCCGAAGAACTCTTTGGATTTAGTAGCCTGACGGCAAAAAAGTTGTTTGAGATGTTGATTACTGTACAGGGAGTTGGCCCAAAGGCCGCGTTAGCAATTCTCAGTCTCGGCGAAGCTGAGCATGTGCGCAATGCGATTGCTAACGCTGATAGCTCCTATATAGCAGGTGCAAGTGGTGTCGGTAAAAAAACCGCAGAACGCGTGGTAGTTGACTTGTCAGATAAAGTCGGGACGCCAATTGTGTACGCAAAACGCGGTGGAGTACAGACTGAATTGCCTACGAGTGATGAAGCACTAGAGGCGCTCATCGCACTCGGCTACACATTGAGTGATGCGACTCGGGCACTTGAAGGGATCGATACTACACTACCCACGAGCGAGCGCGTGAGACAAGCTCTCAAAAATCACTAGACATCGGGCCAGGGCTTTGCTAGGCCAACCGATTCGCAGAATACTTGGTAAGGTTTGTCTGGATCATAAACTTGTCGTCCATTAATCATGCCACGTAACTCATGGCCCTCGAATTCACCAAGGCCAAACAGAGCAGGAAAGTCATCGATTTGATGATTGCCCACCAGACAATCAAACGTCTCGCCTGACGGCATCAAGGTACCATTAACCCGGTAATGACTGTTCATGAGAAAGGGGTAGCGTCGAATCATGTCGACGACATGCTGTCCGATTTCTCGCCAGTCTCGGTCGGGGATCTCACGATCAGCTCTCGCAAGCATTAATTTGTTGATCACATACTTATCTGAATATATTTTTGGTGGCAACTCTAAGACCCGAGCAATCTTGGGTCGAGCATCATTCCACTCAGTAATTCCTGGCGTCAGGGAGTCATAGATCGGAGCCGGGTCGTATATCTTGACCATATCGACTCCCATAATACCACAAAGCCTTCACGAGACCTGTTACTATAGATACATGGCTATTGAGCGAATTGTAGAGACAACTCTAAGTGATAATGACGAAGATCAGCAGATCGAAGTGACACTGCGCCCGCAGCGGTTTTCTGAATATATCGGTCAAGAGCGGCTAAAAAAGAATCTCAAACTCAGTATCGCGGCAGCAAAAAAGCGCGGTGAGCCTATCGACCATATTTTGCTCTATGGCCCTCCGGGTCTTGGGAAAACAACGATGGCAACAGTGATTGCTAACGAGATGGGAGCAACGATACGCATAAGTTCTGGGCCTGCTATTGAACGAGCTGGTGACCTCGCGAGCATTCTCACTAATTTACAGGATGGAGATATTTTGTTTATTGACGAGATTCACCGCCTTAGTCGTACCGTTGAGGAAGTTCTCTATGCGGCGATGGAGGATTTCAAACTTGATATTGTCATTGGAAAAGGCCCGGCCGCTCGAAGTATTCGGCTTGATTTACCTCGATTTACCGTCATCGGCGCTACTACAAGGACGGGAGCGCTTGCCGCACCACTTCGTGACCGCTTCGGGCATCTCTACCGCCTTGAGTTCTATAATCACCAAGAAATCACCGAGATCCTCAGGCGCTCTGCGGGTATCCTTGGTAGCAAGATCCAGGAGGAAGCAGCAGTACTATTAAGTACTCGTGCACGCCTCACACCGCGAATTGCCAACCGTTTGCTCAAACGTGTCCGCGACTATGCCGACGTGAATGGTGACGGAATAATCGATCTTTCTATGACCACCCAAGCACTCGAGCTATTAGAGATTGACGAACAAGGGCTTGATCCAGCCGATCGCCACATGATCTCAGTCATCATTGACGCCTATGGCGATAACCCCGTCGGCCTTACTACCATAGCAGCACTTACGGGCGACGAGCCCACGACAATTGAGGATTTCTATGAACCGTACTTACTAAAAATTGGTTTTATCGAACGAACTCCAAGGGGTAGAAGGGTTACGCAGCGTGCCTATCAGCATCTTGGCAAACAAGTAGAAAATACGTGACCATATAGTATAATAAGCTCATGAATGACGAGCCGGTGAACTATGATAAGCCAGTTGCCTACGGCGCCGACGGTCAGCCTCTCTACGCTCATCCAGCAGCAGATGAGGAGACGGACGTTACAAGCCAACCTGTCGTGCCGCCAACCATTGTTCACCTCACTCGACCTCTTGAACCGCTTAAGCAAGAGATTTCACCAGAGTTACAGGAGAAGCACGATAAGTCAGTCAGGCGGTACCCGCAGCTTGATCTAAGCGAACACGAGTTCGTTATTCTCTCGGTTCGGCGGAATATGATAGGAATGCTTGCCCCAGTTATCATGTCAGTCATCTTTATTTCGCTGGTTGTTGCAGGGGCAATTCTTTATCCTCAGGTATCGAGCAGCATGCGCTTACCTACTAGCATTGATTACAACATTATACTGCTTATCGGCGCACTACTCTGTGTCGGTATAGCAACGGGACTTTATATTCTTTACTGGGTATACGTCAACAATCTTTTTTTCTTGACCAACGAAAGTATCATAGAAAAGACGCAGCTGTCGCTTTTTTCAAGCAATGTTAAATCGGTGGGGCTTGGTGATGTCGTAGAGGTGAGCTATCGTCAGACGGGAATTATACAAGAGATATTCAACTATGGTGTCGTACAGGTAGGCACAAAGGACGACGAAGTACCCTACATATTTAGCTACGTACATGCTCCAAAAGAGGCCGCATCAAGCCTAAAAGATGCTGTAGAAGCTTTCAAAAACGGTCGACCGGTTGGAAAATAGAGACGGTAAAGAAGAATCTTATTGCTTGGTTGCGCGATTCTTTTTGACGTAATCTGCCTCACGCTCCATGATTGATTTTAGCGTGTATCCTGAACACTTCCCGTCAGGCGTGCAATTGGTCCCATCGTACGTATAGTTAGCGCCCAGTTCACCGACTGAAGTTCCGGTAGGGTCAGTGAATAGTCCAGGGTCCATAGCCCGCAAAACCTTACTGTCAATGGAGGTAGGGTAGTAGTTATTTTTTGCGTAATAGACTTCCTCAAGATTGTAGTACATGGCGTTAATAGCAATTTTACGGGCAGAGTCGCGCTGAATAGCATCGGCATTCAATCGCTCACTATAAAAAAGCCAGCCAGCAATACCGATAAGCACAACTGCGACTACCAGCTCAATGACGGTAAACCCTCTGGTTTGTCTGATCGATTTCATTGACTTCATTATAGCAAACTCTTTGGTTGCTGAGGTATAATTAGGAGAGTAAAAAAGAGGGAGTTTTATGGCAAAACAGTCTGACAGTAAAACATTGGCCGAAAAACCAGTTGCCAACGAGGGTAAGTTAAAGGCGCTTGGTCTCGCGATGGATCAAATCACTAAGCAATTTGGTGATGGGTCTATTATGAAATTGGGTGAGGCAAAAAAGGTTGACGTTGAACTATTGTCGAGCGGCAGTCTCAGCCTTGACATTGCTCTCGGCGGCGGCTATCCAAAGGGCCGTATTATTGAGGTATATGGTCCTGAAAGCTCGGGCAAGACCACTCTGACACTGCATGCTATCGCTGAAATTCAAAAACAAGGCGGCACTGCGGCATTTATTGATGCCGAGCATGCACTCGATCCCTCCTATGCGAAGAAGCTTGGAGTGGATACCGACAACCTCCTCGTCAGCCAGCCTGATAACGGGGAGCAGGCACTGGAAATAGTTGAGACGCTCGTTCGTTCAAATGCTGTCGATCTTATTGTCGTTGACTCCGTCGCAGCTCTTGTGCCGCAGGCTGAGATTGACGGCGATATGGGTGACAGTCATATGGGCCTCCAGGCACGGCTCATGAGTCAGGCGCTTCGAAAGCTAACAGGCATCATCAATAAGTCAAAGGCGACGGTTATCTTTATCAACCAAATTCGCATGAAGATCGGCGTTATGTTTGGTAACCCAGAGACAACGACAGGTGGTAATGCGCTCAAGTTTTATGCGTCGGTTCGAGCTGACATTCGTCGAACTGGACAGATCAAAGAAGGTGAAGAGATTATCGGTAACCGTACCAAGGTAAAGATCGTCAAGAACAAGATTGCACCGCCATTTCGTGTTGCAGAGTTTGACATCATGTATAACGAGGGTATCTCAAAAACTGGCGATGTATTAGATCTGGGTGTCCAGCACGGTATTGTTGGCAAATCCGGAGCGTGGTTCGATTATGCCGACGCAAAGATTGGCCAGGGGCGGGAACAAACAAAAAAATACCTCAAAGAAAATCCTGCTGTACTTGCTGAAATCGAGAAGAAAGTACGTGAAAAGGTTTCGAGCGAGCAAGAATAGTGGTTTCCTTGCGTTGAAATAGCGGGAGAAAAGGGAAATTGAAAGTAACAAGCCTTTCGTCTCAGGTGAGAAATCCTGATCGAGTCAATGTAAGTATTGACGGCAAGTATCGGTTCAGTTTGGATGTCTCGCAGATCACCGATCTGAATGTCAGAGTTGGCAGGGAGCTAGGGAATGACGAAGTAGCTGAACTCGAGATCGAGAGTCAATTTGGCAAGCTCTATGCTCGGGCATTAGAATATTGCCTGATGCGACCGCACAGTGTGCGCGAAGTCCGTGATTACCTACGTCGTAAAACGATCGCTACGAGATACAAAAATAGAAGCGGAGAATTGAGAGAGCGTCTCGGCTACTCCCCTGCCCTCGTGCCAAGGGTGTTGGAAAAACTACAACATAAGCATTACGTCGATGATGAGCAGTTTGCGCGTTGGTGGTTTGAGAATAGAAACGTAGGGAAAGGTACTTCCCTACGCAAACTTAAAGTAGAACTAAGGTCAAAGGGGGTAGAAACAGACATTGTTGAGCGGATGATAGCAGAGAACCTTCGTGATGATGCTACGGAGTTACAAAAGCTCATTGCAAAAAAACGCTCTCGGTACGCTGACGATCAAAAACTAGCACAGTATCTGCTAAGACAGGGGTTCCGCTATGATGATATACGTTTAGCGATTGGATTGGTTGACTGATTCTGGAGCTGGTTTCGCACTACCGCGAAACGGGTTGACATAACTACCGGAAACTTCGTGTCGTTTTGGCTCCGGAACCGACACTTCTGAGTGGACAACAATCTCATGATTGTTAATCTCAACAATCTGAGAACGATGAATAAGCAGCTCCGTATCATTGAGGCTTCGAAGGAGTGGTCGTTTGACCGTCAGCTGCTGGACAACAAACCCACCAGTTTCGACCGTATAGTCGATTACTTTGCCCAGTTTCTTTTTCTTTTGATCAATGACGGGCATCCCCAGAATATCAAAGTGAAGTTCATAGATACTCTGCAGTTTAATGATATCTTCCGGAATCACAAACTCATCACTGGAGTCAATGATCAATCCGATGCTGCTCAACTCTCTTACGTCTGCAACTCTGATCAGCTGATTTGAGTGATGGACAAGAGGCCCCGTTACCGCATACGCTATGACACTAAGATTACTTGGATCAATAATTGCAGTTGATGTACGGGCCAGTTCGCTACCCGTCTGAATACTCATTACGGGAGCGTTAAGGAGTGTAGAGCCAAGCAGAATCATTTCAACGGTACTCCTTTGTAGTTACTGTGCTTCAACAAAAAGATTCCTTTTCCCTCTATTGAGCGGAATTGATTGTTGCGACGCCTGTTCTTCGGCGGTGCGGTAGAGCAAGATGCGCTTGATCGTTGCATCGTCAAATTTCCCCACTGCCGAGCTACCAGAGCTCGAGGCAGGTCTCGAGATGAGTTCATTGAGGAAAAGCGTCGCCACGGCGAGGCTTCCTATTGTTACGAGCACAAAAAGTATGACATGAAAGCGATGGAGAAAGCGAGCGATTGCGCTGCCAAGTCCGGAAAAAGAAAGTGAGCTTTTCATTAGCGTACATATACCTCGATGTTAAAGACATCACACGACACGCTCCCAGGAGGAGAGTTTCCATCTGTTGAGCGAGAAAGGCTGATGGTTGATATGCGCATTTTTGTGAGACTCTTTTCGATAAGATAGACGAAATCGAGTAACTTATTGTATTCGACCGGACTTTTTATGCTAACCGCTACCATAATTGATTTAAGTGAACCCCCGCTTGCCCCCACTGCATTCCCCTGGATAGCGCCACCACTGGTCTTTCCGTTCATAAAGTTGAAGTCTGATATGATGATACCCGACTTGCTAGCGTATGTGCTAAGGTCCTGGATGATTTGGTTTTGATAGTTATAGTTACGGCTCTCGGCGGCGATGAGTGAAGCGCGCTGTATCGCAATCTTATTGGTCGATAGGTCACGTTGTATCTGTATGATGTTCTCTAGATTTTTACTAGTCTCGTTTACTTTTTGATTTGCATCACTACTCTCTTGTGCGACCGTGCCGAGTAGCCTGTATCCAAACATGAATATACCAATGCCTCCAAGACCAAGAAGTATAAGCGCGGCGATCAGTGCTGTTCGTAGTCGAGTCGCTGACAAATGGCCAATCATCTAGTCGATCTCCCCAACGAGTGCCTCTTTCTTAAAGGTGACACTAAGCGTAGAAGAGTAAGGGTATCCAGTTGTATCCTGCGAATCAAACGAGACGGTCTGAAAGCTAACATTTGATAGTACGTTTGAATTGTTGAGGGTCGTATGGAAGGCGATCGCTGCTTGATAGGTGCGTGCTCGGATATCAAGGTTTGTGGGTGTGCCAAAGGTAGAGGGATTGATGGTGAGATGATTGAGGATAACGCCGTCCGGCATTAGATCAGCGACCATGCGGAAAATCTTTGTGTAGGGAACTTGCTTGTCAAGAATGGTTTTTGCAGTCACAAGATCAGTTCTAAATTGTTCTGCTTGTTTCTGCACTTCACTATACTTTGCTGCTTTCTGATCGTTTTCGCTTATGACAGCTTCGCTTTGCGCTTTTGAATTTGATAAAAACAGGTAAACTGCACTCATTTCGGCAATCATGACAACGATAAGAATTAATGACAGCATGACGTAACGAACAAGTAATGCGTTGGTACGTGAAGCAATGAGTTGGCGGTGATATAGCGGCGGAAGGAGGTTAATCATCGCCAGATATTCTCCTTGTTCACACTAGCAAGACCCGCCACTGATATATAGCGTGGCCTGAACTGCTTGTTTGGTTGCTGGAGGCTGCCAAAATCAAGCTTCTGCCAGGGGCTGGCCACACGGGCGGGCATAACGAGCTCGTTAGTGAAATATTCACCAATCCCCGGTACATTGCTCCCGCCACCCACAACGAGGACTTGCTCAATTTTTTGATTATCGTTGATACGTTCATTATAATATCGAACGACCCGGCGAATCTCGGTCGCAATGCGGTTGAGATTTGGTTTGAGTGCCGCCGTTATCTTTGCTTGTCGGGGCCCCATGTTTAACCCATTGAGAACCTTAAGTTGATGTGCGTTTTCGAGAGCTACATCGAGTTTTTTTGCAATATCGAGAGTAAAGGTATTTCCACCGATGCCGACACTGCCTGTTACACGAATAGCTCCACTGTCCAAAACTGCAATGTCTGTGCTTGCGGGACCGATGTCCACGATCAGAGTAGACAAGTGACCTTCTTCGGTTGCTTGGATGACGCGCGCCACGGCATTGATACTAGGTTCAATGAGTAACGGCTCAAGCCCAGCTTGTTGCGCCGCATGGAGGCAACTATCAACAAGGGCCCGAGGTACTGCAGCCATCACGATAGTAATAATATCTTTGGTACGTTCGATTATCTCGTAATCAACGTACAGTGAGCCGATAGGGATTGAGATATATTGTTCGACCTCGATTTCAACAGCGCTGGCAAGGGCTTTTTCTTGGCTGGCAGGAAGAGTAAAGGTGCGCGAATAAGTTCTCCCAGTTGGTAAGCCAACCACAGCATGAGTTGACCCTAACTGGCCAATGACATTCTCCTTAAGAAGATTTGTAATATTTTCAGACAAGTAAGTGTCCTCGGGATTCTCAAAAGAAGTCTGTACACGAGCAGGGTCAAGATCAAGTGATCCATAGCCTAACACAAGCCACTTTTTAGGATCAACCGCCATCACTTTTACACTAGTCTGACTAATGTCGAGACCAATGATAGGCTTATCTTTATACAGAAATTTTGTCATCGTGGCCCACTACGTTACTACTCTCATACTAGTATAGCATGAGCGATATCTAATTAACCCTTGATATTTTGAGAGAGGCTTGCGATTGGCCCCATAACGCTCGCTGCGATGAGTCCCACCATTGAGCCCATAAGAACGATCATCACCGGCTCAATAATAGCGCTAATGCCGTCGATGGCGACGTCCACCTCTTCTTCGTAAAAGTCTGCAACTTTCACGAGGACGGTGTCGGTTTGTCCAGTTTCTTCACCGACAGAGAGCATTTGGGCGACAATGGGAGGGAACAGCTCGTCTTTTTCTATAACAGCTGAAAGTTGTTTACCGTTTTTTACTTCCTCTGCAGCGTCAAGCAGGGCTTTTTCGTAAACCACGTTGCCAACAGCATGTGAAGTAACCGTGATAGCTTCCAGTACCGCAACCCCAGCACCCATGAGCGCCGAGAAGGTGCGAGTAAAGCGAGCGATAGCAACTTTCCGAATGATTGTGTTAACCAGGGGAACTCTGAGAATGAAATAGTGGAATAGAGCGCGGCCCTTGGGTGTCTTAATAAATCTGATCAAAAATATGATACCGCCGATAAGGACAGGGAAAACAAGATACCAATAATTTATGATGAAATCGCTGATAGCAAGCATCAACTGGGTGAGCTCTGGAAGTTTTGCATCTGGACCACCCAAGTCTTTGAGAATCTTGCCGATTTGTGGAATAACGAAAAGCATTAAGCCAAAGAAGGCACCTACCGTGATAAACACGAGAACCATAGGGTAGGTCATGGCACTCTTGATCTTTTTTCGAATAGAGGCATTTTTTTCTTGCTGCATCGCAAGTCGCTTGAGGATATCATCAAGAATACCTGCCGATTCCCCCGCTCTCACCATATTGACGTACACATCACTAAAGGTGTTGGGATATTTTGCCAGGGCGTCGGCAAGCTGAGCTCCACCCTCTACGTCCTTTATGATGCCGCCCGTCACTTTTTTCAGCGGCTTACTCGTGGTGTGTTGATTGAGAGATGCGATGGCACGAAGTAGGGGTACGCCGGCACTGACCATTGCACTTAATTGACGTGTAAAAATCACGAGGTCATCACTCTTTACTTTATTTTTGCCAAAGAAATCACCAAGACTGAACAATGCTTCTTTGTTGTCAGACTGCTTAAGTTTAATGGGGCGAAGTTGTTGCTTTGCCAGAATAGAGAGGGCAGCCGAGCGATCAACTGCCTCAAATGACCCCGAAGAAGTTTTACCCTGTTGATTAACCGCGACATATTGATAGCGTGACATGATTATTCTTTCGTCACCCGTAGTACTTCCTGAAGCGTAGTATTTCCTCTGATCGCCTTGATGAGACCGTCAGTTTGCATCGTGGTCATTCCCTCAAGTATAGCCTGGTCTTGAATCTGTGTGCTTGTCGCATTATTGACGATCATTTTTTGAATCGGGATAGTGTTGCCAAGTACCTCATAGATACCGATACGGCCTTTATAACCAGTGTGGTCACACTCATCGCACCCCTTTGGATTGGCGCGCCAGAGCGCTGTGATGGTTGTCTTAGTAGTTCCGGCTGGAGTATTACCACCAAGCTCCTGAGAAATTGCTTGCTCCTCCAACTCATGGATATGTGAAAATGATTGATCATCCCGCAGGTTAAATAGTTCGACAAATTGGGAAACCTCTTGTTTCTCTGGAACGTACTGTTGTCGGCAAAAGAGACAAAGTTTGCGTACAAGACGTTGTCCCACGACCGCCTTAACTGTACTAGCAATCAGGAAGGGTTCGATTTCCATATCGAGTAATCGGGGCAAACAGGTGGCTGCATTGTTGGTATGAAGGGTACTAAATACAAGGTGACCAGTCAATGCCGCCTGTACCGCGAGGTTAGCTGTTTCGCCATCACGAATCTCTCCTACCATAATCACATTGGGATCCTGGCGAAGCAGTGCACGTAGTCCGTTTGCAAAGGTCATACCGGCTTTTGGGTTGGTTTGAGTCTGGTTGACCCCTGGGATCTTGTATTCTACTGGGTCTTCAATAGTCGAAATGTTTACGTCCGGTTTATTGAGGTAGGTGAGAATGCTAAAGAGGCTGGTCGATTTACCACTCCCCGTCGGACCAGTGATGAGTACCATACCATTTGGTTCGGTCAGCGCCTCGTTGATGACATCGAGAGAGTGTCCCCAGTAGCCAAGATCTCTCAGTGTCACCGCTTGGTTTGATTCGTCGAGAATACGCATCACCACCTTTTCGCCATCAGCAATGGGGAGGGTACTGACACGCAGGGCGTATTGTTTGCCAGCGATTTTAATCTTGAAACGGCCGTCCTGGGGGACGCGGCGCTCATCGATTTTTAGGTTTGACAGAATCTTAATGCGGCTCACAAGAGCGCCCAAAACATTTCGTGGTAAGCGGTTAACTTCTTTGAGAACGCCATCAATACGATAGCGGATCTGGACGTACTCTTCGCGGGGCTCGATATGAATATCTGAGGCTTGTGAGCGGATAGCGTACTCGAGAAGGAGGTTGACCGTCTGTGCGATAGGGGAATCTTCAGCTACCTCGGCCTCGGTAACCTGTTGGGTCGAGCCGTCATCTTCGCGCTGCACATCGATAACCTCGTTCAACTCCTCGTTAACATCACCTCGATAGTTCTCGAGGCATTGGAGGATATTATCGTGAGGTGCGACGTATATCTTTACGTTTTCGCCAATCTCTTTTTGGATAAAGCTAACTGCTTGGACGTCATCGGGGTCGTCCATGGCCAGGTGCACGAGACCATCGGGATCAATCTTGAATATGACAGCATTGTATTGTCTAGCGATACGCTCAGGTATCTTTGCCAGTATCTCAGAACTAATTTCTTTTGGATCGATAACGACGTACGGAATATCTGCATACTTGGCGAATAATTGCGTAAGAGTTGGCTCATCGACGACCTTTGCCTCAAGCACAAGATCTTGGAGGGGTCGCGCGGAACGGATTGCCTCTTCTTTAAGGGGTGCAAGTTGCTCGGCACTTACCGTCGTATCGCCGCTCAATATCTTATCTAATGTATCATCAGAAATACGCATATCGCTTATGTTATTGTATCTGATAATGACACCATGCGCTAGTGTCAATATGGTATACTGAACGACATATGGAACTCGAGATCCCTACATCGGAGGCTATGGAAAAATTAGGAGCACGTATCGGTGCACTTTGCACTGGTGGTGAAGTAATTGAGTTGATAGGCGACATTGGAGCCGGAAAAACTACCTTCGCAAAAGGATTTGCACACGCACTTGGGATTGAGGATGAGGTTCAAAGCCCCTCCTATACTATTAGTCGAGTGTATATGACGGAATCTGGAAGATTACTTGCGCATTATGATTTTTATCGACTCAGCGATGCTGGTGTAATGAGAAGTGAGCTTCAAGACTCAATTAACGACCCCCAAACAATTACGATCATCGAGTGGTCTGAAATTATTAGTGACGTACTTCCCTCTGATAGATTGCAAATAACACTCAATACGCTCATGGGTGAGGAGCGTGAGGTAATTATCAAAGCAAGTGGACCACATAGCGAGAATATCATCGAGAGATTGACATGATAGTGCTGTGGAATAGCGCTGGGTTTACCTGTCAACTTCTGCTGCTTGAGGGTGAGACGATTGTCTCAGATACTTATTGGGATGCAGGACGCGAATTAGCAAAGCAAATGCTTGGCTACCTTCAGTCAACTCTCAGGGCACACTCAAAAGACTGGGATGATATCACAGGCATCGGCGTCTATCGGGGTCCTGGTAGTTTTACTGGGCTACGCATTGGTTTGACGGTGTTAAACACACTGGCGCATAGTAAGAACATCCCCATTGTGGGAGCGACTGGTGATGCTTGGCAGGCTATCTGTCGAAAGAGATTGGCGAGTGGTGAAAACGATGGTATTGTGCTGCCAGAGTACGGCGGCGAGGCGCACGTCACTTCACCACGTAAGTAAACTCATTCTTGCCGAAGCGGGAGTCAAGGCGGTACAATAAAGAATAGCTAGGTTTTACCATAGCTCACTGATTATTTTTTAACGTTTGAATTTGCAGACTAGTTTGATTCGACATTGACGTTTTTAAACATTGATATCCGTACTAAGCTAGCCTGAAAGAAAGGACCTATTATGGTGATAGAAATCATCATGGCTGCCGTAGGCGTACTTGCTGGTGTGGGCGGTAAGTTTGTGTACGATAAATCCCAAGCAACCAGTAGTAAACATAAAGCAGAGAAGGAGATTGCTCGTGCCGAACGCAAGGCCAGCGAGATTGTTCTGCAGGCAAAAGACGAGGCGCTCAAAATTGAGCAAGAACGGCGACGTGAAATACAGAAGGTAGAGTCGCGGTTGGCTGATAGGGAGAGCTCACTTGACAACAAACTTGATGAGCTAGACAAGCGTAGCGAGAGATTACGCAAACAAGAGGATGAAGTCGAATCTCTTAAGACCGAGATTCGTGAGATTCGTACAAAACAGCAAGAGAAGCTTGAAAAGATCGCTGGGCTCAAAAAGAAAGATGCAGCGGAGAAGCTGCTCCAGATGACGGAGCGAGATATAAAGGATGATTTGCTTGGACTTGTTGCAAAGCTACAAAAGGAAGCCACCGATGATGCCGAGGAAAAGGCTCAACTAGTGATACTTTCTGCCATGGAACGAATGGCGAGTGAAGTGACTGCTGAGCGAACTGTCACCGCCGTGAAATTGACTGATGACGAGATGAAAGGGCGCATCATCGGCAAGGAAGGCCGGAATATTCAGGCTATGCAACGCGCCACTGGAGTTGACTTTTTGGTCGATGACACGCCTGGCATGGTAATCTTATCCAGCTTTGATCCGATTCGTCGCCAAGTTGCTCGTATGGGCCTTGAAATGCTGATGAAAGACGGTCGTATCCATCCGGGTCGCATCGAGGAAGTCTTTGAAAAAGCCGAAAAACAGATTGAAAAAGAAGTCATTCGTGCCGGTGAGGATGCTGCTCGTGAAGTAGGTGTTGCCGGAATACCAAAGGATCTTCTCAAGCTTCTTGGTGAGCTGAAGTTCCGTACTAGCTATGGCCAAAACGTTCTAATGCACAGCACCGAAATGGCGCACATGGCCGGTTTGATTGCCGATGAAATTGGTGCAAATGTACGCGTAACTAAGATTGCTACACTACTTCACGATATCGGCAAGGCTGTGACGCATAAGGTTGAAGGCAAGCACCATCACATTGGCGCCGAGTTAGCCCGTAAGGCAGGTATGAGTGATGAGATTGTTCACGCCATCGAAGCCCATCACGACGATATCGAAGCCACAACTCCTGAAGCACTCGTGGTGCGTGTTTGCGACGCAATCAGCGCAGCGCGACCGGGTGCGCGAAATATCAGTGCTGAGAACTTTGCTGAGCGCATGCGTGATCTCGAGAACATTGCTACTGGATTTAAGGGGATTGATAAGGCGTATGCAATTAGCGCGGGACGGGAAGTTCGTGTGATCGTCAGGCCAGAAAGTATCGATGACCTAAGTGCAATCAAGTTGGCACGCGATATCGCGACAAAAATCGAAAGTACTATGCAATATCCGGGTACGATCAAGGTAAACGTCATTCGTGAGACGCGTGCTATCGAGTTTGCAAAGTAGTATGCACCGCTACTCAGACGAAGAAACTAGACAACGGCTTACCACCCTGGAACACCGCGTCTCGAGCGCGACAGTCGCCCTTCGCACCGTAGATGGTAAAGTGCTGGTTTTGAAAGCAACTTACAAGGACTATTGGTCATTTCCTGGCGGAATTATTGATACACGGGAGACTCCGCGGGCTGCAGCAGTTCGTGAATGCCTTGAGGAAGTAAACATACAACTGAGCGAAGATGAGCTTGAGTTTGTCATGGTTGTTGATCGAGTAAGTGAGTATGCCCACACCTATCAGTTTGTGTTTCAGGCAACTGTAGCAGCTGAAGTACTAGAAGGTGCCAAGATAGATAAACGAGAGATTGAGATGTTTGATGTAGTGATGGTAGATATGATAGTTGCCGGTGAGCGTCATTATTCACAGACTGCTCTCGCCTGGGCTCGTGGTGAGCGTGGTTATAGGGAACAGGTGTTTGGTGCCGGCACGAGAGAATAGTTAGAGAGCGACTTTGCCGAGAGGCTTGGCGACGACCACGACCCTGCCCGCATCTGAACCATCGAGCTCACAGGTATAGAGCGTTAACTTTGCGTCGGTTGAGGGTGCTTCAATTTCGACTTGCGTTGGTTTGACAGTAAATATTTTTTCAATTTCGTAGCCGTATCGTGTCCCGATATAGTCGATAACAATTTTGTCCCCAACGGCAAGCTTATCAATATGATAGAAAGGTGATTTCTCGATCGTTCCCTGAGGTGTAGGTTGAATGCTAAAGCGATGAGCAGCGATAATGAAGTTTCCACCCTTTTCAGGATTCCCTCGCTCTGGGTAACGCCATTCTGCACCCTCGTTAAGCGAAGCCGCCCCCTTGTCATAGGGAATATTTACTCCAATTTTTGGGATGATGACACGATTGTCGGTTGCTTGGGGTGCGGGGAGAGAGCGTACCTCTATGGGTTTCATCGTGATAAGTGGTGCGAGTGAGGGCGAAGCAACAAGTAGCAAGAGGTACAGACCACCACTCAACAGAAGAAGGGCTGTGCCCAGTAGGGCAATACGGGGTATACCGATTGAGCGGCGTTTCTTTATCTTTAACATTCAAAAATCCAAGTTATCTTTTCCAGTATAACAAGCATGAGCAAGAAAAGCTATTTCGCCACGAGAGGATAGTAGGGAGAAAACGATCCGCCCTGCTGGCCAGATACATCCCAGGCTTCGGAGGCCGATATAATATTACCTGGCCACGACCAACTTGTTGTTCCACTTGAGTCAGTCTTGGTATAGGGGAGGTAGCGGTCATACCCAAGCGATACACTATGAATACGCACGGTACAGTAGCTGAAAGGCGAGACGGTACAGGAGCTAGCGAGGGTATCGGCGGTATTAAAACTATGCTCTGAGTGAACACTCCCTGTTTGACCAAGTTTGACTGTAGTCGCGGTGGGACTCAGGCTAGCCGCGATTGTTGAGGCGCTTGTTGCGTTGATAAGGCCGTGACCGTATTGGAGGGTGTAGATCGATCCCGACATACCGCTGACTTTTTGCGCTGAACCATCAACAAGGGCGGTAATATCCTCTACTGTTGCGTTGGGGCGGATTGATTTTATAAGCGATACAATGCTCGCTACCATCGGCGATGCAAATGATGTTCCGTAGAGGCTAGCTGAATAGGCATTTGTCATATTGATAGGTGCCGATGAAGTATCGATAAGCGTTGAGGTGATATTGCCGGATCCAGGAGCCACAACATCAAGAGCTGGACCATAACTGCTAAAACTCGCCCGAGCATCGTTGACATCTGTCGCTCCCACACTAATAACATGGTCATAAAGGGCGGGATAAAGCATCTGTCCAGGTTTTGAGGGGTCGCATCCTGATTCTGTACCAGTTCCACAGTTACCCGCAGCTGCAACGATGACGACATTGTGCTGGTATGCGTAGAGTACTGCGGCTTTTAGTGCGGGATCGTCCGCGCTTCCGCCGAGACTGAGATTGATAACTGACGCACCATTATCGACTGCGTAGTAGATAGCTGCAGCAATATCGCTCGTCACCCCAGAACCGTTATCAGAAAGGGCCTGCAAGGGCATCAGTTTTACATTCCAGTTGTATGATGCCACCCCGATACCGTTATTAGTAGCAGCACCAGCGATGCCAGCGACTGCGGTTCCATGTGATACACCGCTGCCTGCTGGATTAGTGGTACCCGCTTGAGGTGAATTGCTTTTGTTTGCAAAACTCCAGCCGCGCCAATCATCGATGTAGCCATTCGCATCATCGTCGCAAGAATTTGTGGATTTATTTTGGGGGACGCCAGTCCAACAACGGTCTCCAGACTGTGTAAAGCCATTTTCACCTGGATTTTGATACCACTGAATCCGGAGGTCTTCATGAGAAAGTGCAAATCCCGTGTCGACGATAGCAATGACCATAGGCGTACCGGTCGAAATGGTCCAAGCACCAGCTGCTCCTGTATGTTGTAATGCCCACGATGATGAATAATACGGATCATTTGGAGAGGCAAGTGCGTGGTAGGTGTATTCATGAGCAATAGTAGCAGCAATCGCCGTCTGTCGAGGTGAGACATCACCTGACGGGAGTATTGTTTTTGATTGAGATTGGGGAGACGTGTCTGGTGCGGGGGCAGAGGATATTGAGGGGGTATGTTGCGACGTCTTTTTTTCCGGTTCACCACCGATCGATTGGCTCCTGTCGATAGGCTTTGTAGGGACAAGAGGGTGCTTGGATTGCATCCCGGGGAACAGTTGAAAATGAATAACCAGTCCACTCATGATAGCAATAGAGACAGCCGTAAGGCCCATAAGCTGTCGAGTAAATTGTTTATTATTCATAGTATTTATTTTTACTGTTTATACTGCGTATTGTAGCGCAGATGCAGTATGGTTACTAGTCTCCTACCACAAGAGCTCACAAGGAATGTGCAAAAGACGTGCGAGAGCGTATTGGAGGACGAAGAAAGCTACTGCAAGAAGACTAAAAAATAATGAGCATATGAGCACTACCTCATGAGACAATGTCGTCGTGTTTGGGAATACAAATAATGCGGTTATCGGCAAAAGGCAGGCAATTGATTTGAGGACCACCATAATGCGCGAGGTGAGAAAGACGCGGCGCGGTTCCGGCAGTAGCTGATGGTGGGTTACGATCGGAATAATGAGCGAAGCAGCTTTGCGGGTGACCATCGAGCCTCTCTTGCCGACAGATCTTGGGAGGGCGATGAATAGATACAAGGTAGCCGCTACGATGATGACCGTAACGACAAGACCGATTGTTATGGCAACTGGGCCGGATACCAGCGATGAAGGCTCAGAGGTACCGATAGGCTGATCGGCATTTTTGGGGATGAGCCAGGTGATGTTTTTTGTCGATAACGACGAATATCCGATGATAAGCGCCGACCACAGCCAAGAAAATATGAGCAAGACGTACCCAAAAGCGCCAAACGCGTTAGCATATACGGGTCGTTTTTCGGTTGTCCCCATAACATGTATGATAGCAGATAAAAAAGCACGTCCAAAGGACGAGCTCAACTACTTGTGGTCGGGGTGAAAGGACTCAAACCTTCGACCTCTCGGTCCCAAACCGAGCGCGCTATCAACTGCGCCACACCCCGATGTGTACAGATAGTATAGCGGAAAAAGCGAGGATTTCCTAGGAGTTAGTTGAATATATCGGATAATATCACTAGAATACGTACTATGAAACAACTAAAAGCATTTCTTTCTCGTCATACAGCACGAAATATCGAATCATTTACCAAGAGAGACTGGTGGCTTTTAGGAAGTATTCTCACGGGATTTTCGGTACTTGCGCTTGGCAATATCACGCGCTGGTCCATATGGTTTGACGAGGCGTTTAGTGCCTATCTCATCCGGTATGATTATGGTGAAGTTGCAAAGTTCACAGCGGCAGATGTGCACCCGCCACTTTATTATTGGCTCCTCAAGGCCTGGACCACAGTGTTTGGTACCTCTGAACTAGGACTCAGGAGTTTTAGTCTCGTGTGCATTGGTATTGCGCTTGTGTTTGTCTATTTGCTTGTACGCCAGGGATTTAGTCGATGGGTTGCCGGTTCTGCAATCGTTGTCGCTAGCCTTTCCCCGATGTTGATTCGCTATAGCGAGGAAGCGCGCATGTACGGAATGGTTATGGCAATTGTTGCTACTGCTACCTACGTGCTCGCCCTCCAACTTAAAAAGCCGACTAAGAGGCGGTGGGTATACTATGGAGTTCTCGTTTCACTTGGTATGTGGACCCACTATTACACGGCACTCGCGTGGATTGCCCACTGGATCTGGCGCAGTAGTATTATACGGAGCGAGTCCCGTAAAGACAGAGTGCGACGGTTTTTCTCCAAAGAATGGTTATGGGCGCATGCATTGGCAATCGTGCTCTTTTTGCCATGGCTTCCCACCATGCTTCATCAGATGTTCGGGATACAAGGCGGCGGTTTTTGGATAAAGCCTATCACGCTACTGTCCCCCGTGAATCTTTATACAAATCTGTTGTATTACCGTGAGACGTGGGAGATGACGCCACTTCTCGCTACTATCGCTATCCTAATCGCGGCCGGTCTCTGCTGGCTCAGCCCGAAAGCCTACCGGGTGCTTAGCCCGTATCAAAAACAACTTTTTTGGTTGATTGCCTCCTTGGCATTTGTTCCAACGATCATGCTTCTTTTACTCTCACTTCCGCCGCTGCGGCCTTCATATGTTGAACGATACCTACTGGTCGCAATTCTGTACTGGTCGGCGCTAATAGGTGTAACACTAGGAATATTGTTGCAATCCAAGATCGCTTTGAAGCAAACAATCGTCGTGTCCGTGTTGACTATAGGTGCGATGATATTTGGCATTGTCAGTGTGTACCAGACGGGAAATTATAACAAGAACAATGGTGACTTACTGCAGCTAAGATGGACTGTTCAGGCGGCACAATCAAAGGCGGGTAGCGCACCAGTTGTGGTCTCGGCATTTCGATACTATGAGGCACACTACTATCAAACAGATGAGCATCCTATGTACTATCAAGAAGCCGACAAGGTTCCTTGGGGCTCGTTTGACATGATGCGCGCTAGTGACTATCGCAAGGTCCAAAATGTCGCAACATTTGCCCAGGAACACGGTGGTGTTATCTGGTGGCTAAGCGACTGGAGCGTCTACGGAAAACCCGACCTACCCGTCAGCGGTAAATGGAAAGTCATCGAAGAGTTACACGCGCCCGCTCTTCCCAATGACAAATCAGGACTTCGTGCTGCCAAGATACAACTTGAACCTTAGCGTGGCAGAAGTGAGCGTATGACGGGAAGTCGGATGAATAAGGTGACGGCTGCGACTGCGATAATACCATAGAGAGTATTTGCGAGAATACCACTAGATGGTGGCAGGAAGAAGTTGATAGCACAAATAATCAATCCGTGAACGAGGTAGGCGCTGAGAGAATGGGTGCCTATGTACGCTAGCACGCCATGTGTTGAACGAGGAATAGCTGCGCTAAAACGCGAAAACAGCATTGCGAACATAACAAACCAAAGTAATGCTAGGATAACACGAGCAGGTGAAAAAGATTCGATGGCAAAGAGCTGTGCTATAGGCTCGTTTATTGATGTTGGTAGGAGTGAGTGAAAGTTTACGAAAACGATTGAAATCATGAGCGTAGAACATCCTGCAACATACAGTAGAATACTCCATGCCCGTCTTTGTTCGCTCAATAATGTTTTCCACCATTTTTTTATTGACTCAAAATAAAATCCAGCAATGCTTGGTACAAAGAATATAATTTGCCATTTTAACCACTCAATTTCTGTTATTTGACCAAAAATATAGAGTAAAATTGTTAGTCCGCAAACAAGCCAAGGAAGGCGACGACGTAGCAGCCCGACCATAATAACTGAGGCAAGCAAAAATATTGTATACAGTGCTAAGAAATGAACCCAAGTATGGGGGTGGGAGAGATTAACTGTCTGTTCTAGGACAATATTCCAGTTCCGTTTTGTCTCAGTGCCAATGGGGGTGTAGGGCATAGACGGTACCTTGTCGGACCACTCGATATAGATATACAGTAGACTGGCAGCAATCATAGAGAGGTAGAGAACCGCAGCCCTTGAAATAAGCTTTAGCGCAACGGTAAGGTATGAAAGTTTTAACCCCTTGAATCCACGAATATACCCGATGAGAAATCCACTGATAATAACAAATCCTTCTGCAGCGGTTACCCAAAGCGATGCTTCGCCGGTCACCAATGAAAACGCGCTTGGATAGCGCCACAGGTGATCGAGGATAATGACGATGACGAAGTAGCCACGTAAGTAGTCGAGTGCGACTAACCTCCCAGACTTCTGTGATACTGAATTAGCCATCTCATCATTATAACAAAGGTGCTATAACCAAACAGATTTGGCTGAAAATAGAGCAAACACTATCGCGGGCGGTTGATTGCAATACGTCGTGCCTCAGATGCAAAACGGTCATCGATGACAGATGGAGAAAACGAGCCAAACCTGCGGCAGGCAGCTTTTTCGATGAGCCAATCAGCGACAGCGGGGTTTTTTGGCAGCAGCGAACCGTGTAAATACGTACCGATAACATTTTTATAGCGCGCACCTTCAAGTGCATCCTGTCCGTTGTTGCCAGCACCTTTACGAACAGTACCGAGCGGTTGAGCCAAAGGACCTAGTGTGGTTTTTCCGCTATGGTTTTCATACCCAACGATGTCGCCAAACTCGTCACTCGAAGTAATAATATTACCAATCATTCGTTCGTCTCCACCTACCGTCTCGATATCGAGCAGTCCTATGCCCTTGATGATCACTCCTTCACGCGTTTTGAAAAAGTGCCCAAAAAGTTGGTAGAGGCCGCAGATCATAAGCATGGGTACGTTATCATCTGCGAGCCGAATCAGCTCTGGCCCAACTGATCTCAGATCATCGCCGATTGCAGCTTGTCCGCTATCTTGCCCGCCACCACCAACGATGATGTCAACTTCTTCGGGAAATGTGTCACCGGGGTTATAGGCGACAAGTTTAGCATCATAGCCATGCCATTCAATTCGACGCTTAAGGGTAAGTGTGTTTCCCCAGTCCCCGTATATGTTCATGTTTTTTGGGTAAAGTTGGACGATGACAAGCGTACCTTTACTCATAAAACCTTCTCCACGGCAGTGCGTTTTGCTAGTTCTCTTCGGAGCGAGAGCATCGCTGTATAGGTGCAGTAAATGCGTTTTGGTAAGGTCTTGTGATTTGCGAGAAATGCATCGAGCGCGAGCGCAAGATTTGGTTCAACCCGCGACGGCTCTACCTCATCGTATTGGAGCCGAAGCGCCATGTCGTAGGCGCGGATACCACTAACCATCGCGACTCCATGCTGCCTGAGGCTATCAAAGTCAACATCCCACAGCCAGCTCATATCGCGTCCGTCCGCGTAATTATCGTTTACGGCGATCATAGTCTTGTAGCCATTTGGATCAAATGACGAAAGGCTTAGCCGAAACCCTCCGGGGTTCTTTACGAGTACCAATTCACACTCTGTCCCGTCTACAAAGACACTTTCGCCACGTCCAAACGCTGGCAGGACGTGCTCCAACGAGCTCAACATCGCTTTTTCATTCAGCGATGTACCCATTACGCTCCGTACAAGCGCGATAGCGGCAACTGAGTTCAGGACATTGTAGATTCCTTTTAGTTTGAGCGTGACTGTCCGCTCTTGTCCTGCATAGGCAATTGTCGCTATTTGCTTGTCGACTTTCAAGAGACAGGTATCATCTAACTGGAGATGGGAACCAGCATGAGTAGAATCGTGGCGTAATGCATCATCAGAAGGAAAAAGGTGTGATAGCGACGGGCTTACCCCATAGGTTGTGATGGGGACGACAAGGTCTTTTCTGAACGTCTCGCTAGCGAGACGAGGATCATCACGGTTGAGCACAATACCGCGAGTCGTTCTTTGAGCAATCTGCTTTAGTAATTGTGCGGTGCTATCGATTTCGCCGAAACGGTCAAGCTGGTCTCGCATCACATTTAATAGTAGGCAGTATTCTGGTGCGATGGAATCAACGAATCGAACAGCGTGTGCTTCGTCGAGTTCTAATACGGCAATATCGGCGGATAATCTTCCTCGATGATCTACTTCGGGCAGGAGAGCCGCTGCGACGCCCCTCATGAAATTACTGCCGGTACGGTTGGTAAACACGCGCAGACCTTGACTTTCGAGGAGCTCCACCACCATTTTTGTCGTCGTCGTTTTTCCGTTTGTGCCGCTCACGAGCACAACACCCATCGGTAGTTGAGCAAGGGTTCGGCGAATGAACGTCGGATCGATCTTTTCCATGAAGAGTCCAGGGAGCGCCGAACCACCCCCCCGAAGTCGAGCAAGTCGCTGGACTCCTTTTCCCAGGAAGGTGACAAGTGGAGTAGACATAGGTTCATTATAGCCTAAGCTACCAGATTACGGTACAATGAGGATATGCTTATGGTGAGCTTTCTCACATGGTGGTACGGGGCTGGGTGGAAGCAGCAGCTTCTTTTGTTGCGAGAACGAATTGCCAGTACCTATGATTATTTTTCGATTGATCTTTTGGTCCGCACCTTATTCTCGCCGTTCCGGCAGATTTCAGCAGGCTCAATACGCGGTCCGCTTGGCGTACAAATTCGTGCTTGGTTTGATCGCCTCCTGTCACGTACCATTGGCGCCTTTGTACGCCTCGTCATGATTGTTGTTGGTGCAATTGCACTTCTAATAACAGTGCTACTCGGGATTATATTGATGCTGATATGGTCGATCGTCCCACTGTTACCGGCAATTGGGGTTGTGATGACACTCGCGGGGTGGATTCCATGGAAGACTTAACATTTGACTATTACCACTCGCGTGCCGCTGAAGCGCGCCTTAGGGTGCGGCTCGAAGGTGCGCCCATCATCACTATCATGGTCATCGGAGCCATGCTCTTTGCCCTTGGTGTATTACTTCTATTTCTCGCGTCTCCGCTAGGATGGACGTGCATTGGTTTGGTAGCCGTGCCAGCCATGCTAGTTTGGTGGTATCTTCACGGTCTCCGTCATATTCCCTCAGCACACCACGGGGGAGTAGAAGCCTGGCTTTCCTCTGATATCTTGGGTCGTCTCCCAAAACGTCCCACCCCTTTTGATATAGCGACGGCGGTGGGCCAAGTCAACAGCGGCCTTTTTATGGGAGTACGCCTCGGACTGACGCCAAGGTTGCTTCAGCAGATTGCCTCAAAAGAAGAGAAGGATACCGCTGAATTTTGGAAGCAAGCAGAGTCAGTGAGAAAACAAAACGGTATTGATCACCTGAGTGGCAGCGTACTTGCGGTAGCCTTGATAAGATCGTTCCCGGCGTACCAGGATATTCTTGCACAGATTCATCTCGATGACGAGGATCTCGATGATGGCGTACGCTGGCAAGATCATTTGCGCAAACTGGTCCAGAAGCATTCACGCGCAAGGCGAACGGGCGGCATCGGACGAGACTGGACGTTTGGCTATATTCCACTACTTACAAAGTTTGGGCAGAATATCAGTGAGCAAATAGGAAACGGCAGTGGACTATTGACAGTTGACATCGACTCTCATACGCGGGCTATCGATCAGCTTATAGAAACATTTGGCACGGGCGGTCGACAAAATGCAGCACTTGTCGGCGTTGCTGGGGCAGGAAAAACAACTATCATTCACGCTTTTGCCGAACGGCTGCTCGATGCGTCGGCGAAACTGCCAGATACCCTCAAGTTTAGACAGGTATTTATCCTTGATTCGGCTTCGTTGATAGCGGCAGCTCCGGGGAGGGGCGAGCTAGAAAGCCTTATCATGCGTGTTCTTGGTGAGGCTTATAGCGCAAAAAACATTATTGTCTGCCTCGATAACGCACAGTTATTTTTTGAGGAGGGTATGGGATCGGTTGATCTTACAAATGTCTTGTTACCGATCCTCGATGCAGGACGTCTGCGGGTGATATTGTCGATGGATGAGCAGCGATTCCTGAAGATAGGCCAGCGAAATCCCTCACTTATCAATGCTCTCAATCGAATTAACGTTGAACCTGCCGATGAGGACGAAACACTTGTCGTTATGCAGGAGCAACTAATACTTACGGAGATACAGCGTAATGTCACGTATATGTACCAGGCATTGAAAGAGGCATATCGACTGAGCGAGCGCTATGTACACGATCTCGCCATGCCTGGTCGCGCTCTCAAGCTACTAGAATCCGCTGCGGCATATAGTGAATCAGGTATCGTAACCATCAACTCGGTCCAGCAAGCCATCGAAAAAACTATCGGTGTAAAGATAAGCGTAGCAAGTGATACGGAAGATCGAGAGCGATTGCTAAACATGGAGACCCTCATCCATGAGCGTATGGTGAATCAATCACGTGCTGTGTCTGTAGTAAGCGATGCATTGAGGCGAGCGAGAGCGGGTGTGCGTAATCAAAACAGACCCATTGGAACATTCTTGTTTTTGGGACCAACCGGAGTTGGCAAAACTGAGTTGAGCAAAGCCCTGGCGGCAGTGTATTTCAATGGCGAGGAGCGGATGATTCGAATTGATCTCAATGAATATGTCAGAGCCGAAGACGTTAGCCGATTGATCGCCGACGGCGCCGATGATCCGAGCAGTCTTACCGCAGAAGTCATGAAACAGCCATTTAGCGTCGTTTTACTTGACGAGATCGAAAAAGCTGCGCCCGAAGTACTCACGACATTACTACAGCTACTTGATGAAGGAATACTCCGTGACATCAAGAATCGCGAGGTGAGCTTCCGCGATGCCATCATCATTGCTACTAGCAACGCAGGAGCAGAGCGCATTAGGGAATATATTGGGCGTGGCTATCAACTTGAGCAGTTTGAAGAACAACTTATCGATGAGCTAATAAATACGCGACAGTTTCGGCCTGAGTTTCTCAACCGTTTCGATGAGATCGTCGTATTTCGACCGTTCACAAAAGACGAGTTGCTCCAAGTATTTGACCTCATCCTCGCAAACGTAAATAAAACACTTGCCTTACAAAAAATAAGCGTTGAAGTGAGTGATGAGGCAAAACGATTTCTGGTGGAAAAAGGATACGATCCCCGTCTTGGGGCCCGACCGATGCGCCGAGTTGTTCAAAAGGCCGTAGAGAGTACTGTCGCCAAGCAAATGTTGAGTGGTTTGGTCGGACCGGGGAGCACCATTAGCCTCTCTCTCAGTCAGGTTGAAGAGGTATTTCGGTCAGAAAACGAAGTGATTGCGATGCGGGGAGAGTCTCAAGCCGAAACGCAAGGCGAGAAAGAATGACGTTGCTTACAGAATTCCGACGTCAGGCAGCTCTGATTGCCGCACTTAGCGTGCTTGTTGCGGCCGGATTTCTTCATCTAGCTGGCCGTGCTGCGCTCGGTGAAGCGGCAATTACATGGTATAGTCTAGGGGTAGCGCTCGTTCTCGCCGTGGGAATGATAAGAGACATCATGGCAGGTCGCTATGGTGTAGATATTCTTGCTGTCATGGCGATCGTGAGTACTCTTATGGTCGGTGAGTATTGGGCAACTATCGTTATTGTTATTATGATGGTCGGCGGAGAGGCGCTTGAGTCCTTTGCGAACGCCAGAGCTCGAAGTGAACTATCGGCATTGATTACTCGAGCGCCTACGGTCGCGCACAAACAAATGGTTGATGGTTCAACCGGTGATGTCGCAGTCACGACTGTCCAGCCCAATGATACGATTGTAGTGCGTCCAGGCGAGGTTGTTCCGGTCGATGGAGTTATTGTATCGGGGAACTCAATGCTTGATGAGTCGTCTATCACTGGCGAAAGTGAGCCCGTTGCTATGGGAAAGGGAGAGAACGTGCTGAGCGGTTCAGTAAATGGCGAATCACCTATCACTATTAAGGTCGAGCGGAGTGCGAGCGATAGTCAGTATGCACAGATCGTAGCGCTAGTGCAAGCGGCTAGCGAATCAAAGGCTCCTTTCGTACGGCTCGCCGATAGGTATGCCGTTCCCTTCACCTTTGCCGCTATTGGGATCGCCTTGATTGCTTGGATGCTATCGGGAGATGCCCGCCGTTTTGCAGAAGTTTTGGTAGTCGCAACACCCTGTCCACTGCTCCTTGCGGCACCGGTTGCCTTCATTAGTGGCATGAGCAGGGCCGCCAAACAAGGAATAATTATGAAGAATGGTAGCAGTATTGAGCGGCTGAGTACAGTTCGATCTGCGGCATTTGACAAAACCGGTACATTGACAAAAGGTGAGCTAGAGTTGGTAGAAATCATTCCGCAGAAAACAACAAACAAAGAGGAGGTGCTGGCGATCGCGGCAAGTGCTGAACAACAGTCCGGCCACGTCACAGCACGCGCCATACAAATGGAAGCAACACGTTGTTTGGTCGAAATCAGATCGGCAACTGGTATCTCAGAGGTAAGCGGCGGCGGGATTTTGTGCACCATTGGTCATCGAAAGATTGTGGTTGGTAGGCGTAACTTCCTAGTAGAGCATGGCGTGCCGGCAAGTTCATTACCAGAATATCCAGGTACGGCGACTTATGTTGCTCGCAGCAATAAGCTCCTCGGAGTAATTATCTATAAGGATACAGTGAGGCAGGATGCTGCTGAGACGCTGCGTCAATTAAGGCAGCTTGGTGTTAAGCACGTGGTGATGTTGACGGGGGATCACTCAGAAACGGCAAACGCTATTGCAGCTGAACTAGGAATGACCGACGTACGAGCGGATTGTCTACCCAAGGATAAGGTTGCCGCTGTAAGAGATTTTGAGCCTCGGCCGATTATGATGACAGGAGATGGCGTCAATGATGCACCGGTACTGGCGGCGAGTGATGTCGGTATCGCGATGGGTGCACGGGGGGCAACCGCGGCGAGTGAATCAGCAGATGTCGTCATCATGGTCGACCAATTATCGCGTCTCGTTAGCGCAATAAAAATTGCACGTCATACCGTATCAGTTGCCAAGAGAAGTGTATTGATTGGTATTGGCCTCAGCATCTTTTTGATGCTATTGGCGGCAACTGGGAGGATACCCGCTGTCGTCGGAGCATCTCTTCAGGAAGTCGTCGATGTAATTGTCATCCTGTATGCACTACGGGCACGTGCCGGCTCGCTAAATATCAGGGGGATGGTATAATCGTACCAATAGGCAGGAGATAGATTTACTGTGGCGCGATGGGATGAGATTGTCAGCACTGGTGATGTAGAGGATAGGAGGGGGGTATCGTCTGGTTTGTTGCTGGGCGGTGGAGGTGGTCTCGTCGCCCTACTCCTCACACTTGGTCTCAACTATATGGGGCTTAACGTGTCTCAGTCGACAGTGGAATCTGCTATTAGCACTGTCCAAACAATGAGAGCTGGTCAAGCAAAGCAGACAACCCAACCCGAGCAGTTTAGAGGAAACGATAGCTACGAAGTGTTTACGCGCAAGGTGCTGGGTTCGACAAATGATGTGTGGAGTGGGCTATTCTCCCAAAATAATTCGACCTACAAAAAACCGAGACTAGTGCTGTTTCGCCAGGCGACTCAGTCTGGGTGTGGAATAGCGACAACCGATATGGGGCCACATTTTTGTCCGCAAGATCAAACAATCTATCTTGATGAGACATTTTTTGATGAATTACGCACGCGGTTTGGAGCCGATACCGGTGACGTGGCGCAGGCGTATGTGATCGCCCATGAGGTTGGCCATAATGTTCAAAGCCAACTCGGCGTCTTTAATACCAAGGCATCAAAGACCCGTAGTGGTAGTATCGATGTCGAATTACAAGCCGATTGTTACGCTGGTATATGGGCCTATTCACAAGCGAAAAATGGCATCTTTGAGAATGGAGAAATTGATCAAGCCATCAGCGCGGCTTCTGCGGTTGGCGATGATCACATTCAAAAAGTTGAGGGTGTACAAATCAACCCCGAGACGTGGACACATGGCAGCAGTACAGAACGCGTCAACGCCTTCAAAAAAGGTTACACGAGTGGTCAACCCTCTCAATGCACGAATCTACAGTAGGCAAAATTACTCGTTATTGTCGTCAAGATTGACTTTGATGGTGACGTAGGTAGGAGCTTCGTTTGCGTGCTGGATGAGTGGCGCTTTACTGTCGACATCTCCGTAGACAATTGAATTGTGAATAGTACCACTCATCGTGCTAACGCGTAGGTAGTTGCCTTTTGCATTTTTATATTCTTGGGTGGGGTTAATAGAACCCTCATACTCAGTTTGTATGTAGGTGAAGCCAGCATTTTCAACCTTTTTTCTCAGATCACTCGCCGTATTTGTCGGCGTATCGTTGTGTCCATATTCGACGGTAGATGCGAATGTCCTGCCCTTGTCCCAGCTATAGACACGCTTGTCGCCAAATAAGTCGCTTCGGACGGCTCGATAGGAGCTATCGAGGCCAAGACTATCATAAATTGCAGTGATTTGATTGAGGCGGTCAGTGTGTTGTTTTGAAATAACCAGACGATCAATCAAATAAATGCTCATAGCAAGTGTCGAAAACAATACAAATACCAATATGACATACACCAAGAGGCTGCGTCGCAAGACAAAATGCGTTGGTGTTGTCTGGACATGCTTCTTTGGATGAAGAGATTTTTTTCTAACCATAAGCATAGTGTATCACAAAATCATGGTACCCCGCACGGGAGTCGAACCTGCAACCTTTGGTACCGGAAACCAATGCTCTATCCAGTTGAGCTAACGGGGCGTAGACAATTTTTTGTGGTACCCCGGGCAGGGGTCGAACCTGCGACCTTAGGCTTAGAAGTCCTCTGCTCTATCCAACTGAGCTACCGGGGCAAAAATGCTCAAAATCTGACAAAGATTGATCATCACCAGTTGGATAGAGCAAGTTGCACTATCTTTGCTGATGGCTCCCCAACTGAGCTATCGGGGCATAGGGTCATTATAACAAAAGAAAGCACATATCGTGAGATACATACTTTCTTTGGGGCGAATGATGGGGGTCGGTCACCTTGGGCGACCCCGCAAGTCAGTCAAATGAACAGAGCTCATTTGTGACATTGCCTTGCGGATTGCCGACGGGCAATCCTCACCCACGGCCTTGGGGCGTGAGTCCGTACCCACCTAATGTCACGCGCCCAAATAAAACACCCAGGACAAGCCCGGGTATTTTACTTGGGGCGAATGATGGGGGTCGAACCCACGGCCTCCGGAGCCACAATCCAGCGCTCTAACCGACTGAGCTACATCCGCCATATCTATATGCAGCGGTTGCTATTGTAGCAAAGAAACCCAGTTTTGTCATCTGTTATGTTTCTAGGCAAAGGGATTGTATTTTCGAGACGTTGGTTCAATGAAACTCTGACGTTGATAGGGGAGTTTTGCGGGAGCGGCGGGTGGTTTTGTTGCATTAAATCCTTGGCGAGCTGGTCTGACGATATCGATGCGGCTACTCTGCGGGGTCACCTGTTTTGGGAGTGGTCGCTCGCTGTATTGATCGTTCGACACCGTTTGTTCAAGAGATTGTTCTTGGGCAGAAACCTTTTTGTCGTGAGCTTCCGAGCGATATGTATGCAGTATACCCGCATCTCTATAGCTTCGAATGTGTTGACGATTCTTGTTGATCGCCTGTCTTTCGTTGAAAGTAAGATTGCGAGTAGTTCCAAAAGATTCCTGGGCAGAAGAGGTATCTGCCATCGTATTGCTATGAAAATGAGAGCTATCGTCTGATCCTAGAAATGATGCAAACCGTACCATGTCTTTATTATACGACACTCGACTGGTATACTGAGTACTGTTGCGAGTGTCGTACAGTGGCTAGTATGCAAGCCTTCCAAGCTCGAGACGCGAGTTCGATTCTCGCCACTCGCACCATGATAAGCACCGGACATGTCGTCCGGTTTTTATGTGCCTATTCCCAAATTGTTTCGATTTCAGCACCAATTTTATTCAGACGGTTTGCAATATCTTCATAGCCGCGGTTTATGCTATACACATCACGTAGCACAGATTTTCCAGGGGCGGCAAGCATGGCGAGTAATATGACAACGCTCGGACGAAGTGCAGCCGGAGCGGTGATATCAGCAGGTTTCCATTTGGTGGGACCAGCGATGTAGACACGGTGGGGGTCAACCATCTCGATCACTGCGTTGAGTTTACTGAGCTCGGTGAAGTAAATAGCGCGGTTTTCATATGTCCAGTCATGGACAAGTGTTCGGCCCTCTGCCACAGTTGCGCATAAGCCAAGAAATGGAAGATTGTCGATGTTTATACCCGGGAATGGCATGCAGTGCATTTTATCTTTTGGAGCATGTAAGACTGATTTTTTGAGTGATACGTCGACAAGTCGTGTGTGTCCATTTCGAGCGGGATACTCTTCGGTAGTAGAGAAGTTTAACCCCATCCCCCCTAACATTGCTAGTTCAAGTTCCATAAACTCGATCGGGACGCGTTTAATAGTTATTTCTGAGTTTGTGACGACACCTGCAGCGACGAAGCTCATAGCTTCAATCGGATCCTCAGAAGGGTAGTACTCAACTGCTTTATTAATAGATTTTAGGCCACGAATCTTTAAGACAGTAGTACCGATCCCATCGATTTTGACACCAAGTTTCTGAAGGAAAAAGCATACATCTTGCACCATATAGTTAGGACTTGCATTCCGGATAGTCACCTCCCCATTGTAAAGGGCTGCGGCCATAATGACATTTTCCGTGACAGTGTCACCACGCTCGGTGAGGACGATCGTTTTTCCCACCTCCCTTTTATGTGTCGTGGCGAGGTACGCATCAGAAGTGGCGACGACATGGAGGCCGAATGGTGCCAGTCCGGTCATGTGTGGCTCGACAGTCCTGGTCCCAATGCTGCACCCGCCAGCAAATGGTAGACTAAAGTGCGAATACTGATGAAGGAGTGGGCCGAGAAACATGATAACAGTACGCGTTCTTTTGGCTGCCTCTACATCCATGTTTTCGAGCTTGAGTCGCTTCGGCGGTGTAACTTCAAGATCGTTATTCTCGAGCCAACGACACTTTACTCCAATACTCTCTAAGACTTCAATGATACGGTTGACTTCTTCGATGCGCGCAACTCGACGTAGGGTAGTCTTGCCTTTATTGAGCAGTGTGGCACACAGGAGAGCCACCGCAGCATTCTTGCTGGTTTTTACCTCTATCGTACCCTTTAGTGTGTGGCCACCCGTAATATAAAAATTCGTTTTCCCTGAATTATTGATGCGCACAATTTCGCTTGAAAGTACTTCGCCAATCCGTGCAATCATCTCAAGACTGATATTTTGCCCACCTTTTTCTATCCGGTTGATGGCACTTTGGCTGGTGCCCAGTTCCGTGGCTAATTCTGCTTGTGTCAAACCTCTCGCTTGGCGAGTTTCCTGGATAAGCTTACCGATATTCCGGAGATATTTTGCGGTACCCATGTCATCAGCATATATCACACATGATATATATACAATAGTGATACAATATAGGCATGATCTAGCAACAAATCTCTTCAAATAACATCAATCTAAAGGGAGATAAACCAATGCAAGATGATATTGTTGCCGCACTTATTGCCGCAGAGGAACAGCGCCAAAAGGACGGACTCGAACTTATACCTAGTGAAAATTACGTCAGCCAAGATGTGTTACAGGCAATGGGGAGCGTGTTCACAAATAAATACTCGGAAGGGTATCCGGGTAAGCGATATTATGGCGGCCAGGAGTATACCGACAAAGTTGAATTGCTTGCTATCGAGAGGGCGAAAAAATTGTTTGGTGCTGACCATGCAAATGTCCAACCACACAGCGGCGCACAGGCAAACGAAGCCGTGTATTTCGCGTGGTTAGAGCCCGGCGATACCGTCCTGGCTATGGATTTGAGCCATGGGGGACACCTGACCCACGGAGCTGCTGTCACTCGGAGTGCCAAGCAGTACAACTTTGTCCGCTATAAGATGAAAAATGTAGAAACTGGCGAAATTGATTATGATGAGTTGCGCCGTCTTGCACGTGAGCATAAGCCAAAACTGATTATGGCTGGTTTTAGCGCGTATCCACGAGAACTAGATTATGCGAAGTTTGCAGAGATTGGGGCTGAAGTTGGTGCCTTGATGGTGGCGGACATGTCGCACATTGCTGGCTTGATTGTCGGAGGAGTCGCAAAAAACCCATTTGACTATGGCTTTCACGTAATTACAACGACTACTCACAAAACACTGCGTGGTCCGCGCGGCGGGATGATTTTGAGCCGTGGTGTGGTAGGCAATCCTCTGCGTGCACCCGAAAAAACGATCGAAAATATTCCGACATTGATTGATCGGGCGGTGTTTCCAGGTACTCAGGGCGGCCCTCTCATGCACGTAATTGCGGCCAAAGCAGTCGCATTTGGTGAAGCACTTCGTCCGGAGTTTCGTGATTATGCGGCGCAGATCGTGAAGAATGCGGCGGTACTTGCAAGTGAGCTTCAAGCGCGCGGTTTCAAATTAGTCACAGGTGGCACGAGTAACCACCTAATTTTGGCTGATGTATATAAAAGTTTTGGTGTCGATGGAGGCGTTGTCGAGGAAGCTCTCGACAAGATCGGACTAACACTCAATAAAAATGCCGTACCAGATGACCCGCTGCCGCCGTTTCGTCCTAGCGGTATCAGACTTGGTACACCCGCAATGACAACAAGAGGGTTGAAGGAAAACCACATGTCACAGATCGCAGAGTGGATGAAGCAAGCGGTCGAAAGTCGAGACGACGAAACGGCACTTGCGCATATGCGTGAGGAAGTAAAAGCATTCCTTGTCCAATTCAACTAGATTACGCTTTGTATTGGCGAGCTCCTTTCGTACAATAACAGTAGTTATGAAGAGAGTTTTTACTAAACCTAGTCAAATAAGACGGGGCTCTGGTCTATTGCTGGTTGCTGTCAGTGTGGCCGCGTTGTTTGTTTCGCAAGTTCCCGCAAGTGCTAACAGGGTTATGACAAACTGGGTCACGTCGCCACAAATTTCTCACGAGTATATGACCGAGCAGCAGACAGAGCCATGCATCAAGTCAATATGGTCTATTGAAACAGATCCACATCAACAGTATCCAGACCCTACCGAGAGTGATCCACACGAGATGTGTGTGTATCATGGAAATGGCTATGTATACGCACATTACGGAAGGCATTATGGTGTAAATCCTATTATATAGTGAAGCGGGGCTTGCTGTAGCCATCGGAGAAAATATTTCAAGGGGCATATTGACACCAGTAAATATCTAAATGTCGACGTCGTCTATCAAACGAGGTATAGGGACATGTTATTTACCGGTTGGTCAGAAACATATTCTGGAAAATATGTGTTCCGAATCAAAGACTTTCCTAGCAGGCTAGTATATGATCATGACTACCGTTCGTATACTATGACTGGTCAGGTTGATAGGCTTGCTTTTGATTTCTCGGGCGGACGACCGGCAGAATACGGGTTCGGTATTTCCAAAAACGGACGTTGGCTCATTGTCGCCGGAACAGATATTGCAGTTCGTTATGACCTTGATAATGATACTCAGCAACAGGTTGGCAGAAAAGTATTTT
>OFRO01000073.1_pt1 | contig 35517 bp, 43 predicted proteins | sample 1543091 | NCBI WGS metagenome assembly OFRO01 (sample SAMN07774217, study PRJEB24372) | wastewater metagenome | isolation source: Exp Tend NO 10WW | collected 2016-02
CACCGCAGTCGACCGCCGCTGGCTTTTCCACGTCCGCGAAGACCTGCGCGACTTCGCCCGCGATCAGTCCTGCGTCGCCTGTGGCGCGCGCGATGGAACAAAGTTTTGTGCATCATGCTTGCAATGGCGACCGCGTGAGCAATTCACGAAGAACGCCACCGCGCCTGACGGTCTGTATTCAAAATGCCGAGAGTGCAAGTCTGCGTCAGCGAAGACCTATTACAAGAGGAATCGCGACACCATCATCCGCAGAGTCGTTGCCGGTCAGCGCACCGAGCATGGTCGGGTTTTGCTCAAGAAACGTATTAGATCGTATTGGGATCGGCACCCAGAGAAACGCGCAGCACACGACGCAGTTCGCGAAGCGAAACGAGCCGGGACGCTGACAAAGCTTCCGTGTGAAATCTGCGGATCACCCAGAACGGACGCTCATCATGACGACTACAGCAAACCGCTCGTAGTGCGGTGGCTTTGTCGTAAGCACCACAGAGATCACCACAATGCCACTACCTGATTTTCGCGAGTTTGCGCGCGGGCAGTCTTGTGTAGCTTGCGGTGCCAATGATGGAACCATAGTCCTTGCCCATTATATGGGTCCTCGCCGTCACAGCTACGGCGGCGGCATAGGCCACAAGGGACACGACGCGGTCGGTGCGCATTTGTGCGCGCGCTGTCACACGGACATGGACACCAACCTGCGCGACAAGGCGAAGCGCTGGGAGGCGAGCGAGGTATTCCTGCACTACTGCGCACTAACCTGGATTCGCGTATGCGACGCGCTGGCGCAGAGGCGGGCGGCGTGAACATCGACCTTCACATCGCCCGCGTCTACATCGCCGAAGCGCGACGCCGTCGCGGGCAGCGGTTTGCGCACACGCTGCTGCTGTGGGCGGCGAATGCCCGCAAGCGCGCCATGAGCGAGCCGAAGCAGCGCGATCTGTTCGAGAGGCCCGCAGCATGACCAAGCAACGCACCCGCAATCTGGAAATGGTGTTCGGCCTGACTGTCGAGGCCAACACCTACAGCCGCACGGTCATCGTGAGAACCGGCTCGTGGTCCGGCAGCACGATCAACCGCATGACCGGCGAGTTATCGGTCTACTGCGCGGTGCGACTGGTTCGCGACCTGCGCCGCGCACTGCGCAAGATTCGTGACGAGGAAACTGCGCGGCTGAATCAGGCGGTGCAGAGTGCAGAAGGAGACCTATGAGCAACCCCAACGATCCGGCGTATCCGACAATGAGCCGTGGCGGCATGACCATCCGCCAGCAGTTCGTGATGGCGGCAATGCAGGGGCTGTGCGCGAATAGGAGACTAAAAACATGGGCGTAGCGCAATACAATCGAGGAACTAAAGCGATCCAAGTTGATATTGATCGCACCGAGCGGCCTGCGGAATTTGCGTTCATGGACGATTTGAATGCCGTCCCAAAGACCGCTAACGCACACAGGCCATTTGGAGATGTGCACTTCGTTCCGGGCCACCGTGGTTGGTGGGCAGAATGCCCGGTTACTGGGTATGGATTCTGGTTTCGCGCGCTTCGCACAGCAGTGGCTGCGTTCCGGGTGGAAGTGTATGCCCGGAAGGGAGCTGCGTGGATCGCGCGGCCGGCAGGCAATGTATGAACGACGGCACCACTATCAGCACCTTCCAGCTTTTGCGCTCGCCAGCGTGCATGAAATGGGAAAGGGCAGAGACATGAGCACCCCCAACGACCCGATGTATCCGGGAATGACCCACATCGGCATGACCATCCGCCAGCGCTTCGTGATGGCGGCGATGCAGGGGCTGTGCGCGCGTAGTTCCGGGCTCGGCTTCTCCGAAACGATCAAGTCCGCGATCGAGATCGCCGACGCCGCGCTGGCCGAGGAAGCAAAGACGAGGGGAGAGGCGTGACCACTCGCGCTGAACGTCGTGCACAAAAGGAGCGCAACCTTGCGCGATGGGTGCGCCGCCTGCGTTCATGGGGCATTGTCAGTGACAAGCTCGCGCGTCGATACGCAGCGCACGGCGCGCTGTGCTCATGTCCGATATGCGGGAATCCACGACGACACTTCGACGCCTTGACGATTCAAGAACTCAAAGCGAACGAGGAAGCAAGGACGAGGAGCAAGACATGAGCACCACTGTCAAATTCTCTGTTGCCATCATCCGCTGCGCTGATTGCGGGCGACGCGGCATTAGCTTGGATGATGCTAGCGGATGCGGAACGCGCATCACGCATCACAAATGTTCCGGCGCTTGGGATACCGAGATTTCCATACCGCTGATGAAAGCGGAGTGGTCCAATCTCATCGAGGAAGCACAACACATCGAGGCTACGCTATGAGCACCTGGATACCGATATCAGAGCGCTTACCGACGCGCGAGGATGCGGACGAGCTGGGCGAGGTCGTTTGGAAGTGGGCGCATGGTGGAAAGAGCTCGGCCCGCTTCAACTCGCATCCCGAAGATGCCGTCGCATGGCTTCCGCTCCCTCGCTACACGCCGCCGAAGCCGGGGCCGACTGACACCGAGTGCGCAAACATCCTGCACTACAGCGCACTGGCCTGTGCGAATCACCTCGATCCGAAAGACGACGTGCCGCGCTCAGAACAATTCGCGATGGTACGCCGCTGGTTCGCCGACGTGACGGCGCGGATCGAGAGGGAGGAGGGGAAATGAGCGACCAATTCTGGGTAGTCTGGGCCGAAAATGGCGGCACGCCTGTCGTGCAGCACCCCAACGAAGCATCGGCGACATTCGAGGCCGAGCGCCTTGCGCGCCTTAATCCTGATAAGCGCTTCTATGTGCTTGAAGCAATCGGGCTGCGCTGCGTCACCAACATGATGCGCGTCGATCTGCGTGGTAACGAGGTGCCGTTTTGAACGTCTTCCGTGAGCCGACGAGCGAGTTGCCGATGCCGAATGAAATTCGGCTCGGTGCGCGACGCGATTGGCTCGGGTTGAGAGGCTCCGTGTGGACCGTCGATGAGGCCGAACTCCTGCTCGAAGTGCTGCTCGACATCTGCCCCAACGCGAAAGCGCTGGCGCACAACTGGTTGCTCGATGAACAGAAGCGCGAGCACATGAAGGGCGCGAAGCCGTGAGCATCTGCCCGCACTGCGCGCCCTATGACGTTGTGTCAATATAGGAGGGACTATGAGTGATATGACGGACGATTTGGACTGGGGGGATTTTGACGAGGACGAGATGAATAAAATCACCTGTAAATACTGCGGCAAGAGAGGCCTCTACTGGTACTTTTCTACCACTAAGAATGGCTGGGAGTTGCACGACACAGGCGCAGAAGTACATCTTTGTCGCACAAAGAAAAGGTTTCGTTCAGCGCAGGAGGAACTCGCGCGCACACCGCCTCAAGGACAGGGGGAGAAGCGGACGTGAGTAACAATGAGGAAATCTTACAAATGATTGAAGACTGTGAACGCCGCGACGAGCGCATGTCTGAATGGGAACAAAAATTCATTGACTCACTCAGTCATCAACTCACCAAGGGAAGAGCTTTATCTACCAAGCAAGAAGAAATTCTTACTCGTATTTGGGAGAATGTAACTTGAATCACATCAGCGTTCCTGTCGAGTCCATCCACATAGGCGAGCGCCAGCGTCGAGATGTACCGGAAGCTCACATTAAAGAGCTCGCCCAGGACATTCTTACGTCTGGCCTCATTCACGCTATTACTATCGACGAGAACTTCGAGCTCTGCGCAGGTTATTGTCGCCTCAATGCCATACGCATCATCACGGAACCTTACTACTACGCGGGGGAACTCATCCCCGCCGGCATGATTCCCTGCGTTGTAACGCATCACAAGGATGAGGCCGCGCTCTTCCGCCTCGAACTCATGGAGAACCTCCGGCGGAAGAACCTTTCCCCCGTGGACGAGGCTCGTGCCGTGACCGCCCTCCATCACATGCTGCAGGCAGAGCATGGCCCGGAGTGGGCAAAGGCCGATAGCGGGAAGGAGATAGCGAAGCTTCGAGGGCTCGAGATCTCCCGCGAAGCTTCTCGCGATGCGGTCGGCGATGCCCTTATTATCCACGCGATGTCGAATGATCCTGATGTAGCGAAGGCCAAGAGCAGGAGCGAGGCTTTCAAAATTGCGAAGAAGAAGCTCGAGGCTCAGCTCATGACGAGCCTCGGGGAGCTCACAAGAGTCGATTCCAAAACCCTACACATCCTCCAGGGGGATTGCGTTGAGGTTATGAAGTCCCTCCCCGACGCTACATTTTCCGGCATCGTCTGCGATCCCCCATATGGAATCGACGCTCACAAGTTCGGCGAGCAAACGATGCAGGGGGGTGAGCACGAGTACGAGGATTCTCGCGAGCGAGCGATGGACATTGTAACTCACATTATCGGCGAGGCCGCTCGCCTTTGCAAGCCCGACGCGCATCTCTACATCTTCTTCGATCTCCGCAACCTTGCACACCTTACAGACATCGCCCGCTCTTACGGGTTCACCCCCTTTGCCACCCCTTTGATTTGGCATAAGCCAGGCCTTGGCCACGCCCCGCAACCGGGATTCTTTGGCCGTCGATACGAGACCATCTTCTTCTGCCAACGTGGTAATCGTAAGCTTACGAAATCCCGCAGCGACGTGTTTGAATTCCCATCTGTCAAGGATAAAATCCATGCAGCCCAAAAACCTGTCGAGCTCCTTACTGAGCTACTTAGCCTTTCTTATTTCCCTGGTGAACATGTGCTCGATCCTTGCGCTGGTTCGGGCTCTATATTCGCTGCAGCAAAAGCTGCCGGCCTGCACGCCACCGGGATTGAATTAAGCGAGAAATACTACAACATCTGCAAGGTTAAAATTGAGGAGCTCTCATGATTAAGGTACCCGCGGTCGGACCTCAACCCGCGGACATTTTGCTCGTAGGGGAAGCCCCCGGCAAATCCGAAGAAGAACACGTTAAGCCTTTCGTCGGGAGCTCCGGGGGAGAACTTACAAAGATGCTTAATGAAGCTGGCATCCTCCGCACGGAATGCCGGGTTACTAACGTCTGCAAGTACCGTCCCCCAGGAAACAAGATAGACTATTGGTTTCCCGAGAAGAAGAAAGACATTCAGCCTCATTTCGTTAAGGTCTTTGATCGTTTCGTAGACCCCCGCATCGCCGAGGGAGTTGAGGAACTCCGCCTCGAGATCGAGGCCACAAAGCCCAAGGTCATCGTGCCTCTTGGCAACGTTCCCCTTTGGGCTCTTACCGGCAACGTCGGTATTACCAAGTGGCGTTCGAGCTTACTCACTACTCGCGAAGGTTTTCCTCATGCTAAAGTCATTCCGACGATTCATCCAGCGGCGATTCTTCGTAAGTGGGACTGGCGCTTCCTTGCGGTCCACGATTTACGTCGAGTTGCAGCGCACCGAAGCAGCTACAACTACGAATTTCCCGCGAGGAACTTCATCATCAACCCAAGTTATGAAGTTGTCATCAGTACACTCCAAGCTCTGCTGCTTCGATTACACCAAGGAGAATGTCGTCTTGCGGTGGACATCGAGACGACGCGACGACATATTGCCTGCATTGGAATTGCTTGGTCTAAATCCGATGCAATGTGCATTCCACTCGTCAGCATGGCAAAGCCCGAAGGATACTTTTCGCTGGCGGAGGAGACCAACATCGTCCTGCTATTGCGAGAGGTACTCACTCACCCGAACGCGCGATGTATTGGACAGAACTGGCAATACGATTACCAATATATAGCGAAGTTTTGGGGGTTCGAAGTGAACCTCTGGCTCGACATCATGAGCGAGCACCACGTACAATTTCCAGGATTACCCAAGGGCCTCGATTTCCAATCCAGTCTCTATCTCGAGCACCACGTCTACTGGAAGGACGAGGGCAAGGAGATGGGCAAGGGGGACGAGCTTACCTGGTGGAAGTATAATTGCCAGGACTGCGTTGCGACCTATGAAATCGCCGAGGTACTCATCGCCAACCGCAACGTGCGGCCATTACGGGGGACTTCTTACGGCACCCCCAATGATATTCAACAGAAGCTATCGGCCCCCATTGCCCGTGCTACGCGCCGTGGCGTGAAGTTAAACCATGAGCTACGCCGAAGCATGGCGTTCATGCTGCAAGAAAACCTACGGGAAGCCGAGAGCTGGATCAACGAAGTCGTGGGGTTTCCCATTAACTGCCGATCCCCTCAGCAGCTTCAGCGGCTTTTCTACGAGGACTTTCGCCAGCCCAAGATTCTCAACCGCAAAACTAAAAAGCCTACAACAGATGAAAAGGCGTTGGAAACTATCGCGAAGCGAACCCTCGCGTTGAGGCCTCTATGTCAGGCCATTAACCACGTTCGATCCCTCAGCAATTCCATCGCCGTATGCCTACAACCCACTGACATGGATGGTCGATTCCGCTGTCAGTACACTATTCCAGGGACAGAGACCTTCCGCTTCGCGAGCTCATCCGACCCCTTTGGCTATGGGACAAACGCCCAGAACCTAACCTCCGGTAAGGAAAAGGATAAGGACTTCCCCTTACCGAACCTGCGGAAATTGTTGATCCCCGACTCAGGGTTTGTTATGGGGGAGTTCGACATCCCGCAGGCCGACGCCCGCGTGGTCGCCTGGGAAGCAGAAGACGAGGGGCTTATAGAGATCTTCCTCGACCCCTCGCGGGATCTACATTCCGAGAACTGCGAAGTCATCTTTGGCAAGCCCCCACGAAACAAAGAGGACATTAACAGGTACTACGCAAAACAGGGAGTTCACCTTACAAACTATGGGGGGAACAGCAGGGTGCTTGCAATGGCCCTGGGAATCACAGTGCATGAAGCCGACCACTTTCAATCCCGCTGGTTTCAAGTACACCCTAACATTAAGAAGTGGCACAACCAAGTTCTACATCAGCTCGTCACTCGCCGCTACGTCGAAAACATCTTTGGCTACCGCAGGTTCTATTTCGATCGCATTGAGGAAGTTCTGAAAGAAGCTCTCGCGTGGATACCTCAATCCACCGTAGCAATCGTAACTAACCTTGGTATTATTGCGGCGACGGAGGATGAAGAACTCTCTCGTGAAAACCTACAGCTACTACTCCAGACCCACGACTCCAGCAACTTCCAGTGGCCCATGCTGTCCTCCAACAAGATCCTCCCACGGCTACGAGAAAAATTAACTATCACGGTGCCGTACCCAAAACCCCTTTTGTTCCAACCCGGAGTTAAACTCAGTGATAAAAGTTGGGGTGAGTGTGTTGATGTAAAAGATATCAAGTAAATTCTCATTCTTGATATCATCTTCGGGAGTCCGCTTTGCGTAAAAAGCCCAATTGGATTAAGACCTACATGCAGTACTCGAGCTTTTCCGAGGCTCCAGACAAGATGCACTTTTGGGTTGCCGTCAGTACCATCGCGGGAGCCCTTCGCCGGAGAGTCTGGATAGACCAAGGGTACTTCCAGTGGACGCCGAACTTCTACATTATACTCGTAGCTCCTCCTGGGATCGTCTCAAAATCCACAACACTCAGCATCGGGATGAACCTCCTCCGCCAGCTCGAGGGAATCAAGTTTGGCCCCGACGCTGTAACCTGGCAGGCGTTAACGCAGGCGCTCGCGGATGCCAACGAGGGAGTTCTTATGGCGGATGGGACTTACCATCCTATGTCCTGCATCACCATAGCGTCTTCTGAGTTCGGCACCTTCCTCAACCCGAACGACCGTGAGATGGTAGACGTGCTTGTATCCCTTTGGGATGGGCAGCTGGGGGTTTGGGAGAAACGCACCAAGACCCAGGGCTCCGACAGGATTGAAAATCCTTGGATCAACATCGCAGCCTGCACCACCCCCGGCTGGATCGCCGGAAACTTTCCCGAGTACCTCATCGGGGGAGGCTTTACCTCCCGCTGCGTTTTCGTTTACGGGAAGCAAAAGCGGCGACTCATCGCGTATCCTTCCGCGGTCCTTCCCCCCGAGTTTGAGCAGTTACAAAAAGATCTCGTCCACGACCTGGAGGCAATCTCCCTCCTTCGCGGAGCTTACCACCTCACTCCTCAGGCAATCGAGTGGGGCACCGCGTGGTATGAAAATCACTATAACAATCGCCCCAAGCATCTTGACAACGAGCGGTTCGCAGGCTATCTCGCGCGCAAGCAAACCCACATACATAAGCTCGCCATCGTGTTGAGTGCATCTGAAAAGGACGACCTCATTATCACGAAGGATAACCTCGAGGTGGCAAGTCAGATCGTCACGGGGCTCGAGGCCGACATGCCCGAGGTCTTCAGCCTCATCGGTATGCAGGGGCAAGCTAAGTTTGGCAACACCATCGTATCTATCGTAGGCTCTTACGGAAAGATAGAGCAAAACAAATTGTTCCAGCTTTGCTTCACCACGATGAGCTACAGGGATTTCCAAGAATCTCTAAACGCAAGCATCGTCGCCGGGCACGTCAAAGCCTATAATGACCGTGGAACTGTTTGGCTCGTAAGAGTTTACGAGGAGCCCGCTACGGAAGCCCCGCCGGAGGCTTCACATGGGTAAGACAACGAAGGATATCTTCCTCCGCCTCTCGATTTCCTGCGGCTATTGCTGTGCCTACAGTTTCATCCGCGGGAACGCCCAGATTCGCACGGGGCTCTTAGCCGCTACCCTTGGCATCGAGCCTCGTACACTTCGTAAGTGGCGTCGCGCTTTTAAAACTCAGGTTCTGACACCCTGTCCCGACTGTCCCCCCAAGGGTCGGGATATTCTTCTTCGACAGCTTTCTGCAAGCGACGCATCTTTCGTTCCTGGACCACACCTAAGTCGCCGTAAGCGCGCTTCTTAATATACTCCCGCGCGGAGGACCTGATCGTGCTCGTCGAAATCCCCATCTCCGGCATGGGAACCTGTTTATTATACTCCCGGATTCTATCCAGCACGTCGGCTCTAGCCTCTCTATCCTCTGTGTAGAACGCCCAATTATGCTGCTGTAGAAGTTCCGTCTGCAGGGTTTTGTAGTATCGAATCTGATCCTGCACGGCGATGTGCCGCTCCCAGCCTAGGCTCAGTCTCGTTGGCATAAATCCTAACCCTTGCCCAATAAGCTCTAACTTCGCTCTTGTATCAAAGGGCTCAAAATCCGCAATCGTGGCCCCCGAAGCTGAGGTCTCTCGACCTCTTACTGCGAGCCTCACAGCTTTACTTACATTCACAGCTGATGCCATTGGGAACATTCTCTCCGCCCGCTTCCACATGTCTGGATCTTTAGAGAACAGTCCCCTATAGATATCTTCTACAAGGTTACCGCTTGCCCCAGAGGCACTCGTCATTGCCGCCATAAACGAGGCTTCCGGCGAGCTCGTCATCATCATCTCAGGGATTTCCGTCAGGGGGAATATATTTCCCATTCCGAGCGAGGCACTGAGATCAAACCGAGGAATGGGTATCCCCGCCATCTCGCCTACGTGGCCCATGCCAAAGGAGTTTTGGCTTATCCCGTGGAGAATAAGGTCTGGGTTTGCCCCCAGGTCATTAAGCATCACCCGCAGCTCATGCTGAATATCTACCTTCGGGTTCGAGGAGCCTAGCTGTTTCTTCAGCATAGACATCGCAAAGTTGGCAAGCTCTTCTAGATCCTCTGCCCCAGGCAGTCCCATAACACCCGCGAGCAACAGCATCATTAGCCAATATCTACGAGCCCCTTTATCCTTTACGGCAAAGTATACAGAGTTCTGTAGGAAGTTCGCGAAGAGCAGGGCCACCGATTTCTTCCCCCGCATAAACTCCGGGCGGTTCCACCGCGCGTTCTCGTAGTTCGCCGTATAGTTCGCTTCCTTCGCCGCGAGCACAGCTTTTTTATGGTTCTTACTTTTTTCGTATTCGAGCTCATAGGCTGCTGTCGCAGTGATGTACCTGTTTATCTTCTCTACAAGGTGAAATGGAAGGGCACTATATTTGCTGAAGTTGTGCCAAAGCCTGCGAGCCCCGGCAACCTGTAATCCTCTATCTAGATTATTCTCGCTTGCAGCAATGGCAAGTTCTGTCGCAAGGCTTTGATCTATCCAGCCTTCATGTAGTGCTTGTGCATACATAAGTCCTAATCGACGCTTACTGTCTGATATGTTTTCATTAGCAATCTTTTGATTATTTAAAAATTGTTTTTTAGTAAGCTCTTTAATTTTTGCAACATTCTGAAAAATGTTGACAGTACTTTCACTATCAAAATATTCGTCTGATTCAGTTACATAAATGCCATCATAACCTAAAGCTTGAGCTCCTCTATATAAACCAAGACTTTCTGATTGTTTTTGTTCAATAATAGAGTAATCTTTTTCTTCAAGTAGCTGTTGAATATTACTTACAATTTCTTCTGTAGGAGATAATTCTTTTACGCTAAAAAGAGCCCCCCTTCCTCCAGACAAAGTTCCTCTATCTCCAGCAAGTTCTAATTCAAGAGTTTTTTCTAAAATTTGCTTATAAACTTCTGGTACTGGGTCTGCAATATTAAGATTACTTAAATCATAATATCTAACGTCTTTTGTTTTTTGTAAGTCATTCCAAAAGTCAATAGCGCCAGCATCTGTTGCAAAGTGTGCAGCAGTTTCTATAGACCCTACACGAACAGTGTATGTAAGTTTCTTTTTCCAATAAGCCTTATCAGATAATTTTATCCCGCTTACATATCTATCTCTATTCCTAAACCAATCCTGCAACACGTAGGTTGCTTTTGTAAGGGCTCTCACAGCAGCTACATCCCCATGCCGTGCGGCTAAGAACGGGTATACTACCTGCGGTATTTGCACAAGGTTTACTACAGTGCTCTTGATATTGAATCCTAGATACATTACAAACCCCACACCTCGTAATGCAGCAAGCTCGTTTGCAGGATTCATAATATACGAAAAATGCCTTCGCAACCAGTGGACCATCTCCTGCCGATTTTGGCTTCGCCCGCCAATCTCCTTAATAATTTCTACACTTTCCTGCATACTGTTAATTGCGTCCTGCATATCCCCAGCGTATTTCACGCGGGCAATATGCCCCGCGCTGGAACTCATATAGAAAGCAAAGCTCCTTCGCGCATCCTCGCTATATCCTAAAATCCCCTTCTTCTTCAGAAACTGTTTGCGGAAGTTCTTAAACGGAATAGTCTCCGTCATTGCCTTATCAAACACTTCCTGCATTTCAGGGGTAAGCTCCTTCGTTGCCTCTAGCTTATTTCGCAGGGCCTTAATAAGCGCCCGCGGCATACCTTGGATAACGAAATCCGTTTCCTTCATCACTCCAGCAGATATTGCCGCCTTTGTCCCCAGCTCCGCTCGAATCGTCGTCTCGGCTTCATCACGGGCTTGCTCAGTTTCAAAGGAAGGAAAGGATATAAGCTGCCCCTTTTTGAATTTCTCTCCATTGTAGGTGAGATCTTCTTTCGCCCTCGCCGTGATAGTATACTTACCAAAGCGAATAAAGGGGTAGTACCCTTTCGCCTTCATCACATCAAAGTCCTCGTTGATCTGCTTAAGATCAGCAGCGAGAACTTCTTCATTCGAGTAGTTCGTTCTCGTAGTCTCTTGCAGCGCCGTAGCCCGCATTTCTTCGAGAACGAAATCTAACTGCTCTCGTATCTGCGTGTAGACTTGCAGCCCATCCCCGTTGAGCTTTGCTGAGAGGATCTGCGGGGGAAGCCTTTTCTTACTTAGGGCCTCCTCATAAAGTACATCGCTTAATTGACTCTGTTCCACCTTACCAAGGCTGCGCCAATTTTCCAGCACCTCGTTTGCACGAGCCTGAAAATTCCGTTGATATGCCGCCCAGTTTTCCACGGGCGTTAGATACATCTGCCACTGCGGGATATGGCTATGCTCCTTTGCCAGCTGCAGCAAGTTGAGCCCCCACTGCATTCCCTTATTCCATCGGTCGAGATGATGCTGTACCCCCGCGAAAGTCTCAGGATCTAACCCCGAAACGGAGCCTCGCAGCGCGGAGATTATATCCGAGCTTCCGCCAGCTTGTGCCAGGTCTAGCGCGTGCTGAGCCTTATACGCTAGGGACTGCTGCTCCAGCAACCTATACCAATTCCCACCATACTGATTTTGCGCGTATGACGGAAGGAGCTTAAACATATCTTGATAAAGATCTAGCACTGAATCAAAGAACTTATTCTCTACGCCAAGGGCCTTGATTCCCCCCTGGGAGGCATACCGCGAGAGCGCCTCCGCAAAGAACTCATCAAAATTAAGTAGGTACTCTACGTGCCTTCGCGTTTCCTTCGATACCGACGGCAGCGTTTTTAAGGGGTCTAGAACAGTTCGCGCCCTTTTTCTTCTTTCAGATATGCCAAGCTCCCCTGTAGCCGAGATGTAATCATACGCTGTGTTATCCCCATTTACTGAGGAAAGCGCTGCATGATAATCTTCTACAAGGGTTGAGAATATCCTATAAGCTTTTCGCTTTTCAATGGGGTCTGGATTATCATAGATATCGTCGAGGAGTTTTTGCAGCTGTCTCATAGCCACAGCATGCCCCAACTCATGATTTAAGGTGGAGAACACCTGCTGATGGAGTTTCGTTTTCTCCAGCGAGAGTTTCCTATTTACATAGATCTCGTCAATAATATGCTCGAGATCAATAAACAGAGCCCCTACATCCACGAGTTCCTCTGGCTTCGCGGGGTCGATGTTAGCGTTTACAATCTTAGACATGTACCCCAGGGGAACCTCAGTGCCTTTTTTCTCTATTCTCTTTTTTTCCTTCGCCGATAGCACTGGCGTAACTATCATCATTTCATCGTTGAAGAACACCTTTTGAAAGGCCGCGACGTAATCCTTAACCTCCAGTAAGAGTTTCTTTCCTATACGCTGTTTTGCCAGCAAGGCAATTCTTGCATCTTTCGAGGTCTGCAAAAACGCCTGTTTTCCCGCGAGGTCTATAGGCGCTAGCGTAGTATCCTGTACCTCAGTTTCCAATCTAGCAATCTGTTTCGTCAGGGCCTCGATAGAATCTTTATAGTAGTCTAGCTCCGTTGTAACTACAGGCGTAACGGCTAAAGCCTGCAGTATCGTATAGCCACTACCATCTTCTTTCTTAGGCAAGCCTTTTTCTACTTGCGGGTCCACCGCCATGTCAAGGTAGCTTCTTATAACCTCTGCCTTTTGAGGCCCAAAGGCAACCTCATCCCAGGGGAATCCGCGGGGGATCTGGCGCCTAACATCTATAAAGGGATTCACCACCGGGGGAGTTTCTAAGAATTTGGCCGTATCAGCACTTTCTTGCCCAGGCAGCACCCCCTTGTCTAAGGCAAGCTGCTCCCCCCTCTCCATAATGTGATCGTAGGCTTTCTTTTCTAACTCCCGTAGTGCCAGTAGATCTCCCACGGGGGTAAAGGGACCAGCGATATCATTAATCCAAGCCATCGGGTCGTTCAGCCGCTCTTGCCGCTGGGCCTCAAGCTCCTTAAGAAGTCTACTTCTTTCGTAGCTCCTCGTCTTTCCCAACCCCCAACCAAAGGAGGAGCCTACCACACCTCCCGTAGCCATACTGGCTAAGAGATTCTCATCGAGACTTCTCGTTGGGTCATAGCCTGCGAAATCTCGCGCAACCCAATTTCCTCCAATTGTTTGCGTGCCTTCCTGTAGTACTTCTGTGAGTCCCCCGCGGATCGCCTCACCAATAACCGTGGGATTATCGTTGCTGTTGAAGCGTTTAATGTGCTCCGCTAATCTTCCCCCCGTGATCTTATTCAGCTTGCCCAAAAAGTAAGCGCCTGGCACAGCTTCAGTAAGTCCAAAGGCGGCTCCGCCAAGGAAAGCCAGCGGGGCTTGCTCCGGCGTAGCCCCCATGAGGATAGACTCCTCAAACTGCGAACTAGCCCCCGCAGAAGATCCGAGAAGCGCCGTACCTAACAGCACGGGAACTTTAGCCGCTTGTAAAGCAAGTCCCCCGCCGAGGAAAGCTACGGCTGATCCCATAGCTTCTGGAGTTTGCTCCCACCAATGATCAGTTTCTGGGGGGGCCGGGAGATACCTTTCTCCCTTTAAGATTAAATCCTTAAGCCCCACGGCCGCACTTGCAATCGCTGGCTTATCCCAACCATATTCGTAGGGAGCTCCCGTGGTCGCAATCGCGAGGGATTCCACGGCCTCCCCAGGGGCTTTCAAGGAGGACGCTGCGGTTCTTATGGCACTGCGAACGACCCTCGCTACAGGGGAGTTGATAACTCCCTCGCGGTAGTCGTTCATGTAGTTCAGGATCTTATTATCCTTATCGAACTGAGAGGGCTTATCGAGGCTGGAATCAAGCTCGGGGGCGAGCTGCAGAACCAACTTGCCAAGGGGACCATCACTCGGGTTAGGTCTAGCAGCAAGCTGTTCAAGGGGACTAACAGCTGCAGGAGGACTTACAGTAGGAGTCCCGCTTGACACCGCTGGTGGTGTTTGTACCAATGTTTCCAGTGGACTCGCGGAGGGACTTTCAGTTGACTGCTGGTTCGGCTCGCGAAGCAGCTCGTCGAATGTTGCCATGATTTAGTATCCGTAAAGTGAAGGATCAGCTCCCTCAGCAATAAGAGCCGAGCGGATTTGTTCTGGAGGAATATTTCGATTTTTGGCCTGCTGCACAAGGGCCTGGATTCGCGGGTCAAGAATTCTTATATCTGTAGTGGGGTTTGTCGGGTCTCCCCCAGATCGTACTGGTCCTTGTGAGGCAACGTCAATACGGCTTAACTCCATAGTTTCTTTAATCGCATCATCCAGCAAGCCTCTTGCTGTCGCTGGGTCAAGCGGTTTTCCAAGGTTCCCAATATCAGCCTGCCAAGCTCGAAGCTTTTCTGTATAGAGTGCTTGAGCTAACTCCCCAGGAGTCTTTACAGCCTTCTGCAGGTCAAGAACTTCCACGGCTCTCGCATCTGCTGCAACTTTATCAAGCCCATCAGCTTGATATTTTCGCGAAAGCATTTCGATTTTTTGGATGTCTTGAGGTTGCCGCCCACCGCCAGCCCCTCCCCTTGCGCCTCCTGGTCTATCCCTATCGAGGTATCTCGATTCCGCATCCTGCCTTCTCGCTTGCGCCCTTTTAAGCTCTACCTCAGCTCTCGCTCCTTCCCCCGCACGGGCCTCTGCGTTCGCGACTCGCGTCTCCATAACAGGTCGCTGACCCTTTGCGTACTCTGCCTCTTCAGCCTCACGAGCTCGCCTCTCTTTCGAGGCCGTCGTCTGCTCCCCGGTCGCCTCAACATAGGCCCCGGTAGTACGCTCAGCTCTCTGCGCCTCCCGCTCCCGAGCAGCTTCCGCAGCCTGCTGCGTTCGAAGTTGCTGCAGCGACATTACTCCTGTGCTAAGGGCATTCGCCGCAACGTCGCCGAAGTTCTGCCCGTAGCCGGGGGTCCGCATCATCTGCGTCCCCGTAAGAATGAGAGCCTGGCGGAAATTCGGATCGTTGAAGTTTTGCAGAAGCCGGCCGACAAAGCCAGGCTGTGCCTGCGCGGTGGCGGGAGCCTGTGGAGGAACTGCAGCTTGTGGCTGCGGCAACGCCGTATCCAGCCCCATAAGCTTCTGAATAAGTTCTTGTCCTGCGGTTGCCATGTTAGTACCCTTGAGTTAACGCTTGACCTACGCTAGCACCGCCCTGGGTTAGGGCTTCCCCGCGGGTCATCTGAGGGGCCACTGGTTGTGGGCGAGGTTGCGGCACTCGTGCAAGCATAGCTTGTAGTTGCGCCATCAACGCAGGATTACCTACAACCCCTCCTGGCGCTATTAGTGGTGGTGGTGGCGGCGCTACGTTAGAGGGATATTGTTGCGGCTGAGCTGACATCAAGGCGTTACCGACTCCTTGCATTGCTTGCCCCCAAGGAATTTTACTCCCAGCCCCTGAAGTTGTATTTCCTGCTGCAGAGGCCCCACTACCAGCAAGCTTTCCTAAAGCGCTTCCAGCCCCTTTAGCTCCAAACATAGATGCAATAGCTCCTGCGATTTCATGGGCCGTTTCCGCCCCATTAGTATTAATACCAGAGGCTCTTGCTCGCGCAAAGGTTTCGTCCGTTGGGCCGCCAAGATAGTTTACTGCTGGCTCGTAGTCTTTACCTGTAATTCCCCCCCATAACTTTGATCCTATGGGGTCGATAGCTCCAAGGAAAATCCTTTCAGGATCATCCTTAATCTTGTTGAACATTTCCTTTAAGTTAAATTTCTCAAAGGAAAGTATGTCTCCTAAGCTAGCCATAAAGTTCTCCTAGCCTGCCACCGCTGCGCCAGCCGATCCACCTGCTGCAGCCTTCGCAGGTCCACCATACAGCATTCCCAAAAGCGAAAGTCCACCCCCAAGGAGCTGGCCTAGCCCGTTACCCCCGCTCATGCTCCGTGTCTGCTCGCTCGTCGTAGTTCCACCATATTGCCCGGCGGTTCCAGTAAGGCTCTGCAGCGCCTGCAGATTCAGCAGCGGCGCAAGCTGTTCGAAGTTGAACTTCTGCATCGCAGCGTCGATGGCTCGCTGCTGGTCGCTTTGATACTCTTGTCCCACGGCGCTCAGCGTCTGCGACGGAGCAAGCCCAAGTCCGTAGCTCGTAGGTGCACGATTTGCTGCAGCATTGTACATGTTAAGCCCCTGACCATAGGCTTGCATGTTCATGTTAGCGAGGGCCGAGGCAAGCGCGTCTGAGGACCTCTCCACGGCGAGGGCTTCGCCGAGATCCTGTCTGCTTCCACCCAAGCTCCCGCTTTGAATAGCACCCCCGCGAATCTGCGGAAGCACGCTTTCCGTGAGATCCTGTCGCACCCTGCGAGTCATGTCGTCTTGTACGGCAGAGTATCCTGGAATGTTACTTGGATTAAAGATGTTCGCTGGATTCAGCCAGAAGTTTTCTCCCGCTTGATAGTTATTCACAAGGTTCTGTCCAGCCCCTTGTGCATACCCCTGAGCTTGTTCCCGCGCGTCAAGCTGTTGTTGCGTCGTGTCCGCATAGGTTTGTCCTGGGAAGTACTTCGGCCCACCAGAGGTGAAGAAGTCGCGCGCTCCCTGCATCAGCAAATCAACGTTTTGCTGCTGATTCTCCGGGAGAGCCACCGTAGTAGTACCATTGGTCGTTTCTGAGGTTCTCCCGCCCATTAGTGTATCCTCTCTACAAGTGATTTAGATAGCACGCAGAAGTCGTGCTTATAGCCAAGGGGCTTGAATAACCTCTCCCAGCCACGTCGGCCCCATATCTGAATGTGGGATATCCCGCGGGCTTTGGCCCAAGCCTCTATAAACCCCACGTCGAATGTAATATCCTTAACATGATGCCCACCAGCCCAGCGAATTACGCACGCGGGCTCTCCACCTATAAGCATCGTTTCAGTAATTACTACGAGTTGAATGTTAAGCCGCGCATCCCGTACAACCCAAAGCTGCGCGCACCCAGCTTCGAGCTCTCGCTTAATGTGTTCGATATCGCCCCAGGTACTTTCGTCCCCAATGGCCTGCAATATCCAGGGGGCTACCCGCGGCCACCAATCAAGCACAGAATTCGTAGATACTAACGTATAATGTTTGTTGGTCATAAGGCTTTCCACGCGGGAACGTCCGCATCGTACCAAACTGGCTGCTTAACCCCCAAGCTCAGAGGGTCCCAATCCGTTCCATCGCAAATTGCTGTTTCTCCGTCTCGGGGTTTCTCCGGTTCCTTATGTAGAACCCGCAGTTCTCCGGTACTCAGCGCGCTGATGACTTGCGAGATTCGCTGGAGTTCGCGAAGAACTGCGGGGTCTTTAAGGGTGCTGGAAGGAGCGTAGAGCATACTTAAATCGCTCTAATAGAAAGCCAAAGAGCGGATTCTCCTAAAGACCAAGTCTGACTTCCTCCACCAACTGTTGAAACCGCAAGTTCAAAATAGTCTCCAGAAATAACTTCTAATACCCCAGAGACTATTTGTATATCTAAAGAGTTACTTAAAGCTGTATCAGCAAATTCTTTCGATCTGATGAGTACAGTACCATTTTTTGACAGAGCCAAACCAGCAACAGTGCTACCAGTCTTAAATAAAGCAGCAGAAGCCTCAATACATATTCTTGTAACACCTGTCGGCACAGTAAATCTTGAGGTATTCGTTACAGTTGAATGCCATGTGCCTACATCAAAAACCTCTGTATCAAAAAGTACAATAGCAGATGAATCATTTGTAACGACCGCAGAAGAAGCTTTGTAAGCTCTGCAACCAAGAAAACTACTTCCTGCAGGCGCCGCCCAGGTCCCATCCGCCCTCAAAAAGTTCGTCGTGCCTCCTCCACTTGCGGGCGCAAGTCCTTTCGCACCTGAGGTCACTGCATCCAGCAGTGCTGTTACTTGTGTTCCAGTGAGTTCCTCGGGATCTCCTCCCGCACCGGAAATTCTTCCCAACAGTCTATTATTATTCGCGACGTTCTGCATCTTTGCATAAGTCACAGCGTCGTTGTCTATCGTCCAGACACCCCCACCTCCGCTGACAGTAACATCTCCCTTATCCCCATCTGGCACCGTACCAGGAGGTACAGCCCACGAGCCATCTGCTCGCAGATAGTTCGATGTTCCACCACCACTTGGCGGTGCGACTCCCTGCGTACTTACGCCAAAGAGGTTCAGCAACCCAGTCAGCTGCGTCATCGTGAGATCTTCAGGATCTCCCGCCCCGGTGGAGATTCTTCCTAGGACGCGATTTTGCGCCATATCAGCGAGGTGCGCGCGGGAAACCCCGTTATCCTGAATCGACAGCGTCCTCGTAGCTTCTATCGTGCCTCCCCCCTGCAGGCCTCCCGCTGTAGTTATTTGAACCGCAGCGTGATCGACGTTCCGAGAATTCGCCGTATCCAACTGGAGCGAGCGATCGGCAGATAAGTTACCTCCACCCGAAAGCCCCGCACCAGCCGATATTGAACGAGTATTCGGCGGATACCTTGCGTCTCCTCTCGCATTATTGTGATACTGAGTGTGATCGTCATTACCTAACCCCGTAAGTGTCCCGTGAGCTCCTGTAGTCGTACCCGGCGGTGCGGCCCAAGTACCGTCCGCCCGCAGATAGTTCGTCGTACCTCCCCCTGAAGGTGGGGCAAGACCCTTAAGCACAGAAGTGAAGTTATTTAACAGTGCTGTCTGCGCCGCTACATCGGCAGCCGTAAGCATATTTCTCCCCGCTACAGAAGAATCGTTAATCTGCGTCGAGGGGTGTGTATGCACTATTGCCGCAAAGGCTGCAAGTACCTCGGCCTCCGTATAATATCTTGTATCTAACTGCCCGGAATCCAGCAGAGTTTTCGTGTAGTATCTTACATCCCCGCGGGTATCATTATGATACTGCGTATGGTCATCGTCGCCAAGGCCAGTAAGCGCCCCGTGATCGCTCGTACCAGCCCCCGGCGGTGGTGCCCAACTTCCATCAGCTCGAAGATAGTTCGCAGTTCCTCCCCCACTCGGAGGTACCAATCCCTTAAGCGCCGTGGTGAATACGTTTAGTAATGCGGTGGCCTGCGTCGCGGTTAGAACCTCCGGCGATCCGGCTCCACCAGTAACTCGTCCCAGTATCGAAGCCGTGGCAATATTGACGAGTTTCGTAAGAGCCACGGCTGCGTCCGCAATACTAAGCGTTCTTGTCGCCGTGATGTCGCCGCCACCTTCAAGACCAGCTCCAGAAAGAATTGAAATTCCTGAATGATCCACATTCCGAGCATTCGCTGTATCTAATCCCACAGCATCCGCAGCTACTGCAATTCCCGTGCCAGCCCCTACGTTGATAGTGCGATCCGCTGCAAGCGTTCCTCCCCCGGAGAGTCCGGCGCCAGCTATAATGTTCCTCGCGTTTGGAGGATACCTCGCATCCCCCCGAGCGTCAGTATGATACTGCGTGTGATCGTCATCGACGAGACCTCCCAGTAACCCATGGTCAGTAACCACAGGCGCAAGGTTCGCAATATCTTGCGTCGTAGTACGACGGGAGTTACCCGTCTGCACAAGCTCCACCTGTTCTACGCCCGTTAAAGCCTCTGCGGCGGTGAGATCAGAAATTTTAAGGTCGGCCATATAAGTTACTCCAAGACTCTCGTGTCGCCAGATTCAATAATACGCCTATCGCCGCCTTCTGTTAGACGATAGAATGTCTCAGAATCGTCCCCCCAGATCGCATCGTCTGGGTTCACAATAATTGGACCAGGATAAATAAACGGCGAGCTCGGTATGTCGCGAATACCTATCCCATTGGTGATACGATTCCAGACAACCGCGAGGGTAGGAAAGACTTCTCCAGCTTCGGGGAAGCAAAACCAGATTTCATCTTTCCGTTCATAATTCACAGTGTAGCAATTGTAGTAGTTATTTGCATCTATCTGATTGAAGATCCAATTGCGAAGCCGAGCTTCTACGATAGATTGCTCACTACCTCTTTGCCCATTATGTACGTAGAGATCGTCGATTCCCGCGACGAAGTGACCACCTTGGAAAGGCTGAACACAATCCCGCCAAAGAATTCCCTTGCCTTGAATAATCGGCCAATGAGCGAATATGTCGGGGCGCCCAATATACTGCATCGCGAACACAGATCGCTGCTTATAGACGATGAAGAGCTCCCCCAGGGTGAGCCCATCGACGAGATAATCTGAGGTCTCCGCGATATCTTTCTCCCCCGCATCCACTGAGGGGTCATTGAGGGCCCAAGATCCTGGCACTGTTCCTGGGATTGCCGCGTCGCTCCAGCGGATGCGAAAGGGACGGGGATTCCCACTTTCAATCATATGCCCCGCAATAAGAAAATTCTTAAAGGGGCGAAGAAACTTACAGCGAAGATCCGCCGGCCAGTTGGAAAGGTCCTGCAACTTCACGCTCGCGTCGAAATCGAGCCACATCTGAGGAACATCGACCGTATTATTAAAGATCCCAATCCCGTTGAGAACCTCCCCCTGCCACCGCTCAGCCACGTCGCCCGTGTAGTCCCCTGAAACGCGGGTAATATCTATATGATCCCCGTCGAAGGTGTAGAGCTTGCTCGTCCCCCCATAAACCCACAAAGGGTTCTCCACGGGAGGAAACACTTTCAGCCAATAAGGATTAAAGGGCGCCGGGCTCATTACAGGGAACTGTCCCGCGAAGCTCGTGGCCCCAATGGCGTTAAAGCGGACGTTACGAACCTCGTCCCACGCCTCTGGCGTAGTGTCATAGGCTGCTACGTCCTTGACATAGCCTGGTCGCTGAAACCCAGAAATTTTAACTCGCTCGGTCATGGGGCTACGTACTGCGTAACCTTGACAATATATGCCAGGGCATAGTAAGGGGGAAGAACATCTACCGTATGGGTATGATCTGCTTGTGCTGTAATTGGGTGCGTGTGAGGTGTTCCACTACCAGCATCCTGCACCAACTTATTAGCGCCGCCACCTAAAGCACTAGTTACATACCCATAAGGGCCTGCTCCAGTTGTCTGGCCTGTAAGTCCTGCGACGTTCGAGCTCCCAAAGCCTTGTGTGTCGCTGTCCGTATCAGAAGCTGTCTTAGCATATAGTGCATGGCTATGTGCGCCGGTTTCCGCAGCTGTAAGTCCGTGCCCTCCCGTGACTCCTCCATGGTCATGCCCTCCAGCTGCTGTTGATACACCAGTCGTTACCCCTCCAGAAGCTCCTACAGCATAAGAATTTCCAGCTCCAACGAGAAATCTATCTCGTAGATCTGGTGTTACTCCAAATCCAGCTACCGTCTGCCCATTACAAAGAGCCCATCCTACAGGAATCGCAGCAATTGCCCCGCTCCAGGCAAGGATAACTCCCATAGGAACAACGTGTTCGATGAGTTCTGTAACTATAGCTGAAAGATTAGCAGGAAGCGCATTAAGCACCGCCGGAGTTGTAGTCACTGGCCCGTTAATGTTAGGGAAGGTGTTCTTAATAGCTTTCTTAATTTCGCGGAGGTGGTCATCTCCTTGACGAATTTTATCCGTTCCCAGCGGCCAGGTCGGGACAAGATCGCTAATATAGTTTGCAGATTCAAGTCCCATAGCTTACTCCTCATCTCCCAAGAGATAATCCATATTAGCGTGCTTACGGGCTTCCACAGCACGCCAGTAGTAATCCCTTGCTTTTGAAAGTTGCTCGGCAATCTTGCTGGGAATCTCAGCACTTTGAATATGGGTTCTCGCCACAATGTCAATCGTCTCCAGCGAGATGTAATTCATAAAGTTGATAATCCAAGGGCTCGAGGCTTCCTGTGTATTATCAACTACTGGCATAGTGCGGATGTAGCAAGGAATTGCATAGGCATAGGCAATGTCAGGTGTTGGCCCAAGTCGAAACTGCGAGCCAAACAATGCATAGCCTTCTGGCATAGCTGGAAGGCTATCAGCTGTCTCTGCCTCGAGTCGTTCCAGCGGCACCTTAAAAACCCTATGCCAAGCACCTTCGACATCCTGCACCTTAAACACTCCTTCTTCAACCTCTCGAATGAAGTTTGTAGGAGTTGCGATATATGGCTGCAGCGGAGTCATAGTGCCTGTAATGTAGGTTTCGAGAAACCATGCGGGGTTAGGCCCCAGCTCGAGTTCTCGAATCTTCTCATTTAATTCCATTACAACCGTCAGGCGTAGCTCGGGCGACCTTCGGTTTCCAAGGCGCTGCATGATGTTGTTGATAAATTCAGCGTTTTGCATAAATGATATCCAAAACTACGAAGTACTTGATATCCTTTTCCACCAGGCTTGCCACCCCTCTAGCCTCGCGGCATCGTTGATACAGGCCTTTCTTACGTCATCAACAGCCTGTTCAACTTCTCCAGCGCCTGGAAGCTCTCCGCCGGTTTCAGGAGTTCCGCCGGGGGCTCCGGCATCGCCGGGCAAGGCACAACCACTGGCACGGGCTTGGTAGTCGCGCAAGCGCCGAGCAAGGGCGCTATAGCGATTGTCGTAATCAGCAATTTTTTCTTGCAGTTCATTTCGCACAACCTCCGCCGCCTGCAGATCCGCAAGCTGCTTACCTTTGTTCCGTATCTCCGCCTCAAAAATCTCTTTCTCCACAATAAGCTTTTCTTCATTCCACCGAGCCTGCACCGAAGCTTCGCCGGCTTCATAGCCTTTATGGTGAAGGTAAAAGCCCCCTCCCGCGAGGACTACGATTAGGATTCCCCCGCCCAATAACCTTGGATTCACCGCGGGCCAGATCATGCTTCTTCCTTTGCAACAGCATTTCGTTGCCGCGCAAACCAATAAGTCACCACGGCCATCACCATGGAACCAAGGGCTCCCACCATCGTATCAATGACCCGCAGGCGTTCCGGCGACACATCTGAGTGCGAAAACCACGCAATGTAAAGTGCTCCGAAGAACCCCACAATTAGCAGCACTGAAAGCATAAGTTGTGCTACGAGCGTAATGTTGTCCGTACTCACGGGTATAGTACCTTCGGTAGCTCAAAGTGTGGGCCATCAATAAGAGGATTTTCTTTTCGTTCTTTACATTGTGCTACGTATCGCGCTACCATCGAGCTAAGCGGTTCTGTCGAGGTATCTATCCTCATCCAGCAAGCTCCCCAACGAAGAGGAACTCCTTCGATCTTCGCAGCTTGTCGAAATGCCTCTGCAATCTGAATATAAAGCCCGAAGTCCCAACGACCCTCGCGGCCAACATAGGCCATTACATCCACAGCGTGCCCCGTAAGGTGTCTCGAATTCATCGTTTTTGAGGCGCCGGACGCGACGTAGGCTCTTTGCTGCTCAAGGGTCCGCAGCCCCTGCGTAACCCCAAAATCCACAGGAGTTATTTGAATTGCTTTAGTAACAACCCGCACAAGATCAGGATGAACTCCTTCGAGCTTTCCTTTAGACTTTACACTTAGCTTGAAGCTCATTTTAGCCTTCACATCCTTCTAACATAGCAGTCTGACCAGTCAACTCCCTATAATCTTCCATCAACCTATCCAGCGTGTACCGTACACCCTCTATAAGCTTCTGGTCCGACAGCGTGCAGAGCAGTGTCTTTTGAATTCTGATCTCCCGCAATAGTGCTAGCTTTGTCGTCAGCTTAGTTGCCGCGGTCAGCTTCTGCATCTTGATGTCAACTTCCTTCATATTCTCTGCGGCTACAAAAGGGGGGTTAAATCCAAAGCTTATTAAAAATCCGCACACCCACGCTATATGAAATGTCACGAGCAACCTCCATAGCAACGTAACCGTCGCCGCCAGCTGCTTGTCCGTAAATCCGTAGGTAAAAGCATCCCAAAATGCCTTTTTGTCCACTACCTTCCCCCAATAACCTCTAGATCCAGGTCGTAGCTCAGCATCTCCCAGGGATTTTGGTCCACAGACTCAAATCTTATGGCAAGATACCTACCACTTACTGTGAAATCTATAAAGGAATCAATCCCCACACGAAACTCGCGGGGACCTTCCCAGGCTATTGGATCATCGGGGGACTCCTGCCCTCCAGCAGACACGAAGATAACTGTTCCCGAAGTACCTCGAATAATAGGATATACGTTGGAGATTTGCTTGATAAGGTTGGGCGCGATCTTCCACTGACCATCACGGGATCTCCCAAAGATTGTGAGCCCCGTTCGCCCAAGGACAACTCTTATGGGAGTTCCTCCGAAGTTGATTCCCTTATCCGCTTGATAAAACTCATTACCCACGATCATCACGGGACGAGCTTCGCTGTAAACAGCTTCCGCAGAGCCCCACTCGCGGTCATCCGTATCCCAGGTGCCGGTTGCAGGAACATATGTAAGTGCGGTAATTACCGCCTTACTTACAATTAATGCCCCTGTACCTGTTACTGCAGCCATGAGTCGTAAAAGGGGAGGAGGGATTTCTCCCCCCTCCCACTAGCTCCCTTACGTGTGATCCAGATGGAACGCGCCGATGTAGCCCATCGTGCGCTCATGGTGGAACTCGAACCCGGCTTCCGTCAGCCACTGGTCCTTCACGTAGTCAGCGTCGTTCTCCTGGATGTCCTTCTCCAGTTTCGTATCCCGTCCCGTGAGCGGGCGATAGATAATGCCCGAAGGATTCACCACGAACATCGAGGCGCTGTACACTGGATGCACATTCATCAGTGGATGGCTCTTCACATAGAGCGTACCCTGCGGAATGATCCAACGCTGAAGCTTCATCCCATAGAACTCCACCACCTTGTCAAAATTGACACGGGAGTTGTTGGCGTTCTTGGCGATTTTATTCAGCGTGTTCAACGCGCGATTGCCCGCAAAGACAATTCGCTCGTCTCCCGCGCCACCAGCATCATAGTCAAACAGCTGGTAGACCGCATCCAGGAAGGTGTCTTCCGTCGGATCAGCTGTAAACACCGTCCGGTGGCTCGTGATGAAGTTACGAAGCCCGCCAGTGAAGCGAATCGGCATGTTGTTATTAGCAGCATCCACGGTCTCGTGAGGCACGCCCCACAAGAGCGCCTGCTCAATTTTCTCCGAGTGCTGGAAGCTCTTCCGCCGCTGCTCGTTCTTCTTCGGGTCTCCCGTGCGGAACTTCGTTCCCAGCGCCGTCTTGCTAATCTGGTAAGGAGTCTTCCAGATCTGGCAGTAATTGCGGAACTTCTCCGGGTTAGTCGAGCTAGACGCAATCGACCGATTACCCTCACTCTGCGCGTTACCGATACGAGTAAGCGAGATACCATCGTTAATGGCTCCGCCACTCGTACCCGACTGCTGTCGCAGCACAGTAAACGCCGTATCGCTCTGTACAGAGACCACACGGATGATCTCATTAGAGTAAGCTGCGACCTCCGTCGCCGCCTCCACCTGCAGAACATCCCCCGGAATCAGCTGTAGAGCCCCCGCGACGACAACGAAGTTCGTCACTCCGTTGTTTGCGATAGCTCCGTTCAGCGTGAGCCGGCAAATCGAGTTGACTTCCTCCCACCAGGCGAACTCCGGGTCATCGACCTTTTCCGTCTTTGCCTTCGAGGTGAGGGCGAAAAGAGGTGCCGACCCGTTCGGGTTCATCCAGAGGATCATTTCACGGAAATTCTTAGGACGTTCATCCGCGCCGAAAGACCCCGTACCACGCAAACCAGCAAAGAAAGCCATTACAATTACCTCAGATTAAAGATTAAAGCTCATTAAATGTCCCCCCGAAGGTGAGCTTCGGCCAGCGCCTCAAAGATGTTTTCCTCCAGCCCACCCCCCGGCTGCTGCGGTGTAACGTGACCGGCAGCTCCAATTCCCGCCGGACGCGGGGCAAGGGGGCTTACGGGCGCTGCTACCGCAGGAGCGGTCGCGGGCACTGCGGCGGCAACTTCCTGAGGATTCAATCCAAGGGAAATCATCGCCATCAGTCCCGCCTGCTCGATCACCTTATCCATCGGTGCCTTTGGATTCGCCGTTCTGTAAGCTCGAATCGCATTGGTCACAGTTTCAAGATGGGCACCCTCTTTCAGTTTCGGCCAGCGACTATAGAAGGCGTTGTCCGCCTCATCTACCGCTTTCCTCTGATTGAAGGCCATATCGAGCACTTGTGGAAGAGTCTGCAACACCGACGAGAACACAGCCGCCTGCACTTCGTAGTGCAAGTTAGCCGCGATCTTTGGGAGTATTTCTCCAGGATTAGTCCTGAAAGCTTCAACCTCATCATCTGACAGTTTGTAAAGCTCCGCTAACTTTGGAACAAAAGCTTCGCGGTGCTTTGCAAAGTCGAACGGCTCCGCAGGAGTCTCTGCGGTCGCCGTCGGAGGGATTGCAGTCGCCGTTGCCGGAGGTTGAGGTGGCGTTGGCTCTGCTGGTTGAGAGGGAGGTGGTGTGGCTGCCGCAGGCGCCGAGGCAGAAGCTGTCGCAGGCGAAGATGCTTCAGCTGGCGTAGCAGTCGGCGGCGGGGCAACGGGAACCACCTCCCCCTCAGAACTTACAGAAGGCTCGTCACCAAAGTCCTCGTGGGTGGCGAGTTCTGCAAAATCAAAGTCGGCAGAAGCTCCTGAAGCTCCGGCTGACTCAGTAGATGTACTCGCGGGAGTCGAGGCCCCTTCCGAGCCTCCAGGCGCCGCGTCCGTCGTTACAGCTTCAAACAATTTCGCCATTTTCTAACTCCTCAAGAATTTCTTCAATTTCGCCCTTAATCAACTCGAGCCTCGCGGGGATAAGGTCTACGACAAGCGTAATTCCCGCGATCTCACCTTTGCAGAATTCCTGCTCTAAAACCTCATTAATGTTCTGTAGGGGGGATAGTGTCACCTTGTCGATTCTGTGTTTAAGTTGCTCTCGGAAAACCTGCATAAACCTTGCAAAGCCTCTATGCTCCAGCAAGGATTTAAAGTCAGATTGTTCCTCCTGAAGTTCCCGCAGCTCCTGGGCGCTGTGCCCCGTTGCCTGCGTTTCGCCTTCCTCCGCCATTCGAAGCTCCTTGTAGTGGAATCATGTTTGCCCCAGGAGCCGCCCCTGGGGGTTGAACTTGAATACGAAAGCGGTCGATGTTGCGCTCACCCTGCAACTTCATCGCGTGAGCCACCATACCTCCGATATCCCACTGCATAGCAAATTCCGGGATGCGGGACATCTGGACTAAGAGCTCTTTCCAAAAGTTCGCCTGTGCAAGTCGATCAATCGGCATAGTGCCATCGACAGGGACAAAATCATAAAAGCCTGCAATCGCCGCTGCGTCCACGTTTACGAAGCGTTCTGCCCCTTCCAGCATATTTCCCGCGATCATGTACTTTCGCTCAAAGTCCATAAATTGCTGTGTGTTCGACAGCATCATCTGCGAAAGTGGATCGAGGGCGAGAGCCGAATTATACTCTATAGGAGTTTTCAATCTCGAAGTCGACCAGCCCGTGGAGCTTCTTACCTCCGTAGCAGACTTCCGTCCTCCCGGAGATTGCATACCCATAACGGTATCTACAACACTTGAAACCCTCTGCGTCATCTGCTCCAGGATTTGCATATCCGACATATTCGAGCGGGTGACATCAATATGCTGAAGCTGATGCACCATTCCTCGCACGTCAGCGCCATAGGAGTTCGCCTTCAAGCGAATAATACGTTGTCCTGGCTTCGTTAAATCCTTCATCACGATTCGTGAGGGATCGACGACAAGCTGATTATTAAGCACACGCCGAACATTGTAGAAATGACTATTAACGAGCCACGTCATAATGTCAGTAAGCGGGCGGATGGTTTCCAGCATTCCGAACTTCGCGAATTCCTCACTTCCAAAGTTACCTTCCATCACGGAGAAGGGGAACTTGTTGTGATAAAGCCCCAGGGGAGCCGCGCGGATAATCATTTCCTCTTCCGCGAGCGTGAAGCACCAGACCTCCATCCGCTTCCCATCGCCAAGCCCCCAGACACTTGGAATGAGGCGGATGTAGGCTTCCGTGATTTTGAAAAACCCAGGTCCCGGAGCTCGTCCCCCCTCGCCCGGCTGAGTCGGGAGTTCCACCCGAGGGCTTCCTGAGTTGTCGTAGCCCTCTCTCTGCTGCGACAACTTCACAAGTTCCTTCAGATTGATATAGTATCCCGGTGAGGTGTGCTCCGTTCCGATGATCTCATGGTAGCCTTCGCTCGTGGTCCTTAAGCAGAACTCACCGTCTTGGAACCTCCAGATGGGAACCCGCGGGTCAGGATAAAAATCGTAGGGCCGAATGTTGAAAAGCTTATTCCCAACGTAGCCCTTAAGGATTTCCTCCTTTTTAACCCGCTTCGTGCCCCCAAGGGGGACCCCCAATAGGGTTACGGGCTCATCCACATAGTTACAGATAACGCGCTCTTCCTCATCCCAATAGGTTCCCACTACCCCTATGGAGTACTTCGCCATGTCATAAAGCCAGTTATACATAACCGGCAGATGATTGCCTACCTTAAGCTGATAATCCATCACGGCCTCGACGGCCTGCACAGCATTCTGCGGCTCCCCGTGGCGGGCACTGAATTGCCACACAGGAGCCCGCGAGAGGATTACACTACTGTAGTAGGTATGCGCTGTCATAATAGTGGCGTAGATATACGGAACCTCCAGGGTCACATAATCTACTTCCCCATCGTAGCGCTTTTTATCCTTCCGCTTTTTATCCACCTCTTTCTCGTGGATATAGGCTCTCATGGAATCATCAGCATCATCCCACTGCCGATGGAAGTTCTTCATCTTCTCATTACTAAACTTCTTCCGATCCAGAATCGCATTCTTGATTCTATCATGAAGCAGGCTACCATTTTTTATTTCTACAGACTTCATGGGCAGCTCTCTTCAAATACTAATTCTGGGATGTCTTTCTCATCTTCGTAGCTTCCTATTTCGGTGTACTCCCCATCAATCGAGCTTTGAGCCAGCCACGGAGTCGCGAGAGTAATTGCTTGAGCCACAGCATCGCCGAGGTCCCAATCCAGGCCTTCATTCCACTCACCAAAACCTTCCATGAACTCAGTGTGATTTTCATGAACGTGGAACCTCCCCTGCGAAGCGCAGGTAGCAAAAGCTTGAATAATGCGCTCAGACTTCGCACGCTTGTCTTGAATTTCGTCGATGTAGAAGAAGAACTTATCTTCCTCCATCTTCTTTCTAAAATACCATGCGAGCATTCGCTGGAACGCGATGGTTTCCACTCCCACCTTACGTGGACGGTGCTGCCGCCAGGCAGCTACGAGCCACGTCCACATTTCGTCAGGGTTCTTACCCTTCTGAGCGAAATAGGAAATAAGGTAAATATCAGCCGTTTGAGGATTAACTCCTATAACGGCGATTGCAGTGCGATGGATCTTTTTTCCTGGTTTATCCGACGCAGGATCGAGTCCAATGTAATACACAAGGTTCGTTGGCAGTGACTTCCACTTTCGCAGCCATTCGACATCCAGCGGCGCCGTCTCACGGGAGATAATCTTACACCCATACTCCCGGAGCCATACGTGCAGCTGATTACGGCGAACGTAGTCTTCCTTTTCCTGCAGAACTTCCGCGAGCGGGAATCTGTCCTCCCAGGCACTACGAAGAGCCCCATTGGAATCTTCAAGCAGTTTTGGGTATCGTACAGTTCGGAAGGCGGGATCGCGGTGCGCCTTATTGATGATGTCATCTTTACTCAGCCCCGTTTGCGCGAGGACAAGCTTTCGAAGTGGGGCTTCGCTCTTAGGGGCGAGGACAGGCACGAGGGCCCCAAAGAACAGGTCCTCATTTTTCTTAATTTGCTCTGGGGTTCCCACGGTTTCTTCGTTCGAGATGTCGTCGCAGAAGATGAAATCCGGCCGCCAATCGTCAGGATTGAGCCCGCGAAGCCCAGAGGTCATACCCTTTGCCAGCACGTTGATAGTGCAATCGAAAGGAATGCTGTAGATTTCGATCCAATCGTCGGCCCACTTCGATCCTTTCTGAAGCTGATAAGTGTCCGTCCAATAGCGATTCTGCTCAATCTGCTTTTTAATCCAGCGAACAGTGTGAATTGCCATGGACTCGCTGATTGCGACAGCAAGGATATTCCTACTTACCCCGTAGGCAATTCGCTTTGAAATCCCCGCGCGTGTAAGCGTCGTCTTACCGCCCCCGCGGAAGATCTCAGCCCCAAAGAGATCCCACTCAGGATCTTCAAACTTAGCCCAGAAATCCCGATGGTAGTCAGGGCTACGCTGCCGGAAAGTCCGCGGGAAGAATTCACGACAATAAAATACTGAGTCCACGGCGGCAAGAGAAATTATCTCCCGCCGGGGAAGTATCGTTGGAGTAAGGTCTGCGACGCTTGCGTTCATCTGTTAAGGATCATCACAGAAAATTTATCCGGGCGGCAGAGCTCAAGTTCCTCCACAAGTGTAGGCTTCCTCGGATATACTACCGCAGGATCGTACCACTTAACAACCTCGGCCGTCGCAATCTGCAACTTGCTGTTTTTCATCCAGCACCTAACGATGGGGAGATAGAGATTCTCCAGCTGCCAATAAGCTTCCGTGCAATGAGAATATTTAACTTCCACGACGACAAGCTGCCGTTTTTCGGGAAGCAATAGTAATCCATCCAATTGGCAGTAACGGACTCTTTCACCCGCGAAATAAGACAACCATAGGCCACACCAATAGTTAAGCCCATATTCTTCGCGGAGTCGATCATGCACTTTCCATTCATACTTCACCCCCAGACGAGCTCTCCGGCCATGAGGCTTCAAGAGTGGAAAGGGAGGCTCCTTCACTGGCCTCACCCATAGTGGGAGTATTCTGTACTGGTAGCGCGATGGGGGCTGAAATACCATCTATAACTACCTCTACTGAGTTAGCCCTCTTTTTATAGAGGAGTTCACGAGCTTCTTCAAGCTCATCCCGCAGGACATTAATCTGCGTATTGTTATTCACCTGGACCGAAGTAGCAACTCCTTTCGATCCATAGCCTAAACGATCAAGGACGTTCTCGGCCACGTCGTTAAGGGTCTTAACATTTGTCTCCATCGGAAGCTGCTCGGCGATCTTGTCGAGCGCCTGATGGGCCACCGCGAGCATCTTCTCCCGGATCGGGAGCACAGTGTGGTGAAATGCAATTCCCTGCTTTTCCCGCAGCTTAAGTTGAAACGCATCGCTATGGATAACCTGGCTGAGCCATGGCTGTGTAATACCAAAGCTTGCCGCAACATCCCCAAGGCGGATGTTCGGGTGCGCCATGAGATAATCCATAATCATCTCATGCTTAATACTAACCGATTGAATTTCAGCCACCGCGAATTTTCCTTGCTCGAAGGCGTGTACGAGGACGAACCTCAGGAACTGTTGAGGGCCTCACGAGTACTTCGCCAGAGGACCAATTAGGATCGTAGCCGCGAAGATGACCTCTACTGACAACAAGAGCACCAGTACCTATAATGCCGCGCACGCCGGCTGCTGTAAGTGTCGGTGTCTTCCCCAGGAGGGTCGCGGGCTGAGCCGAACGCCCAACAACGCCGACACCAGCGAGCGTGGCGGGGGTTACGACGAGAGCTCCTACAACAGCCGCACCCGAGGAAAATCCACTACCGGCAACTTCCGCTGCGGATGCAGTGAGTGCCCCCGTGCCTGTATGTCCTACATAACCATCTCCTACAAGCGTAGGCGTCTTTCCCTCCAGAGCGGGAGTCGAGTGATGTCCAACCTTACCAGCACCAGAAAGGAAGGACTCGCTTGAGGCAAGCGTTCCAGATCCTAAAACACCTCCTGCACCAGAAGCTACGCTACCCGATCCCGTGATACTGGGTTTCTTGCTCGCAATGGCTTGTGTTTCACCAAGGACGCCGCGGGTTCCTGCGCCAGCGATTGCAGGAGCAGGAGCTGAAAGCTCAATGTCTCCTGGAAGGTCCCAAGAGCCTCTTGTACCTACACCTGCGAGGGTTTCTGCAGCAGCGGTAAGATCCCCGCTTCCTGTAATCCCCTGAGTATCTTGTGTGGTTGTTCCTGCGCCGGCGACTACAGGTGTCTGCGCGCTGAGGTCCCCAGCTCCTGTGTGTCCTACGACGCCAACACCAGCAAGGGTCGCGGGGGAGGCGGTGAGCTCTCCCCCATTTTCCTGCGAGTTAGCCCAAGAGAGCTCCCGCCACCCTGGCTGCCAAGTATCGTTGGCCCAGCAGTTTCCAGGATGAAAGCCAGAGATTCCCCCCCAGCTTCCAATCGCTAGTGCTCCTGCCGCCCACGCACCTGCAGCCCAAACTGGCATAGCTTATGCAGGACCCCACGGAGTAGAAGATCCGTTGCCTATTACGGTCGTACCGTTAATCTGCTGTACGTTCGCGGGGAGTCTCGTAGATCCCGGATTGTTGACATTGGCGAGGTCAATTCCCACAGTGCCTCCAGTTTCCACATCCACTGCATTACCCAGCACTACGGGGTTGAGGGCCCACAGCATATTCAGCAACATGCCTTCAGGCAGAAGAATTTCGTAGGTCGTATCGCTCGATGGATTCGTCTCCCAGTTCGGGGCGATTGTTGCTACCTTCGAGGTGCGGTTGTAGGCCATAATCTTGCGGGCTTGGTTGTTGGCGCCTCCTGCACCACCGCCGCCGGTGCCCCCAGTCGTCCGCACGAAGCATCCAGTAAGATTAAAGGCGGCGGCTCCCGCTGCAAGTGTTATGGAGCCTGCGGCTCCTGCTTGCGCGGTACCGGACTCCACGACAGGAAGGTTCCGCGGGTATAGCGTCGCCAGGGTCGCTACAGGCCCGCTCGCAGCTTTTGCGGCGAGGGCCACAAGATACGCTGAGGTCTCTGCGCCTGAGAGCGTAATATACCCCATACCGTTAGAACCAGTAGCGACAGCAACCTCTTCCGCGCAGTCAGCAAAAGCCCCATTGTCGAGGGAGATTTCTGTATCTGGAGTCGTGGGATCTGTCGGTACACCTGTGTTAGCAATGTAAGGGATCAGCAGGCTATACCGCGCTCCTCGAATAGGATACGGCAGGCTTGCGTGTGAAATATGATTAGCCATGTGTTACTCCACGCAGGCGGAAAAGACCTGCTCCTCTGTTGATTTAAACAATCTTGACACCGAAAGATCCCATACCTAAAGGCCTGGCGGGACTCTGACGAATATTTGCAAGTGCTGGGGAGGCACCACCGCCACCAATCGTCGGCTCTTCTGCCGACGTCACCGCGCCGCTGATCGTTGGCGCGCGGCTGTTGCCGGTCCAGTCGGTGGTGTCGGTGCTATCCGCGAGCGGCCACGAGAGGTAGAGATTCGTCGCGCTGGCCGCAGGAGTGCCAGAGCTTGGCGTCATCTCGAACTCGGCCTCGATTTCGGCAGCGCTAAGTTCGCGAGTCCAGTACCGCAGGTAGCGATTCGATCCACTCGCAGAGTCGCCCCACGCGTCATTGTTTCCGACCCGCAGCGAGCTTGTGTTTGAGCCGCTGCCGCCGTATTGCGTGGCAACAGTCGTCAGCGTGCCGGACTGGTAGAAATAGAAGATCCAGTTGCCGCTCGTGCTGTTGTACGTGATGGCGAGACCGGCCCACGAGTTCGTCGCCATGTTGATGGCGACGCCGGCTTCGCTCGATATGTGGGCCTTGACCTGCGTGCCGGATGCCACCTGCCACACGCCGCCCTGGCCGGACTTGCCCATCGTGAGGATTTCACGATCGTTCGTGCTGTCCTCTTTGCGGTACCACATGAGCGCGGTGCAATTGACCGTGCTGCCAAGATTGGCAGCCGTTGTGCGCTCTGCATAGTCTGTGACGCCATCAAGTCGCAGGGACATGGCCAAACCTCCAAAAATCCGTCTGGTACCGACGCGCTATGACGTCCTCGCAGTCATCCTCGCCAATGTCGATCATTGGCGACTGGTTCATCAGCGGCAGCGGCTCGCCAAAGTGGCGCTCGAATTCCTCCGGCAGCGTCTCAAAGCGCATCAGCAAGTCCACCGGCGCGTCGAGCCAGTACGACTGCGGCCACGTCAGCAGGTTGTCGCGCTGCAGGAACTCGCGGAACGTCTTGGCGTCGCCGAGGCACGCCTTTGCGAGAGAGTGAGGGTTCGTCAGCGCGAGCTTGTACGCGCTTCGCGCACGCTCGGCCGGATGACGCACGACTGCGCAGCGCGGCGCGGGTACTTCCGACGCGCGCTTGTGCTCGTGGTGCAACTCAAGCGCGCTCGCGATGCTCGTACTGCCGTTTCGCGGGATCAGGACGAAGTTCATGGCAGCCGCACCACAAAGGCCGCCCCGGTGCGGCTGCACACGGAACCGATGGCGCGCCAGGAGTCCATGAACACCCAGCGGCCAAATGTGCCCCAGTAGGATGTCTCGGGCACCAGCGGAGCATCCCCCGTCAGCGTATGGGGCGTTACCGCGAACGTCGTCGGGTTGATTTCGTAGAGCGTGCCGTTGTTGCTGCTGCTGCCGAAGGCCCAGTACACCCCGCGAGTCGGGTCCCATACCAGTGCAGTGCCGCTGCCGATCCCCGTGATGCTGCGCGCGGTCTGTGTGATCGTCTCCGCAGCCCAGTTGATCGTGATCGAGAACGCCGCGACGCCATAGCCATTGTTGGCCGCGATGCACAGCCCGGTATTCGTGACCGGATCGTAGGCGGCCGTGCCGTCGCTCGGCCACTGCGCCGGAACGGAGCCCATCGAGCTCCAGTTGTTCGTCGCCAGGCGATAGAAAGCGTAGGTGTTGAAGGACACCCACCGATCCATGAGCAGGATCTTGCCGGATGACGCATTGCCGAGGGCCATGCCGGCAAACTGCGGCGGGTTGCCCCATTGAGGCAGGCGCGTCCAGATCGAACTGGCCTTGTTGTAGCTCCAATGACCGACTCCGAAGCCGCCGCTCGGATACGTCGAGCCGCCGAAGCGATACAGCGCAGTGCCCATGTCCACCATGCCGTCGTAGGTGTGCGCCGAGATCGGGTATCCGGTCGCGCCTACGGCGGGGTCGGTCGTCACTCCGGTCTGGCCGGCGTTCTCCACCGCCCATCCGGTTGGCCGTGTCGTGCCGTTGAAGTCGAAACTGTAGAGCCCGTTGTTCGACGAGTCGCTGTGCCCACCGCCGTGCACGTACATTTTCGTGCCGCTGGTGGATTTCGCCCCGCCGCTCCACGGGCGGATGATGTCGTCGTTACCGGCCCACTGCGACGGCATGATCGACTGCAGGCTCGACGAGCCGTTCGTCGGAGCGTAGCTGCCCGAGAGGTTGCGTACCTGAAATGACGACATCGACGAGATGTACGCCGGGCCGCTCGCAGCGCTCACCA
>OFRO01000076.1_pt1 | contig 34790 bp, 47 predicted proteins | sample 1543091 | NCBI WGS metagenome assembly OFRO01 (sample SAMN07774217, study PRJEB24372) | wastewater metagenome | isolation source: Exp Tend NO 10WW | collected 2016-02
TCGCGCGTCAACGAACGCACGACTCCCTTTTTTTATTTCCGCAGCGAAGGAAACCGACATGACGACTGCAGTTGCCGATGCCCCTGCCGTAGAAACCGAAGGCGTCTCGCAAACCGAGGATACGACGCAATCCGCCGCCGAAGCAGCGGCAGCCGTCGCTTCGCTGGCCGGTGACAAGGCGGCCGAAGACGCGGCGCTGGCGTTTATGATCGAGAACAAGATGGTTCCCGGTCCCCAAGGCGAGGCCGTTGAAGAACAGCCGAGCGGTCCCGGTGCGGTCAATGTCCCCGGCAAGCCTGCTCCCCAGGCCGGAGCAGCGCCGGAAGTCACGCCGCCCGCCGAGACGCGGATTCCGGCCACGACCCCCGATGCCTCGCTCGTGCGTCACGCCCAATTGCACGGCGTCGATCTTGCCGAGTTCGGCGACGACGTTGCCGGACTGCGCCGCACGCTCTCGATTCTCGACCGCAAGGCGGCGGAAACGTCGCTAGGTCGCCAACCGGAAGCGACACGGCCCGCGGCTCCCGCGCCGGAAGCCAAGCCGCTCTTGGCCGACAAACTCAAAGCGACCGGAATCTACGACGACACGCTTATTGACGCGATGCGTGAGTTGGAGTTGTCCAACCGCGAAATGCGGCAGGAGTTGTCGCAAACCAAAGAACAGACTGCGGCGCAGCGCGAAGACGCGCACTACAGCGCCATCGACGAAGCGATTCAAAGCCTCGACCCGGAAGTGTTCGGCACCGGCAAATATGTCGCCGTATCCCCTGCGAGGCAGCAGGAGCGGGCGCGTGTGGCCGGGCTGGTCAATCGACTGATCGAGGATTGTCAGGAGAACGGCGAACCGATTCCGCCCTATGCCGACCTTGTGCAAAGCGCGTACGCCGCGCGCCATCCGGGTCGTTTGAAGGCCAAGACCGAGCAGACCGTGGCGGCCACCGTCACGGAAACGCTCAACAAGCGCAAGGGAACGCCGACCGGCCGACCCTCGCACGAAAAGCCGCCCGTGTTACCCAGGGGCGACGAAGCGGCGGAACAAGCCGCCCGCAATTTCATGGTTGAGAACAACATGCTCGACCCGCGCACCGGGCTCCCCAAATAGCTCGCTGCGTTTCCTTCGCATTTAACAGGAACTTTTCGCTATGGCTCAATTTGACGCAGACCTCGAACTGGTTGCCGTTACCAACCGCAACTTCGCCCCCGTCGATCACTGGGAAGATTTGAGTCTCGACAAGACGGAATACGTCGCCTTGCCGAAGCTCATCCAAAAAAACAAGCGCACCGTGCAGTCGGGAACTCAATTCCAGTGGGAGTTGAAGACCACGACCGAAGGCAACGCGCACATGACCAAGCCGTACGCGACGGAAACCACGCACAACGCGACGACGATGAAGCAGGCCGTTCTGCCGCATCGCCACATTCGCACGTCGTGGGCCATCGACGAACGGGTGGTCGCCGCCAACCGCTCCCCGGCGCGGCTCGTCAACATTATGAAGGTCAAGAAGTCCGGCGCTCGCGCCGACTTGGCCGTTCTCGCCGAGAGCCAAGTGTGGGGCAAGCCCACCGGCGACGACGACGACGAGAACATGCACGGCATGAAGTACCACATCGTGAGCAGCACGTCGGCCGCCGGCTACAACGGCACGATCGACAGCGCGTTCACGCTCAAGTACGGCTTCACGTCGAGCACGTACCCGACCAACGGTGCGAACTGGACCGACACTTTCAAGCAGCACACCAAGACCGACTTGGTTCGCAAGATTCGCTTGGCGTGCCACAAGTCCACGTTCCGCAATCCGATGGACGTGCCCACGTACTCGTCCGGCGGCTATCGCCGGGGTATGTACACGTACCTCGACGCGATCATGCAACTCGAAGAAGAGTGCGAAAAGCAGAACACCAATCTGCAAAACGACCTCGCCTCGAAGGACGGCATGGTGGTCATTCGCAAGACCCCTGTGCAGTACGTGCCGCAACTCGACGACTCCACGAGCACCTTCCTGCCGTTCTACGGCATCGACTGGGGCACGATGGAATTCACCTTCCTCGAAGGCGAAGAGTTCAAGGAACTGGAACCGATGCGCAACCCGCTCTCGGCGCGCGTCATCGTCGTCCCGACCTACGCGACCGTGAACCTGCTGAACTACAACCCGCGCAATCACTTTGTGCTCGTGAAGAACTAAGCCCTAAGCGGCCGGGTTCATGCGTTCGTTTTCAAAATCAACACGTTTCTGAGGATAAGTCTCATGGCTATGGACAATATGACGAAGTGCGTCGGCGAACGACGCGAGATTCTGCGGCGGGTGTGGTACATCGCCAGCACCGCGATCAGCAAGGGCTACGGCGTGTGCTACGACCGCGACTACGGCACGGCCACGTCGGTCGATGCCGAGCGCGACAATCGCGTGTCGCTGCCGGACAACACCAACAACAACTCCTTCGCGGGAGTTGTGGTGCGCGACTACGCCGCTAAGACCGGCGGGCAGTATATCGAAATCGCCGAACCCGGTTCGGTATCGATGTGCTACTTCGACGGCAGCACGACCATCGGCGAAAACACGTTCTATACGTGCCAAATCGGCGGCGGCGGCAGCGGTACGTTCGATGTCGGCTCCGTCGGCTTCATGGGCCGCGGCACGGTTCGCGTCATGCAGACCCGCACCGGAGCCGGCTTGGCGCTCGCTCAACTGATGGACGGCCCGCAAAGCGGCTTGATCGAAACGATCCAAGCCGTGAGCGCGACCGCCGTGCCGATGATGAAGGGCGGTAGCACGCTCGTTACCGGCGGCATCACCATCGCCACCGACTCGACCGACACGCTCGCCAACGGCACCTACCTCGGCCAGCGTAAGCGTATCTATCTGATCGGCGCTTTGACGACCCAGGATTACCTCGTGACGGTCACGGCCGGCGAACAACTCGACGGCTCGACCGATTTGGGTTCTCTCGAATTCGACGGAGCGGGCGATGATTCGCTTCTCGAATGGGGCGGCACGAAGTGGCGGTTGCTCCACAACGCCGGAACCGGCTTGGCTTAGTTTCTTCGCGACCGGCGGGAGCGTTTTCTAGCACTCCCGCCGGTACGCGGTTTCTCTCCAAGAGGATGCCGTGGCCGAATCAACCGCCAGTTACCAACGCGCACATTTGCAAGCCGAAGTCGGCGAGTATCTAGGCTTCGGCCGCGATACGTCGATTTGGGTCAGCGACTTTGCGTACATGGCGAACAAGGTGGACTCGTGCATCAAGAGCGGAGTCAACCAAGCCTGCGAACCGCCGATGCTATCCGGCGATACGACGGCGCATTCGTGGTCGTTCCTCAAGGTTTGGGGCACGCTGACGACCGTGGCTCCGTACTCGACGGGCACGATTACCGCTACCAACGCCTCGGCGGTCGTGACGCTTGCGAGCGGCACGTTTCCGAGTACCGCGGCGGCGGGCATCATCGTCATTCACGGCACGCCGTATGAAATCTCCACGCGAGACAGCGGTACGCAGGTGACGTTGGCGCAGGCGTACCAGGGCACCACGGAAAGCGGCCTGACGTATTCGGTGAGCCAATGGGACTACGACTTGCCAGACAACTTCGGGCACTTCGCAGGCCCGTTGTCGTTCTCTCCTAGCCAAAACCTTGCACCCATCAAGATTACCGACGACTCGGCAATCATGTTGATGCGTCAAGGCGGTGTGCTCGGCGGCGAGCCGGAATTCGTATGCGAGCGGGCTAGTTCGACGTTGCCGACTTCGACGGGCCAGCGTTTCATTGCGTCGTTTGATCGGCCGCCGCAATCGGCTTATCAGATCACGTACCGTTATCGCGTTCTGCCGGATGCTTTGACGAGTTCCAACTATCCGGTCGGCGGCTCGATGTTCGGCGAATTGATTCTCGCGTCGTGCTTGGCCGTTGCCGAGTATCGACACAACAACGTGCGCGGCGAAATGTACGCCGCGTTTATGGATCGACTGACGGCCGCCGTCTCGATCGACTCGCAACGCGGAGCGGATTCGCTTGGCTACAACGGCGACGGCGGTTGCGACTCCCACTACGGCACCGGCCGTTTCGGTAACTTTCCTAATCTGACTTTTGAATAAGGGTTCTATCCTATGTCCGCTCATCGTTTTCATTCCGACTGGTCGCAATCCACTCCGCAACTGATCGACCCCGGCAATGCGAAGGCGCTGCCGAATAGCCAATGCGGTCATATCGACCTCGTGACCACGGCCGCCGAAACGCGCACGCTGGCCGCTCCGACGAAGGCCGGGCTAGACCTTTCCTTGAACTTCTTTACGGACGGCGGCGATTGCGTCATTACCGTCGCGACCGCCTACAACGCGGCCGGTTCGACGACGATCACGCTGGCCGACGCCGGGGATTGGGTGAAGCTCGAAAGCCGCGCCTACGGGACCGTGTTCCGTTGGGTGCTCGCGGGCTTCGATGGTGTGGCTCTGGCGGCGATGGACATCACCGCTTTGAGCATCAACGGAACGGCCGTTGATGCGACCGCCCTGGAACTCAACCGGGCGGCCGATATGTCGTCGCGCGTCATCACGATCGGCTCCGGCGACTCGGCGACTCTTTCCATCACGGAAGCGGCGCACGACGGGCGGACGATCTATCTCACGAAGACGGACGGCTGGAACGCTACGCTGCCGGTTCCCGCCGCCGGCATGAAGTACCGCATCGTCATTGGGGCGACCATTACCGTCGCATCGACGATCAAGAGCGTGGCCGGAACGCACATTATGATCGGCCATGCCCTGTTGGGCAACGACTCCGACAACACGACGGTACTATGGCAGGCCGTCGCAGGCAGCACGCTCGACACGATTGACTTGCTCGGTACGTCCAACTCGACGGGCGGCATCGCCGGTCAGGTCATCACGATCGAGGGCATGTCTTCGACCGTTTGGTACGTCGAAATCATTGGCGACGCGGCAGGGACCGAGGCAACACCATTCGCAAACACGGTCGCGTAATTTTTCACGACATGCCGCGCGGCCGATTCTGCGCCGCGCGGCTTCATTTATACAGAGGGCTCCAACATGGGATTCTTGTCCCGACTACTCTCGCCGGGGTTCTTGGCGACCGCCTCGGCCCGTCAAGCGACTGCGGCATATTCGTTGAACACGGCGGAAGGCACGACTGCCGAAATCGCGTTTGAAGAATACGCAGGCGGCACGGTGTTTATCCCGAGCGGTTCGTCCATTACGCAGCTTACGTACTACGCTGCTCCCTGCATCGGCGGGACGTTTCTACCGGCCTATGACGACACGGCGACGACTCCCGTAGCGCTCTCGTGGACCGGTCTTACCGCGGGTCGCTCGTATCCGATTCCGGCCAAGCTGTTTTCCGTCGGTGCAATCAAGATCGTCGTCAACTCCGCCGGTACGGTTTACATCAGCCGCAAGAGTTAGCCATGTCGCTTTCACAAATTCTCATGCTGCCGCCCGGCTACGGCTTTGACGCCGCAGTTGCTCCGCCCACGGTTTTCACGCTCGTCCTCGACGACCTGCTGACGCGGCATTTTGTCAATGCCGATATGCGGTTCAAGCTCACGGTCAATCCAATCGCCGAGACGACCGGGTTCGTTGAACTCGACGACAACGCCACGATCTACTCCGCGACGGACATGGCGACCGACATGCAGGCTAAACTGGAAGCCCTCACAGGCTACAGCGGTCTTGTTACGGTTAGCGGAGCATCTACCGAAGCAGGCGACAAATACACCTTCACGATTATGTTCGACGCATCCCTCGGAGCGGTGACGCTCGCCTTCCATGCGTCGTCGCAATTTTATCCCACCATTACGCTTGCCGAAGCGGTGACGCAGCAAGGTGTGGCGACGGTTACCGGAGTAGCCGAGGAATTTATTGTGTACGCTGGAACTGACGAGCAAGTGACATTTAGTGATGGAAACGTGAATGGAGACATTACCGATACGGGAGGTCTGATTATCAGCGTAGCAACGCCAAGCGGCTACACGGCCACTAGCGGTGGCGTCGGATTTAGTACGGTGACATTCACCGCCGATGCAACCGGGGCCATGCCGGATATGGCGAAAACATCCGGTGGTGGCGGGAGTGTCGCGATCGCCGTGCAAGGCGTAACTGCCGTCACAGGCCAACCGGAAATACATACGATAACGCCGACTCCGGTGAATCCTACGGGCGGATATTGGGAACCAGCACCCGGTCCCGATATTGAGCACCATGCCATCGAATCGGAAATAGAATCTCAGATTGTAAGTGCCATTGCGGCAATAGTCACCGCATCGGGAACGCTTGACGCAGGAGTTGTCACGATCACGAACTCCGTGAATGGAAACATCTCCGACACCTACCTATCCCCCGTCAACGTCTCCCTGACCGCACCGGAAATCACGCACAGTATTACCTAATATGTCCCTCGACCAAATCCTCATGCTGCCGCCCGGCTACGGCTTCGACTCAGCAGCCCCATCCCCGCTACTCACCGATCTCGTCGCCTACTGGAAACTCGAAAACGTCAACGACTCACACACGAACGGGCTGACGCTGACGAACAATAACAGCGTCGCGTTCGGAACCGGAAAGGTCGGCAACTGCGCAAACAACTTCGCAGCAGCATCGTCGCGTTACTTTAGCCGAGCGAGCAGTTCTGATTTAGTGCTCGGAAATATCGACTGGACAATAGCTTGTTGGTTTAACTCAAGCACATTTGCGGCATCCCAGGGGTTGGTGAGTAAGTACAACGCAACTGCTTGCGAATATACCTTGCAAATAAATACGTCTGGGAACGTCGTGATGCAGTTCGGCTCAACCAGCGCTACATCAGGCGCTGTTTCTTCTGCCAACTGGCATCTGGCTGTGGGGTGGCACGATGCAGCCGGTGATACGATCAACGTACAGGTAGACGGTGGAACGCCGGTTAGTTCGGCAACTAGCGGAGCCGCGCCGCCTACAAATACCGTTGAGTTTCGCATCGGAGCAATTGCTTATGTTGGTGTTCCGTTTTACATGAACGGCAGCATTGACGAAGCGGCGATTTGGAGGCGGGTGCTGACGGCAGGCGAACGCACGCAACTATACAACAGCGGCAACGGAGTAACGTACCCGACGTTCGCATAATGCCAACACTCAAAGAAACAACCGACTCCGTTGATGCTCGCGTTGCCGAGCTAATGGACTTCATCACGACGACCCAAGAATCCAACGAGCAAAACGGCAAGTACGTTCAGCTTGATTGGTCGCACGCGACCGACCCTGAAGATGGAGTCGTGAAACAACCGGATAGACTGTCGCGAAAACTGCCCGGCAAGGCAAAGACATGGACGGACTTCGGCTACCCGATTGAATCGCCGGTTTGCAATGCGTGCGTGCATGAGTATGTCGCACCGGGCGGAAGCGGGTGGGTGCTGATCTTGTCGATGAAGTTCGGCGGCAAGCGGTATATGCGGACGGTGAAGTACGGGCCGGAAAGCAGCGATACCGGATGGTCGGAAGTTGTCGCACCGAAGTAGCACCGGAAATAACGCACTCGATTAGTTAGGACGATATGGCAACTTCAACATCGGCACTTACCGCACTCGTCGGCAGCGACTTGACCGCATCGGATTTGGTGCAGGTCACTGATTCGTCGGCCGGGTCGAGTGGTACGAAGAAGATGACTGTGAGCGAACTCGTTGCCGGGCTCGATGCGCAGGCCCATGCGTTTACGAATACTGTGACTGGAACTGACGGCGTGACGAGCGGGATTGCCCGCAAATTTGGTGGGGGAGCTTTTTGTCAGGTCGCAGCATCGTCGGCGATTTTAGGAACGGTCGAAGTCATTACGGCTTTCGATCAGTCCATTTCGATTCCTGCAAACACCTTGAAGGTCGGAACGCGACTTCGTTTTCGCTTGCAAGGGATTGTAACGGTTCAAGCAGGGTCGGAGACATTCACGCTGACCGTAAAATTGGGGAGTGTCACGCTCTGCTCCAAGGCGGCAATCGACCCAGGCTCAAACGATTTGTTCATGGTGGAGTTTGAGGCAGTTTGCAGGACTGCGGGTGCGAGCGGAACTATTGTCGGGTGCGGGACAATCGCAACTGGTGCCAGCGGTACTGCTGCTGCCAATGGCGTCTACCTTGCATCCACTACGATAGACACGACTGGAGCGAATATCCTGGCGGCATACTGCACATGGCAGGCATCCGCGACAGACACAAATTCTGTACGTCTTGACGTGTTTTGCTTGGATATTATCGGCTAGGAGCTATCCGTGAGCAGCCGATATATCGACATCGTTTTCCCGGTAGGCGGCAAGGACGCGGTACATGCGTTCCAGCGCCAGCCACCCTACAGCACGGTCGATTCCTTGAACGTGTGGCCGCGTGAATCCGTAGGCAACCGTCGTCGCGGCGGCTCGCGTCCCGGCATGGAGAAACACAACTCCACACAATTCGGTTCGGGCAATCACGTTCGCTGCCTGATGCGGTTCACCGATCAACAGTCGCGGGTGCTGCTGTTCGCAGTCTCCAACGGAAACGGCTATCGCGAGACGACGGCGGGAACGTGGAGCGCGTCGGCGACCTATCTCGGCTTCAATCCGACCGGGCGTATCTGTTCGACGTTCTTGGATAACACCATCTACATGGTGCAGAACGGTTCGTACAACCCGGCGTACTTCGTCGGTGCGACGGGTGCAGGCGGCACGTTCAACAACTCCGCAACGGAAGCCTTAACGCTCGGCACGGTCCCGCTCGGCTGCAATATCATCTGGACGGCGTTCGGTCGTCTCGGATTCGCGGGCGATACCAGCGGCACGGGTGCGCCGCGTACCGTCTACTTGTCGCGACCCGATACGCCGAAGGATTTCGATTACACCGAGACGGATACGGACGCCGCTTACTCCGAAGCAATCGCACCGCAGGGGAACGAAAATGACGCTCTTACCGCCGTCGTGCCGTGGTACGGCGATTACGTCTTGTTCTTCTACAAGCAATCGTGCGTGCTACAGATTGGCGACCGACCGAGCGGCTACTACTACACCACCTCGACGCGAATCGGTTGCCTCGATGCAATGTCGTGGTGCAGGGGGCAAAACAACGCGATCTACATAATGTCGAAAGAGGGCTTGGCGGTCTGCGACCCAGGCTCGCCGCGTTCCGAGCCGCAGTTGCTTTCCGCCTCGAAGCTCCCAAGCGACCTGTTGCAGATTGACCCGACTCGCTACGAAGTCGTCATGGCCTGGGATGCCCGCGCCAACGGCATTCATATCTGCGTGACGAACACGGCCGGGGCTCAAGATACGAACCGCTGGTTCTACGACTTGAAGGACGGCGGATTCTGGAAGTCGCAATACGACACTCCGTGCGACCCGTTCTCGGTCTGCTATTACCCTGAGTTAAGCGGCACGACGGTAAGCCTCATTTGGGGCACGCGCAACGGCTACATTCGCCGCGACAACGACTCCGCAGAATCTGACGACGGCACGAACTTTGAATCGTACGTGTGGCTTGGTCCGCTGTCGCTCGGCGGAGCAGGTTCCGAGGGAATCTTAGACCGCATCAGCGCCACGCTCGCCAAAATCGAAATTGAATTGGCGACCGAAGGCGGGACGCTGCTCACGACCGAAGGGGGCACGCAACTGACCACTGAAGGGACGGCAACCGGCGGCGCTAATGTCGCGTTATACGTCGGCAATAGCGCCGCTGAGGCTTTTGACTCTTCGACAGTGTTTGCGGTCACGTTGAGCGGCGGTCGCAATCGGGACCATGTTCCGCGCCGTCGCGGTGTTGCCGCTTACTTGAAGGTGTACGGCACGGCCGGTCAGAAGTGGGCGATGGAAGGTATCGGCGTGGAAATCATGCTCGCCGGGAGATACCGCTAATGGCTCGTCGCTTTCCGATCAATTTGCCCGACGACGAGTTGCGGCGTTATCTGCGAGAGTTGGATGCTGCGGTTACATCGGCTGCAACGGCCACTTATCGCACGGCGACTCTCTCGGCGGACCTAAATGCCGGAGCGTCGGTCGTGATTAGCGGCATCACATACGTCGCCACATTTGTACGGTCTGGTTACAAGCTCGCTTCGGGGACCGTGATTGGAGCAAACTACGACGGGACAACGTGGCATGTCGGCGATTGGAATACATGCGAGGTAGTCCAATGAGCGGCGGTAATCGTTGTGACTGCTGCTGTGAGTGCGGGGCATTTTGCACGGGTGGATACTGCGGCGCATCAATGCTGTGGGTTGCCACGCCGTCTGGATCGACGAACGGCACACTGTGTACGGGTTGCTCGGCTGACATTGACATTGCAGTTGCATTCATGGCATTCATGGGTTCGACGAACGCTGCTGACTGGAACGCTTCGCGTCCATCATGGACGAGTCACGATGCCATGTCAGGCTCAAAGGTATGCGTATGGAAAACGGACGGGTCTACGTTCGGAACCGTCGTAGATTATTGCGGCTTCTCTGGAGTTATTCGCTCTCATGTGATTAACACATATCTAGGAACCGATGATAAATGGCGAATGGTGTTTGCTGCTGATGTTGTTGACTTCGGATACACGGGGGCAATCGTTGGCGAGGCAGAATTTGCCAGTGGCGGCGCTCCTATGGATTGCGGAACACCAGGAGAGGTGTCGCCGACATTTTCTCTGTCTATCCCACTGACCAGCATTGTTTACTTTGGAAGCTCGGGGCTAAGCTGCATTCCGCCAACCAGTGTTCTAGTTGAGGGCAACCCGCAATGACGCCCGAACCCGGCTGGAAATTCACCGGCAAGAACACGAAAGACGGACGCCCGATTTGGGCCTGCCGCGTCTGCAACGCTCGCATTTGGGGCTGGCGAGTTGCCGACCATTCGTGCCTTGGTACGCCTGCCGCCAAGCCTAAAGCCGCCGAAGTCCCCTGCAAGCACCGCGGGCTCGTGTACGCCAAGATCAACGATGTGTCGTGCGGGTGCAAGGCAACGGTGTTCTCCTGCTCGGTCCACGCCTTTTGCACGATCAGCCCGATAAACGGTACGATTCAAAATATCATCCCTAAGTGTTGCATCGAGTGCGACAACCGCGAGGAATAACATGGCGACCGGCTACCCCACCCGAAACACGACGATTCGCCTGCCGCGCGGCGGATATCTCAAAGCTCCGATCATGGCCGGTAGCGGACCTTACGGCGGGCACGACCCGTACTTGCGTAGCGCCAATCCCTACGCCAACGGAGCCTCGCAAGCCGGGGCTCTCGGGATGGGCGGCTATGCTGCCGGCGGCGGGCAAGGCGGCTACGTCCCTGGCGGCGGTGCTGCCGGACTGGCTGCCGAATACCAGTCTGCACAGAACCGCGCGGCGGCGGCCAATGCGTCCTTGGAAGAAGAACTCAAGACCGGCTATGCCGACCGTCTCAAACGAAACATGGGACTCGTTGGCACGCTGTCCGATCAAAGCCTGCTCGACACGAACAAGACGTTCGACGAACGGGCTAACGGCGTGCGGCGGCGGTTCGGCGGTGGAACGTCCGTGAATCAATCGACCGTTCTCAACTCGCAACTCGTGCAGAACGACTCCGAGCGTGTGGCGGCCCTCAATCGAGCCCGTGACGCTCTGACCATGCGGAAGGTCGGATTAGACGCCGACCTGTCCGGCGACGCTCTGATGCAGCGTGAGCGGGTCACAAACGCCTATCCAGACTACGGGCAGCTTGCTCGCCTCTCCGAAGGCTTGGGCGAGGCTAACTCTCCTACGGCTCCTATGCCGACGCAGCAGCAGCCGACGCAGCCCGCGGCTCCCGAGCAACCGGCCACGTATCAGCGGGCGTTGTCGCCAAAGGAAATCAACCGGCAGAACTCGTACGAAGCAAGTCGCTTGCGGAAGACGTGGGCTCGAACGCCGACGACTGCCGTTGCCAAGCCGACGCAAATAGCGGCGTCTTTGCCGCGCCCCAACAATCAAGGCGGTTTCGGCATTCCTTACCGCCTCCCATACCGACGCTCTTAGGTAACTTCGATGCCCATAGTCAATAGTTTCCAACCGTCCGCGCAATCCATTGCCGGAGCGGCGTACACGTCCGGCATCGGTCGTGCTTACCGCGACACGATGGCCCGCGCCACCGAGCGGCAAACGCAAGTCAACGAGAACGCGCTGCAACGGACATTCCAATCGCAGCAACGCGAGGCCGATCGTCAGTTTGACGTTGGCCGGATGCAATTCAGCGCCCAAGTCGATCAGGAGAACGCCCTAGCCGCCGAGGCTCGCCAGCAGGCGTATTTGGAGACGCAAGATCGACTGCTCACCGAACGCGAGAAGAAGCGTTACGACATGGAGCAGGCCGGGTATGTGCAGGAACTAAATCAGAAGCAGAAGGTGCAAGCCGCGACTATCCAAGAGCATCGCCGACGACTTCGCGCCGGTGAGTTCGCCATGCCGGGCGTTCAAGAAGACGGCACGCTGGTTCCGAATAGTGCCGCGTGGAAAGCAGACGTACAACTTGCCGCGCAAGAAATGGGGCTCAAGGATTCTGCGGAGTGGATTCCGAAAGGACCAGACCCCAACGAATTCCTATCTCGCCTCGCCGATGGTCCAGGCGGTTCCAAGATCGACCCGCAGACCGGCAAACAGTATATGCCGCCGAAGGTCACGAAGGAGCAGCAGGATTTGTCGCTCTCGATGGACGAGCGGAAGCTAGCCGTTGATACCGCGAAGGTGCTGCAAGGTATGACTAAGACGGTCATGCGTAACGGTGTTCTGACCGAAGAACCCGTTTACACTCCCGAGCAAGTGTTGCAGCATTCCGGGCTTGGAAAGTTTGTGAGTGGAACGTCGTCTCCATCCAATATCGCACAACCTCAAAGCGCCGCCGAGTTCTCCGCACTTCCGAGCGGAACGCAGTTCCTTGCCCCCGATGGCACGATGAGGATTAAGCCGTGAGCAATTGGTGGGAAGCCGCGCCACTAGCGTCGTCTGCCGTCGCATCGAAGCCAATGGGTAATTGGTGGGAGCATGCGCCGTTGGCAGGGCCGCACGCTGCGCAACCGGCCGCTTCTCCCGTCGCCTCGCCGTCTGCACCGCTCCAAGAAAAAACCACGCCCGCAATGCCCGACCCGACGCGCAACAACGCGCGCTGGATCAGCGACCGTGACGCGGCGAACATGGACATCCTGCCGAACGAGCGGACCATTGCCCTCAGTCACTTGCTCCCCAAGGTGCAGGAAATAGGCAACGATGCCTATAGCGACACGGAAGGCCAGTGGTATTCGCTGACGCCGGAAGGTCGCGTTCAGTTTCAGCAAATGGATGAGCAGGCGGCGCGGGTCGATGCACAGAAAGACACGCTCCCTGTTCTGCCGACCGCCTTCGCACCGCTACGAAGCGCCGGACAAGACTTGTCGGCTTTGAACGCCCGTGCCTTGAACGCCGCCGGGGTTGATAGCTTCTTCGGTGAAAAGCTCGACCCGGAATTACTCAACAACATGGCCTTGGCGGGTAACGAGACGGACGCCGCGGCGAATGCCGTAGCCGGAGACTCGACCGCTAAGCGGTACGTGCGGGGCGGTATTCGTTCGGCGGCCGTATCGCTCATCGGTCAGCGGCTTGCAGGACCGGCCGGGGCAATCGGCGTGCAAGCGGGCATCACCGGCAACCAAGCCTATGCCGAAGCGAAGCAGGCCGGAAAGACTGACGAAGAGGCCCGGTCGCACGCTCTCAAGATGGCGGCGGCCGAAGGCGGTATCGCCACGGTGTTTCAGTGGATGGGGCTCGGTGGTATGGAGCGCGGGCTTGCCAAGGAATCGCTCAAGAAGCCGCTCAAGGAAGCGTTCAAGCAGTTTGGCATTCGGACGCTCAAGGAAGAACTGCCCGAGGAACTGTTGACGCAAGTTGCACAGACGATGATCGGCGATGCCGACAAGGTAAACGCCTTGGCGGAAACGAATCCTGACGGCTCGTATTGGAACGCGAAGGACGGATTTTCGCCGCGAGTGCAAGCGTATGTCGATGTTGTCGGGCAAACCGGCGTTGCAATGGGCATGTCGGAATCGGCCCGTTACATCATGGCCTCGCCCGAGAATACCCAGGCTTGGATTGATAAGAACCCTGAGCAGGCCAAGGCGTTGGCGGCGCTTGAAAACCCGTCGCGTGGAGACTTGGAGAAGAACGGGATTTTTGGGGCGCGTGAGACTACGCCTGAGCAGCGGATTGCGCTGGCGAAGGAAGTCAAAGGACGCTTGGCGGCGGTTGAACCTGTCGATGATGAATCGGAAATGCAACGTCGTGCAATGAGCATGACGGAAGATGAGTTTGTGGCTGCTCGCCCGAAGCCCTCTCGTGACGATCCCGGCATGTCGTTTGAACGTATCGCATCCAGTTTGCCGCAAGAGGAAACCGGAGAGTATGCCGGAGAACCTGGGGGAATTCAGCGGGCCGTAAAGCGATTGTCAAAGGGCACTCCTGGCGTTGGCCTTCCGTTTAGTCCAGAGCAAGCCGCAAAATCGCAGTCCGATAAAGTCGTGTTTTACGACGACAACGGCGACCCGGTTGGGGCACTCTCGATTCAGTTGAACGATAAAGGTCAACCGGACTTATTGAGCGTTGCCGTTAAGCCGGAATTTCAAGGCAAGGGAATTGCAACCAAGCTATTCGACGAAGCTCGAAAGCGTTATCCGAATATCGACCAAGCGAGTGGTGCGGGCGGATACACAGAAGAAGGTGCTAGATTTGCTTATCGTCGATTCCGCAAGCAGGCAGCGGGATTGCCGACTGCCCAAGTGAAGGAGTGGGGCAGCGGCAAGACGGTCAGCCGCGAGGCTCAAGACGCACTCGGCAAGTACGTCTCGGACAACTTCTACAGCGACCCGAAGCGGGCTTCGATTCGAGACGACGACACGACGTATCAGCAACTCAAAGCGGCGGCGGAAGCCGAGAAGCGTTCCAACTCCGCGATTGAGGCGCAGGACTCGCGCATCGGCGGCATGGTCGATCGGCAGCAGGCCAAGCGTGAGATTGCCGCCGGTAAGGTTGACCGCGAGAACATCAAGTACGCCGAGCTTCACGACGTTGCTCCTGAGTTGCGCACGCGGATTCAAGCAGAAGCCCAACGGCTACTTGGCGAAACGAAGTCCGAAGATACGCGCAAAGCCTTGGAGAAGATCATCCAAGATGCAGGGAGCGACGTAGGGGCGAAAGTCGAAGCGGAGAAGGAACGCATTGTCAGCGTCCTTACCGGAGAACTCGACCAGCGCACGATCAACGAAAAAGAGAGTCAGCCGCCGCGTCCGCCCGATCCGGTCGTGCAAGGCTTGCTCATGGCGAACGAGCAGCGTCGCAATCGCATGTCTCTGGCGATTCGCAACTTTGCCGACGACAAGCAGGATGATTGGGTGGACTACGCCCATCAACGTGCCTACGAGAAACTGAACGCCGGTCAAGGTTTTGATTTCGATGCGCCTGCGGTTCAACCATCGCCGGAACAGATTGTTGCGGAACTTGGCGCGATGGCGGAAGTGATGGGAGTTTCGGACAACACGGAGCAAGCCAGTGAAGCACCACCCGCAGCCGAACCCGCTGTTGCCGCACAACCCCAAGCCCAAGTTCCACCGCCTGACCAAGCGGCAGCTACGCCTGCGCCGTCGCCGCTAAGCCCGAAGGCCGAAGCGATATTACGGAAACGCTACAAGGATACTAGCGGGCACGACCTAGGGCAGTTCGTCGCCCCCGAAGCGGAGCACGCCGAAGCCGTGGACTTCATGGCGGCACGACGCAAGAAAGTCCAGTTCTTCCGTTCTCCGTCCGGCACCAACGCCAACTCGTTTTACGACCCGGAAACCAAGACGGTTTACGTCAACGCCGACAAGAAGGGTGAAGCTCTTTGGTACAACGTCGGCCACGAGTACGCCCACGCCTCTGGGGCTGACCAGCGCCTCGCCAATCTGCCGGCGGAAGTCATTGACGCCGCCAAACTGAAATACGCCGAAGGTGCCTCGCCTGCCTATCTTAAAAGCCTGCAACGAAACCCGCAGAAGTGGACGCGGGAAGCCGTGGCCCGTTACGTGGGCGAAGTGCTGGCAAAACCTGAGACGCGGGCGCAGATTCGCAAGGAGAATCCGACGCTCTGGCAGAAGATCGTCGCCGGAATCAAGGGTCTGTTCCTCCGCAACAAGATGCCGCCTTCCGTGAAGCGGGTTATCGACGAACTGAACGACTTGCCTCCGGAAGGCTATCAGAAGCCCGTACAGCCGCCGTTAGCCGCTGCGCCGCCTGCAACGCCTCCAAGCACACCCCCGACCGCCGCAACGGGCGGAAACGGCCGCTACGACGCTTACACGGGCTTCGCGAACCCTGCCAAGGGAACGACCTCCGGAGAGGCACAGCAAGCCGTCGCCGAGGGGATGGGAGCCACGGAGCGGGACCAGCGACCACGTACCGACCGCATCCAAGACGCATCGGCCGAATACGCCGTTGACCCGGAGAAGGTGCTGGCCGAACTTGACGCCGCTCTCAAGAGCAATCAGCCGCTGTCCGATCGGCAAACCGACCTGCTGAACATCGTCAAAGCCGAAGCGGCAACGAAGGCTCTGGCGTCGAATGACCCCGACGACCTGGCTATGGTGGCGCGGTTGAACGTCGCCTACCTCAAGAAGCGGTCGGAAGCCGGTAAGTCGCTCCAATCGGGTAGCGAACCGCAGTTCCAGACTCCCGAAGGCCGGGGCGTGCTCATCGCCGAAGCGATTACGGACATTTCCGCCGACGATATGCTGGCGCTGGAATCGGCCAAGGCGGAGTTGCGGAAGCTCGGCGGCGACCCGTCGCTGTTGCTGTCGGACGAAGGGGTGATGCTGGCGGACAATCCGCAGACGCGCACGGAGCCGTTCAAGCGGTGGTTTGGTAAGAGCAAGGTGGTGGATGCGGAGGGGAAGCCGCTGGTGGTTTATCATGGGACGAATGCGGACTTCACGGAGTTCGATGGCGACAGGATATTCTTCTCGTCCAGCAAGGACGAAGCATCTGTTCACGGAGACTTAAAGGCGTCTTTTGTGAGGCTTGAAAAACCGCTGGTTGTTCGCACGAAGTTTCCGCCAACCGACTATTTGGACGGAACCGATCACGAAGCTATACGCAAGGCCGAAGATGGCGGTCACGATGGATTGATTGTGATTGGTAGAGGCGGCGAACGAACTGTTGTCGCCTTCTCCCCTAACCAAATCAAATCCGCCACCGGCAACAACGGCGAGTTCGATCCAGAGAATTCCAACATTCTCCTGGCCGACGTTTTCGACAAGGAAACCGCCCGCAAAACGGCCGAGGAAAAGTCGGCCCTCAAGAACGCTCTCCGCGACGACAAGATTGCCCGCGCGGCTGCGAACGTGCTACGACTCGAACGGAGCATTGCCCAAAAGCAGGCGGCGTTTCGGGCGAAGATGGAAGCCAAGGGGATTCTCCCGGCGACTCCGCAGTTGATGGCCGCACTCCTGGCTGATCCGCAGAAGGCTCTTTATGCACTTCGTGAAATGCGGGCCTATAAGAATCTCGCCCGCGGTAAGTCTCTGCCGTTCCTGCCGGGTATCGGCCACAAGGGAATGTTGGATGCGCTCTACGAAGCGTCGATGGCGAACATTCTGAGCGGCATCAAGACAATGACGGTGAACGCCGCCGGAACGCCGCTGAACTATCTCGGGCATCTTGTCCCCCGAGCCGTGGAAGCGACGGCGAATTCTGTGGCTCGCGTGGCAACCGGCGGCAAGTACGGCACGACCGGGGCGCAATGGGGCGAAGTTCGGCATTTAATCCAGGGCATGATACAGGGATTGAGCCAAGGCTTCATAAACGCCAAGGACTCGATTTGGAACGAGCAGTCTATGCTCGACGAACAAAGCGGTCGATTCGGCTCGGCTCTTGAAGGGCATGGAAAGGATTACGCAATTCCCGGTCGGCTCGGCTGGCTGATTCGCACGCCGGGCTACGGCACGAATCGCTACATGGACGACTTGAGCCGCACGACCATCGCTCACATGGAAGCTCGGGCGAACGCCTACCGGGATGGCGTGGAGAACGGCTTGAGCGGCCCTGCGTTAGATCAGCACGTTGACGCCCTCTACAACGACAAGGACTCGGCGGCGTGGCAGGGCGACCTGCGCGGGGCTTATGAGTACGCCAACAAGATGGCGTTCCAAGAAACTGGCGGTGAGACTCGCAAGAAGATCGTCAACGCTTTGTCCGGCGCTCGTCGTGATATTCCCGGCGTCCGCTGGTTTCTGCGGTTCATCAAGTTCCCGGTGAATGCGGCGGTGCAGACGAAGGAGTGGACGCCGTTTCATTTCTTTCACGTCGTCGATCGGGCGGCATCGAACATGCGTGCAGGCCGTGAATGGTCGTACGGCATCAAAGAGGATATGGCGAAGGCGTTTGTCGGTACGCTCATTCTCTACTCGATCATGGGAGCCCTGGAAGACGACGAACGCGAAGGAGACTTCGGCATTACCGGCAGTTCGCATCCTGACACGACCAAACGCAACTCGCTACGGTTCGGCGACCATTACGTGAGTTATCGGGCGATGGAGCCGTTCGGATCGGCTCTTGCATTGCTGGCCGATACCGGGCTCTCGATTAAGAAGCACGGCTTCGGTGCGAATACCGCTACGTCAACGATGGTTTCCGTGGCCGATACAGTCGCGAACAAGCCGACCATGCGCGGCATCAACGACATTAGCGCATTCAGTCGCGAAGTCGCTCGGTCCCGTACCGAAGGCGACCCGGAGATTATGAACAAGGCCGCGCGGAAGTTGGCCGCGCAGCAATCGCTTTCGTTCATGCCTCGCCTTATCACGTCGTTTACGGAAGCGGCTGGTGAGGGAACCGGCTATGAACAACGGAAGCGAACGACCGCCGAACTCTTTGACCTTGATATTTCCGACATTGCCAGCCAGTACGACGTATGGGGCAACAAGAAGGACGATGCGGCGTTTGGCAATCCCGTCGGCGACTTTGCTTACAAGCTGTTCTCGCCCGCTGGTATCACGATTCAACCGCAGCATCCCGGCGACCAACTCATCGGCAAATGGAATGCGACGGTCACAGACCCCAAGGAGCGGTTCAAGTTCACGGAACTCTCGACGGAGTATCGCAAGAACGGCAAGACGGTCCGCATGACGCCGGACCAGTTTCAGCGTTACGCCGAACTCTCCGGCCAGATCGCGGCCGAACTCTACGAAGTCGGCAACTTCGACCCGGAGAATCCGACGGCCGGACAAGTCGCAGCCCTCAAGAAAAACTTCGAAGTTGCTCGGGACAAGGCCAAGGAACTTTTGCACGCCGAATGGAATGGGGGGGCCAAGGCTACTGCTAGCGCGGCGGAAGTGGCCGAAACGATCCGGCAGGCACAGATTCGCGGGTTGCGCGAAAAGGTAGGCGGTAAGTTCACGTTCAAATTGCGGCCGGGAGAGACGGCACCTGAGTTTCAAGAACGTCTGCAAGCATGGAAAGCGGAGCGCGAAGGCGCTGCCGACGACCTAAAACGCTTGTTCGCTACCAGCCGATAGCGGTATAACAAAAGCACGCGGGAACGCTCCCTTAGCGCCTACGATGGCGGCGTGAGTAGCTTCATTACTCACTTGGGCACGTATTCCATGCGTTCTTTGCTTCTCGTAGTCGTGCTCTTGTGCCTATTGGTCACACCAGGGCACGCGCAGCAACCTCAGACACCGCCCGTCGAGAAGCCGCCTGTAATCGCTCCTGCCGTCGTCCCCACAACGGACGACATTCCAGCGGTTGACCCGCTCAAGACGCCGTTAGCCGTCAACGTAGCGATTCGTGGTGCAGTCCAAGGGGACTTGGTTGTGATTGCCCCGGTTGGGCAGTTGCTTGAGTTGAGTCTAACGGGTGACGGTGCGGCGGAATCCGGTCCCGTATTTTGGACTTACAGTGAATCAATCCCCGACAAGTCGGAGCGTGATGCCGGGCATTGGGTTGGGTTGACGTTTCCGCCCGAGGTAGCCGGCAAGGCTTATCTGGTACAGGCGGCGGTGAATGGACCGGAGGGGAAGCCACCGCTGGTTGCTTTAAGGTGGCTCGTGGTTGCTGGCGTTGCGCCACAACTGCCGCCAGACAAGCCCGTTGACCCTGCACCTACGCCGGTCAAGCCGACGCCTGTTGAGCCTAAGCTGACGACCGTAACCGCCGCAACGTACGTCTACGAAAAGGACGATACCGCACCGCCTGCCGCCGTTCGCTCGGCACTGAACAAGTTGAATCGCGAACACAAAATCGAAGCCACCGAGTTTGAGCAGAACACGTTCGACGGTGACGAACAAATTCCCGACCAATACAAAGCCGCATTGACCGCAGCCAAGGAAGCCGGATTGCCTGCATTGGTCGTGCTGGCGGACTCCACGGTTCTCAGAATCGTGAAGTCACCGACTACCGAGCAGCAAGTTTTGGAGGCGGTTAAGTAATGGACTCTTTCGCCAAAATCGACCCGGCTTTGATTGACGTTGTGATACCGGAAGACGGCTATCCCGACAAACTTGCCGCCGAAGATACTCCTGATGTTCTGTGGGATTGTTGCGGTGCTGCATCACGTGCGTTCCCCAAGTCGCTTTGGATTGAACCGAAGGATTGGGCGGACAAGGCCCGCGAAAACGACAGTCTAAAAACGTGGCCGGTCAACTACATCGACCGCTACACGAACCAGAACCCCACACATGAATGCACGACACATTCTCTCCGTGCCAACTTTGAAGCGTGCCGCAATCGTCAACGCGGCGTGAACTATCCCGATGGTCCGAAGAAGGGATTCCGCTATTCCGAGTCGGGCATGTACGGATCGGTTTGGGTATCGCCGCTATCGGTGTATGCCGAAGCGAACCCGCGTCAGTGGGGCGGGGCGAACGTGCGACAAGTCATGGAGATTGCTTGCCGCCGTGGAATGCTGCCCGACAAGACGCAGCCGCACGAGTACGGATTCAAGCACACGCTGCAAGGCACGACCGGGCAAGGGAACTCCAATCAATCGCATGGCTCGTGGATAAAACTCTCGCAGTTCCCCGATGATTGGGAAGAAACCGCTCGGCACTTTAAGCCGTTGGAAGTCATTTTCCCTAGCTCATGGGAACAAGCCGTTTGCCTCGTGCTGAACGGGCTCGTTGTTTCCGTTGGTCGCAACGGACATGCGATTCCGTGGAGCTTTTGGAACGCCGACGAGCAGGTGATGGGCTACGTCGATTCGTATGACGTTACCCGCTACGACTCATTGCACACGGTCAAGTCGGCATGGTCCGGTTCGTTCTGTATCGCGTCCGTTACAGCACCCGACGATTGGATGAAACCAGCAGGATAACCCATGCTCAACATCGTCAATCTGTTCGCCCTCATCGCACTAGCAGGGGTGACAATCTTGGCGTTCCTGTTCATCGCAGCAGATTCCTTCCGCACCGAACCTCACTACCACATTTCTCCTAAAGGCTACTTCTACTCATGCGATCATTCGTATTGTTCCTCGCCGTCCTCACCTTCGCCGCCCCTGCAAACGCCGGTCTATTCGACTTCTTCCGCATCCGTAGCACACCGCGCGTCGCCAGCGTGCGAGTGCAAGGTGTGCAGAAGTCGGCACCCAAGTTTCGCTACGAGTGTTCCAACGGAACTTGCAGGCGGGTTGAAGTGAAATGAGCCTACAAGACTGGCTCATCCTCATATCCGCCTGTCTGACCATCGCCGCCTGTGCCGCCTACGTCTTTGTCGTCGTCGTTCGAGACATTTACCGAGACTAATCCATGCCGAAGATTCAACCGATTCGCAACATCATCATTGAGCGCATCAAGGACAACCCGAAGGCCCGCGCAGCAATCGCCAAGATTGCGGAAGCTCACGGCCGCTCGATTGACCCGAACAACTGGAAAGAACTGCTCGCGTTCATCAAGGAAATGCTCACAACGCTGCTACCGTTCATCTTGCAGTTCATCAAGTAACAACGACCACCCCGCAAGCGCCCGGTAGTCCGGCAACACTTACGAGAGACACTACTATGCCCGGCACCGAATGGCTCACAGTCTTCCAAACTCTCGGCATTCCAGTTGGAATCATGCTAATGATGGCCTACGCCTTCAAAAGACTGGCCGAGTGGTTTGCGCCGCAAATCACGGAACTGCTCAAAGCCCATCGCGACTTCCTCACCGCGATGCAAACCACGCAAGAGAAGATCGGCGAGACGATCGAAATTCACGACCGCACGAAGATGTCAAAATTGGACGACATTCACGGCGATGTCAAGGTGACGAAAGACGGCGTTATGAAACTCATTTCCAGTCAAACAGGTGCGCGATGAGCGACGAAACCCGCAAGATGATTATCCGTCTCGTGTCCATCTTTGCCGTTACGGCGGTAATTCTGGCGTTCAACGCGAACGACTTCGATGCTACCGAATACAAGGTACTCGGTTGGCTCGGCGGGTTCCTTGGCATCGGCGGCGTTGCCGACGTGCTGATGAACAAGAGCCGATAATGCGATACGTCGCTCTGACAATCATTGCCCTACTCGCCGCTCCGCTGTGGGCCGTCATCCCCATGCCCGCGCCAGAAGTGCCGCAGACCAGCCGGGTCATCGTGGAAGGCTTCGTTGTCGTCGCTCGCGGTTGGGCTTGGGCCGGGGAGCAGTTCGCCGTGGACGTGGAGAAGGACTTGGAGACGAACTACGACCGGCCGTTGGCTAGGCTCGTGTTCGCCCAAGATCGGCATTATCGCGAGGCCGTGCGGAATGACGGGTTCGTGGTGCGTGTAGAAGGCACCGAAGTCGTGAGAGGGGCTGAAAAGTTCTGTCTCGTGGAAAGTATTCGGACGGTGAGCAAGTAGCCATGTACGCCTACGCCTTCAATCTGCTGCGAGTCATTGACGGGGATACCGTCGAAGGCGTCTGCCAGCTTGGATTCAGCGTGACGTACACGCTCAAGGCACGGCTCAAAGGCATCAATGCTCCCGAGTTACCAACGCCCGCGGGCATCGAGGCTAAGGACTACCTGACGAAGTTGCTGGCCGGGAAGGTGCTGGAAGTTCAAAGCACGAAGCTCGCGCCGTTCGACAAGTACGGCGGTCGGTACAATCTGACCGTATGGGCCGCTGATGTCGGCAAGTCCCAAATCAACGTGAATATGGCGATGGTCGATTCCGGCCACGCCGTGAAGTATCTAACGTAGCGTTTCAACGGTCGGATGCCCTCGACCGTCCTCCCGCCCCGGTCAGACTCCACAGGGTTTGGCCGGGGTTATTTGTTGCGCCGATGTTCCCGAACTTGGGTTCGGGGAGATCATGTTGACGGAATATAGACCAGTCTTGTAGGATTGTGGATGCACAGTCCGAATCCAACGTACAAAAACATCCCGCGCGGCGTAGAAGTTCTTCGGTACTCTTGCCGACTCGACTGTGCAAACTACGCCGCGCGGGCTTTTTGCATGGATGTGCTTTATGGCAGGAGACTGGATCAAGATGCGGTCGGGGCTCTACTCCGACCCCAAGGTGCTGGCAATCGCAAAGCATCTAATGGCGAATTCCCAGTTCAGGAATTGGGCATTCTGCGGTGACAGAGATTCGTCACTGAGTGACGTAACGTTACGTTACTGCGTTACGGGCGCGTTACATAACGCGTGGTGTAACGCGAATGAACACTCGCGTAACGGTGTTGTTGAACACGCATCAATTGAGTGGATCGACAGCGTTACGGAAGTGCCTGGATTTGGCGAAGCGATGCAAAAAGTAGGTTGGGTGCAAGTAACTCCACAAGGGTTGAATTTCCCTAACTTCAATCGCCACAACACTTCCGGCGCAGAACGACAGAAGAAATACCGAGACAAGAAGCGTGACGAAAGTGACGTAACGCGTGACGTAACGCGTGACGTAACGTTACGTCCTAGAGAAGAGAAGAGAAGAGAAGAGAAGAATAGATCAGAGAAGATAAGAGAAGATGAATCTCCTAGCGGAGATTCAAACACACACCATCAAGCCGCCGCTGACGCGGCTCGTGTGTCCGACTCCTTCGACCTGTTCTGGAAAGCATTTCCTCGAAAGGCAGGGAAGATTGCCGCCCGCAAGGCGTGGAAGTCCGCGCTGAAAGTTGCCGACGCCGAAACCATCACGGAAGCAGCCTTGGCATTCGCCGAAAGCGATGTTGGCAAAGCGGGGTCGTTCTGTCCGCATCCGGCAACATGGCTCAACGAAGGTCGATGGATGGACGACCGGGAAACCTGGAAGCGAGACGGTGAAAAGCCGTTGCCGACTTTTGGTTCCAGTCTTTCGTGGATTGATGAAGCGGTTGCGGAATAAACAGACCAGTCTAGTCCGCATCATCCCAAGAACCGCAACGGCAAACGCACCGGCCGCTTGAAAACGATAGCGACCACTGTATAGTGACTTCATGGCAACCAAAACCACAACCCATCGTGTTTTCTGCGATAACGTAACGACTCGCCGTGCGGCACTTGGTCTAACCCAGGTGCAAGTCGCGGCGAAACTCGGCATGGCGCAGCCGTCCTATGCCGTGATCGAGACTGGAAAATGCCAGCCCACTCTCAATACCGTCGTCAAAGTCGCCACAGCATTACGCACGACGCCCGCAGAACTGCTTACGCCGAAAGCGTTTGCAGAATCTAAGAAAAATTCGCGTTCTGCTATTGCAGCTAAATAGGGGCAGGTCTATATTCATCCCCGTTGAGCAATGAACGCTCAGCGGCGTGTGGCATGTGCCGACGCCACGACAATTCGCGAAAGGACTCGCCGCGATGGATCGCCCCTCTAAGAAGCGTACGGAAGAACGCTACGCCATACGTCATGGCCTTTCCGGCTGGTACGTCCTCGACAAGAAGCACAGCGTCTTCGTGCGCGGTCCTTTCAACGACGAGGTTGTGGCGCAGAGTCACTTGGAAGAGTTGGCGAGGCACGCGGCGTTTGAAAAGGAAATGTTGGGGCGGAAGTAGGACGGCTCGGCGCTGGAGCGCTGAGAACGGAGCGGTAGGAGCCGCATGGTTAGGAATAGCCCGGTTGGTCACGGTGGACCTTCCGGGCGCTTGAAAGGAATCACATGAGCTACTTGGTTCTGTCACGCCAATGCTACGAAGAATGCGTGATTACGGTCGCGCCTAGCACGGAGCCGACGACCATCACGATGAAGGTCACGGAAATCCGCGGCATGAAAGTGCGGACTGGTTGGGAAGCCCCGCAGCACGTCCGTATTCACCGCAAGGAAGTGGACGCGAAGATTCGCCGTCACGAACGCGAGCAGCAGGAGCCGGGCATCCATGAGTAATAGCACCGCCACGGCCCTGCTTGCCGAGTGGGACCAAAAGGACGCCGAGCAACGTGAACGGCTCGCGCACGACGGCAAGGCGATGGACCTGTTGTGCATCGTCAACGAGCAGTTGCTTGCCAATGGTGCCGAAGCGATGCGGACCATGCCGGAAGTGCTGTTGGAGATTGTGCATGTCGCGGCGATTGAGCGGTTGAGCATGTTGACCTTGAGTGTCTTGAATAAGGTGGAAAAGTGATGGAATTGGTCACGCATTCACGCACCGACTGCTTCAAGACCTGTCGCAAGAAGCATCAATTCGCCTACGAACACGGCATTCGCTCCGTACTCGACGGCAAGGCTCTCCGCATGGGCAGCGCCGGTCATGCAGGCTTAGAAGCACTTGGCAAGACGGACGACCTTGCTACGGCGGCGGAAGCGGTGCGTACGTACTACGCATCATGCCCTGCGAACTTCGATCAATACGAATGGGACATCGAGTGCGAAACCGTCCTGCGGCTTATCTGCGGCTACGAATGGCGTTGGGCAGATCAGAAGTTCAAGTACGTTGCTTGCGAACAGTCGTTTGAATTGCCGCTGACGAATCCGGCAACGGGTGCTGCATCCAAGACATTTTCCCTCGGCGGCAAGATCGACGGCATCGTGGAGTTGCAAGACGGTCGGCTCGCCGTACTGGAATGCAAGTTCCTTGGCGACGACATCGGCCGCGACAGTGAGTTGTGGCGACGGCTGCGGATTGATTCGCAGATCAGCCTCTACTGCGTTGCGGCTCGCAAGCTCGGCTATCCGGTTGACTGCGTGATGTACAACGTCGTACGCAAGCCGACGATCAAGCCGACTCCTGTACCGCTGCTCGATGACCTTGGATTGAAGATCGTCAACGATGCTGACGGCAATCGCGTTCGCACCGAGAAGGGTGCTTGGCGTCAGACCGGCAGCACCGAGAACAATTGGGTTCTGCAAACCATTCCGATGAGTACGGAAGAATGGGGCACGAAGCTCGCCGACGACATCAGCCAGCGGCCCGACTTCTACTACGCCCGCAACGAGATTGCTCGACTCGACCAAGACCTTGCCGAGTTTGAGAGCGAGTTGTGGGACGTTGCCAAAACGATTCGTGATGCCCAGGTGAACGACCGGCATTACCGAACCGCAAACAAGATGACCTGCCAGTGGTGCCAGTATTTCGACATCTGTTGCTCGGGATTCAAATTCGGCAGAGACGTACTGCCTGACAATTTTGTGGTACTTGAAGACTTACATCCAGAACTTGAACGAAAGGAATTCAATGTCAACGGCTAGACCTGCACCCCCGCCGCCTAAAGCACCGCCGAAGGCGTCTGCTCAGACGGCAATCGTCAACGTCGGACCTATCAGCGTCAATCGTGGTCGCCGTCTAACGGCGCAACGAATCGAACTGTACGGTCCCGGCGGCATCGGCAAGTCGGAACTCGTCGAGAACATGAAGAAGGTCGGCATCGAGCCGCTTGTTCTCGACACGGACAACGAGACGAATCACTTGAACATTGATCGTGTCGATGTTTCCAACTGGCAATCGCTTCGTGCGGCGGTTCAAGACAAGGAACTGATCGGTCCCTACGGCGCGGTTGTCATCGACAACATGAGCAAGGCGCAACAACTTGCCCAGGAATACGCCGTCGCCAACATCCCGCACGAGAAGGGCCACACCGTTCAGCGGTTCGAGGATTACGGATTCGGCAAGGGTTACTCGCACGTTTACGAACTCATGCTGCTCCTGTTGGGTGACTTGGATTCGGCGGTGCGAGCAGGCAAGCACGTCGTTCTCATCGCTCACGATTGCGTGACGCAAGTTCCCAATCCGGCGGGCGAGGACTACCAGCGTTACGAGCCGCGCTTGAACGATCAGAAGAACGGCAACGTGCGGAGTCGCGTCAAGGAGTGGTGCGACCACATGCTGTACGTCGGCTACGACGTGTTCGCCAAGGACGGTAAGGGGCAGGGAGCCGGCACGCGAACGATCTACACGACCGAACTTCCGTCGTGGTTGGCGAAGTCGCGTTACTTGTCGGAACCGATTCCGTACGAGAAGGGCTCGCCGGAACTCTGGAAGCAACTTTTTAGCAAGGGAGAATAGGAATGAGTTACGACTGTGATCGCAGCGGTACGTTTCGAGGCAAGATGACGGCACCGAGCCTACTCAAGGGCAAAGACCCGTCTAAGTCGGTCGGCATCGGCTTCGTCGCCCAACTCACGGAGATGTGGGACGACGAAGAACGCCGCTGGTTGCCTTGGGCTGAGTACCAGCAAGAGGCACACGGCGCTGTTTGGGTCATCAAGAAGGACGGCACGGTGAATCAACCCGCCGTGGACTCCCTGGTGACGTGCGTGGATTGGTCGGGCAATCTGTGCGACATCCCCGAAGGGACGTTCACCGGCGGCGAATGCCAGTTCGTCGTGAAGGAAGAAACATACAAGGATCAGACCACGTTCAAGGTCGCCTTCATCAACCCGTTCAACTCGACGCCCGGCGGCGGCGGGAATATGTCGGCCGACGAAGCGAAGTTGATTCAGTCGAAGGTGGGCTCGCAGCTTCGGGCAATCGCCAGCAGCGCCAAACGCGGCATGACGAAGCCGGATGCGAGCAGCAAGCCTCCGGCACCACCCAAGGCTAAGCCGCCGGTCAACTCGCCGGTGGAAGTCGATGAGAACGGTCAACCAGTTTGCCCGTTCTAGGATTCACACCACCCGCGCAGGCTTTTACTCCTTTCCCTTCGCGGGTGATTCGTAGCGGGCTGACATACCTCGCTGTGAACGTATGTCAATTTTAACCTATGCAATGCGTTACTTGACGCCACACGGAACGAATCGGCCAACTTGAAAAAGCTCTGAACACTCACGAATTAGACGGGGATCGTCGCCACAGCGCGGTCGCAGATGTGGACGCCTTGCTAGACGGGCGAGCCTGAAAGTAATGGAGTGAGAAGCGACCAGAACGCCGACCTGGAACGATGTGGCGTCAAGTTATTCATTGCAAAGAACTTCACGGATGAACATGCGCACCACCTACCACTACATCGAAAACGAAGACGGGATGTTACCCGTCGAAGTCGAGCTAGTCATTGACTATCAGTTCTACGCCGAAGTCAAAGAGACGCGCGGCAGTTACAGCGGAGATACGCCGGGTGAGCCTGCGTACATCGGCGACATTGAGCTAGTCGTAATCGGCCAAGTGAAGATAGACGACCACTTGATTATGCCGCACGACAAGAAGTGGTTGACGAAGTTGTTCACCGACCGCATGGAGCAGAACAAGGCGTTCATGGAGACGCTGACTGAGTTCTGCGAGGAAGACTACTACGACCGTCACATGCCGCATGGAGACGAGCAATGAGCCACGCCCAAACATTCATCGACTTCGGCACAATCGCCACGGCCCGAGCCCGCGTCAACGACCCGTCTACTTCCCACGAAGCGGCGGAAGCAATTAACCCGTGTCTCTCCCAAGAGAAGGTGCTGACTTGGATGGAGGCGGCGTTTCGCCCCATTACTAGCGAAGAAGTCGTGGATGCGTTGGAAGCACTCTACAGCCCAAGCCGGATTCGCGGTGCGCTGAAGGAGTTGTGCCAACAGGGGCGTGTGAAGGTGCTGGACACGGACGGTAGGACGAAGCGTGGTGGGCGTTGTTCGCGGTATGCAATTACGGGGTAGTTATGGAAAACGAAGGACGCTTGTATGTGGGCATCGACCCAGGAGCGAACGGAGCAATCGCCGTTCTCGACGTAGCCGGATTGCCAATCGCTCAGATCAAGCTAAAGGACGCTACGCCGCATGACGTTTGGCGGCAAATGACGGAGACGTTCGCACTTACGGACAAGACGGTGTACGCCTGCCTTGAGCATGTACGGAGCAGCCCGCAAATGGGTGTGGTATCGGCGTTCAGCTTCGGGCAGACGTACGGGATGCTGCGAGCTTTCCTGGTCGCCGGTGCCGTGCCGTTCTGCGAAGTAACACCCTCCAAGTGGCAAACAGCCTTGGGGTGCAAAAGCGGCGGTGACAAGAACGTGACGAAGCGTAAGGCACAAGAGCGGTTCCCGATGGTCAAGGTGACGCACGGTAACGCCGACGCCTTGTTGATTGCGGAGTACGAACGACGATTCGGACGAGGCACGTTCACGCTATGAAACGCGCAACGCACTACATTCCGAGTCCCGTCGAGCCGTGGGAACTCAAGATATGCGACAAGTGCTGCTTGACGATCAAGGACGTTCAAGACGGCAAGATGTTCTGGAACCCGAATGAACGTGCCGTGTTCGTGAACATCTGCCGGAACTGCTTTGAGTTGTGGGACCACAAGCGGAAAGAGAGAGCAAATAAGTACCGTGAACAGTTCGCAGAAATCAAAGCTAAGGAGACTACGCATGGAGGCAACAATGTCCCGATTCAAGAAACCAACGGTTGAAGAAGTAGAAGCCTACTGCAAGGAACGAGCCAACAGCATCGACCCTGCGCAGTTCGTGGACTTCTACGAGTCGAAGGGATGGCTAGTCGGCAAGTCGCCCATGAAGGATTGGAAGGCGGCTGTGAGGACTTGGGAGCGGCGTGAGGCGGCTAGTCAGCCTGCTCGACGAAGCACGTTGTCTTGGATTGATAAGGATGGAGGGGATTGTGAAACATTACATATCGCTTGGTGCAGGCGTTCAGTCGTCAACTATGGCGCTCATGGCCGCAGCCGGTGAGATTACGCCGATGCCGGAAGGTGCGATCTTCGCCGACACCCAGGCCGAGCCGGCGAGCGTCTATACATGGTTGGATTGGCTTGAAACGAAACTGCCGTTTCCGGTGCATCGTGTGACGAAAGGTAGTCTCACGGACGAAGCATTGCGAATGCGAGTCACGAAAGACGGTCGCAAGTTTAGCCGGACAACGATTCCTTTCTTCACGTTATCAGCAAAAGGCGAGCAGGGCCGCATTGTTCATCGGTCATGCACGGTGGACTACAAGATTAAGCCGATTATGAAAGCCGTGCGAAAGCTGGCCGGCATTAAGCGAGGGCAAAAGACGGTCGGCGTTATTCAGTGGATCGGGATTTCGATGGATGAGATGAAGCGAATGAAGCCCGCCAGAGACGCCTGGGCGGAATCACGATGGCCGCTTATCGAAAAGCGAATGAATCGCAGGCATTGCCTTGAATGGATGGAGCGGCGCGGCTTTCCTGTTCCGCCGCGAAGTGCTTGCGTCTACTGCCCGTTCCACGGAAACGCGGAATGGCGACGACTGCAAACGGAAGAACCAGCCGAGTTTGAGAAGGCAGTTCAGTTTGAGAAGGCAGTTCAGTTTGAGAAGGCCAATACCGACAACTTCGCATCGACTCCGTTTCTTCACCGCTCTTGCAAGCCGCTCGACACGATCGACTTCCGCAGCGACGTAGAGCGCGGGCAGGGAACGCTTTGGGATGATGAGTGCGAAGGAGTTTGTGGAGTTTAGCCATGAACCAACGTGAATTCGCATCCTGGTTCGACTACCACGCCGCCCGCTTCCCGAACTGGGGAACGTGGCTCGCGAAGATGGGAACGTCCGACAAGCAACTTCACGAAGAAGTGACCAAGGCGTTCTACGAGACGTTGGCAGATCGGACCTTGGCAGATTGCAAAGAGGCATCCAAGCGACTTGCGGTTGGAGACGAACCTGAGATTGACCAGTTCGATCAACATGCTCGAGCGGTTAGAGCCGTTGCAAAGAAGTTGGCAGGCGGACGAATCAAGACCCAAGAGCAGAACCTAGCATTGAAGACGAAGGAGCGAACATTCCGCTGTAAACGCTGTTGGGATGCGAGCCCGGCACTTGTGACCGTGTTCCATAACCACACGGTAGAAGAAGCCCGTGACGTGCAATTAGCCCAAGAGATAGTCGCACAACAGCGACAGGTTTATTTGACGGCGGTTGCTTGTGATTGTGACCGAGGCACGGAACATGCGAGAGTCGCCAAGGTGAAGCAGTTCAACGACCGGATGTTGCTGGTCGAGGACAAGTTGCATTGGCATGAACGGTTGCAGGAACTTGTTGAGTGGGCGAATCGTGAAGACGCCCATGCTTGGAACCCAGGTGATTAAGGAGCAGACCGTGAGCGACGTTTACCAACTACTAACCGCCCTTGAGCCCGTGGAGCAGCCGCAATGACCACGCCTGACATAACCCCCGCCGACCGCGCCGCAGCCGCAGCGTTCACTCTCGCCAGCGGTGAGTTCGTCGATGAGGACTTGCTTGCGGAGCATTTCGCGGCGTGGCGGGTGAAGGAGCGCGAGCGGTGCGTGGCGGTGTTGAGGAAACAAGGCGACTCGCACGAGAGGCAGGCGATGGGCTACCTCGGCGCGGGGAACTACGAAGAAGAAGATCGCCACTTCAAGAAGATGTGCGCGTTCGATGATGCGGCGGAATACTTGCAGCGGGAGTTGGCTGAGTTGAAAGGGGGTGCGAAGTGAGAGACGAAGGATTTTGGGCGTTCGTGTGCGGAGTTGTATTTGGAATCATCGGCGGCGTCATTGGTGCGTCGGCTGCGTTAAGTAATTCGTGGACAAAGGAATCAGTTGCAACCGGCCACGCGGAATACGTGCTAGACGGCGACCGTGCCGTTTGGCGGTGGAAGGAAATTTTTAAGGATAATCAAAAGTGACGAAGCTGAACGCAGAGCAAGTTTATGACGCGGAAATTGCGCCGCTAATGAGCAAGATCATCGCTATCTGCAAAGAAAACAAAATCCCGATGATCGCCGACTTTGCTATCGGGCACGCAGACGACGAAGGCTTGAAGTGTACGACCATAGTTTTCGGCGAGGGATGGGAGTTGCTTGAAGAAATGAAACAAGCCGAAGAGTGCATTCGTCCACGGAAGCGCAAGCCGCTAATGGTCACTGTGACGAAAGGCGACGGCAGCAAAGAAATCACGGCGATTCTGTAGAACACCAATCAAGGAGCCCGGCGATGAGTGAGAAAGAAGCGGCGGTAATAGCGGAACAGATTTCGATCATGCGTGCCGAGATGGGCGGCGGAAGTGCGCCGTACCTACATAGCCCCCTGGGCGATGTTTGCGATTTCTATACATACCTAGAAGACGAACATGGAATTCGCCGCAAGGTGATTCCGTTTGAACACGCAGAAGAAAACGCAGCTCGCATTATGGCTCTGTGGAACGCAACGCTCGGCATCCCCACCGCCGACCTGTCGGCCCTCTCCGCATCGCGCGAACGCGAGCGGGCACTTCGGCGGGCGTTGGAGAAAGCGTTTCTTTGGTCGATGGTCGGAAAGCCCGATCATCGCGAGAACTTTCTGTCGTACATCAATTGGTTTAACGACATTAACTTCGTACAGACAGCAATCGGCACCGGGCGTTCGTGGAAGGATGCGTTTGGCGATGAGTTGGAGATTGCCGAAAAGGCGAAGCGTGATTACGAAGCCGCACTGGCGAAAACGGGAGGGGTGTGAAGTGACCCAAGCACGGAAGCCGAAAGCGAACCCGGCCGTCTCTTGCATGATCGGCACGATGCCAGCGATGGTCGTTGTTCACAAAAACTCAAGGCCGCTAGTTGTCGGTAAGCGAATCACGTTTCGCGACGACATGCACGGAAGCAAGTGGGAGCAGGCAATCGTCACTGAGGTTTTCGACGACGGATATTTCAAGGCGAGTCGGATATGAAACCGGCCACGCGGAATATGTGCTAGACGGCGATAAGGCCGTTTGGCGTTGGAAGGATGTTTAAGTAAAGGAGCCCGGCGATGAATGAGAGAGAAGCGGCGTGGACGAAGGAATACACCCCCACCACCGCGCCGCAAGGCGTGGAAGTGCCGCAATGGATCGAGTCGGCATCATGGCAGTGCATCACGGCGCTGCGAATGCTCAAGAATCAGTCGCTTACCGATGATGATGTTCGCGGTCTACACGCGGCGTTTCAGGGGTTCATCGCCCGCCACGCACCCCAACCGGAGCAGCCCGCCCCGGCAGCGTCCGACGCGGTGGGAGTGCGCGAACCGAAATCAACATGCTGCAACGCTGAGCTTGGATACCTAATGGATGACGAGCGAAACATTCACACGTTCATTTGCAAGAAGTGTGCAATCGAAACCGACGCCGAAGGCAACGCACTCGAGCAGCACTGAAAGAGTGCGAACGACTTCGTGTGTTTGAAACAAAGTGGTTTAACGGAGACGGCACTGTAAACACCAGCAAGATACCGATGGAGGAGAACAGGAAATGAGTGGAAAAAACCAAGGAGAGTGTGGTGCATATTGTTATGGAAGTGGACGAACGTACTGCGATCGCGAGCATGGGCACGATGGACCGCATCGAAAAGGTGATTTTGAATGGACTGACAAGCGGCATGTAAAAGGAGCGACCATGAGCGAGACTGGCAAGAATAACCGCGACTACGGATTGATTAGATCGTTCAAAATTGACGACGGCGAATTAGGCGACGCATCGCAACAAGAGTGCTTTGTGCTTGGCTACGAACTCGCGCAAGTAGATGCGGCCATTGAATCCGGCAAAGGTATTCTCCGCCCAATTCATACCGCGAACCGCGAGCGTATCGAGAAAAACGCTCGCAAGCACGGTCGCGACTTTCGCATCACGTTCATGCACGACGATGTTTCGGAATCCTGGGCGCAATTGGAAATAGCTCCGCCGACTGGCGAGAAGGGGTGTGGTCAATGAGTGGGTCAAATGTTGGCGGCCACACAAACGAGCATCTGTGTGTCGATGACTTTGTTGTGAATCCTGGCGACGGAAAGGGGCATTGGTTTGTGTTTGTTGCCGCAGAAGATGACGGGCCAATTGCGGAATTTTACGGACAAAATGCCGAAGCCGATGCGCGGCGGGTTGTGGATTTATGGAATAAAGCAATCGCATCGCCAAAAGAAATGTACGCACGCGACGAGATTGACAAGACGTTAGCCCAACTCGCCGCCGCGAACGAACGTGTCGCAGCACTTGAGAAGGAGCGGGATGGGTTGCGGGAGGCAATCGAAGCAATTCGACGCGACTCGTATTTGGACGACGACACGCTAAATCGCTTAACAGTAACGATAGTTTCGTGTGCCGCATTAAAGAACGCACTTGCAGCCCTCGCGGCGGGCGGGGGTGCGAAGTGAGTGACAATTACGAACCAAGCGGCATCGAGTTTTACGATGCTGCAAGCGGAAGGCGAATGCTGCTTGTTGATGATGGCGAGCCAAGGGCAAGTACTCGCGGCTGGCTGCTGTATTGGAACGACGCATACGGGAATTGGGTGTCGCTGCGAAAAGCAACTGACGCCGACCTACTTCAACTAGCAAAGGCATCAGAATGAACAAACGCGAAATAATAAAGGCATCGCCGGAGCATGAGCAAACATTCCGTGCGACGTTCGAGCTTCGCGCTGACCTTAAAGGCGACCCTATGTGGGAATCAGCTTACGAACACGCCGCAACTTACAAACTATATCCCGATGAGTTGTCCGTAATCGGCAGCGCAATCGTACGAAAGGACGCGAGCCATGAACGATAACCAGCCCGAGCCGGTGGTGGAGGTGCGAAGTGAGTA
>OFRO01000078.1_pt1 | contig 34294 bp, 53 predicted proteins | sample 1543091 | NCBI WGS metagenome assembly OFRO01 (sample SAMN07774217, study PRJEB24372) | wastewater metagenome | isolation source: Exp Tend NO 10WW | collected 2016-02
CAGGATGCTTCGGCAACGAACATTCCTGTTACGTTGGATCAGCACGTTCACGTTTCGTATGTAATCAAGGACGGCGAACAAAGCAAGTCCTTCAAGAATCTAGTCAAAGAGTATATTCACCCGGCCGCTCTTGCAATGGCTCGGTTCACAGATCAGGTTGTACTTGGCCAAGTATACCAGTTCTTGGCTAATCAGGCTGGACTTCTTGGTGGTGGTTCCGATACCACGATCAAGGGTTACATGCTCGATGCTCGCGAAGTCATGAATCGTAATAAGGCTTACATGACTGGTCGCAATCTGATTGTGACTCCTGATGCTGAGACTGAAATGCTCAAAGTCGAGCTTTTCACCGCAGCGGATAAAGTGGGCGATGCTGGTACTGCGCTTCGTGAAGCATCGCTTGGCCGTCGCTTAGGGTGGGACATTTATATGTGCCAGAATTGCCCTGAAATTGCGACGGGCAATACGACCGAAATTACCCTTTTGGTCAACAACGCTTCTGGCTACGGGGCTGGAACTGTCACGATGACCGTTGACGGTTTGACTGGTGCAGTCACAACGGGACAATTCTTTACTCTCGTTGCGGATGGCGCTCCCCATATGATTACTGCGCACACGGAGACTCTTGGTAACACAACCAGTATTACTTTTTCTCCGCCATTGCTTCGGGCCGTAGCTAATAATGACGTAATTACGCGATACGTCCCAGGTGCGATTAACTTAGGAGCAGGTTACGCTGCTGGTTGGGCGAAACCGATGGTAATCGACGGTTTCACTGTTGCTCCTAAAGTTGGCCAAATGGTTACTCTTGGAGTTACTGCGGCCAATTTGACGAAGTATTCGGTGATCGAAGCTTCGACCACTTCGATTCTACTGGATAAGCCTTTGGCTTTCGCGGTTGCAGACAATGATTTGGTCAATATCGGTCCGGCGGGCGCTGTTGGTGCTCCGGTTAGTACCACTGGTAGCTACAATTTTGGATTCCATCGGAACGCTCTGGCTTTGGTCATGCGTCCTTTGGCAACTCCGATGCCAGGTACTGGTGCTGTTTCTGGTCGCTCGAATTATAAGGGCGCGCCAATGCGTGTAACTTTCACCTATGATGGTTTGAGTCAGGGTTTGCGAGTTACTCATGACTTCCTTTGCGGCATCAAGGTTCTTGATACTGATCTTGGCGTGGTCATGTACAGCTAATGATTAAACAACTCCGCAGCAATTTGAAGATTTTCAAACTCTACGAAGAGGCTGTGGGGTTGACGTATCAATTAGATGGTTCGGGCGCGCTGATGGCGTCCGGACCGTCAACAATGTCTGATAATATATTAAGCAAAGTTGGATTGAAATCTGCTATAGAAGAGATTAGTCAACTGTTAAAGTTAAGTCCTATATATTCAATGATAAATAAACTCCCTGCAAATACTGTTGTACCGAGACACCGTGACTGGTTGAAAGGTACACCATTACAACCAAATAAACCGTGTTTGGAACGTTGGCATTTGCCATTATCAGCGAATCCACTATGTGAATACTGGGATGAAATCAATGGAAAAAAGATTTTTACACTTGGCTCTTGGCACGGCCCTATACCTTATTGGGTTGAACATTTTGTAGCCAACAGTGGTAAAACAGACCGTATACATTTAGTTGTAGATTTAGACTGCCCCACACCGCTAGGATCTTACAATGATTGAGCGTAAAATTTTCAAATTACCAGAAATGGAAACTCCCTTTAGGAAAATAGTTGCGCAATACGCGAATCACGAAGAAACGTTTAATCTCCATGCGACAATGACGGAGTTCCAACTTTTAATCACACCTAAGATTCTAGCAGTAAAGTTGCTAGACTTAAATGTTGACGGGGTGCCTGTGAGAATTCTTGACCTTTTAGGAGAGTAAAATGGCAAATTTTTGCACTGTCGAGGCTTTTCGCGCTTGGATGAATGGTGAATTTGATTGGGACTCGAACACTTGGCGAGTGCTTTTGTTCGATGGCACATCGACAATCCCAACAGAAAAAACCAAAAATACCCTTTCTGGGTATACTACCCTGGGTGAATTAAGTGGCACAGGTTATAGTCGTAAGACTCTTGCCAGTCTTACGATTACAGAAGATAATACAACGGATTTCCTTTGTGCGGCAGATGCCGCAGATGTAACTTGGACGGCAATCAATGCTGGTACTGCGGTTGGCGCGCTAGTTTTCAAGTTTGTTACAAACGATGCAGACAGTGTGCCATTCCTACACTTGTCTAGTGGTTTCCCTGTTGTCACTAATGGTAGTGACTTTACAATGCAACTTTCAGCAAGTGGATTATTTAGGCTCAAAAATGCGTAATTTTCTTCTTGGGTTGTTTGTTGGTGCGGTATTAGCTACAATGTTTTTCTATAATCAAACAAGCATGAGAGAGCAACTTTTACAGTTGCAGTGTGATCGTTTGATGATTCAACTGGGCGATAATTACGATCCTACGAGGTAGTAGTGGCAACGTCCGGTCCAAATAGCGCAACAACGATTACAGATGATGCTTCAGTAGGTACTGTTGCGTGGATTACTCCATCTAATGCTGCATCAAGTAATGATGTGCGAGCAACATTTACACCTGCTGGTGCTGGTATTCAGTCTCACTATTTGAAGTTTGTAGGATTTAACTTTGCAATATCAGGAACAATTGATGGGGTTGAAGTCAGGATTGAGCGATTATGGAATGGTCTTGGCGGTAATCCGCGAGATGTTGTTGTGTCTCTTCTGATCGCTGGGGCATTGGCTGGCGCAAATAAGGCCGATACAGGTGTGGATTGGCCATCAGTCGAGGCTTATAAAACATATGGCGGCGCAACAGATCTTTGGACCTTGACGCCTTCAGCATCAGATATAAATGGTGCAAATTTTGGACTCGTCCTTTCTGCAAGTGGAGATGGAGCGACAAACGTAATGTCAGTAGATCATGCAGATATTAAGATTTATTACACTGTTGGAGCTTCTTCTTTTGTTTCTTTCAAACGCGCAACTCGTTTCTTTAGGAGTCGATAATGAGTCGTATCTACCCAGTACCTTACACTGGTACAATCACAAATGCTGGTGGCAATGCTGATTTGTTCTCGTTTCAACCAGCAGACGATATTCCGCTTCGGCTATGTGGGCTGTTACTTTCGCAAACTTCAGAAGTCGGTGATACTGCTGAAGAGAATCTAAGAATCACGATTCGCAGAATGTTAGCAACATTTACTGTTGGCTCTGGTGGTGGTGTAGTTACAGCCGCTGCGCCAATGTCTGGTGGCGGAGATACTGTTTGGTCATTTACTGCTAGAGCAAATGATACAACGATTGCAACAACTTCAGGTACTAACCAAGTTATTACTGAACTTGGTTGGAATGAACGTAATACACCATTTGATTTCTGGTTCCCTGATGAGAAATATATGCCAATAGTGAAACAAGGTCAAGCAATTGTAATCTGTATGGAGTCAACTCCAGCAGATGATTTTACTGCGTGTCTTACAGCTTTTGTGGAAGAACTCTCATAAGTGTCAGTTTTTATACGTAAACTTCCGAAGATTCGTAGACGGCGCAGGTATATACCTGTGTCCCGTATTACGCCACAGATTATAAATCTTCAAACTGTTGATATTATAGTTGATATTCCAGATGTTTCAACTGGAGGTGCTACACTTACAGTTGTCGATATAGTTTGTGAAATTTTATCGCCTACGTGGGTGCTATCTACTTATGTTTTAGAACTGCCAGTTGTTGATATAATCATCGAAGCGCCTCTTGCTAATATAGTTCGTACATTAGATGTTGTAGATATAGTCTTCGAAATCCCAAATATCACAACATACTATCCTATACTTTTAACACTTGACACTGTTGATATAGTAATTGAGACTTTAGATTTTCATAAGTCAATTGGCCTATTGCCCGTTGATATTGTTATCGACATCCCAAACACCATAACTTCAATATATTCAATAACTTTAGACATAGTCGATATTGTCGTAGATATTCCAACTTTTACAATACTTATTTCAGGTTTCTTCTTTTGCGTCGATGCTGGCTTCATTTATGAACCTGGATGCGTTGAGGGTCTTATAATCGACGGGATCGTGCAAGCAGGAAAAATCAATTGTGGAGAGTAGATTATGGCTGAAGTGATTATTGCCGGCCGTATTTTGCAAATGAATGCTCCAACGGTAATTCTACGTATTGTCGGTCCTGGTGCTGCGCCAATCACACAATCACAAGTTTCAGCAATCGATTACACTGTTGCTAATATAGTGACTGAAGCAATGACTGTTGGACCATCAGCCACAAGCCTCACGGTAGTAGATGTAGTTTCCAACACTCTTATACTTGATGATCTTTGGGGTAATCAAGACGATATTGGATACAATTTCAAACACGCTTTCCTGACTGGTGCGATACCATTTCCGGTGCCAGGGACATACCAAATCGATTATAAATTCACTATGACAAGTGGTGCAGCTTATCGCTGTGCAGCACAAATTAAAACAACTAAAATCTACAGGGCAACCTAATGAAATTAACAGAACTTAATCCTCGTTGGATTGGGTGCGGCGGAGAGGGTATTAGTGATAAGGATGGGAATCCAGTTCCTTATCGTGCGAACATCGGGCTAATCTGTGACTGCCCAAAATGTGGTTCAGATCATGAATTATTTGTACCGTTTAATAATCCGATTGATGGTAAAGGGCCATATCATAGTCGAACAGGTTGGGAACGTAAAGGTGAAACATTTGAAGATTTAACGCTGACTCCGAGTATCCTTCGAATAGACCGTTGTAAATGGCATGGCTTCATTACTAACGGTGAAATAATCACAGTATGATTGATGTTGAAATTAAAGACAATATGATGATGGCTTTAGTGGAGTGGCAGAAACGTGCTGTACAATCATTCCAACAAGCTGCACAATTGTACCGATCAGCAGTTCAAGAATCGTTAGATACTGAAGCTCGTACTGATAGAGAACATGCTCAACTGGGTTTCCCACGATTAAAACACACTGGTGATCTCAGAAACAGTATTCACTACGTCGGCGGTGTTGAGGGCGACGGAAATATATATTTTGAAGTATTTATAGCATCAGATTATGGGGTAGCGTATGAACCAGTTTATCCAGTAATGGAACCAGTATTTATGAAATCTTTCACTGTACTCTTACAAATTATGTCATCTACAGGTGACGAAAGACGTGGTATATTTGCAATGCCTGACATGTTTAGCTTAAAGACTCGAACATGGTTTACACGAGAATATGACCACGAGGTTAATTATAACTATCCAGATGTTGATTTGACCAGAAAGGTTCAATCCTACTAATGTCACACAGACTTGAAATTTATAAAATGATTGAAACTAAGTGGAAGAACAATCCAAAACTGGCGCTTACTTATTTTGCAATTGGTAAATCCCGTATTGATACACCTACGCCTAAGACAGCTTTCTTCCAGCGACTGGGCGGTACTGTAGTCGATACCACCCGTAAATCGTACATGGAAGATACGCCATATGGATTCGAATCATATGCAAGATCTTTTGAGCAACTTGACAATCTTGTAGAAGAGATTGAAGAAACATTTGATCGAGCTAGTTTCTCGGTTGAAGGGAAAGAGGTTGTTTGGATGACTAGAACAGCACCAACGCTGGTAGAAGAAGTTGGGTCTGAGGAATTTCGCTCATTCATGATGTACATTGTGCGCACAAATCTTGAACGGAGGTAGGAACAATGGCTCTTACTGGGTCCAGTAAACTTAATCTATCCAGAACATACAGTCGGACTGTAGGTCTGGGCAGTGTAGTAATGACAGTTTCGATTGCAGAGCCTGCAACTTGGACTGATGGTGATGCTGTTGGGGGTTCTCAAATCCTTTACAGTGTGAACGATGTTGCAATTGCAGGGTCAGGTGGATCTTCAACTGATTATGATCTAGTTGCGACTCTTCTTGACCCGTTGACAGGAACAGCCCAAACATATACGAAAATCAAAGAAATTTTCATCAAAAACAACACCACAACGGCTGGTTCAACTTTGGCAGTGAAAGGCAACTTCATTACTACGGTTGTTCTTAGTGGTACTACGCCTGATTTGACGGTTGGAGCAGGTGGAACGCTTCACTTGAAGAATCCTTCACTTGCAGGCTATCCTGTTACAGCAACCACCGGTGATATTATTTCCTTGATTGGAAAGACCGCTGCTGCTGTAAGTATTGACATGTTGATCATTGGCGTTGGAACCGTTGCCTAAGAAAGGGGTGAGAAATGTCTCGTTTCTTCTCAGGCAATGAAGGCATTGCCAAAGCAGAGAGTACAACTCTCTGCATCACTCAGTGGCAATTCACAGATGCTGTACAGGCGATTGATACGACGAATGCGTGTCAGTCTGGCTACACATCTGTAATTGCTGGCTCTCGTAAGGGAACAGGGTCGATGACCTTTCATTACGATGCCGAACAGTCTCCGTGGGCTGACCCTCCCGATCTCAATGCAGGGAGTAAAATCCATATTGAACTGTTCCTTGAAAATAGTTCTGGGCCGAAGATTGATCTTCCGGTCGCGATGATTACGAATCTCCAAGTCACAAGTGCTGTGAATGGTGTTGTTAGTTGTGTTGCTAACTTTGAGAATGATGGTGTCTATACTTTGCCGACAACGTCGTTCTAATCTCTTGAAAGGGCTGGTATGTATAGCGTCGAAACTGTTAAAGATCGCATCGTTAAGCTAAATGTCGGGGATTGGATTGGAATCCAGAAATGGATGAAACGGCAACCTGTAGATGATGCGATTGCAGTAACTATGGGCCTTTCTGTCGAGATCCAGAATGCTGCAATACGAGAGGCCACGCAACTTGCGACAAAAGTTACGATGACATCTCCAGAGGGATTCGATATACTTACCAGTCCTATGTGTGCAATGAAACTGCTCCATTTAACTTTACAAAAATCTGAGAGCAATCTCAAGATTGAGCAAGTTACAGAGCAAGTTTCATTGCAAGATTTGGAACCGATTCTAAATCTTATCCTTGAAGTGAATGGTTTCTTCAAGGGCAAAGACGTAAAAAACGAGGAAACCGCCAAGTAGATTTTGAGGAAATTCTAGCAATACTTGTACAAAAGTATTATTACACTCCTGAAACTGCTCGGCGGTTTACTCTTGATGATGTTGAAATCTGTTTCCGAGATCTTGAGAATAATCAATCTCAGGGTCTTGGAATTTCGTTCCAAGAAGCTGTGAGACTGGCTAGAGATAAACGATTATGAGTGTTTACGGCGAAGCTAAAGTTGTATTCAAATCTGATGGATTTGACAGTCTTAAACAACAACTTTCAACTATTAGTGAGCTTCTGGGTACACTCAAAACTAAAACTTCTTCATTTGCAACGGGTTTCACAAATGTTGCAGATCAATTAAAAGCTGGTGCAGATAAACTTGCTTCTTCGTTGCGATCACTTTCTGATTCTAAATTAGCAAATGCCAGTAAGTTGGAAAAAGAAGATGCTTCAGCCGGCAAAAAGAATCGAATTGCAGAACAAAAAGAATTTAATGAAGCATTGCTGCAACAAGTAAAGATTGAAAATCAAAAATTAGAAGCGTATGCTCGCGAAAATGCTGCAAGACGGCGTGATAATAATTTACGCCTTGAGCTAGAAAAAACTGCTGAACGTGGTGATAGATTACTAGAGAGGGGAGCACAACGTACAAATGACATTTTAACTAAAGAGTCACAACAACGGATAAGAACAGAGCAAAGAACGCAAGCCGAAATTGGTAATCTTATGCGAACTTCTCAAGCTAAAGTAGCTAAAGAGATGGACGCATTTACACAATCTCGGATGAAGAAAACAAGTCAGAGTGATTTCATACCTGGCGGAGATTTGGCCCATCAGATTCGAGATATGTTCACATTGGCAGTGGCAGGTTTCGCTCTAGCAACACCTATGCGAGAGGCTGCATATTTTGAAAAACTTAAAGTGCAATTTGAAACTTTAACAGGATCAATGGAACGGTCAAAGAAAGTCTATGCAGACCTAGTTATGTTTGCAGCAGAAACGCCTTTCCAGTTCGGTGAAGTTGCCGATATGTCTAAAAAGTTTGAACTATTCGGTGGCACGGCCCTTAATACTTCTGACAATTTACGATTAGTTGGTGATGCTGCGGCAGCTTCAGGTCGTGAACTTGAACTTGTATCATTTTGGGTAGCACGATTGTATGGTATGTTAAAAGATGGTCAGGCGTTTGGTGAACAAGCAATCCACCTTCAAAAATTAGGACTTTTAACTGGTCATACGCGAGAAAAAATGGAGGAAATGCAGAAAGCTGGAGTGCAAGGTGAGAAAATTTTTGACATTTATTTGCAATCGCTAAAAAGATTTTCTGGCGGTATGGAACAAATGTCCAGAACCAGTCATGGTTTATGGTCAATCTTGAAAGACTTTTTTACTCTTTTCTTAGCGCGTATTGGCCAAGTAGTCAACGATGCTTTTAAGCCGTTATTGAAATCTGCTGGAGATATGTTTCAAAACTTTTATAAAGGATTGAGTGAAAGTACAGTTCGAGTTTTAGCAACCGTTGGAGCTTTTGGGGCTTTTGCACTTAGCATTGCAAGTGTTACAACAGCTATTTCACTCCTATGGAAATCATTATTAGTTAGTCATTTACTGACACCATTCATTGCTGTTATAAATATGCTTAAAATGGCCTTCTTTGAATTGGGAATGGCTATTAAAATGGTACAAACTGTCGGATTTGCCGAGGCATTAGCTACATGGGGCACCAGTCTCGGTCTATTAACGGCAAAATTAACAGGTGTTGCATTAGCTGTTCAAATGGTTTATGACCATTGGAGTATGCTACAAAAAATTGCAAAGGAAGGGTTCGGGACAGGTCCAGAACTTAAAAAAGATCAAGAGGTGGGTGATAAGCAAGCTGCTGCTATGCACAAAGCTGTAATGGATCAGCTTGATCTTGAAAAGAAACCGGAAGGATTAAAAGATCGATTAGCGAGAAATAAACAAATTCAAGATATGCAGCAAGCCCAACAAAAATTAGAAGATCAAGCAACAATCGAATTTGAGCGTAAACGGAAGATGGAATTAGCTAAAGCCCATCTTGTATTGTGGAAAAAAGATCGAACAGAAGACGCCTTCGGCAATGTGGATCAAAATAAATTATTTATGTTTGAGCGTCAAATTAAAGAATTTGATAAAATACGAGCAGGGCAAGGAGGAATGATGTCATGGCTAACAAAACTCAGACCTGATTTTATGCAATATGACGCCTATATGAAGGATATTGAATCAAATATCGGTAATGAGGGTAATGCTCAAAAGACCGCTGAACAAGTTAAATTTACATATTTCCGAGAACAGACTAAAATAGCTTTCAAAGAGATTGGAGAGATGGCTGGTGAGACATTGCTTGAAGGATTGAAATCGACACTGAAAATGTTCCAACCGGTAGAGAATCTAGCACTTAAACTGTTTAATGAAAATTTCCCAAAATGGAAAGAAGAATTTCCAGACGCGAACTGGAAAGGTATTGAGTTTGATAAGAAAACAATGATGCCAGATATTCGTAAATGGATGAATGAAAATACTTTAGTTATGATTGAAGAGAAAAAGAAACAAAATGAAAAACTTCAGAAAGAACAAGAAAAAGCGGACGAGGAAGAAAATGAAAGACATTTCAAGGCTTGGGAAGATGCTGAAAAATTGAAAGAACGCCGTGCAGAAAATGTGATTGAAGCACGTAAAGCAATTATTGACGAATACTTGGATCAGTTCAAACGGCAAGATGAAAAACGTAAAAATTTCCAACCTCAAGGTAGTGATAGTTGGGGATTCTTCACTCATACTTTGCAACAATCTCTTAAAGGTCCAGACCATATGAAAACTATAGCAGAAATAACTGCGGAGCATAAGACTTTAGCACAAAAAACTCTCGATGAATTGAAACAACAAGGTATTGATACGCTGAAGCACCAAGAGAAACTGGAGAAGGAGTTCGCGATCATCGCGATTCAATAATATGTTTCCAAATGTGACAGTAGACTATCAAGAGTTGCAAGGTAGCTACGCTTCTAATATTGGACGTGAAGATTCATCGGCTGCTAGATCTGTAATCGTAGCTTGGGAGGATAAGGAGCAGTTCATATCGGAAGTGCTAGGGAACAGTACCTTAACTGGCACCACACAAGAGTATATTCCTCCGTCCGTTCATCCTGATTATTCCTATCTGTTTGCAGTGCATACATCATGTCAAGGTTTAGGGATACGTGGACTAGATGAACGTGGTATAATCAAATATGAAAAAGCTGAAATAACAGTAACATATGGTATCATTCGTGATCCAGCAGGTGGAGGCGGCGATTCTGAACGGGACCGTTCTGTATTCATTTCTGAATCTAGAACGACAGGTTTCGAACACTGGCCGATAAAATCCAAGAATTTCTACTGGTTAAATGCACCTGTAACCTTTTATGATTTACTCAGGACAGGTGGACGCATACCTGATAATCATGTTCATGGACCTGGGCGAGTACGAGCGCATAATATAAATGCATCTGACATAAATTTCGATGAGCCAGTTGGGGAAGAAGTTAAGGCTAGAATTGTTGTCCCACGCATGGAGATTTCAATCGATATCCATTGGTGGTTTAATTATCCCGATGATGATTTCAAAATTTGTCAACTGTTAGGAACTGTAAATGACGATTACTATCGCCCATTATTGACAACATATCCGCCACAAACTTTACTATTAGGTGGTATCGACCGTAAAAGACAATATACGAGTCAGGGTATAACAGCTTGGCAGATTAGTTATAAGTTTCTTCTAAACGTGAATGGTTGGAATACATCATATAGAGAAGAGCGTTGGAAAGATGAGATTATAGATGTTGGTGTGCTTGGTGGTACACCTGTGAAGCAACGTGTTATTGATTCGGATTGGCCACCTGGTTGGTACCCGGTTGCAACAGCGACTGAAATAGATTATACTATTGTTACTGAACCTATCCCAGGAGAAGGGGCAAAAATAGTCTACCCATATCAGTTAGCTAATTTTCGATCGAATCTACTACCTCAAGGATTCCGACAATCAGACTTCGGTGACGAGGTTCGCCCGTAATGGAAATTAAGAAATTTACGCAAGGTCCAAATTTTCTTAAACCTATACTTAAAGGTCATAATCAAGTTATTGATGAACTTGGACAAAGGATTGATAGAGTATCTGGCACAGATGGTATAAATGTTGCCAAAATTGGTGGGGATCTTAGTATAAGTTCGACATATGGTCGGACGCATTTCCGATTTGGAATCGTTCGACAAGCTTTTTATCGCGGTCAAGATGCAATTATTCAAATGTGTGAATATAGTGGCCTGGAGTGGCACTTAACTAGATACTTACAACGTGTAGATACTCAGTTCATTTGTGGTTACTATTTCTATGGTATGCCAGTGCGATTACTAGAACTGCCAGAAACAAAAACTTTACAAATCATGTCTGATGGTGTTGCCTTCTGTAAAGCAAACACCAAGGAAGATTATAATGAAGCGTTTGCTGATACTGTACAAGCAACTCCATTGGGATATGACAGTAGTGACATAACACTGCATTTAGCTCTAGCTGAAACTGTAGATTCAGGCTCAACAATTTATTGTGCGTGGGATGATGCAGCTTTACAGTGGGATGGCATTGCGCAACGATGCTAAAGAATAAATTTGCCCCTGGCTGTAAATGCTGTGGGGAAAGTAGTGGTAGATGCCGGAGTAGAATCACATCAAGAGTTCCATTACGTATCGACATGCCCTTGGGTGCTCAACATTTCTGGATTCAACGTTTAACATCTGATGCACCTAATATATCTAATAAAGTTACTGTAACTGTGCAAGATGTTGTTTCTCGTGACAAGTTACGAATCAATAGTATTGATTTCACTGCACATGTCGATACTACGATTATAGGTTCGAGACAATTCTCTATCGGTGCAGACGATAATGAGGCTGCAATAGAACTTGCCGAATGTATTCAAGCAGCATTCCCAACTTACACAATAAGTGTGAAAAATAATAAAATTACAATTGTTTGGGTAGTTGTTGCTCCAACGATTACACTCCCATCCGGCCCATTACGATTAACTCTAGAAAATGTTCAAGCTGGAGATCAGATTGGCCTTGATATTGATACATTCACCGCGCATGCAACAGATACTGATACTGGGATCAAACGATTTGGGATCAATGGAACTGATATAGAAGATACTGAAAGATTATATGAATGTATCATTGCTAACTTAGATCCAACGATTACAGTTACAAAACGAAATAATCGTTTAATTTTTTTAACAGGTGGGCTAGGCGCGCCAGGGTATATTTTCACTGGTGTAGGATTTTCAACAAGTCTAGCTAAATCATTTTTAGTCGAAGTTCCGGTGATTCCTACATATTTCCTGCCAACAGACACAATATATAAATTAACATTTGCCAATGTGTTGGTAGATCAATACGTCACCGTGATTGATAAAACTTATAGAGCTATTGTCGGCGACACGATTATAAACGAACGTAAGTTCAATATGTCGGGAGATGATATTGATGATACAACAGAAGTACGATTATGTTTCTCAAGCCCAACATATGGGATACGTGATGATATAACTATTGAACAAGCGGGAAATACTTTAATCTTATCTTCAAATCTTTCTTTTACAGTTGAAGCCAGTGATTCAATAACTGTTGAAAGATTAAATGTCAATTGCTACGAATTAAATATAAATACTAGCACAGTCTTAAAACATAATGGCTTTCTTTTGACTAACACTGGCGGCTACACTTGGGAAACAGAACTTGATGGTATAACAATCACAATGACTTTAGAATCGGAAGCCACACCACTACAGACACAATACCATATAGGTCAGAAATTAAAGTTTCATAATATACAATCTGCAATGTTCTCAACAGGGGCAGATATAGTTACATTAGCCTATGACAGTGGTATTGATAGATTAGTGATTGACAAAGAGAATACAACACTTGATTGCTGTGTTGGCTTCGAACCTGCAACTGTTGTTGCGCCATTTATCTTAAAACAGGTCACACCTTTCTCCGGTGGGAGAGCAAGTGATCCAAACAATTATAATCTAACTGTGATCGGACATGGTTCCACAGATGGCAATGATGGAACAACTAACACGCAAAGATTCATGCCAGATCACTTAGCAGGTCTGCGACGACTTGATCAGTTCATTGGTGGGTATGATCTTGGTTATCGTACCTTAGAAGGATCTGGTTGGGCAGTTTTACAAAACGATATTCAAGACACTCGGTTAGTAGCTACGGCTGTACAGTCAATCTTGAAATGCAATGCTATAATGTATAGTTATCCTGAAGGTGGATATTTAGCCTATCCAGAATTATTTCCAGATCCGTTATTTACAATTCGAGAGACACTAATTAAGTCGTATCCAGAGTTCCCATTTGGACTGTCTGCTGCAAGCGATCTTAGTCTCCAGAATCGTTTCGTACTGGGCAAGGCGTTCAAACTTTGGCACTATAATCCAACAGACGAAGGATCTTGGGATTACGTTGATAGCCCACAAATGACAAGTAAATATGTGCCACTAATTGCTAGTCCAGCAGTTCTAGATAGTATTGTGATTACAATCACATGATCAAAGCTAGTATAGAATTTCTACTAGACAAATGCCGGACTGTTCCAGAAGAAGTGTACCAAGAACGATTAAAGATTTGTCAAAGTTGCCCCAAGTGGCGACCTAATATATTGGGTGGGGTGTGTGGGCAATGTGGTTGCATAACTAAACTTAAGTTACGATTACCTAAAGAGGAATGTCCACTAGCTAAGAAGAAATGGAATCGATATTAGCTTGTAATCGTTCACACCTCTCTAAAGCTAATCGCCATGACTGACTTTTCCTCTCAGGATTTCCTTCAGTCTTTTTGCCGTCAGCCGCTCGTTCGACCAGATCGGATCGTAGCCGTTTGCGGTTGCGCGGAACCGGCACGTCTTACCGTCGCAATAACGCCGGATCGTCCATGCGGCCCCGCGAAAATAAATGAGGTCAATAAACTTGCTGCGCGCCGGTTCACTTCCCATCGTTCTCCGCCTTTCGAAATTAGAGGGACTGGCAGGATTCGAACCTGCGACCTTTGGATAGTTAGTCCAACGCTCTACCGAATCGACCATCACCAGCTAAAGTCGGTACCAACGTCACCAGCTATGCCGATCCCGCCCGCAAACGCGGCCTACTGAGCTACAGCCCCGTGGTTTTCATCGCCGCCTTTCGCACCGCCGCCCAGGCGTGATTAGCGTTTCGAAATCTCCACCCGATAAAACCTTTTTCATTGCACCACGGTTCGCAATCATCATCCGGCTTACAGGTGAACGGCAGGCAAACGTAAAACCAACCGTCTTGCTCACTCACCAGCAGCCTTTTCAGCCGCTCAATTTCGTCGATCAATTCTTCAACGTCGCCCGCGCTAAAGTATCTAACGCTTTCCGGCGGGTCACGATCTTCGGATCGCCGGCAGATTTCGACGTACCGCCGATCCGCTTCCAGGTCGCGTAGGTTAGTAGCCACTCGTTGTTTCCTGTGACCATTCTTTCGCAAGATCATGAACGCATTTCTTGTTCTTCAACCGCTCAACTTCGGCCTCCAGTTCCGCGATGCGATGATTCGCCCACGAAAGTTTCGTCGATAAATGTACCGGCGTTTGGGCCTCCAGTGCGGCGTACTCGTCTTGAATTTCCAGGAACCCGGCCTTCATGGCTTCGAGGGATCTTTCCAAATCGCGGACGCGGGCTTCGCTGCGGCCGTAATCATCAATAACCAGCTTGTTCAGGTCGGTCATTGATTTCAGATCGCGTTCCAGTTCGCGGCAGCGGCGGGCTAATCCTGCGAACAAACGCCGTTCCGTTACGATCTCGATTCGGCAATGACCCCAAGTGTCAAAGAACTTCCGAAGCACAGCCCATTCAGCCGCCGTCGGCTCAGGCACTTTGTCCACCGGCGGGATCGAAAGGGTGTTGAGGTCGATCATTGGGGTTGCTTCAAGATGATTGGCGCGGGATTCTCCCAAACCGATGTCAACTTCTCTTTCAATAAAGATTCCAACAATTCCGCCATTGTGATTGTCGCTATCGCCATCGCGTGTTCAACTTCGATTTCGCTCGCCATCCAATGGATGATCGACGCCCGTACAACGGCGTTGTTCATGTACAGCCGCTCAAGGCTTGACCTGATCGGCTCATCGAATCGCAAGAGAAACATTTCGACTGTCCGCCTCACTTCCCACCTCCAAGCAGTGCGTCAATAGCGTCGTCTTTGGTTGGATAATACACGCCATCGACAACGTCTAAAAATTGGTCGCCGTACATTTCGATTCCACGCTCAATCAGTCCCTCCAACGTCGCGTGAAGGACAGCGCGATCAGAGAATTGGATCGCAATTCCAGCCTTATGCAGCCTGCACCATTCCGCATGATCTTTCACCCGCTCCCCAATCGCCGCGAACTCGGCGGCTGTCAGCTTGTCCATCTAACGCTCCTGTACAGGGATGTCAGCTTCTTGGCATCTTTTATAAATTTGGTAGATACGTTGTTTTGACACTTTGAAATCTTTAGCTAGTAAAGCTAGGGAGTTATTGTTTTTAATCAATTGAGCAATGATCAGGTAACTATTATTACCTATAACTTGCCTCCCTTTATACAATCCAGACGCTTTAACAATTTGTGGAATGTAATGAATACTAACATCATGCTTAATCGACAACTCCTTATATGTCAACCCCGATTCAAAATCTTTACATATAGCTTTCCGCCTCTCTGAACGTTGTTCATGAGTCAAATCAGGTGTAACATATAGTTTACGTTTTAGGGTCATCACATCACCTTAATCATGCCAATCATTTTGCGGTAACACTCAGCCGTCGCATAACAATCTGCTGATGCAAGATGTGAACCAAACGTTTCCACCTCTAATCGTGTACAAAGATTCTTTAATCCAAGTGAAGGGAATGGGCAGTTCTGATTCATAACATCAGCAACGTCATTAAGGTATGAAGCCAACGCCATTGAGTCTCTATAGTGCCCGCTGAAGTAATGATTAAAATTTTCAAGACCAAGCCATTCAATCAGGAATGAACGGTCAAATGGCCAATTATGCGCAAGTGGTAGGATCTGTTTATTGGGTGGCATCCGCAATCGTTGAAACCACTCATGAAAAAAGTCTACAGATTTGTCATATTCAAACCCTGTAAGACATGCCTCTGCAAACTTGTCACGATGATTTTTAATTGCTTGTTGCTGAACATTTTCCATGAAACGCGGTTTGATATGTATATCGAGCGGAAGTAACACTTTAGATGGGCGATAGAATGAATCCAATGGCATGATGCACAAGTCCCAAATGTCATTCATTTGTGGATCAAGGCCAGTAGTCTCAACATCAATAACGCATACATAAGCGTTATTCCAATGGACTGCACGAGATAACAGATCAGACAACTTTAAGCTCCTCAACGAAAGACTTGACTTTTTCTTCAACAATTATATAACAGTCAGGACATAAATCTAATTCTAGCTTCTCGATAGATGATAGAAGCTCCGGATTATAAAAACTGATTATGTACTTGTTGACTGCTTTCTTTCGACACAAATCACAAGCTAACATTAGGTTGCCTCCTTAATCCAAAGACACTCAGTTGTCGTTTTAATCACGCCTTCACTTCGTTTGTTTTGACTATTCTGTACAGCCCAAGTGAACTTTTCATCCCAAGGGAAAGTATCATAATAACTTGTTTCATACCCTGACAGTGCAACGAAGCCCTTCAAATCAAAAATCTTATTCACTAATCTTCGATGATCATCGCGTGAAAAGTATTGACTGTATGCTCCTTCATCTGTAGCAAAATATGGCGGATCTAAGTAGAAGACCGTTTTGCTACTGTCGTAATCCTTTAGACACTGTTCCCAATCAAGATTCTCTACTTGAACATACTTGAAACGATTAACTACATCAGGAATATGATCCAGTCCCTCCCAGTAAGATCTGAACACAGGTGTCTGTAATCCTCGGCCCCAAGACCGTCCAACGGCCCCGAATGATTGATTAATCAGTGTGTACCATTTCGCTGCACGCTCAACAGGATCATTAACATCCTCCCAATCTTTTGAGAGTTGGTATTCTTCCCTAGAGTATAGGGTGAGTTTCAAACGATCGACTAACTGTTTACAGAGTGTCTCATCACGTATACACCTATAGAAACTAACTACACCACTGTATCGATCGTTATAAACCTCAAGTTTTGATTTTGGTCGATTCAAAGTGACTACACCTGATCCTCCGAAAGCTTCACACCATACTTCCCGTACTGGTAAGTGAGGTAGAATCTTTCCAAGGTGTTCAAACTTCTTGCCGACATAGATAAATGGCGCGCGTTTGAATGATTCACGATTAACCTTTTCAATCAAGTGATCGTCATCTAGGGACATTAAGATATCTTCAATACTCAAATTTCACCCCATTGATCTGCCATTGCTTCGGCAATTCCTTTGAAAGTTAAGGCTCGTTGTTGTGCTCTAAAAGGTGATGGTCCCATTTTCATCATCCACTTGTTACTTCCCTTATAACTATTATCTGTTGGGATTAGTTTAGGTAAGTTTGTCAACCATAAACAAGTTGATTTTGCTTCTTCATGACCAAACATATAAGGATGTATAATCTGATCTGGTAATCGTATCCTTGTTGAAATTATACTAATCGGGTTCTCGATACAAATTTTATCTATAGGGGCTGCCATTAGTTGACAAACAAAATCAAGTGCTTCCTCTTGTTCTTGCTCCTTTTCTTTGAAATACAAGGCTCCACATACAGCTAAATGTGTACAGGGTGGGTGGGCAATCATCAAGTCCCAATCTAGATTATAAACATCCCTAACATCTTCTTGATAGTGATTCCCTTCTGATGGTTGTAAATCACAAGACCACGCATCATAGCCTCTAGCAATAAATGCATCACGAATAACTCCAGAACATTCACACGCTACTAGGACTCGCAATATTGCCACTCCATATCTTCAGCAGGATCAATTTTTCCAAAACTTATATAATCTCGCCAACAGCCAAAAGCGAATAGAGCCTCATGTACAAAATTTCCTGTCGCTCTGCGAACATTAACTTTGCGCCCCACTTCTGGTATTTGATCTGAAACTTTAATCCAACCATTAGAATTGCCGATCAGTTCTTTCAGTCTTGCAAAATCAACAAGCCAGGCTGAACCTTTACAGTAACGATTAACAATAGTTTCTGCTCTTTCTAGTAGGTCTAAAATATAAGATTCCCCATATAGTTTTACTTGCTCGTTAATGCAGTCAGCACAGAATTCCACATTTGAAAGTGTTTTATCAAGATGGTGAATTTTTTTAGAAAAATTATCCTCTCTTAGGCGAATTAACTCACCCTCTAGCCATCTACGATAATCACTATTGGTGCTACCATTCTGCCCTAGAGCATTTTGTTTAAATCTGTTCTCGTATTCCTGTTGAAGATTAGTCATGACTTTCTCCTTGTTAGAATTGCACTATAACCACAAGAGCAAACACAATCAAACTTGTTTGGATTATCTTGTTGCTGGAGTACCTCCAATCTGGTTCCACAGTCAGGACAAGTAGTTTTATATGTTTCGACACATCTCAAACTGTAGTTACAATTAGAGCATGTAATAAGATGTTCGTGAACTTCTTTAAGTTTGCTACCACACTTTGGACAGTCTTTAACAGGGAAGTTAATCATTAAATACCTTACTGGTAACGGTGGGAATCGAACCCACTTCCTTCTTGTTATGAGCTAAGCGCTCGACCGTTGAGCTTCGTTACCAAGGGACAGTGGTAGGATTCGAACCTACAACGTGGAGTTACTAGCCTAATAACTTAACCCACTACAGTCGTCTGCTGCGTCAACATTCGCCACACTGTCCATAGAGACTACTTACACTTGTTACGTTTGAACAATCGGAACTTCCGTACTTTTTTCTCCTTTTTCACAACAGTAGTTTGTTGCTTAACAACAGTCTGTTTCTTTTCGATTGCGCATTTCCCGTTTGCACAGTGTCCACCCATCAAACCGACCAACAAGATCAAACTGGTCATAGCATATCCTCCTTAGACAGATCACTAATCACGCTACACTCCGTTATTTTAAGACATACATGCTCCTTAAAAAGTTTCTTGTTGTCGAAGTCTGTCTCTTGTGGTTGAAAGTCAAGATTACACTCAAGGCACTTACTCCACTTGGTAGGTGTGTGTCTAGGAAGTAGGAATCGACGGAACTTGCCATCTTTACATTTAATCTTCATTTGGAAAACCTCACATCAGTTTTGATTTTGAACGGGCCAAATTCGTAACAATCACCAGTGTCAATATCTAAACGATCGTGTATACTCATTATTGGTTCACCTTTTAAGTTGATTATAGAAACAAAGAAAGTACCATCACGATTCCTATATAATCGTAACTTTCCTTCTAAATCTATTGTTTGATCCATAGAACTTCCTCAACTTTCCCTTGACTCGTGTTCTCTTTTGCTATCCACGTTAATCTCTTATCCCATTTGTATGAGTCGTAAATCATATTTGCGTAACCGCTTAAAGCGACAAAACCTTCAACGTGCCGATGAATATAAGAAACTAATTTTTTATGCTCTTCTGTTGTTAAAGTACAATCATATTGCTGACCACTTTGACAAGTATATGGTGGGTCACAATAGAAAACTGTCTTTTTACTATCATACTTTTTTATACATTCTTGCCAATCAAGATTCTCCAACTTAATCGATGACCAAATCCTGTGCAACACATTTAAGTTCGTGATTGCTGTTTGGTAGCCACTCGCCCCTCTAGGCCGTTCTTTCTTATCTCGTGACCATTGTTTACCGTTCCCAGCGAACGATTGTTGCACTTGGACAAAGAACGCCGCAGCAGATGTTATTGGATCAGGGATTGTTGTATAATCAGCTAAGTGCCATTCCTCACGAGAATAAAGAGTAAGGTTTAAAACACGTTGTAGTTCTTTTGGCGACTCTTTCAAGATTGTGAAGAATAAATATAATCCTTTGTGTAGATCGTTGTAAACTCGCCCGTCTGTTTGGTGATTCTGAACTACTGATCCAGCGCCACCAAACACATCAACGAAAGTAGTTCGCTTCGGCAGGTGCGGTAATATGTTGTTTAGATAATAGTATTTTCCGCCCCACCATTTTATAGCAGCATTATACATTAGCAAGGGCATCCTACTGATGAGCAAGGTTGGCCACAACGATCACAGAAATGGACATTAGGACTGTAATGCTGTCGCTCCTGTCTTTGCTTTTCTTCAGCATCGTCACGCTCTTTTATCAATTCCCGGCGTCTTTCAATTTGTTTACGATCAAGTTCCGAAATCCGTAACATCGTTGTCACCTTCATGGATAAGTAGTTGATTATTCTTAGCCCGTTGTGCCAGTTTTACTAGATTGTTTTCAGCGATGAAGTCAAGATTTGTACCTAAATCTTTAGCAACTGCTGCTAAATACCAAAGTACATCTCCTAATTCATCAAGCAGTTTCCCCTTCATATAATCAGACAAGTAGCCATCATGATTACGTAACACTTTCTTGTAGATGTTGGCTAATTCGCCAGCTTCACCTGTTAGACCCATGATGGGGTAAGTAAGATTGTACTTGGGATCATACACTCTAGTAGTTAGAGCCTGTAATTGATAATCATTTAACGTCATTTTGAATCTCCACAACACGAACACCAACTGTTTGAATCATATCATTGTTAATCAGATTATGTGCCAAATTCACAAGTACACTTGCTAGATTAGCACACTCGATAGGATTAGGTTTATTTGGCGCTTCAATTGTGCCGCCTGCGCTTTTAAGAGTATAGAAAATGTTAAATTTCATCAGTTTTCCTCCTTTAGCAATTGTTCCAAGAATTCGACGTGCTTTACTACAGATTCTCTCAAAAAAACTACCTCTTCAGCATCATCGTAAGACGCTCTTTCAGAGAAACCATCATGATAGCCCTTCCAATAGGAGCATCTACCTTTATAATGTAATAGCAATGTCACAATCGAGAAAGAAATAATTAAAATTCCATGCTCAAATGTTATCATCAGTTTTCTCCTTTGGTGGTACACAACCCTCTCCTCTCAAATCTGTATTAAGATGTGGCCAAAGTTTATAAGAATGTATTGACATGCCTAATCCCCACATTGCATGGGGAAGATGAGGTTCAGACCTATCCCCACCAAGGAATAAATAAATATGCCTCAAAGCGTGATTGAGTAAATCAGTTACCGGGAAACCTTTTTCACAATTAAAAGCTGAGTATTTTTTAGCCCCTTCTGCATATGTAACTGCAAGTGCTTCGATTGCGATTGGAGAGATCAAATCGTAGCGAACATTGTCTGCGTCATTTGAACGTACTGCACCTGTTTCGAACTTAGATAGTTCATGATCATTACCGAATAAAGTGAACCAATGGTCATCGCAATACTCATCTGTTACAGCTTTGGCATAACAACCTTCCACTTTACAGTGCAGCGTTTTGTCGAAGACATGACTAACAAAAGATTCATACTCAACATCTTGAACTACTCTGTCGAAGAGTAAACAATGACTGGAACACAGTTTCATAGGGACGCCTACTCGCGTCATACGATCACCACTAACTTCAAGATTACAGTCACTATACTGGCACTTCATTCTTAATCTCTCCACTTGACCGTGTTTGTTTGCTGAAAATCTTTGTTACATAGCCTTGTGTAATGTTAAATCTCCCTGCTAATTCAACTTGTGTTGCCGTGCCCTCCAAATCCCTAATTAACTTGATTGTTGAATTTGACAGTTTAACTTTTGTAAGGCCCATTTTAACTGCGTGTGCTATATTCTCCTGTTTTGAGAGGTACTCTAAATTGTCAAGACGGTTGTTAAATTTGTTTCCATCTTTGTGATTACATTCAAGATGAGATTCCCCCATAAAAGTAATTATAATCAATCTGTGCACAGTTTTCGTAACTATACGGCCTTCTATATACAACTTTACAATGAGATAGTTGCGTTTAGATTTAGATGGCACTAAAATAGATTTACGATGACCTTTAATGCGACCAAGAGTGCTGGCAAAATACCCCGGAAAATTGGGAATCTCTTTCCATTGTTCAGTTATTATATCATCAAGTGTCATATGTTGTGCCCTTTATTGTTCCGCTGGACCAATTGCCTGCCGATTGTTCAACTGTAAGATACTTACTGTCTTTGATGTGAACACCAATAAACTTACCTGGTTCATATTGGACGTACTGTACCATCGAGTGCTCAAATGAATAATTCAAAACAGCACGGTCAGTCTTCGACAGTTTGTCCAATATGTCCTTTAGGGTCACTTAGTGTACACCTATACAGTTGTTCACGTTTTCTCCAATTTCAAGAAGTCATTGATTACGTAGTATTTTGGCCCGGTTAATTGTTCTTCTGATGGTGGCAGGAACGATATATTACCAATAGCTTTGGCATTGTCTTTCAATCTGCGGCCATAGGCAAATGTTGAAGGTATTGCCCTTCCCGTTTTAATCTTTGTCCACTCTGGCTGGTAAGATGGTTCTAGCCATTCAATGAATTTGTCATAAAACTCCGCGAAAAGTACAATCGAGCCAGGACAATAATAACATTCCTCAGCGATGAATGTATCAAGGATTGAACGGTTCGACGATTCGACTCGACGTTTTGACTCGGTATCAATCACAGGAATATTCAATCTATCGCCCGATGGTGGTAGTTCCAATTGGATCAAGGCTGCTAGAAAATCTGGAATCTCCTTTTGAAGAAGTGGGAATAAATCCTTCTTAGGAATCATTTCCCCTAGCCCCATTGGCGCGACCTCAATCATTGTAATACGTGTGTCGCCTGGAAAGATCGGACACGCAGCAGCATCGTTTGCCGTCTGAATCCAATGGGTTGTGTTTTTAATCAGTATAGGTGTACGCTTCTTCTCGTGAAATAGAATTTCTCTAGCTGTCACCCACTCCTTGATACGATTATAGGCGACCTTATTCTGATTCAAATTTGTTTCTTCGATGAAACACATTACAGCATTCATTAGTTCCGCGTTGAATCCTGATGTGTTTGTAATCGCTATTCCTGCGTCCATCCATCCTCTTGTCATCAGGAGTGTCAACGCTTCATGAAATGTTGATTTACCTATATTACTCTCGCCATAAAAGAATAAGTATGGCAGTGGCTCGAATGGTTCTTTAATCATTGAAGCGATCCAACACTTCAAATAATCAGCACCATTACGTATACCATTTGCAATTGCCCAAGGATTCAATTTAATCGATTCATTCAATCCTTGGCCACAACGATTCAGAATCTTCAACCACGTTGGGTAGCGAAGATTATCTATATCTGTTGATGGGACTGCTGCCAACTTAGGAGCGTTTAGATTCCAAATCCGATCTCCAAGATATTCTTCACGGAATGGTTCATTCACCAATGTCCAATGTTTGATTACACTTGTACCTACAACATTCTTTGCGTCTTTAGGGGGTAATCCGAATGATTCCAATGCACAACTTACGTGTTGAAGCGGCTCTTTAATCCATTGCCCTTCTGGCGATCGTAGCATCCAACCAAAATCAACCCCAGACAAAATCAAATGTCGTACAATATGATCATAATTTCTTAACTCAGGTGGAACAAGTGGCGGAATCCTGGTTGTAAAAATTCTTTTCCATTTCCCTTTATCTGGCAACCATTCAGGCATTGCCGGATCATTATCTTGTTTATCAACTTCTACTATAATCCTGCGACCATCTTTATGTGGTCTTACTTTTGCAGGACGATTCTGAATCCAAGAAGGTAACTGGAGATTAGCACCTAAAGAGATTGCAGCTTGTTCCGCAGATGCAGCTTGAATAAACTTGAAAGCTCCCTTCTCGTCTTCCACGCCGTCATTTACTTTAGCTACCACGTCAAGGGTGGCATCCCGATTATAATAGCATTGAGTCCATCCTTGACCGTCTTGCGACCATGTTTTCGCCTCTGAAACGCCAAGTGTGTAGCGCCGTACAGACCAGGCTCCAAAAGAAAGGGCATGTAGGAAGCAGTTATAATCTCCAGCGACACGTCCTGTAGAAATCGTTTGATATAATCCTCTAAGTCCAAGTGATTCATGTGCCTCCTTTAGTGCATAAGTATGAGTTACCAAGATATTGTGATCTGGCTCCCAATATGCACGAGGGCCTAGCCAATCAATCAAACGGCGATGATCGTCATCAAGAGAAACCTTAGTAGTCTGACTGATTAAATCATCAAATGTGATTTCTGCACTTTGATTAGAATCATCTATAAATCCAGGTCGCGTCTTTTTTCGAATACCTGTGATTACGGGTATATGTTCTTCCCAGTTAGGCGCAGGATCAAATAACTCTGTAGCTTCTTTGATTATAGACAAACCATCTGTGCCTAGCATCTTGCGATGCCAGACCCACATGTTACCGCCACACATATCAACCTTGGTACTGAAATCATAACCTGTAATCGCCGATAACGATCCTAATACGCTACGTGCAAGCGCAGCATGTTCCGTATGTGTGTCAGTGATTACAGGATCAAGCATAGCGTACAAATGTAATCCTTTACCGCTTGTGGATTTACGTACTGTAATCCACGGGATCTCCATTGCTGCTAATCGTGCTTTATCTAGTTCTTCGGGACTTAGTTTCTTCTGATGGGTCGCCTTATGGCCGAGGATTGCATCTAAATCAAAAGCTACCCATCGCGAGAGTTTTGCTTTCCAATCCCAACCCGTCATCCCAATGCCTTCTACATGGGAATCGAAATCCCATGTAATCGGCGTATCTTCAAACGATGGATTACTATTTGCATTGATTGGAATCCTAAATGGCTTCCATGTTGTAATCCCATCTGTCCATCCCCTCCACGATCGTCCTTTATATTCTGATTCTATACATGTACCACCATCTGATCCAACGTTTACTTGACACTCCATATCATGATTATACATATCCGCCAGATCAGAATATGTGTTAATCGTGAGGAATGACTTTATAATCGACGTTTTAGTGTTCAAAAGTGTATCTCATTTGATTTGATTATTTCCGCTGTAATCAAATCATTTTTCGCAAGTTGTTTGATCTGCCGCTCTACCCATACATATCGGCCGATCTGAGGAAAATTCCGCGAATTTTGTCGAACTACTACCCATTACTAATTCCCTATTCCTTATGTATCTCTTTCTTTCTTTCTTTCCATAACGAGCAAATAGAGAAACCAATAAGGGTAGTAGGTCAAAGGAAATTGGCAAAATTCGCCGAATTTTCTTCGTATTGGCCGATATGTAAGTTGCCAGGGGAAATAGGCAACAGTAATCGAATCAAACTGGCATGGTCAATTGTTGGCCATATTTTGATTTGATTACGGCAGGAGATTAGAATCGCATGTCGCAGAATGAGTTGGCGTATATTCCGTTGAAGGATATTGAAGTCAAGGAAAACTTCTCGTTACGCGGTGTTGATCCAAGCTCGGAAAAGATTATAGGCATGGCAGCTTCGATGAAAGAAGTTGGCGTGCTCAATTCGATTAACGTTAAGAGTGATCCAGACAATCCAGGCAAGTACATCCTAGTGGATGGCTTGCAACGTTTCACGGCTGCTGGTCTTGCAGGATTGGAAACGATCCCTGCTCAAATCTCTAGCACAACCGATGAATTGACTACACTTACTTCTCAGTTCATTGCCAATGTTCACAAGGTTGAAACCAAGCCAGTTGAGTATGCGAAGCAGATTAAGCGCATTCTTGCTCTTGATCCGCTCATGACGTTGACAACTCTTGCCAACAAGATCTGCCGCAGTGAGGCATATCTGCTTAATATCATGGGCTTGACAAAGTTGGGACCAAAGGCTGCTGAACTTGTCAATAGTGGCGAAGTTGGTCTGTCCAATGCTTACGTGTTGTCGAAGCTACCGGACGACGAACAAGATTTGTGGGTCGAACGGGCAATGACCCAATCGCCCGCCGAGTTCATTCCCTCGTGCAACGAACGTATCAAGCAGATTAAGGAGGCACGTCGTCAGGGTCGTGCGCCAAGTCCGGCTGTCTATGTTCCAGTGGCTCGCGCACGGAAGTTGCTTGATTTGAAATCGGAAATGGACGCTCCGAAATTGGGAACGATCCTCTGTAAGGAGCTTTCGAGTCCGCTTGACGGCTATTTGATGGGTATTAAGTTTGCCTTGCATCTTGATCCGGAATCGATCCGCCAAGCGAAAGAAAAGGAAGAGTCGCGCCGGAAGCAAGCCGAAGAAGAAAAGGCCAAGCGAGATGCCGAGAAAGAAGCTAAGAAGGCTGCTGCGGCAAAGGAAAAGCTCAAATCTCTTGACGCTGTTGCATAAGGAGGCACAATGGCTGAGGATTTGGAAGAAGAAGACAATTCGGATGATCTAGATCTAGATTTAGATCTAGATGACGATGACGATGACGATGATGAATCAGATTCCGGTGAATTTGATTCCGATGAATGGGACGAAGAGGAGTAATATCATGGCCAAAGGTAAACCGAAGCCGAAACCACAACCAAAACCAAAAGGTAAGTAGCACAAACCATTAGTTACTACTGTACGATTGTACAGTAGTAATTCATTAAAGGGGAAATTCATGGAAAATGCACTCATTACACTCGACAATCTACCAGTTAATACTGAAGTTGACGCTTTCTTTGGGGAATTAACAAAAGGCGGATTCAGCTACTTGCCGCGATTACAATTGTGCGGTTCGTCAACTGAGTTGGCCAAGACAGGACTGATTCCAGTTAATCACTATGCTCTTGTCTATTCGAAAGAATCTTTCGACGATCTGAGCAAGAATGTGATCATTATTCCTCTCCGCATGCGACCCAAGGCTTTGGATATCAGTAATCCTGATGGTCCTGTCAGCTATTACACTCCAAGTAAGCCAGAGTTTCGTTCAATCTTTGAACGTTCAAGCGTGAAAGGTTCTGGTTGTATGGCTGGACCGGAGTTCTTGGTCTGGGTGCCAGATAAGAAACGCTTCGCAACGTTTTTCTTTTCTGCTCCAACTTCACGCCCCGAAGCTCCTAACATGCTTGCCCGTTTAGGTTTGGCCTGCCAAATGGATCATCGAATTGCCAAAAGCAAGAAGACTGGCAATGTCTGGCCGATCCCTGTAATCAAACCATACAGTTCCCCTGTTGAGCCTTTGCCAAGTGAAAACGATGTAATCCAAGAGGTTACAAAGTTCGTCAATGAGAAAGACTCAGACATGACAGCAGTTGAAGAGAGTAGTGAAACAAGGGAACGTTAAACTTATCGGAAGTAACCGGACTCCCTACAGTAGTGTTCTTCTGTCTTAGTGTAAAGGACAACCTCAGAGTCGGTAAGGTTGTTAAGCACGCCGATACTTTTATAAAGGAGAGATCATGATTCTACATCAAGTTGTAGCTCTTGAAGATTCGAAGAAAAAGAAACGGGATGAAACTCTCACTTTAGCCTATAAGATTGTGCAATCGGTTGGGCTATTCGCAGGATTACACCGTTCCTACGCTTCAAAAGATGATGAAGGTGAGCAGTTACCTTCAGAATCTCAAAAAGTGCAACAGGCTGTCCCAGACATTGTTGAAGCAACGCTACCTGCTGTCGAAGATTACTGGACACTGATTCGAACAAGGGACGATGCCAATTGTAAGGCAGTTGCTGATGTAATCATTGGATCGGCAACATTGTTAAAGGTTCCGTTGTCTCATCTGCTCTTCCTGGAGAAGCAGATTACAGACATAATTACCTTCATTAACCACTGGCCGACACTTGACCCGGCTGAGAAGTGGACAAAAGAAGGTGATATGTATGTCTCAGATCCAAAAGAGACAACTCGAACGAAGAAGGTTCCAAAGGCTTTTGTGAAAGCAGAAGCTACGGAACGACATCCTGCACAAGTTGAAACGTTCCATGAAGATATTTTAGTCGGGTACTGGAAAACGATTAAACTATCTGGGGCAGTTTCAATAGTGGATAAACAAGCTGCTCTTGAACGAGCACAAAAAGTAAAGGACGCAATCATTAAAGCTAGACAACTAGCTAATACGATTGAAGTTCAACCAAATACAGATGATGTTCAATTGTTGAACTACATCTTCGGCTAATAAAATTTGGAGATTCCATAGACTAGGTTCTTTGTAATCTCCACTCCAAACAACACAATCTCATTAAACTTTTTGTCAATTAAACTCTACAGTGTAGGTGTAAATCCTACCCGCAACTTTCACAATAGCTAATGACTATTATGAAAGTTGCGGTAGCCCAATTAACAGAGGCGGAGTGCAGATTTTTGTTTTATTGTTGCAATCTGAAAACAATCACTGCGAGCTGAATCGACCATCACAGAACCTTAATACAAAGATCCTTGTGCAACTCAAGGCACTCGCTCTAAGGAGCAAATTTGCGAGTGTAGCTTAATCGAAAAGCGTTGTGTGTTAATCTGAGACTGTGATTTAAACGGATAACGTTAGCTCCTTGTTCATCCCAGTGATTAAACGATCGCTGCCGTGACCGGATATGTCACGGCAGCACTATGATCCTTTAGTGTAAATTGGCAGAGGCACGCCGTCTACAATGGCGGAAGTGAAGGTTCGATTCCTTCAAGGATCAATGTAGGCTTTACCGTATATGTTTGGACGGGCGGTCGAAAGATTGCGCTGAACACGTATGTAAAAGTACGCGGCGAAGGGAGCCAACTATCCGAATGATCTACACAAGAATACTCCCAATCGTTCAACCGTTAATCGATTGGGAGGGATATTTGAAACATACACAAGCCCACTTGGGACGCAGCGTAACTGCGTCATTGGATCGGAATGGAGATTTTGACTATTCTGTTAAGTCGTTTCTTCACACTATTGCAGAGTTCCGTAAAAGCGGAAGTAACAATCTGCCATTTGATGTGTTGAACCATATTACCTATACATTTATGATTATAGGTACTGAGAGTTTGTTCATGGAACTAATGACCTATGGATTAAACTTAACAGTTTCTGAGATGAAGACAATTGCAATCATATCTGGCACTGTACGTCAATGGATGTTGGCTTTAGTTTCAGGTTGTCAAGTCGATACGGCAACCTATCCAACTAGAGTATTGTGTAACGAGGTTGTAAACTACTTTCAGTTACTTGGTTTACAATCAATCTTCAAAGATTTCAAACAAACTGAACTGAAAGATAAGAGTTTTATACTGGAGGCTAAATGAACTACTTGTTCATCCATGAAGACTCATCCTTAATCCAAGTTAGTGAGATAACCGTTGAAGATAAATTAGCCGTAGCGGATGGCATATTGGATATTATTCGTTACAATCCTGAATCCGAGAATTTCGAACAGTATTGTCCAGATGGGTGGGTACAAATTGAGGTAAAACTATAATCAATGACAACTATAAAGTTACGTGCTGGAAAATATATGATTCCCGTCCAAATGTGGAAGGAATCTAGCCGGTTCTTTTTCAAGTTTGGTTATAATCAAACCCTCATGGCCGAAATTAAAGCCATGCAGGGCCGTAAGTATCATGGCTACGACGAAATAAATCCACGGAAACTGTGGTCGATCCCTGATACTCCAAGGAATCGCTTCCAACTATCGTATTTGATGGGTGAAAATCCATACGACCACTACGACAAACCACTATTAACAATTGATAAGTTTGACAGGTCAGTCTTTGAACATCAGAAAGAGATTACAGCTTTTGAGTTGACTAGACGTTGTTGTATAGTTGCCGCAGAAATGGCAACAGGTAAAACACTTGCAACGATTGAATGCATCGAACGATCGGGAATCACAAACTGGTGGTGGGTTGGTCCGAAATGGGCATTGCGCGCCGTCCAGAATGAGTTCAAAAAGTGGAAAGCAAAAGTACAGCCAATATATTTTACTTATGAAGCACTGTTGAAGGTGACTAAACAAGGTAATTTTATCCTGCCCGAAGGTATAGTCTTTGATGAAGCTGCCAAGATTAAGAATCCTCAAGCTCAGCGATCACAAGCTGCAAGACACATTGCAGATCTCATGCGTGAAAAATTTCCATATCCTTTCATCATACTTTTATCAGGTGCGCCAGCACCCAAGTCACCAATCGATTGGTGGCACCTCTGTGAGATTGCATGTCCAGGCTTCCTTAAAGAGGGAGACATAAACAAATTCAAAGAGCGATTAGCTATAATTAGTAAAGAGGAGTCAATTTCTGGCGCTACTTTTCAAAAGATAGTTGCATGGCGTGACGATTCGAATCGCTGCACCGAATGCGGACTAATGAAAGAGGATCATGACTTAGATGTTAGTCATGGTTTCCAACCTGGGGTGAATGAGGTATATAAACTTTACGAAAGGATGAAGGGTTTAGTAATCGTCAAACGTAAAAAGGAATGTCTTGATCTTCCAGATAAGATCTTTCGTATTATTCGATGTCAACCTACACAGGAGACATTACGTGCTTATAGTTTAATCAAGAATACTAGCAAAACAGCAATTGAAGCACTTACTAGAGCAAGGGAGTTAAGCGATGGATTCCAATACGCAGAAGTTGAATCTGGACCAGGAGTATGCACACTCTGTAATGGAACTGGTACAATCTCTGGTCAACTTGTCGGGACAGATGAATCAGTGCAGTGTACAAATTGTAATGGTACTGGAGCGTGCAAAACTTATGTTCGACAAGCTCAACAATTCCCCTGCCCAAAAGACGGAGAACTAATACAACTATTAGAAGAGCATGAGGACATTGGCCGTTTAGTTGTATTTGCCGGATTTACTGGAGCAATTGATAAAATATCAGAACTATGTGTCAAGAGTCGTTGGGACGTAACACAATTGGATGGCCGTGGACTTAGGTATTTCGGTGAAAATATATCTTCTCGCGACCCGTTGGATTTGTTCTTAGATATAGAGCACGATCGTAATGTTTGTTTTGTTAGCCATCCTGGATCTGGTGGAGCAGGTCTTAACTTACAAGTTAGTCCAACTTGTGTATTTTATTCAAACGATTTCAATGCCGATTATCGTATACAGGCAATGGAACGTATACATCGGCCAGGGATGGATTATAATCGCGGAGCAACAATAGTGGACCTGTTCCATTTGCCAACAGATGAATATGTCCATGACAATCTATCAACTAAGATTAACTTGCAAGCACTAACTTTAGGAGATTTGCAACAGTGGAGTCAACGAGTCTCAAACGACCGAAACGTGTAATCCCTGAAGAAATTTTTCAAGGATTACTCCTATTAGCGAAACGCTACCCAAGAGCAACGTCAGCGATTAACGGCCAAGTGGACGAACGACGTTTAATGGAGCAGGCTGTTAGCTATATTAGGAGACTTGAACGTAACAGTAAGACAACTAATCGTTGAACTTGAAAAAGTTACAGAACATTATAAAGATCGTGAAATTTTCTTTGGTGAGTGGGATGCTAGTGGAGTGTTGCTCGCTGAGGTAAAATTTATAACTGAAGTAGATAGCGGCGAAGAATTAAATAATCAATTCGTTGTTTTAACAGAGAAAGGGCGCATATCTAATGTCTAATTGGATACAGACCTATAGTGGTATCAAGTTTGATCTTGATAAGCCAACTAAATATATGATAAACTTGTCAGATATAGCACATCAACTATCATTGATTAACAGATTCAATGGTGCAACGCATGAGCCATATTCTGTTGCGCAGCACTGTATCGAAGTGTCACTCGTATTGCCATGTTTAGAATCCCTCTTACATGATGCACATGAGGCATATATTGGTGATATTTGTACGCCGATTAAGAAAACAATACAAAGTTTAGGGCTTAGTCGATTATGTGACAGAATCGATAAAGTTGTTATTGAGTGTTTTGAGCTTACACCCTTTGATCAAGTCCCAGATTTGCATAAAGTAGATCAACAAATGTGTTTAACTGAACGTGATCAGTTAATGTCTAAACCTGTAGAGGATTGGAACATACCATATGAGCCATTAGGTATTTTAATTCAGCCATTACCTTGGAGGCGCGCTAAAGAATTGTTTATTCGTCGGTTTGAAGTTTTAGATAGAGAAAGGTATAAGTAATGGAAGTGAAATGTAGCGAAATTTTGGCTGATCCCAACTTCAATAGTCGTGGTGTAATTTCACCACTTGATGTAATTGATTTAGCTAAAAACATTGAGGAGTTGGGATTACTTACTCCAGTTTGGGTTCGTCCTATTGTTAATAGTGATTATAAATACTCGCTCGTGGCGGGATTCCGACGTTTCACAGCTATTAGCAAGGTGCTAAAGCAAGAGACTATTCTAATTGATATAAAACATGTTGATGAAAAAACAGCAAGGTTACTTAACTTTGTTGAGAATCTTCAACGAACAGATCTGAACATTTTGCAAGAGGCAAAAGCAATTGAGCATCTTGTAGAAGTTGGCTACACTCGCGCAGAAATTGCCAGGGAAGTGCAAAAAACTGTACCTTGGGTGGAAGCACGTTGGGCACTATTGAAATTGCCAGAGGAAATTCAGAAAGAAGCTGCGGCAGGATTCTTGACACAAGATCATATCAAATCACTTGCTAAGATGCGAAGTCGAGAGCAACAGTTCGAGTGGACAAGAGTGATTAAAGATAAGAAGCTAAAAGGAGAAAGGTCAGTACCAATACCTAAGAGACAGAACATCTTCTCTAAAAAGGTTCGAGGCCGACATGAAGTTAATTTCATGCGGGAACATATCTACGACACGCTCGGTCCAAGTTTTACTACCAGGGTTTGTGCTTGGGTTGCTGGAGAGATTAGTGATTTTGATCTCTATCAAGACTTGAAAATTGAAGCAGAGAAAATTGGGAAACAATATACTATTCCTACTGAAGTTCGGGAGGCATTACCAGATGACGATGACTTTTAGAAGTGACATGACTGTTAAGTTAGTTGACTCAATGGGCAACGATCGTTCGATTATACGCGCAGCTATTGTTTCAAATGGCGGTGATATTGGCAAGTATGATGATTTCGATGCAGCATATGGACTGATTAACTACTTAATGAAACATAAACATTCTTCGCCATTTGAGCACGGGGCGATTACAATCTTTGTAGATGCTCCGATTTTTGTTTGGAGGGAATTTCATCGCCACAGGACATTTTCATACAACGAATCATCTGCCAGATATAAACAACTTGAGCCAGTTTTCTGGATTCCTGATCGTGAACGAGCAATGGCACCTTCAGAAAAACACACTTCTGCAAGACCTGACTTTATTCGATTAGAAAATGATATATATTATGGAATGGTGATTGCAAATATAAAGAAAAGTTATGAATTAGCTTATTCTTTATATGAATGTAACTTAGCTGCTGGTATTGCTAAAGAGGTTGCTCGTTGTGTTCTCCCTGTTGGAATTTATTCTCAGTGCTATGTTACGGCTAATCCACGGAACTGGCTTCAATTCTTCTCGTTACGAGTTAGAGATGAACGAGCACGTTTTCCGACTTATCCACAATGGGAGATTCAAGATGTAGCAATGCAATGTGAAAAAATTTTTCAAAGTTTGTTTCCATTGACGCATAAAGCGTATATTGAAAATGGGAGGTGTGTGTGAATATCATCATCCCAAAGGGATTATGTAAATTTAACACAAATCACCCTCTTGATGAGCAAACTCTCTCAACTGCTCGTGGAGTGATTCTTAGATCACATGGCCAAGAGTTCCGTTTAATTGTGCCAGCAAATACATATATTTGTACACCTTGTTTGGAATCACTATTCAGCCAGTTTGCAGACAATTACCTAATCAATACGGTGATGAATTGAAGTGCTGGGAATGTAGAAGAAATCACGAAGATGAAGTCCAAGACTTGCAATTGGACTATGACAATCAAGATGATGAAACGATTGTCCGGATCAACTTATCAGTTGAGCCATTTGGCAAATATAATCTTTGCACCCGCTGTCTGAAGAAGATTGTAAATGCTTGGTTGCGACGTATAGTTAGACGTGAGGGATTATAATGATCTTTTTTGATACTGAAACATGTGGTTTGACCGGACCTATGGTCCTACTCCAGTATGCAGAAAACGACGGGGAGATTATTCTTCATGAATGCTGGAAAGAAGAAAGTATAACAACACTCAACCTACTTCGCCGTTTAATGTCTAATCAAATTGTAGGATTCAATCT
>OFRO01000079.1_pt1 | contig 34136 bp, 50 predicted proteins | sample 1543091 | NCBI WGS metagenome assembly OFRO01 (sample SAMN07774217, study PRJEB24372) | wastewater metagenome | isolation source: Exp Tend NO 10WW | collected 2016-02
GTCGTCGTCGCTCGGCATCGGTCGAGGTTCCGTGGTTGCGTTCATAGTAGTCGTTCTTGCTGCGTTTCACGATCGTCTCCTTGCAGTGAGGTTTTTCACAGACGACTCGGTTCCCGCGCAGGGGGGAGATGTCGTCACCGCATACTATACACGATCTCTTTTCTGGTTCGGTGTGGCCCAGGACTTTGTGATATGACTTGCGACTTGAGATGCGTTGCTGCTCGAGCATACACTCAGGCTTGCCGCAGAGCTTCTTCAGTCGATGGGCTGACGCTGGTATCTCGTCATGACAGATCGGACATTCCCTCTTCATGCTGGTCCCCCCTAGTGAGCACCGCTCCTGGAGCGATGATCGTTTTGTTTTGGTGTTGCTGCAGGCAGGTCGAACATCGTCGCTTGCTCTGCACGTTTTGTCAGTTCCGTCTCGTTGGCTATCTCATAATCGATGAAGTCCACGATCGGGAAGTTCTGAGGTGCTTCCTTCATGACGTCTCGGAAGCTCACCATCTCTGGCGAGTGGTCCGTGACGTGGTTGTCGAAGGTCCTGACCTTTACTGGGATGCTGATGTCTCCCTTCAGGAACGAAGCACCGCGGCGAGTGATGAGCCAGTGGCCAGCAATATGGCTCCCCTTCTCATCTCTCACCTTGGCCACTAGGCCGTGGAAGCGGAGGATCGTGACGTTCGAGCGTTGGCTGTACTTCAGCTCGAACGGCGTGCCCTCCGTGTCTTTGTCCAGGTGGATGTCATTCTCACCCTTGAGCACGATGGCTCCATAGATGCGCTGCAGGATCTTGATCAGGTTCGCGTTGAGTGTGAACCAGTAGGCGCGAGCATCTCGGTAGCACGACGGACAGTGGCCGTGCTCCTCTATGTAGTCCATGATCTCAGGACTGATCGCTGGCTTTTCGCTTGATGGTTTCATCACGCTTCACCTCGCCCTGCAGCTGGTTGATCGTCTTGTCGATCTCCTCCAGTTGCTCGTCGGTCAGATCCGTTGTTGCTCTGATCTTCGGCTTGCCCCTCGGGACTATGAAGTTGAACTTCCTCTTGATCGTGTTCCGACTTGCGACGACGGCTTTTTCGGCCGCCGACTGCACCCGCGGATCGAGCACGCTCAGGATCCGCATCGAAGCCGTTCGCAGCGTGCTTGCCTCCTGTCGGTCGCTTGACTCTTGCCCTGAGCTTTTTGAAGTATTCAGGGTCTTTTGCTTTGAGTGTTTGGGCTGCTTTGAGTCCACCTTCACGAGTACCTCCCATCTAGTTGTCCTCCGTTGGTGTTGGTACTGGGTAGAGTTCGGCCGCTTCCACCCATGGAGTCGTGATCGTTCCACCGATCATGAGCTCGACCTGGATGCTGCGGACGCGGCTGCGGTCTACTGCCAGCACTTTGACGAACGCCTTCTCACCGAGCTTGTTGATGAAATAAGCATGATCGTCTTTTTTTATTATCTCACGCCATGAAGCCAGGCGCTTGTTTGCGCCGCGCCATAACATCACCGCACCGATCCAGCAGATCAGGACGAAGATGATGGCGACCAGTAGTGACGCGGAGTCTGTCATATTAGAAGCTCCTCTCGTTCGTTATGGTGACGCCTGGGATGACTGTGACACCTGCTTCGATAGCTGATCGGATGAGTGTCATGTTCGGGTCGCAGTATTCACGAGGGACTGCGGCAGGATCGGTGACGGTTATCACTTGACGCATACGCACGCCAGTCTTCGGAGCGGCCACTGTCTTCTTCGTTTCAGACTGGACAGCTGCGGCTGCTTCGATCTCTTTGGCTTTACGGATGGCACGATCGCGGGCTGCTTGAGCTTCGTCGACCTGGGCCTTGCTGAGAATAGCTCGAGTCTCCAGGAGCTCGTTGATCGCCTGGGTGAAGGAGAGCTTCAGGCGAGGGATCTCTTGATCGGTCTCCATCAGTTCACCATAGAAGGCCTTCAGTGCTGCGCCGCGCTCGTCGATCAGAGTGATCTTCTTGCTGCGGACGGCTTCGCTGACGTCGAAGTGGCTGATGATCCCGTCGATGCGAGCTGCTTCAACGCGAGCTTCTTCGGCCTTGATCTCTTGATAGTCGAGGATCTTTTTGCCGAGCTCTGTCTTTGCAACTTCGGCCTGCTCGAGCACGCGGCGTTCACCTTCGATGAACTGAGCCTTCACATTATCAAGTGGGCGGGTGATGTTTAGTCGAAGGGTAGCGGTGCCAGTGATGTGGCTGGTGATCTCCTTGCGGAGCTTCACTGCTTCAGCCAGGCTGGCATCGTCCTGGACGTTTGTGCTGTCGGCCTGAGCCTTCAGCTCGATAGACTTCAGCTCGATCGGCGTGAGCTGCACGAGTTCGGTGTCAACGAACTGCTGCAGGATCTCACTGTCATTTTTTTGTACTTCTGCCATAGGGTTGGTCTCCTTTTAGTGGTTGTGCTTGTATTATATATCGTGCGTGCTTATGGGTCAAGCATCTTCTGAGAGCATCGTGACGATCTTGTTGATCTGCATGAGTGCTTCGAACTCCATGTTCGTGTTGTCATCGATCAGGTGAGCCACGTCGGCGCGGTCGATCGTGATGATATAGGTGACGAGGTGGTCGAGCACGATGCGGTCGTCATGCAGGATGAAGAACATTTTCTCGAGCTTTTCGTTGACCACAAAATACTGCAGCACCTGGTCTCGGAAGTAGTGCTTCTCCTCGTTCGGGACCGACTCGATCGGCTGGTAGTCGTCCTCTTTTCTAGCCATGCGATCTTCGAAGATGAAGCGCAGGTGGGCGGCCGAGCTGAGGCACTTGACCTCGCCAGCGTATGTCGGCAGTGCGTCACCTTCTACTGGCTGAGCGCCGTCTGGTGAGACACCGATGTCATCATCCAGGTCGCTGATCCACATGCCAGGATCTGCGTCGAACTCGAGGCCCAGGATCTTGCTGGCTGCAGCGAGTGCTTCGCCTTCGAGTCGGTGGCCACGATCAATAGGTGGCTCACCGTCGGCGGCGATCGCCATCTTCTCAGCGATCACTTCCCAGAAGGTTGCATATCGCTTGTCGCTGTTGCGAGACTGGCGTCGAACGCCTTTGACCTTCGAGCCCATCACCTTGCCGCGACGAGCGTCGAGCCATTCCTGGCTCTGCTGTTCGGTTCGGTAGATCTTCATCTACTTGTCCAGCTCTGCTGCTTCAGCTGCCTTTGACTGGGCTGCATCGATCTTTGCCTTCGCCGCTTCGCGTGCATCGGTCTGGTCGACGCCGAAGTAGTCGGAGGCCTTTGACTGGCCGTCCTTGATAGCTTTGTACACTGCGCGAAGATCAACGAGATCTTCCTTCGTCATGACGGTGAGCTGCTTGTCGAAGTACTTCTCGAGCTGCTCCTTCGTGACTTTGATGTCTTTGAACGCCTTCAGGATCTCCTTCAGGATCTCATCGACTGGGCGCTTGTCGGCTGATGCAACGGTTGCTTTGCACTCTTCGACGGCCATGTCGACGACGTCACCAGGGATGATCGACAGAATACATGCTCGCATACGGCGGGCTCCGAAGTTGGCAGTCGCTTCATAAATGTCGCGTCCATCGGTGAGGGCTTTGCTGCCCTGCTTCGTGTCGCGCTTGTGCTCGACGGTGAAGATCTTTGTGACGCGGGTGTTCGTCTCAAGGTCCCAGGCATAGGCCATCATAGTGCTGACGCCGTGGGTGTTCTCGAGCTCGATGATGCCTGTGTCCATGTTGCCCCAGTTCTGGGCGAGTGCTTCTGCCAGGCGGATCGATGGTCCTGATACGCTCTGACCGCCGCGTGGGTAGCGGTAGACGGCCTGCGCTGCGAGTGTTGGTCGTTGGCAGGTGGCCTTGATGCGGTCGATGGCGCGGAACTCGTCACGAGGGAAGCGCTTGGCAGCCACCATGGCGGCCTGGACTTCCTGCATCTGACGAGACACCATCATCTCAGCTTGTGGGCTGTTCGGCAGCTGGTCCTGATCTCGGACGCTTAGGTTGTTATTGTTGTTTTGATCCATGGGTTGGTCTCCTTGGTTAGTTGTACCTCTAGTATATACCGTCCGTGCTTATGTTGTCAACGGTTCTTTTTCTTCTCGACAAGCATCCCCTGATAGACGATTACTCGGGCCGCGTCCTGGACTGTGATGCCTGCCATCTCGAACGCCTTCATCAAGAGCTCGGCCTGGGGATCGTAGCGCTGATCGTGCATGATTGATCCTTTGACGGCATCTCTCCTGGACTGGGCCTCGAAGCTGTCGCCCTCGAAGTCTGCAGGATCTGTCTGCCCTTCCATAGTGATGGCCGAGGCGTGGACCATCACCATCAGATGATAGTCGGTGATCATGACTTTGCCTCGAGCTCTTCGATCCTAGCCCATGCTTTTTCGAGGGAAGCATCTTTGCCTATAAGTGAGCTCAGCATATTGATGTTCTCACGGACCGCTCTCTGCAGCATCGCGTCGATCACCCAGTCGCTGACTGGTTCGTCGTGGATCTTCTTTGCTTTTTGCATCACCGCGACTTGTGGGTAGCATTGAGATGGATCGATCTCACATGGTCGGCCAGACTGCCATCGAGCACCTTCGGGGTGATCGTCGCGGGTGTACCAGACACCATCGACGAGGTAGCCGTAGTGCCCGCCACGACATCCATCGTGTGCAATAACACCATAACCAGTGCCGACGGTTCCTTCGATCGCCAACTTGACGAGCTTACTGGGCACGACAAAATAGAACACGTTCGGCACATAGCCATTGTGATAATAGTGGCGCTTCTTCATCTTCTCGAAGTATGCGGTCGGATCAATATATTCCTGGTGCTTCGAGATCTTCGACCAGCCACCTGACTTCTTCTTCAGGTTGCCGAGTTCGATATTGAGAGCAAGCTGCTCAGGATCACCGTCTGCCATTTTCATCTCTTTGTCGTGGGTTGTGAGGTTCGCGTATTTTATAGCCGCCAGCTCCTTCTGGAGGTCCGACCGAGAGACTTTGATCTCGAACTCGATCGCTCTGCGGCGCTTATCGATGCCCAGCACGTCAGCATTGTTGAGCCCCTCAGTCACCGCCGCCATATAGTTGCGCTCGTTGAACGCATAGCTCAGGATCTTGTGCTTGACAGAGTGGGCTTCAATCATGACTTTGCGAACCTGGCGATCATGTGCTCGACGATCGAGCGGTTGCCTTTGCTGACGAAGATCTCGGCAGCTTCGTGTGGTTGACAGTTGCCAGCCAGAGTGCCTGTCTCCAGGTTGATGATGCTGAGCTTGCGAGCGAACAGCAGCGGGTTCTTCGATGTCTTTGCTGGTCCGTGAAGCACTACCTGACGATCCTGCAGGAAGGGACTGACAGTGATCTTCTTGCCTGCCAGCTGGCCCCATACGCGGCGCATTATACAGCCCTCATGAAGTTCTTGATCGATGCCTTCGGACGGCGAGGGAACTCCTTCTTCTCACGCTCTTTGTGTTCGCGTGGTGGTCGAGCGCTGAACTTGCGATCAGTAGGCACGGCGATCCCTAGCGTCTCGGCTGCAGATCGAGCGGCGAAGTAGCCACTCCCACGATCACGGCCTGCGAGGCGTCGTTTGATCACCGCTTCTCGCTGTCCTTCTGGGTAACTGTTGATACTTTTTGTCATCAGGTTGGTCTCCTTGTTTTGCTTTTCACCCTTCATGTGCTTGTTGCCGATCCTCCAGGCCTCACGGCTGGGATCCTGGAAGAGCTTGTACTTCTTCGCAAAGTTGCGGCGCTGCTTGCGGTTCATGTTGAGAGCGCTGATGTGCTGGCGCTCTTCACGGTGGACCTGAGTGTCGATCATTTTGTTGTCGTTCTCGGACGGCTGCATCTTCATGTCACTCATGATACCTCTTCCCCTTTTCGGTTGAACTCTTGCTGGGCGATGATCTCGCCCTTCTTTTTGATAGTGACGAGCTCGCCGTCGGGCACCATGCGAACCAGGATGATGACGTCGAACCATCGGGCCAACCACTTCCAGTTCGTTGTCTCGATGAGCCACCACCTGAAGGGACCGAGTGCTTCGCGCACCTGGGTCTCCATCCACTCAGCTCGAGCGAACTGGTGGTTCTTGATTATTTTGTCGATGTATTCCTGGATCATATTGTCCCCCTTGTTTTTATTATACCGATCACTTCATCCATCCCCTACTGAGGCGCCACCTGCGGAGGTTGACGACAGCTCGGTTGTGACGAACTGCGAAGAACTCATGGACTGGAGTGCCCAGCTTGAACATGAAGAGCGCAGCACAGAAGGCCAGCATGGCGATCCGCATGTTCCACTTCGCCTCTTCGGTGCTGTTGCTCCAGTTGTTGAAGTCGTGCTTCATGAGGATCATGATGTCACCTCGGACAGGAACTGAAGGTCCTCTGGTCGAGTGTGGGCTGCGGTGTAGTCCTTCCAGTGATCAGCGTCCCAGTTGCCAGCGGCATTGTATACGACGAAGATCCCGCTGTCATTCCAGCTCTTGATCTTGCCCTGTTCAGTGTCCCCGACTCCGTCGGTATACACGACCCAGCGGCCGACATCTTCGCTCGTGAGCTTTGCAATATCGATCATATCAGCAGTCCTCCGCTTGCTCGCCTGCGAGGCGTTCGAACAAGCCATCAACTTCACTGTCATCGATGCCCTGGCACTTCGGGTTCGGGCAGATCACTGAGTCCTGGCCGCCACAGCCACACTCGATCATGCCGCTCGAGCCTGCAGTCGTGCAGCAGGCCTTCTCGATGTACGCTTCAGGGTGAGTGCAGATCACCTCGACATCGATCGTCTGAGGCTGGTCTGCGTACTGCACAGGGATGTGGACAGGCATCACGCTTCGTCCTCGGGTGTTGAGTTGATGACGTTCTGGATGGCCTGTGGATCGTCTCCGAGAAGCTCTCGCTCGACGATCTTGACGCGGTCTTCGTGATAGCTGATGAAGATCAAAGTCCCATCAGTGAGTTCGAGGACGTGCTCTGCGAAGCCGTTCGTGAAGTTCGCTACGACGGCCAGCTCTTTTGTGCTTATCGTTTTACCTGCTCGGATCTTGTTGTCTTTGATTGTGTCGTTCATGGGTTGGTCTCCATTTATGTTGCTATCCCTAGTATATATCGTGCGTGGTTACTATGTCAAGCATTTTGTTCGTGCTTTTTTTACTGATAAGCTCAAGCTATAATCGCAGGAGGTAGAGACTCTCTTGAGTGTCGAGTCCTCCACAGGATCTCGATCGGTTGGTCTCCGCTCTACCTGCCCTTCGGGGCCTAGATCTCACCCATCTCACGTCGTGCCAGGACGTTGAACAGGCCACCAGGTGATCGGTTGCCATCTGCCTTCGCTATCTGCGCCAGGCGCATGACAACTTCTCGGCTGAGCTTCCAGGCTACTTTGCAGTAGAACGCCCTGGATCCTGGCGATCCGAACGTGTTGACCAGGTGATCTGCTATCAGGTCGACCTCTGAGCCTTTAACTTCGTTTTTTAGGGGCTTGACAGCCATGTTATCCTTTCCAATGTCATTGACAATGGGAGAGTTATTTTTCTTTTTCTGATCCAATGCCAATGAACGAGAGCTCAAGGCATCGGCTAGTGATGAGGTGTTCTTCATCCTTGCCTTCCCACTCCAGGCGTGCTACAATACAGAGGTAAATCGTTGGGCCAAAAAGACCACAACAACAGACCTCTCAGTTGCCGCTGAGAGTTCTTTATTTATTAAGGTAAATCGTCAGAGCCTGCGGTGTTTGTGTTGCGCCGATGAGTCATCGACTTCAGGTTCTGTCACTAACTATACGCCACGATCCTGGCCTTGCAAACCCCCACCAAAAAGCTCAAGCACGATGCCCTGTGGACAACCACATCATCGCTCTCGAGTCCCTTCAGATGAGAGGTGGGGTGTGTATAACTGCCCCGAAATTGTGGACAACTCAGGGTGTGATATTATGGGAGCATAACCAATTAAATGGAGACCAACCCCATGAGCATGATTGACACAGATATGGTTCGTTCAGCACTCCGCTCCGCGGCACATGCGGCGAACGAAGCCGAGACATTTTTTGACATCCTGATCCCAGTGGATGATGGCCGCACTGAAGGACCGCTCATGATCGGGCAGCTTTTCGGTGTCGACTTGATCCAACATCCTGACGTGCCAGCTGGCCAGATGTACATCAAGCGCAAACCTGTCGAGAACTATGTGCCGCAGGCCATGATCGCCGACCTACTGGAGACGAAGCGCCTGCTGACTGAGCTGTTGAACGACGAGGCCACCACCACGTCACACAAAGAGAACCTCGCCATCAGCATCAGCATCGTCGATGACAACATCATGGAGCAGCAGATGAAGATCGTGAAGGGACCAAAGTCATGAAGATCTGGCGCGACAAGCATCGCCTGTTCATCAAGAACGGCAAGACCGACGACGGCATCAGTCGTGGTGTGAAGATCGAGTGGGGCAAGCTCGGCTGGTTCGGCTTCGCGTACCGCCAGGACCCGAACGGCTTCACTCTCAACTTCTTCGCCTACTGGAACCTCCACATCAGCTTCGCTTCTGGGCGCTACAACCCAGATGGTGAGGTCAAAACCTACGGCGGCATGATCGTCCCACTCGAAAAGATCATGATCTGGCAGTGGGCCTGGACAGGCGGCGGCTCCGAAGTCTCAGCACCTGGGACGTTCAAGCAGTTCGCCTACGGTGACATCCTACTGGGTGAGCCTGTGTTCGCTGAGCGTCATGTCAGTGACTATCGCCGCGTGCTGGAGATGCCCGAAGGACCGTACTGGCTGGACATCCGCCTGGATGAGGGATCATGGAAGCGTCCTCGCTCACCATTCACTCGTCGTGTCTACCGCGCAAAGATCGAGGTGATTGAAGAAGGCGAGATCCCAGTGCCAACATCCGAGACCGAAGAGTCTGGCACATACGGTGAGACTCGCAACGCACTGAAGACACGCAACATCGACAAGATCCTGAAGGACTACAAGCACGATCTGCTGGAGGAGCGCAAGTTCGTCGGTGGATCCTACGACTGGCGACCAAAGAACTTGACAAAGTGATATAGTGAGGGTATATGGCAGGCAAGAAAAAACCATCGACGGCAGCAGCAGAGAAGGCCTTGAAGAAGGTCCAAGCTAAAAGCGCCCCGAAGGCTGTCAAGAAGAAGCCAGCCGCAAAGAAGACCGTCCGCAAGACCACGCCTCACATTGACTGGGTGTCCGCGCTCCAGGACTATCTGACCGACGGCTTCTGCACCTACAAAGACATCGCCGAGAAGTACAAGGTCAGCGTCACTGCCGTTGAAAAACATGCGTCTGCTGCAGGTTGGGTACAGCTTCGGTCCCAGTTGGGCGAGCGAGCCACAAACATGATCATCAAAAGACTGGCCACAAAGAAGGCAAAAGCGAACGATCGACACCTGTCAAACTACGAGTCACTGACCGCAAAAGTTATGCTCGCAGTAGACAAGCTGGCTGATGACTCTGATCCTGGCGATATTGTGTCGCTTGCGAAGGCTCTCAAAGTTGCCCAGGACGGCGAACGTGTCGTGCTCGGCCTGCCGACTTCAGTCAACACAATCACTGGCAAAGATGGGGACAACGTGTGGAGTGGGTTCGCAGAGATGATGAAGGCTGCGAAGGAGGTCCTGGATGGAGAGGGAACAAGCTCGCCAGATCAACGCCCTTCATAAGGCGATTGAACTCGATCCACTATTCGTCACGAAGAACTTCATCGGCGAGGATCCATGGTCCGCACAGTCGGACATTCTCAAGTCGATCCGCGTCAACAAAGTCACGACCGTTCGATCATGCCATGACGTCGGCAAGTCGTACACTGCCAGCCGTGCAGCGCTTGACTTCCTGACCACATACGAGGACAGCATCGTCGTCACCACTGCTCCGACATTCAGGCAGGTGGAGCACGTCATCTGGCGTGAGATCCGTGGCGCCCACCGCAAAGCGAAGGTGCCGTTCGGCGGCAAGATGCTCAAGACGCGCCTGGACTTCAGTGAAGAGTGGTATGCGATCGGCATCAGCACGAACGATCCTGACCGCTTCCAGGGCTTCCACGCGAAGTCTGGCCACATCCTGATCATTGTCGACGAGGCCGCAGGTGTGAGCGATGCAGTGTTCACTGCTATCGATGCGCTCATGACTACCCAGGGCGCTCGCCTGCTGTTGATCGGCAACCCGACCAGCCTGTCTGGCCGCTTCTATGACAGCCACCACAAGGACGGCGCCAGCACAAAGAGGATCCACATCTCCTGCTTCGACACCCCGAACTTCGTCAACAACGGCATCCGCAACATCCGAGACCTCAAGATGGTCAAGATGCAGAACGTCGAGATCACTCACCCATACCTGATCACCCCAGAGTGGGCGCTTGAAATGATCACCCGCCACGGCGAGAACAACCCGATCGTGCAGTCGCGTGTCTTCGGAGAGTTCCCATCCGCCCAGGCGAACACCCTGATCCCGCTCAACTTTATTGAGAACGCCGTGGCACTCCGAAAAGAACTCGATGACACGAACAACCCGAACGACAGCCCGAAGACCAGGGCCATCAAGCTGGCCGCCCGCAAAGCCTTCCTCGGCCGACCGTCCGCTGCAGCAGACCCTGCTCGCTATGGTGATGACAAGACCGTGATCACTGAGCGTGAGGGTGGCTATGTCCACGACCAGATCGTCCATGGCAAAGAGAACACGGCCCAGACTGCTGGCCGACTCAAGCTGCTCGGTCCCCAGGACTGGATCTCAATCGACACAGACGGCGTCGGTGGTGGTGTTGCTGACATCCTGGAGGACGATGGCTACACCAACATCATCCAGGTGATGAACAACGCCAAGGCCTATGAAGAGGAAGGTGCCAAGTCGCTGCGCGGCCTACGCTTCGCAAACCTCCGATCGCAGCTGTACTATCACTTCGCCGAGTTGGTGAAGAAGGGCGAGGTGGCGCTGCCTGATGATCCTGACCTACATGCTGAGCTGGCCGTCATGAAGTTCGCCGTCACTCGCCAGGGCATCGCAGTCCAGTCAAAGGACGACATCAAGAAGGATCTGAACCGCTCGCCAGACAAAGGCGACTCGATCGTCTATGCCTTCGCGTCCGACTTCATGGCACAGGAGACAACGAAGGTCAAGGCCGCCGTAGGCAAAAGAACATCAGGGCTGTACAATAAGGCCAAAGACTTCTAATATAAACGTAAGAAGGAAGACCAAACACATGAGAATAGGGCGCATCAACATCAACCTCGCTCGCCAGAGCAAACCAAAGACCGACGACGAGGTGGGAACCTCTGCTGCCACAGCGAACGGCGCAGCCTCTCTCTTGTTCAACGGCGAAGTCATCAACACCGACAAGATAACGGTCAGCGATCTGGTCAAGATGCGACAGGAAGATGGCACCGCTTCCGCTCTCTACAACATCATGACCCTGCCGATCATGGCCAACCCATTCAGCATCGAAGCTGATCCTGAAGATGTCGACGGCGTCCAGGCTGCGTTCGTCAAAGAAGCGCTGACTCGTCCTTCATACAAGGGCGGCATGTCAACTCCATTCTCACTCGTCATCGCCGATGCGCTTCGTGCCGTGCTCGAAGGCTACCGACTATTCGAGAAGGTGTGGACGATCAACGAAGATGGGAAGCTCGTCTACCGCAAGATCGCCAGCCGTGACAACTCCACACTGAAGATCCTCAGCGACGATCGTGGCGGGTTCAACGGTGTCAAGCAAGAAGCCTACATCGGCGGCAAGTTCCAGACTGTCATCATCCCACGCGACAAGTGCTTCCTGTTCACGTTCGGCAAAGAGAAGAACTGGCTCGTCGGTGAGTCGGCCTTCCGTGCTGCCTATTATCACTATGACAAGAAGCACCGCCTGTACTACCTGGCACACCAGGCCGTCCAGCAGTTTGCCATCTCTCCAAAGCTAGGCATCGCTCCACCAAAGGCAACCCAGGACGACATCGACAACGCAGTTGCTGCGCTTGATGAGTTCGGCACTAACAGTTCCGCCGCTCTTCCAAACGGATGGACCATGGCTGACGTCCGCAACGGTGGACGCATCGACCCACTCACACTCATCGACCACCACGACGCCGCCATGGCTCGTTCGATCCTGGCACACTTCATCATGCTCGGCTCAGGTGGATCGACTGGCTCATGGGCCCTCAGCTCCGACCAGAGTGACATGTTCATCCTGGCGCTTCGTGGCCTGATGGACAACCTTGAAGAGCACATCACCGCCTACATCGTGGCCGACCTGATCAACTACAACTTCGAGGTCCCACACTATCCGAAGTTCAAGTTCGCTGATCTCACCACCGCCACCACCAACATCGTCAAGGACACCTTCAGCAAGGTGCTCGACAAAGATCCAGGCAAGGTCCCAGACTACGTCATCGAAGGCGTCGTCCAGCGCATGGCTGAACTACTCGAGATCGAGGTCCCGAAGGACGTGCCTGATACAAGCAAGGTGGCTGACACAATCGCCATCCAGTCCGTCGCAGGTGCTATCGATCAGACCGCAGAGATCGCAAAGCAAGCCCTCAACGGTGCTCAGATCGGCAGCCTCCTGGACGTTGTCAACCAGATCGCCACTGGCCAGCTGCCATTCGATACTGGACGCCAGACTTTGATCGCCGCCTTCCCATTCCTATCAGAAGCAGAGATCGACAAGATCCTCTCGCCAGTCAAGGACTTCACCCCGAAGCCTCAGTTGTCAAGGAAGTCCCGCCATTTTTTAGCCGATGAGCGCTGGAAGCGAGCGCTCACACCAGCCGAAACGAAGGTGAACTTCAGCTCCCTGCAGAAGAAGTTCATCACGCTTGAGACAGAGTTCGAAGATGCTGCGAAGCCTATCTGGGACAAGATCAAAGCCGACACCCTGGCCCGCGTTGAGAAGCTGCTCGAGTCTCAGGACTACACCGCCATCCAGGACATCGAGATCAACTATGCCGACGAGTACCGCGGCGCTATCGTCGACTCTATGATGGCCGCCTACAACTACGCCAAGGTCGGCGCAGCTGATGAGATGGATGTCAAAGCACCTGCCACTCCAAAAGAGACGAAGGACATGATCACCGCCCAGGCCCAGCAGACTGTCGACAAACAGTTCGCCGAGCTCAAGTTCGAAGTGGTCAACGCCGTCACGACTGCGCAGCGCAAAGCTCAGCTGTCAACGACTGTGGATCTCTCGATCACTGATGTCATCGGCTCAATCGGCACGATCATCGGCACCTACTACGACAGCAAGATCGGCATCACTGCTGGCCTGCTCACCACGATCGGCGTCAACATCGGCCGTGATGATGTCTTCAAGAGCAACGCAAAGAAGATCTCCCGCTACCAGTACAGCGCACTCCTGGATGATGCCACCTGCGCGATCTGCGAAGACCTCGACGGCAAGGTCCTGGACGAGCAGCAATACAAGGACACTGTCTGGAGCCCACCGATCCACTTCAACTGCCGCTGCATCTGGGTTGCAATACTCGAAGACGAGACCGACCAGCCTGACATCACTGGCTTCCCCGACGAACCAGGCGGCACGACCGAGCCCAGCCTCTCGGATCACTATGGACATAGGCACAAAGTTGAAGCATAATCAAAAACAAGGAGAAGGTATATGAAGAACCTGACACACAAAAATCACATCATGATGTTCGCCGATAGCACGGCGCCTCTTGAACAGATCAACGGTACTCAGTACCGCAAGATGATCGCCAAGTTCGGCAAGTGGGTGAACCCTCTGTTCCCCATCGAGTACATGGAGCTCGACAAAGAGTGGGCCACACAGGTCAAGGCCAACTTCGACGCCAAGGTCATCGACCGCGTCCCAGTGCCGCTCAACCACACTGACGATGTCTCAGCCAACACAGGCGAAGTCATCGAGCTTCAGGTGGAAGCTGACGGCCTATATGCTGTCATGGAGATCCGCGACTGGAAGACTGTCGGTGACATTAACGACGAGCTGATCTTTGACGTGAGCATCAGCTTCGACTGGAACTATGTGGACACAGAGAAGGGCATCGAGCACGGTCCAGTACTGCTGCACGTTGCGCTCGTGAACAACCCATATCTCAAAGGCATGGGCGGGTTCGAGAAGACCGAGGCCCAGATCGCCAAAGAGCAGGCTGAGTCGGCCGCGTGGGGCGACATGGAGTGGCTCACCGACTTCTCGTCAAAGCATAAGAAGAGTGCTATTATGTTGTCAGAAAGTAAAGCAAAGGAGTTGAGGGACATGTTCGTAACAATCAAAAACGACAAAGACTTCCCAGTGACCATCAGCGTCAAAGACGAATATGGTGAAGCTGTAAAGAAGATCCTGCAGCCAGGTGAGGAAGTTCAAGTTCCCTCAGACCAAGGCGAAGCAGTGCTCAAGATGGTGGCCGACGCCGTAAAAGCGGACGACGAAGAAGGCGAGTCTGACGAAGACAAGGCCACTCGTGAAGCCAAGGAAGCAGAAGATCAAGCTGCTGCCGACAAGAAAAAAGAAGAGGATGACGCTGCCGCTGCAGCCGCTGCTGCTGAAGCAGACAAAGACCTCACCGATGAAGAGAAGGCCGCAAAAGCTGAGAAGGCTGAGCTGTCCGATCTCCGCGCCAAAAACGCGAAGCTCGAGTTGAGTGAGAAATATCAGACACTCTTGAAGGCTGGCAAGATCACGCCTGCTCAAGAGGCACGCTTCATGGCGTTGGCTGAAGTACATTCTACAACAGTTCAACTGTCAGGCAAGCAAGTCAACCTGAGTCAAATCGTAGCCGACATCCTGCAAGCGGGTCCGCAGGTGGTCAAGTTCTCTGAAGAAGGGACCCAAAAAACGGAAGAAGAGAAGAAGGCTGAAGAGGAAGCTGCTGCCGCAGCTGCTGCAGCCGACGCCTCGAAGAAGCCGTCTGAACTTTTGTCTGATCAAGAGAAGGCGGGCATGGAAGCCGTCGGCGCTGATCCGAAACGGATGGACGAACTAGCTGGCAAATACCCAGCTATGGCGGCCGCACTAAATACTAACCAATCCAACGAGGAGAAATAGTCATGACTGCAATCACAGCACTCAAAGACACTCGTCGCCAGGAAGCAGTGATCCTGCCATTCCCTGTCGAAGAGGCAACCAAAATCGTTGAAGGCGCCCTAGTCTCTGTGAACGCCGCTGGTTATGCTGTCAATGCGACAGACACAACTGGTGAACGCGTCGTCGGAGTTGCAACTGCGGAAGCAGACAACACCAGCGGAGCTGACGGTGCCATCGATGTCACTGTATGGACTGACGGAGCACACGACTTCGTATCAGCCTTCAGCGCAACAATAGCAAACGTAGGTGATAAGGTGTACGCACTCGACAATCAAACTGTCGACGTTGCGGGCAGCCTCACAAACGACATCCTGGTCGGTGTTGTCGTCGGAGTTATCTCCACCTCAAAAGTAAGGGTCTTGCTTACTAGCTACACCGCCTAGGCGTGGTAGTATAAGCATAAGGAGAATAACCACATGAACCCACTATTGAAAAAAGGACTGCTCACGAACTTCTTCGAAGGTTTCGACGGTGCTGAAGCACAGTACGAGCAGATCGCAACAAAAGTCCCATCAAACGCTGCAAGTGAAGACTACGGCTGGCTCGGCTCAGTGCCTCGCCTTCGTGAAATGCGCGGCGAACGTGTCCCTCAGAAGTTGCTGGCTTACAGCTACACACTGAAGAACAAAGAGTTCGAAGCATCAATCGAAGTCAAACGTGCTGACCTCAAAGACGACCAGACTGGCAAGTACGGTCCACTCGTCAAGCAAATCGGTGAGAGCGCACGTCTGTTCCCAGACGAGTTGATCTTCGCTGACTTGCTGCCGAACGGCTTCACGAAGCTCGCCTACGACGGCCAATACTTCTTCGACACAGATCACCCAGTTGGAAACACTGGATCGACTCAGTCGAACAAGGGCACAGCTGCACTTGACGCTACTTCTTACGAAGCAGGTCGAGCAGCCCTCCGTCGCATGAAGGATGACTTCGGTCGCCCTGTCAACCAGAAACTGGACTTGATCCTAGTCGTACCAGCTGAGCTTGAAGGCACTGCCAAAAAGCTCGTCGAAGCTGAAACACTTGCGAGTGGTGCCACAAACACCAACGCAGGCACGGCAAAGGTCCTGGTCAGCCCATGGCTTGTGGACACGAACAACTGGTACCTGGTCAACGTCTCTGGCGTGATCAAACCATTCGTCGTTCAAGAGCGTGAGTTCATTCCATTCGAGTCACTCGAGGAAGACTCAGAGACTGGCTTCTGGCGCAAGGTTCACTACTACGGCACATACTGGCGTGGTAACGCAGGGTACGCGTTGTACTCGAAGGCCTACGGCGCACTTGTTGCCTAGACCTCCAGTGAGATCGGGGAGCTTCGGCTCCCCTCTCCACTCGCTAAATAAGAAAGTAAAGGAGACCACATCATGGCGAAACAATACAAACTAGAACTCATCCGCGGCTACCCGCAAGACACGCACCACAGAGCAGGACTCGTGCTGCAACGCGGCGGCGCACTCGTCACAGAACTCACAAAAGACCAACTGGAGGCAGTGAAAAATGACCACTATATCTCACTATCGGAAGCGAAGGACGGGGAGCAAAGCAAGGCTTCTGCAATATCTGAAGGATCAGAAGGAGCGGGAGTTGCAGACACCGACGAAGTCGGACCAGATGCACCTGATCGCACGGCTAGTGAGGACGCTCAAGTTGATGAGGATCAACCTGCTGAGTCTGAAGAAGCGTCTGAAGGTGAAGCTGAGGGAGATGCGGAACCAGTAGCTGACGAAGCCGCTGAAGAGACCGCAGCTGAAGATGCAGCCGATGAAGCTGCTGAGTCTGAAGAAGCCCAGGAAACCGTTGAAAACACGTCAAGCGATGCAGTTGAGACTGCTGATGACCTTGCTCGTGACAACGATCGCCCAACCCTGAACAAGATCGCCACCGAACTCGGTGTCGTCGATGCTGACAAACTGCAAAACAAAGTCGAAGTAGCCACAGCTATAATCGAGAAGCGAGGCTAGATCATGACGCCAGATGGCTTCCACTATGCGACGCGTCAAGCGATCCGCAAGGAGTCAGGACGCCAGCACCGAAAAAGTGCTGAGCGTCCTTCTGGCGTTGTAAACGGTACCAACAAAGACTTCTATGTCGCAAAGAAGTATGTCGTCGATCGCAACGATGACGACCTCTTCACAATCTCCGACGTAGTGGCCTATGTTGATGGCGCTGCTGTTGCTGTAACCGCAGTCAACGCAGATACTGGCCTGATCACTCTCACCGCTGCTCCAGCCAACGGCACTGTCGTTACCGCTGACTATCAGTTCTCTGAGCTATCCGATGCCGACATCGATGAGGTTCGCCTCGAAGCCGAGAGCTGGCTGACTGGCCGCGTCAAAGGCTACGTCGACGTGACTGTCTTCGTGGGCACTGCGCCTGGCTTCACTCCATTCGTGGCTGGCAACTACCCTCGAACCTTCTCAACGATCGTCAAGCTATACGCTGCCGCACTCATCCTGATCCGCGACTATGGCTCAGGTGCTGACACTGATCTCACATCAAAGGATGGCTACAAGAAGCTCGGCGTGGCGAAGTCCATGCTCAGCGACTGGCTGGCCGAGTTCATCGAAGACGGCGGCTCAGGCACCAAAGCAGCGAAGGCAACTGTCAAGACTGACGGCAACATCTTCAACCGCAGCACAGACCTCGGCACCGACAAGCCTGACCTAGACGACCGCTTCATGCGGAAGAGGTAGGTCATGCCGATCTATCTCGATGCGACACTAGAAGGCGAGCAGCAACTCAGCCGACGTCTGGGCATCATCGCTGATGGTGTCGAAGACTTCAGCCCTGCTCTTGAGAACATCGAAAAAGAGCTCGTCCACACAGTCGACCAGAACTTCGCGCAGCGCGGCTCACTGTTCGGCGGCTGGCCTGCCCGCAAAGACGCCAACCCATGGCCGATCTTGGAGAATACTGGCGAGCTCCGTGGCGGCTTCGTCTCGGCCGTGAAGTCTGACTATCTGGAGATCGGGAACTTCGTGCCATACTTCAAGTATCACCAGAGCAACAAGCCCAGGGCCCGCATCCCGCGCCGTGTCATGCTGATGATCGACCAGGAGCGCAAGGTGTTCATCAATAAAGCCTTCCAGGAATACCTGGTGAAACTGATCCAGGCTCAAAATAATGCGGTAATATAGAAGGGACATCATGGAAAACAACACATCAACCAGCAACAACTCCAGCCAGGGCTACAAAGACCCTGTCATCCAGGCGCTCATCGACGTGCTTGAAGCTGGTGGTCCAGTTGAACTGAAGGGCAAATACTATCATGGTGACATTCTCGTCCCTGCGAAGAGTGATCTGCCGATGGTGACGATCGCTCGTGACCGAACCCGCATCACTCAGGCGTCTGACCTAGAGGATGACAACTTCATGCCGCTAGTAATCAACGTCCTCTATGACTACACTCAGGATCTCACCAACGACTTTGATGTCCAGGCTGGTGTGACGTCACTCTATCGGCTCGTCGAAGAGCGCGACCCCACGAACTTCCGCATCAAAGAAGGAACGATCGCCTGGGTGTTGCGGAATAAGCAACAGCTGGCGAACAAGCTCTGGCTGGCCGTCGGTCCGAACGAAGTGCTCGACATCGACTATGGTCTGGGCGTGGAGCGTCGTGGCCCTGGGATCTTCAGCGTGGAGTCGGTCATTCGCATCACTGCGCGAGCTCATACGGCCCGCCCTGGGGTGACTATAATCTAGCGTTGACAGTGACGAAGTGATACTATAAGCACAAGGAGAAAAGAGCATGGCTAAAGATAAGACAACCACTGACGAAGAAGTCACCCCTGCATCGAAGGATCAGAGGTTCTACTTCCCTGAGCACAATCTCACGATCACAGCAGCCAGTCGTGAAGATGCTGAAAAAGAGCTGGCTGAAATAATCAAACAGGAAGAGGAGGAAGCATAGTATGACACGTATTATCGGACGACTCGGAAGCATCGGGATCGGTGTCGAAAGCACTCGCGGCACAGCCGTCGCTCCTACCTTCTGGGTACCAGTAACAGGCAAGGACTTCGACGATAAAGTCGATTATATTGATAATGACTCAGGCATGGGCAACATCGTTGAAAAGAACGATGCGATCCCGAACCATCTGTGGGGCGAAGGCGGCTATGATGGCAAAGTCTTCGACCGCTCAGTAGGTGCCGAGCTGGTCGCTCTCTTCGGCCAGGCTCCTGTCAGCACTCAGCGTGCATCGACTGGTGTCTACGACCACGTCTTCAACCTGCTCAATACAAACCAACACAAGAGCTTGTCGCTATCTTACAAAGACGCGAACGAGTCACTCCGCTGGGCTATGGCCATGCTCAACAGCTGGAACCTCGAAGGCGCGACCGACAACTACGTCCGCCGCACCGCTCAGTACATCAGCAAAAAAGCTGCAACTGCAGTCACACAGACCGTCACCTACACCGAGGAGAACGAGTTCGGTCCTGCCGACATCAGCTTCAAACTCGGAACTGTTGACAGCCTCACCAGCCTTGACGCAGCATCTGCTATCGGAGCAACTGGTGGCTCAATCGAGATCGCCAAAAACGCTGAAGCTCAGTACAAACTGGGCAGCAACGAGCCTGACGACATCGTGAACAAGCAGTTCGCCGTCACTGGTACTGTCGATCTATTCATGGATGACACCACCTACAAGGCGCTTGTCCTCTCAGGTGGCAAAGTATCACTCCGCGTCGCACTGAAGAACACGGCTGTCGACCTAGGCAGCGGCCACAACCCAGGCCTCAACATCGACCTCGCACGAGTCAAGCTCGGTGAGTTCGAGGGCAGCTTCGACAACAACGATGTCCGCACCCAGACGATCAGCTTCGAGGGTATGTTCAGCCTTACAGAGGCAAAGGCTATCGTAGCCACACTCACGAACCGTCAAGTCAGCTACTAATCAAGAGAATAACCAAGGAGACCAACATGTCAAACCAAGCAAAAGCCAGCTCATTCCAAGAGACCACCGTCGTCACGCCGTTCGGTGAACACAAGATCCTGCTGCGGGCGTTCGCGCCCGCTCAGATGAGCCTAGAGACTCGTGCCCAGTACCTCGCCTTCGTCAAGATCGATCCAAAGAAAATGATGGGCAAGGACCAGAAGACCATGACCGACGCCGAAAAAGCCGACCTCGCAGAGTTCGACTCCATTCCTGCTGAAGCTATGGCCAACATCAAAGACATCGCTATCAAGTACATGGTGAAGGCTGTCGACGGCAACCCAGACAACATCCTGGACCGCATCAAAGACATGCACATCGATGACTACAACTTCGTCGTCGACGAGATCGACAAGATCGACAAAGCGACCTCACTGAGTGACTCTGAAAAAAAAGACTAGCCAGTGACTACTCGTACCTCCTGAAGAGTGTCACTGGCACTGGTACAATCGCGGAGGAGATGCTGATCACGATGATCTGCGAACACATGCACTGGACCTGGCAAGAGTATCTAGCACAACCGCTATGGCTTATCGACTCCCTCCGAGTTAAACTGGAGGAAGAAGGAAAGCATCAGCGGGCTGAAAATAACAAAGCCAAAGCCAGGAGTAAATAGATGGGAAGCGATCAAGAACTCAGCATCATCGTCCGCGCCAGGAACGAAGCCAGCAAGATCATCAAGCAGGTGCAGGATGATGCTCGCGGCGCTGGCGCACAGATCAAGAAGGGCTTCGAAGACGCAGTCCCTGCTTCTGCTGCCCTAGCTGCAGGTGTTGCCGCTGTCGGCGCAGCTGCCATCGGCTTCGGTGTCATGTCAGTCAAGGCCTTCATGGAGGCAGAAGACGCGTCAGCTCAGCTCGACGCGGTTCTTCAATCTACTGGCCACGCTGCTGGCCTATTCAAAGAAGATCTCATGGCGCAATCAACCGCACTCCAGGCTGTCACAAAGTTCTCTGACGAGGCCGTACAGGCCACCCAGGCGATGCTTCTGACGTTCACCAATATCAAGGGCGGCGTGATGCAGCAAGCCACTGAGACGGCTCTGGACATGGCTCAGGCACTAGGCATGGATGGTGCACAGGCTGCGATGCAGCTGGGCAAGGCGTTGAACGATCCGCTCGACGGACTCACAAAGCTGACCCGCGTCGGTGTCACATTCTCAAAAGCTCAAGAAGATCAGGTCAAAGCACTCGTCGCAGCAGGCGATGCAGCAGGCGCACAGAAGGTCATCCTGGCTGAGCTCAACAAAGAGTTCGGCGGGTCGGCCGCAGCTGCTGGTGCCACATACGCTGGACAGCTCGAGATCCTGAAGAACACCTTCGGCGATCTACAGGAGACTGTCGGCAAGTTCATCCTCGATGGGCTCAAGCCAGTCATGACAGCCTTCAGCGGCTGGCTCACTGACGTCAACAAAGCAGGCGGACTGATGGAGTGGTTCGGACAGAAGGTCGCGGAGAACAAAAACGTCCTCATCATAATTGCTGGGGCTATTCTCGGTGGGCTCGTGCCTGCCCTTGTAGCGGCCGCTGCTGCAGCCTGGGCGTTCATCGCGCCACTATTGCCATTCATCGCTATCGGAGCCGCTCTGGCGGTCGCTGTGAACTATCTGGTGGAACAATTCGGCGGCTGGGGTAAAGTCATGGGCGTCGTCGGCGGTATCATGGATCAACTGAAGCTGGCATGGAACGTCTTCATCGAAGCCTTCCAGGACCCTGACGTCACGAGTGATGGCTTCATCGGCTTCATCGAACAGGTTGCTGGCATCGCGCGGCAGCTCTTCGACTTCCTCATGGACACTGGACAGAAGGCACTGACTGGCCTGAAGATGGCCTTCGACTTCCTGATGCCACCACTAAAAGCACTCTGGGACACCATAGCGAACCAGCTGTGGCCTGCACTCTATAACCTATGGAACATCATCTCACCGATCCTGCTGCCTGCGCTGCAGATTATCGGGGCCATCATCGGCGTCGTCATCGTGGCGGCCGTCTGGCTATTCATCAACGTGCTCAACATCGTCATCCAGGTGATCGTCGCTCTCGTCAACTTCATAGCTGGCTTGATCCAGGCAATCGTCGCACTGGTGACATGGGTCATCGAAGCAGGCATCGCCATCGGCAAAGCCTTCAGTGACGCCTGGAACTGGGTCGTCCAGGCCTTCGGCAACATCGGCAAGTGGTTCGGTGATAGGTGGAACGAGGTCGTGGCCGTCTTCTCAATCGTCGGCAGCTTCTTCCAGGGCATGTTCCAGGGCGCATGGAACAACATCGTCGCTGTCTTCTCTGGACTCGGCGGCTTCTTCCGTGGTATCTGGAACTCAGTCATGGGCATCTTCACAGGCATGGGTCAAGCAGTTGCCAACGCAGTCGGCGGCGGCGTGAAGGGTGCCATCAACGGCATCATCTCCATCGCTGAGAACACTGTCAACGGCTTCATCGATCTCATCAACGGCGCGATCGACCTGGTCAACAAGATCCCAGGCGTCAGCGTCGGCAAGCTCGGACGCCTCAGCTTCCCTCGCCTGGCAACAGGAACGGACAACTGGAAGGGTGGCTGGGCCACGGTCGGTGAGCAGGGACGTGAGAACGTCTGGCTCCCTCCTGGATCCCAGGTGATGTCAAACAAAGACAGCAAGGCCATGGGAGAGACACAGAACAACTTCTACGGCGACATGCACTTCGACTCAGCGGAGGCAGTTGACCGCTTCTATAACAGAATTAACCGCGACTCTGAGCTCGCACAAATGGGGATGCCAACATGATAGGACTGACTTTTGCAGGCGTTGATCTGAGCAGTGGTGCAAACACCATCACTGAGACAGACGCCTTCAGCGCACCATCGAAGACAACGAAGATCATCGAACTCGCTCGGCGTGATGGATCTGTTCAGGTGTTTGAAAAGTTCAACAGCAAGACCATCTCCGTCTCTGGTTATGTGAAGGCCGACACTGGCCTCAACCTTCGAGCTGCCATGGATCAACTGAAGAAGCTGCTGCTCGCACCGAAGAGCTCGCTCGTCCTGACTGAGGACGCCTACCCGATGACATGGGACCAGGTGAAGATGCGCAATCTCAACATCTCCAGGGACCGCACTCAAGTCACCTATGCGACATGGTCGGCCGAGTTCTTCAGCCAGCAACCGTTCGGAGTTGACGGCGTCAGCGACACCTGGTTCGATCAGGACGTGACGGCAGCCAGCAACACAGTGGCCTTCGTCGTGAACAGCACATACCCAGGCTATCCGATCATCGACATCACAGTCACCGCAATCGACCCAGACGATGCCGACACCACGATCGTCTTCGGCAACCCTGCCACGTCGCAGCTGCTCGAGATCACTCGGACATTCACCGCGGGTGATATTATAAACATAGACACGTTGAACCGAAGAGTCTTCATCGGCACCGAGCTCATCTCACCAGATGGCCAGTTCCCAGCGTGGATCCCTGGAGCGGGCACGTTCGAAGTCTCTGACATCGCAACGACTCGAACTCTTCATATCAAAGCAGTAGCACCGAGGAGGTACCTATAATGTCCAGCAAGAAATCATCATACCTACGAAGCAAGATCGTCAAGCACGTCAAGGGTGAGGCGAGCTACACTATGCCCACGAACCTCTACCTGGCGCTGTACACCAGCGATCCGACCGTTGCCGACACTGGAACCGAAGTCACTGGTGGATCATATGCCAGACAGCTCCTGAGCTTCGCAGCGGAGTCTGGTGGAACTGCAGCAAGCAACACATCTGAGAGCTTCACCAGTATGCCGAACGCGACAGTCTCACACTGGGGCCTTCGAGACGCATCGAGCGGCGGGAACCTCATGTACTTCGGCAACTTCGACATCGCTCAGGTAGTCACTGCAGGCCAGACGTTCACCATAAACAGTGGCAATATAGTGATCACGGAGGAGTAGGCCATGGCGACTCTGACGTATACACTACCGACTCGAGCCTACAACGCAGACGGTGTCAACGACGGCACCATTCTCTGGGATAGCGTCGCCAACATCCTTGATGCTGGTGGTGGTTATGCTGCCGCAGCGTTCTTCTGCTCAGGTGCAGAGACACAGATTGTCCGCCGAGTCAGTCCAGTGAAGGCGGGAGTGATCATCGAAGCCACCAACAAGGCAGCCGATGAGACGATCGGCGCCCTAGCCTACCAGGTATATGGCGGCACGAGCGATCTGTGGAGTCAGACATGGACGCCAGCCGAGATCAATGACAGGGACTTCGGCTTCGCTATTGCCTACGGCAAGAACGTCGCGGGAGTGAAGACGACGCAATCAACCTACCTGATCGCCAGCGGCTTCAACTTCAACCTGCCGACAGATGCGGTCATCAACGGCATCCAGGTCCGTCTCTATCATGCCTCAGAAGCCTCAGGCGGTGGCACAACTCAGGCTCGTCTCTACGATGTCACCGTGCAGATCACCTATACATGGGCACCAACCGTTCACGCCAATGGCAAAGCTGGTGGTGGTGTATTCGTGATCGGCCAACTCAACCCACCAGACTCGAAGAAGGAACTCCGTCACCGTGTATATGATCACACGACTGGCCTCCTGGTCAGCGAGTGGAACGACGTGGCCACCGAGATCTCCTGGACCGAGCAGATCAACAACCCGCTGGCAAACGCCGCGCTGACGATGGCTCGATCGGACGACACGAAACTCCCGATCGTTGACACCCTCGTCGATGAAGACGACGTGCCTCTGGTATACGAAGACGACGACGCGATCCTCCTGGACCTTGCTGCGGGCATCGGCCTGGGCGAAGGCTCCGATCTTGATCTGAACCTCGACTACAAGCTGACCTCATACTACGGACTCTTCGAGGAAGAGCTACTGGAAGATGGCGAGCCGCTGCTCCTGGAGAACGATGAAGTCCTGCTGCTCGAGTCTTCTGGCCCTGGTGGACTCGATCTATTCACAGGTTATCTCTCGAGCTGGGAGGCTGACTGGGGTGAGACTGACGACGTCAAGGTGAACATCCTCAGCCAGAGCAACGAGCTCAACAACATCCCACTCATGACGGCTGACGTCTCCGCTGTCACATCAGACACAAAGGTCGGCGAGCTCGGCCTAGCAGGTGGTGGTCCGTCTGACTATGTCATGCACGGCCAGACATTCACTCTCGGCAGCACAAAGAAGATCTCGCGCATCACGCTCAAAGGCAGACGCTGGGGCGGACTCAGCACTGTCAAGATGCCACGACTCTCGCTTCAGCTATACAACGGAACGCCGACATCACTCGGAGCGATCATCGACACCACCTTCGCTGACGTGACGAGCATGACCGACGACACCATCAACCTGGTGTTCAACACTCCTCTGACCCTAGCGGCTGGCACCTACTGCTTCCTGCTCGACTCTGACGAGAGCAAGACAGGTGGGAACGTCACCTACCCGATCACCCTTCAGAGCGGCACCAGCTATGGAAGCGGCGCTGCCTACTACATAATCGGTGGTGGCGGATGGACCGTGAACACTGGCGTCGACTTGATCTTCACCGTCTGGGAAGCTGGCGGCAACACGACCGTCCCGATGAACTCGATGGATCCGACGAACATGTTCCGAGCGATCATCGACTATGCACAGACACAGGGTGCGAAGGTCCGCTACGAACTCGAGGACATGCCGCCAACGAACACCATCGTCAGCTATACCTTCAAGGGCAACACCATCAAGGAGGCCTTCGACAAAGCGCTCGAGCTGCTGCCTGCTGACTGGGGCTATCGATATGACTTCGGCACGAACCGCCTGAGCATCTTCGCTCGGCCGACAGTCGCAACTCACACGGCCACACTCGGCAACAACATCGTCAAGTTCAAGCTGAAGCGCTCGATCGAGAAGATCATCAACGACGTCTTCTTCAGTGGTGGACAAGTCACGGCTGGAGTCAACCTCTTCATCCGCGTGAGTGATCCTGCATCGATCGCACAGTGGCGCCGCGGCCTGGCGAAGTTGTCTGACAACCGCGTCCTGATCGAAGCAACCGCTCGCATCCTGGCCCAGGTGGCCGTCGACCGAAGCAACGGTCCTCAATACTCAGGATCCCTGACACTCGGCAACACAGACTTCCCTCTCGAAGAGGTGAGAGTCGGTGAGCTGATTGACTATTCTGGCTTCGGCAGCTTCGTCGATGATCTCGGCCTGCAGCTGATGAGTAGGACCTACAACACGGACACGATCAGTGGCAATCTCGAGACTTTGCCTGCGAAGGTGGCAAAGCGCATCGAGGACATCAAGCGGAACCTGGATCAGCAGGAGCAAGAGAACAACCCAGTCTCGCCTTCATAACATCAAAGTGATAGTATAAACACAAGGAGAATAGAAAATCATGGCAAAACGAAACTCACAACTGACCGAGCTTCTCATCGTCGCACAGGACGACTATCTGACGATCGTCGACACGTCAGCTGGCCAATCAAAGCGCGTGAGTGTGAAGAACCTGACAGGCCTTCCTGATCTAGGGTGGACCGCAACAGGCGAGTCATGGTCATATTCCAGCTTTAGCAGCACTACCAGGATCGGTGTCATCACCGTTCCAACTGACGCTACCACAAAGTATTCTATCGGCATGAAGGTCCGCTTCTCGCAGAGCACTGGCGGCACGAAGTTCGGCTTCATCATCGCAGTCACTGCAACGACACTCTCGGTCTTCTTCAGCCAGAGCATCACCTTCAACAACGAAGCGATCAGCTCGCCAGTATACAGTGTCGAGTATATGCCTATCGGCTATACTGGCCCGATCCTGACACGCGAAGCATACCAGTCCGACACCACCAACACTGAGCGCTGGATCTACAGCGTCACTGGATGGGGCGTCATCACTGGATCGAACTCACCGATCGCCTCAGAGACGGTCACTCTGCCTCTGACCTTCGCATCGTTGCCAGTACCGATGGCCGTCTTCGGTGGAGACAACGCATCTGGCACCCTGACCTTCGGCGCAGGTAGCATCGCCGTCCGTGCAAATGTTGCGTGTATCACAACAAGCGTCACAACCAGCAACTTCTTCGTCCGTATTCAGACAGTTGACGCATCGACCTGGTCAACAGGGAATAGTGTGTTCTATCACTGGCAAGCTAAGGGCGCGGTATCGTAGGAGGATATATGACCAAAGAAAAAACCCCGAAAATCAGCAAACAGAACATCGACCTTGCTCGGCAAATCGTCGAGCAAAAAGCCGAGATCACCGAGTGGCCGAACGGCTTCGACGTTGACATGATCGGCATCATCGGTGTTCGACATGAGAGTCCACAGAAGGACAAGAAAAAGGCTATCGAAGAGGCGGCCGCTATCGTGGCAGGTATGCTGCAGCGCGGCGAACTCGTGCTCTCTGATACCTGGGCAGCAGACAACCTCAAAACATAGTGAAGGAACTCACAGCGAGTCCTTCACTTTTGTGATTATATGAGGGTGGTGAACGACGACCAAAGAATATAAACTATAAGCAGGAGCGGAAAGCCATGGATCAAGTCATCGTAGCAGTTGCGGCGTTCGTGGCAGGCTTCGTCATAGGAAATATATCTAAGCTCGAGATGAGGGCAGTAGTGAAACGAGTCGTCGTATGGAAAAAAAGCAGAAAAAAATAGTCCAAAAACATGAGATCAACACCGAGCAGCTGGTCGACAGATATACCAGGATCCTTCAGGTCCTGAGTCTTTTCTCTGTGGTCGTACTGCTGATCATCCGCGGCACAGTAAAAGAGTTCGATCTTCCCGACTACGTTATAATAGGGTTGATGGGACTGGCCGTCGGGCTCAACCCCGACCAGATCCGCAGGATGTTCACCGACATCATAAAAGCATTTATGGGGAAGAAGTAGTATGAGAGAGATCACAAAAAAGCTACTGCAAATTGCACCGATCAGGATGGTGTACGGTGTCATACTCACACTTGTCAAGAAGGCACCGCGCATCGCGTTCTATTGCCTGGCGTTCCTGGCCATCTTCTGGGTCGGACAACAACTCTACTATCGGTTCGCCCCTGCCGAGAGCTTCCTGAACTACTACTATGCAAAGGTCGACGACACACCTATCGGCACCGAGCCACTCGCCACACTCTGTCGCAGGGTCTCGATCGGCGGCATCAAGATCGAGGCCGTCCGCACCTTCATCAGATACGAGGATGCTGAAGGCAAGCCAGTTACTGCTGGCGAGTACGAGTTCACTGCAGGCGTCGAGCAGCTCGAGAACGACACTGGCTGCATGAACGTCAGGCTCCGCAACCAGCCACAGATCAAGGGGCTCTATAGTGCCCACACCGAGTATGTCTTCTATATCAACGGCTACCGCAAGTCGGGATCTTATGATACTAACAAATACAATATGACCGAGACGAAGACGAGCCTCGAAGAACAAATCAAGAAACTCCAGGATCAGATCGACATACTTCGGCAGCAGCTCATGAACGCAGGCGGCGACAGCACAACCAGTGGATCAGCGCCGTCGACAGCCTCGCCGAGCACCAACAATGGTCAGGAAGAGTCTGCTGCAGCGGACCGTACACCATCACCACAAACTCCTGAGACTCCAGCCACCCCTGCGAAACCGTCGGAGACTTGCATCATCAACGTGCTTGGGCTTAAAGTAGGGTGTACAACTACACGCGTAAATTAAAGGAGGCCAACTCATGAAGAAACAACAAAATGATCCGCCCGAGATGCCGAAGGTAGATCGACCTGCGCCACCGCTCGAGCCTGAAGAGGAGTCATAGGATGCCTCGGATAGTCAACAACGCCGACGACTGGGCTGCTACTCGCCAGGGCATATTCTTCCCAGCGCACAACAACACCCCAGTCGATGGCAACCTGACTGGCCAGTGTGTCACGCTTCTCAAGTGGTTCTTCGCTGAGATGACTGACGTGCCGAGTCCCTTCGCTGCCCGCGGCGATGCTCGCTATGTCGGCAAGAACTTGGTGGCCCAGGGACTAGCAGTCGAGGTTCCGTTCGCTGATCGCAGGCGTGGTGATGTCATCACGAACGAGTACGGCGTGTACGGTCACATCTACCTGCAGCTGAGTGGCGGCCGAGTGTTCGAGGAAAATGCCAACGTAGGCGGCGCAGCACGGCGCACAATAAGCGAAGGCGGCGAGAGCTGGTATGTTTACGCATCACGGATCGGCAGCGAGGCTGAGGCCTTCAGGCGCGACGTGCATGTTTATAGAATTAAAAGTTACAACGAAGGAGGAGATATGGACAACAAAGTAGACAGAGGTGGACTTGAGACAATCTGGAAGGGCTTCTTGGATCGCCCGCCAACAGACGCAGAATACAAAGAGTATGTCGGGAAGGGATGGGCGACGGTGCTGTTCACCGCGATCACCTCGCCAGAGTACAAAAATCGATATGCTGGCCTAGTCAAGAACTACAACACGGTCACGTTCGAGGTGCCGAAGCTGCAGCAACGTATCAAAGAACTCGAGGCGACAGGATCAGCCAACCCACAAGCTGTGGCGCTGTATAACGCCGTCAGAGAAGCATTAAAGTAAGGAGGTCATCATGCCCACAATACTATTCACACTCGATCCAGCCGCCATCATACAGCTAGTGCTGACCGTAGTCATGCCGATAGCCGTCGGACTGGTCACGACTCGCACCACGTCGAGCTCGATCAAGGCCTGGATGCTTGCAGCGTTCACCCTGGTGACGTCGATCCTGACAGGACTCGGCAGCGCACTGGCTACGAACTCATCGTTCGATCTCGGCCTGGCTCTGCTTGCAACCATCCCAGCATTCGCCATATCGGTCGCCACATACTACGGTCTGTGGAAGCCGACAGGCATCGGAGCCGCTGCTCAGGACGTTGAAGTCACCACAATCGTCAAATAGATCGGCTGAAACGTAAACAAGAATGTAAACACAAAGCCCCTGGCTAGATACCAGGGGCTTCTTGTTGTGCTTATACTGCCCGATCCATTATACTGGAGATGCAGCACCCCGCTCTGGAGACGTCCCCGCGGGGCTTTTTATATAGTCATCGATGCCGAAGTACGTCTTCATCTGCCAGTTCTTCAGCTCTCGGCTCAGCTCAAGACGCTCGGTGATCACCTCGTTGTAGGCCTGGCTCGCTTCCGACAGTCGGATGGCGGCAGCTGCCAGCGCCTGTGATACCGCGTCCCATCGTTCGCTCAAGTGTTCGGGTATGTGTTGGTCTTCATTCTCCATGCCCCTACTATATCGCATCAAAGAAAAAAGCCCGTGTCGTGGGCCAGACGTCGATTGATCAAGGGAGTAGTCAAGATCAAGCGAGGTGCTGCGTAAGCCTGCAGCGGCAGATGCGGATCACCTCCTAGCTCGACTCGATCTTCGTGAGTGGTCTGTACCTTGTGGGCGTCTTCATGTTTTCTCCGATCTCGAGGAGTGAGGGGCGGTCTGCCTTGATCACCATAATAGCATAAGAAAAAAGCCCCTGCGAGGTGGGCTCTTTTCGTCGGTCCAGGTAAGGGTGGGTATCACCTGGACACGCTCTCATTCTACCACAGAACTCCCTGCACTGCATACCAGGCACGCCATCCGTTGCCCTCGCTGGCTTGCCTTCCTTCGTAGATCTTCAGCGCATACTGCGCCGCCCAGACTGGATCCCGCCAGTCGCCTTGTGAAAAGTATGCAGGATGCCAGTGATCGTTGATCTGGAAGCATCCCCAGTCCTTGCTCGCATACTCGTCTTTATTCACCACACCTTCCGCTGCGATATTCTCGCTGCGGTTCTCGTGCACCAGCACGATCTTCGCCCCCTCTCTGAGGGCTGTGGGCCAGACGGCATCGATGGCTTCGCGGCAGGTCGTAGGCTGCGAAGCCTGGGTACTCGGAGGCTCCTCGATCGGTGCCACAACTGGAGCGGCTGCTGCAGTCGGTGTGATCACTCTCTCGATCGGCTGTGGGGTGTGAGCAGTCTGAGTCACTGAGTAGTAGTGCTGCTTCGCGGATGATATACCGACCGCGATCAACACGCTGGCCACTATGAAAATGATCTTATTCATGCAGGTCATCCTATTATACTACTTGTGCTTTGTTGACTGAAGCACAACGCTGAGCCAGACGTACTTCACCAGCTTGACGGCTGCGAAAAGTGCCAGGCCACCAGCAAGAACGAGGATCACGAAGTCGTCGAACTTCATCACCAAGTAGACGGTCATCGCTACTGGGACGAGGATCTCGGCCAGGCGGTAGGCTGTCTTTGCACCGTTGAAGGTGTTCTTTGCTGCAGGTGTTGCAGCTAGTTCTGAGGCTTTAGTTTTGATGTTTTGCATGGGTTGGTCTCCTGCTTATTTTTTTGTGTTGTCTGTTGACTCTCTAATACTAGCATACTGTTCGTGCTTAGTCAATAGAAAAACTCCGCCAGGGTAGTGCTGACGGAGTTCGGTGGCTTTGGTCAAGTTACGCTGCCCACCCAGGGCTATTGGCTTGATGTAGGGATCAGCAGCGGGCGAACCGATCTCAGCTGATCACTACTACATAATAGCATAAGCTCTATGATATGTCAAGCCCCTGTGACAAACTCCACGCTCTGACCTCTGTTGATACTTGCTGCAGCAGGTCATCCATCAAGTCCTCTCGGACGATCCTGGACTGGCATGGGTCCTGCTGATCAACGACAATCAGGACAGCTTCAGTCGGTGCTATATAGGCCAGGCTGTTGAGGGCCGAGAAGAACTTCTTGAGGTGGCGATGCTCTCGCCAGTCTTTGCAGCCGCCTGGCTTGATGTCCCAGAAGGTCGTCGGCTGCGACAGGACGATCGCTGATCTGCACATCGGGTGATGGTTGAACATCAGAGTGCCTCCGCTGGGTAGACTGGCAGCTCGTTGACGTGGCCGATCCGTGCCTTTGGTTCGAGCCATAGTTCGAAGCCTGCCTGCTTGATGCGCTTGATGTAGTCGATGTCTTCTCCGATGCCGTCACCGAACTGGAAGTCGGTGCCGACCGCGTCGATCACTTCCTTCTTGATAAGCGTGAAGGCCAGGCTGCCGCTCACCTGCGCGAGCTCTGTGGGTGGGCTGACGAGTCGGTGGGTTCCATCGCTCAGATCATAGACGATCGGGATGGGCACTGCTCCGCGGCGAACGTAGAGTCCACTCACAACATCCTTGTCGGCGTTGATCAGGGCTCCAACATCTGCTGGTGTGAACACCATGTCGTCATCAACGAAGAGCAGGTGGGTTGTCGTGAGCTGGCTGGCGATCCTGGATCGAGCCTGCTGCACTGGCAGCCGCGGCACGAACATCACGGCGTGGACGAGTCCACTTCCCATCAGTGCCAGCAGTGAGTTGATGAAGTCGATGCGAGGGTGGCCGCCGCTAGGGACGCCGAGGGTGATGGTCTTTTCGGTCATGAGACGGCTTCCTTCCTGGTGATGGTGATCTCCATGCGTGGATCCTCTGGGTCGACGAAGACGCCGCTGCCGTCATGGCTGGCCACGATCTTGTAGTTGTCATCCTTCAGCACGCCGCACTTGACGAGCTCGTCCTGGATGCCTTCATAGAGGGCACTCAGATCCACAACGCCGCGGGTTCGAACGAAGAACAGACACTGCAGGTTGATCGGATAATCGATGGGCTCAGTCCTTGAAGTCTGGCTTCTGATCTGGCGCTGCGCCAGGATGGCCCACTGCTGATAGTTCGGAGTTGGGATGCGGACCAGCTTGCGGCCGCGCATCACGAGCTTCATGTTGCTCTTCTTGACGTAGGGGTGGCCAGTTATTTTGAAGGCTTCGGTCATGGTGTGACCTCACCCTTCTGATCGACGACAGGGTTGCACATCGACCAGTCCGCGTTGCACTCGATGTCAGGTGGTGGGGTGCATCCCTTTGGTCCAGCCATCTCATAGAAGGGACACTGGCCGACCGTGTCGACGTATGACTCAGGCACTCCAGGCGTCACAGGCTCCTGGGTGAAGGGGATGTGGGCGCCTTGTTCTTTGGCAGGGACACCGATGTCCCCACCAACCGCGGGAGCAGGTGTGTCAGATGCTTGTTCTGGCGTGTCCTGGACGGCTTCCTGGGCCGCAGGTTGCACAACAGGACTCTGAACCTGTTCGCTTTTCTGAGCCTCCTGGAAGGCCTCCAGAGCTGGCTTCGATTGACTGGCGCCGACGATCGCTGTCGTGATGAGCGCTGCGATGGCCACACCGAAGATGACGTAGCTGATCAGCAGGGGCTTTGTTGGCTTGTTCATAGTGGCAACTCCGACTGGTCACGCTTCAGCTTGCGGCCGATGCGGCCTGACAGGACAATCATGCGAGGTGTCTCATCCACTGATACTGACTGGACTCGGTAGTCTGCAGCATAGCGAACGAGCAGGCCACTCAGGATGTCACGTCGTGCCTTGAGCTCCGTCTTCTCCTGGTGTACTTTTTCGCGCTGGTTGTTGAGCTTGCCGTTGCCGAGGGTGGCGATGCGCAGCTTCTCCTTCGCAGTAGCGAAGGCTCTCTCGGCTTCGTCGAACGCCTTCCACTCTGGCATGGACTCGAGCTCGTCGTTTGCGATCTCTTCGGCCACCTGGACCTTGCCCTTCTGCTCGGCCAGCTTCCAGTCAGCGTCGTTGATCATGTCGAGCATCTCGTGCTTGCTGATGATTGTTGTCTGTTGGTTCATAGTAGTTCTCCTTTTACTCTAGTATATGTTGCCATAAATGATGGGGGTTTTGATCCGTCGTCTGTCATCCTCTGGTGAAGGCGGCAGAGCGTAGCTGTTGAGCGACACGCCTGGCAGTTCCATGGATCGCTGAAGCTCGTGTCAAGCAGCTTCGGCACCAGCGTGTGAGTCGGCATCGACTCGGGAAGGTTGAACGGCTTCATCGGGACCCAGGGCTTGTCATCTTCGATGATGCGCTTGACTGGCTGTGGCCGCTTCACGATCGTCGGCTTCTGGTGAGGCTTCGGCGTTCGCTGATACTTCGGGTTCAACTTCGGCCGCGGTGTCGATGTCCGCGGAACATTCGCGGACGTTCCTCTTTGAGCTCGGAGCTTGTCTCGATACTCTTCACAGCTCTGCTTGTAGCAGATCTTCCTGGCTCCTGGAAGTCCAGTGATGTCGTCACGACAGATCTGGCATCGACGCTGACCGCTGACTCGATGTCTTGCGCGGTAGGTGGCAGAAGCCAGTCGTCGTCGCTCGGCATCGGTCGAGGTTCCGTGGTTGCGTTCATAGTAGTCGTTCTTGCTGCGTTTCACGATCGTC